>Ga0256405_10012887_pt1 | contig 10204 bp, 17 predicted proteins | sample RumenRJG_02DNA_FD_189096 | JGI IMG/M metagenome (GOLD analysis project Ga0256405, IMG submission 189096) | Bovine rumen microbial communities from Lethbridge, Alberta, Canada - RJG_02 | ecosystem: Host-associated > Mammals > Digestive system > Stomach > Rumen | place: Canada: Alberta... | reverse complement strand
TTTAATTTTCTTTTTTGCTTTTGCTTAATTCTTTTTGCATTTTTTGAACAGCTTTGCTGCATTCTCTGTGCTTTAATTCCACAAAATCTTTATCATTGGTAAAAGTGCACCTGAACCTTTCAGTATTAAAAATTGAATGCGGTTTGGAATGCACGCAAAAGTCACATTTAATCATAAACTTATCCCCCTCTTTTCTTATTTTTATTGCGCTTCTTCAATTAACTTTTCAATTTCGTCGACTGATTCTTTTACAACAGAATATTTTGCACTTGAAAACTGAATAAATGTGTAAGATTCCTTAGAAATAACCGCTGTGATGTGCTGAATGTTAAGGTAACATTCTTCATCGGTATCTGCATCTGTTACTTTAATAAAATTTTTCATTATTTTCACCTCCTTATTTTAATAATATCTAATTGAGATTTAAAACTTTTACCAATCAGAAACATAATCTCCACAACAAGGGCAAATTACATAACTTGAAAGAGAATCACCCTCGAGAAACGGTGAATACTTAATTTCATCATGTGAATATTCAAATTCACAGCCACACATAACACATTCAATCGTATTCGTAGCCGGATTCTGATCTGTTATTTTTTGATATCTTTTCTGAATTTTTCCTTCTTTAATTATTTTTATCATAGCTTTTGCCTTTACAAAATTATTCCCAGAGAGGAATCAACCTCTCCAGGAATTTTAATAATAATGATCATTGTTATTAAATAACTAGCTTGCTACTCCCGTAGCGTAATAACGTTTTTGTTTTTCAACTATTTCTTGAATCTTATTAATATTCTGCTCAGAATATTTATCCCTACCAAGATACAAGAATGTGTTGGTATTAATCAAAGTATCTCTCTGCACTAACAGATTCTTATTCAATCTACCATCAATACGAGAAATGTACATTGCATTGCGTGGATTGAATATTTGAGCACACCTCAAATAAAAAGCTCTGTTGATTATGTAAAGAATATTGAGTACATCCTGCAAGTGGTTATTTAAAGAAATATCGTTAATATTATGATATTTTATTGGGTATTTCTTTAATTTATTTCCTTCTAGACTATATCTTCAAATCAAGCACTTTTACCACACTTGAAAAGCCTCCCGTTTTGGATTTCTCCTACTCTACTCAGTTATTCACTAAAGTATTTCTCTTTAGTTATCCTTTCGATAGTCGTTGAACGTTTCCAATTAATGGACTTCGCTGCTGATTGTCCCAAATTAATTTAAGTTTAGCCGCCAGGTTGGGCTTCCCAGCAATTAAAGAGGTTTAACGACGGCAATGTTCTTATTTCTTTTATTACTACCATTAAAATAGTAGTTAAAGATCGATACACCGTCAAAATCCGCGGCCAAACTAGGTAAGCATTGGAGAGGAACACTCATTGTAAGTGTATCCGTGTATCCAATGCAATACATTTGAAGAATTGATCCATAACAAATTGTCTCTTGGTCACCATTATTCGTTAAATAATGGCAGTTCTCTTATGAACTTCTACAGTTTTATTTATTTCTGCAGGACAGACTATATCTTCATTAGCTTATTTAATGTCTACCGTTTCGATTTAAAGGGTCTTATCTCGTAAAATGCCCTACCCACTTTGGGCTCTAACTTCAGGTTTTTAACAAACCTTTCAGATAGTCGTTGAACGTTTCCAATCCAATAATGGACTTCGCTGCTGATTGTCTTACAAAAAGATTTCCCAGCAATTAGATAGATTTCAGCATACAATACAAAAACAAATAAGCCCATTGCATGCTCCCCGCAATTGTTCAGGGTTACGATTTATGAGGAATGGTATTCCTTCCCCGCTAGCTTTAATCAAATTATCAATGATTTCAGCTATTCGATCATCCTTCTTAGCTATCGCTCTTTCCCATCTAGAATTTGCTTCAGATGGAGAAATGTTGTAGTTTCTGACCAAAATATTTACTATTTGTTGCTGTAATAACTTAACTAACGCAACATAAGGTAACTTAATTTGATCACAACGCAAACTGGCATCTTGCCTGATAACTGCGCGAACGGAGTAGTTGTAACGTGTCGCAAATAAACTTCTTAGTTGACCTTTTTTACCATTAAGAATATTCATTATTTCATTGGTCAATTCCATGTACTTTTGCTGAACGATAAATAACTCAGAATTTTTGATTTTTGGATCTTTGTCCATCTTTCTTCTGTCGCTATTTATTCGATGAACGTGAGTGTTGATCATGTTGTACATTGCATTCGTTGGTTCAAAGTACATGTATCCATCTTTGATGTCGGCTGGTCTTAAGTGAGTGGTGAACACTGGAATTGAATGAGTGAAAATAATATCCTTATCAACAAACATAACTTTCTTTTTGCATTCTGGACAAATTTTCCCCTTGTTAGCAACACCAATTGTTTTTCTGCAAGTACAAGCGTAACGATAATCCTGGATTTCGTCGTAATAATCCTTCTTCTTTGGATTCAATGACAAATAATAATCAAGAATTTCGTCAAAATTGTTATAGAATTCCAACATTCCCAGCCCGTAGTAAGGTTCCTTATCAGGTTTGAAAGCACATTCTGTCAAGAATCCATGCTGGTCTACTTCTGGGTTGTACTTTAAAATATTCTTCAGCTTTCTGCCACCTTTTGCTAGCTTTTTTCTTTCTTCAGAATACTTGGATTCGCCCATGATGTAGTCAAGTGAATCGTAAAATTTCGGATTAATTATGTGGTAATCCGGTTTTAATTGAATCCAACCAAACATTTTGTAGTTATCGTCAACGTATTTAACTTTTGTGTGACAAATTGGGCACTCGATGTCATGCATTACTCGAGAAGTAGTAGCACCACAATCACAACGATAACGATCGGCATAAGGATTAACGTCACCCAATCGCTGACCAAATCTTGAAGAATAAATTCCATCAATATTCTTCATGTCTTTCTTGTTTGAATTCTTTGGAGCTGAAATCAGGAAGCCGTCCCCAGAAGCAATGTCCTTTTGAGCTTCCAAATCCAAATCAATAACTGAAATCTTTGTTAAGTACTCAAACTCGTCTGAGTGAGGATATTGCAAAGTAATGTTCAATTTTCTTGAGTATTCCTCAGCCATAAAACCTCTCCTTTTCCTTAATTTTGATAATCATTTTTGATTCCTAAAACAACTCGATCAATGTCCTTTACTCGATCAGAAATTGTCTGCCTGATTGCTAATAAAAGACGTTCTTTGGAAATTGAATCCAGTTTAGAAATGTTGATAACGAATTCATCAGCACATGATTCCTTATCAATTCTCACTAATTCTTTTCTGGATTCTTCAAATTTTTCCAATGATTCCATAAAGTTTCCTCCTTTCAAAATAATAATATCTGATTGATTTGCCTTTTAACAAAAATAAAAGACATTACCAAAATGTATTGGAATTGATAAAAAATAAAAAGAACTAGGGAAGTTAATTCCCTAGTTTATTAATAATTTTACCACGAATTGGAAATGTATCGTGATACTTTAGTAAAGATTCATGTAAAGATTCATGTGCTGCGCCAATCCGTATCCTTGACAGGCATGTTGTTCGAACCCATTCATCTTCATCATTAATTAATTTATCTAGTCCGTATCCTTGATTAGCAACTTCTACTCGAACACACCAACTTTCATCGTTAATTAACTTATCTAATCCGTACCCTTGTCTAGCAACTGTTGATCGAACTTGCCAACTTTCATCATTAACTAGTTTTTCTAACCCGTATCCTTGTCTAGCAACAGCAATTCGAACATAACAATTTTCATCATTAATCAACTTTTCTAACCCGTATCCTTGCTCGGCTACTGCTGCTCGAACGCATGTGTATTTGTCATTAATTAACTTATCCAGTCCGTATCCTTGTTCAGCGACTGCTGATCGAACTTGCCAATCTTCATCATTAATTAACTTATCTAGCCCGTATCCTTGTTTGACAACTGCTGCTCGAACACCCTCATCTTCATCATTAACTAATTTTTCTAATCCGTATCCTTGTCTAGCAACCGCTTCTCGAACGTGCCAATATTTATCATTAACTAATTTTTCTAGTCCGTATCCTTGTTCAGCTACTGTTGCTCGAACACAATAATCTTCATCATCAATTAACTTATCCAATCCGTATCTTTGTTCAGCAACTGCTTTTCGAACTTCCCAATCTTCGTCATTAACTAGTTTTTCTAATCCGTATCCTTGTCTAGCAACAGCAATTCGAACATATTCATCTTCATCGTTAACTAGCTTATCTAGTCCGTATCCTTGTTCGGCTACTGTTGCTCGAACACTAGGAGCTTCATCATTTACGTAATCATTTAATACGAATTTTTCATTTAATAATTTTTTTAATTTAGCATTATTAAATAAATATTCATTGGCATAAGCGTAAATTATTCTATCTTCTTTGCTAACGTTTATTTCTTCCAATATTTCTATCTTATTGGTACAAGATTTATTGCCGGATGCTACCACATCACCTAACACTTTTACTTTGCATATTCTGCAATTACTAGGTTTGTATTCGAATACATTTCTTAATTCATTGCAATAATGATAACCTCGCTGGCACATAACAAGTTCATCATTTATTTCGTAGGTTTTGCCTACTTCGTATTGCATGTCTCGACATTTAAGATTTTCATCAAAACCTTTGTACGCTATTATTGGTTTACTCATTTATTCCTCCTTTATTTTTTACCCATCTACTTCTTTCCCTTCAATTGAACCGTTGTACCAATTGTTGTATCTTTCCAACGCTTCTTCAAAAGTAAAGTACTTAAAAATATTTTCAGTACTACCAACTTCTGGATAAATTTCCATTTGAGTTTCTAAACTCATGTCGAGAATTTTTGCTGCAAATTCAAATGGTTCTGGTTTATTTTTGATAATTTCCATCGTTTCTCCTTTTTGATTCTCAATAACTCGCTCAGCTGCTTTTCGAACGTTTATATTTTCATCGTTAATCAGTTTTTCTAATCCGTATCCTTGTTCAGCAACTGCTTTTCGGACACACCAATATTCATCATTAATTAATTTATCTAGTCCGTATCCCTGCTTAGCAACTTCTGTTCTAACATCCCAATCTTCATCATTAATTAACTTTTCTAACCCGTATCCTTGTTCAGCAACTGCTAATCGAACTTGCCACCTTTCATCATTAACTAGTTTTTCTAATCCATATCCTTGTTTAGCAACCGCTGCTCGAACACACCATTCTTCATCATTAATTAACTTATCTAGTCCGTATCCCTGCTCAGCAACTATTACTCGCACTGCATAATATTTATCATCAACTAACTTATCCAGTCCGTATCCTTGTCTAGCAACAATAATTCGAACAGAACGACTTTTATCATTAACTAGCTTATCCAATCCATAGCCTTGTTTAGCAACTTCTGCTCTAACTAAACAATCTTCATTGTTAAGCAAATTGTCCAAAATTTCTTTAATTTCTTTGTAGTTTTCCATTGTTTTTCTTTTTGATTCAATAACTCGCTCAGCTGTTTTTCGAACCCATTCATTTTTATCGTTAATTAACTTTTCCAATCCGTATCCTTGTTCAGCAACTGCTATTCTAACATCTGGATCTTCATCATTAACCAGTTTTTCCAATCCGTATCCTTGTCTAGCAACCGCTTTTCGAACATCCCAATTTTCATCGTCAACTAACTTATCTAGTCCGTATCCTTGTTCAGCAACTACTTCTCGAACGTGCCAATATTTATCATTAACTAGTTTTTCTAATCCGTATCCTTGTTTAGCTAATGCTAATCGAACTTCCCAATCTTCATTATCAATCAACTTATCCAAAATTTCTTTATAATTTTCCATCGTTTCTCCTCCTTAATAAACTTGGTATTCTTCAAAAGGAAAATAAGAATTTCTACTCATTGTTCCTTTTAAATTTATCAAGTTATTTTCTGATTCTTCTTCAGTTAATTTAGAACCAATGCTTGACGTGTACTTAACTTTGATTCTTGGTAACTTAGAAAAATCGTCAATTAACTCGGATAATTTATCAATCATTAACGCAACGTTTGTTTTGAATTGATTAGCAAGATAAATTCCACACATTTCAAATTCTCTGTCTGATTTTAACTCAGAATGTTCCGGAACAGTGATACAAAACTCAAAACCTGCTCCTTCTTTAACATTCACTTCGTCAATCAAAATTCCATGCTTAGCATCGTAGGTTTCCAATTCATTCATAGCATTTTGAATCTTTACAAATTTTTCTTTATCTGTCGAAAAAATCTCAGCAATTTCTTCAGATTTAATTAACTTAGTTAGTTTTTCCATTTTCATTTCCCCTTTTTTAATCAGGAAGATAAATCATTAATTCTCCGTGTACTTTTTCATTATCTTCCTGATAATTTTTAAGAAGTTTTTTGTATTCTTCTTCAACTTTTAATTCTTCTTCTGAATATTTGTAGTAGTCACCCATTGGGCAATCCGAGCAAAACATACATTGGTATCCCCAAACTGGGCAATCGAATCCCCAACGTTCTTGCTTTTTGTACTTATCATCATGCAAAAGTGGATCTTTTGGAGGCTCGTATGGAGTTCCATCTTTAAAAAACATGTCTCCTGCTTTCATTTTAATTCCTCTACATAATTTTCTTCAATTCTTTTTTAATTTCAATGAATTTCGACTTATCAATGATGTTTCCCATGATAACTTCAACAATTTTCTTCACTTCATCTTCATCAAAGAACATGTTTCCTGACTCAATTCTATTAGCATCAGCTTCACAATCGCAATAAGTGTACTCAGCTGGATACAAATAATGCTCACGAGAAATACCAACAGAATTAACTCCTTGCTCAATTGAATAATAAACTGTTCCTAGCGGAATATTGTTAGAAAATTCTGAATTATTTTCTTGCTGTTTTTCAATACTTTCGTCAACCAAAGCAACTTTTACCAATTTGTACGAGATTGGCTTCAATTTTTGATTTTTAATTGTCGAAACCGTCCTGATGTAGTTCATCAAATTTGATTCTTCGTCAACATTTTCAAGAACAGAAACCACACTGCCAAGAGTTTCTTTTCCCTTAATGTCGGCAATCACGTAATCCCCGCTTTTAATTCCTGAATTAGCTGGAGCTTTAAAAGTGTACTTAAATTTTGGTTCTCTTTTGTCCTCTGGATGAACAACTGTTATTAAATCAATATTTGCCATTTTATTTATTCTCCTTTTTCAGTTTAAATTTTCTCTTAAAAGCCAATTCAATCATTCTCAAAAAGGTAAGATTTTGATTGAAAACTGAATAATAAATGCGACCGTCTAGGTTGCGAAAGCTCGAATTTGCATTTACTACATTTTCTAAATAATCTTCTTGCTCTGCCAAAGCATCTAGTAATATTCCGTATTCTTTTTGATGTTTCTTCAACAACTCGTATTCTTTTTTGCTAATTGTAACTGTTTCTTGCATAATGCACCTCCAATTAATTTAATTTCTAAGCATTTCAATTTAATAATATATGATTATTTTTATTGATTTTTATTTAAATGGATGATTAACTCGTTGTATCTGTTGTATTCCTGGTAGGCTTCGTCCCTTTTTGAAACCAAATAAGCATTTGCTATTGATAATGCTGCTTCGATATCTGGATTGAATGAGTGAATTCTTAAATTAATTACTTTATCCAGGTTAGATTTTGAAAAACTGTGGGTGCAAGGGTCTTTTGTTCCTAACTTGGCATCATAAATTATTTTCAATGCACCATTACATGACGTTATTTCCCGATAATCATCAATTTCGTATCTTGTTATTGTTGCATTTTTCTCGTCAATTTTAAAACAATACAATTTTTGCATCGTTATTCCTCCTCGTCTGTCTCTTCTTCATCAATTTCATCCATTGAATACAACAATTGTTCAGGAATCGGCATACTCGTTGCTTGTATTTGATATTCAATAAATTCATCGTAACATTTTTGTTTTCTTCTAGCGTCTTCAAATGAATTTGCTTCTACTATTGCTTCTCCTGTAACCTGAAAAATGTATCTTTGTTTCATTATTTTTCCTCCTTTAGCTCATTAATATTATATATGATTCACGGTAAATTTGTATCAAAGCACACTTTAATAACTATAAATTGAAAGAACGAGGTGCGTTTATGGGAAAAAATAAAAATATTCCGAACTACTCACGAGATCCTGAATTTGCTCCAAAAACTTTACAGGATCACCCATTTTATGGTTTAACTCTTGACCCAGAACAAGAAATATTCAGGGATGCAATTTGGAATCCAGAAAAAACGGTAACTATTTGCGATTCAATTGCTGGTTCTGGTAAGACATTAGTTGCTTTAGGAACGGCTAATTTGCTTGTTCAGTACGGATTTTACGATGGAATTGTTTACATCATGTTTCCAACACAAGAACAAAGACAAGGATACCTTCCTGGAACACTAGAAGAGAAAAGTGCACCTTACATGCAACCACTACTTGATGCAATGGCAACCTTGGGAATTCCTGAGTACACGTTAATTTCCGACGACATGAAATACCGAAAAGAAGATTCCGCTTACATTACCTTTACAGTTGATACTTTCTTGAGAGGTTGCAATTTAGAAAATAAAGTTGTTATTGTTGATGAAATTCAAAATGGTTATTTTCCAGAAATAAAGAAAGTTTTAACCAGAATTCACGACAATTGCTGCACAGTTTTAATTGGATCCCACATTCAATCAGATTTATTTAAGCACGTAGAACGTTCAGGATTCATTCCTTACATTAATGCTTTTCAAAAAGAAATAGACGACAAAGGTCCACACGCACAAAACATTGCAATTGTTGAATTAAAGACAAACCACAGAGGATGGTTCAGCAATTTCTGTGATTTGGTTCCAATGCCTTACAAATTGTAGAAAAAATTATCAAAGAATGGTCCCAGAAGGAATTAACCTTCTGGGATTTCATCATCAAATTCTCCGTATTTAATTTCTTTTGACCTTCTTCTGTCGTTTTCGACTGGAATATCTTCTTTTCGTCTGTCTTCGTGAACATTTAATTTTAAATAACGATTTTCAAATAAACTTTTAATTTCGCTGTCAGAATCAACTAATTCCATGTAGGAATTGTACTTGTTGGTAATTATTGCATCTTCCTCTGGGGTAGCAAATTCATTGTTTAAGCATTTGTAAATTAATGATTTAATTTCCAATTTCTTATCATTTTTTTCTGTTTCTTTCAAAATGTCAATTATTTTTTCAAGTAATTCAATTTTATCGCTAATTTCCACTATTTTTTTGTTGTGAGCTTCGCTTTCGTCGATAACTTCATTAATTGTATTAACGATTCGGTAAGCTAATTTAGCATCGCAACTTTCAATTGTGTTTAAATTAATTTTGTTTAAGCCTTCTTCGTTTAGTTCTTCTTCAATTTCAATATTTATCTCGCTAGCAATTTGTTTTTGAACGTCATCATCGTGATTTTCCTCTTTTGGAAGATAATCATTATTCAAATCATCACTAGATTCCAACTTCATAATAATTTTTCTGTCAAAAAGCATTCCGATCATGAAACCTGAGCCTGGGCAAATTCCTGCATTTATTACAAATGCGTGAGGATTAGCACCAGTGAAATTAATTAAAATAAACGTAGCGATAAATCCAATGATAAATTCGTATCCTGTGTGAGTTGCGCAGTAGATTTTGACTTTTCTCTTAATAATATCATCAGCTTTAATAACTTTATCAACCTCAACTTTTTGCCAAAAATATCCCCTGAGACAAAATCCAATAACAATCACCGTGATAAATTCAGCCCAAACAATTGGTTTAAGATCATTGGTGGCAAACTTACTAAAGTAGTATTCAAAAACTTGTAAATAATTTTCCATTCCGCCAGATAAAAGTAACTCCATAACTCCTTACCTCCTTATTAACATTCATAAGGTATTAATTAATTGTGAAATCCTCGCACTTCATATTAATAAACAAGAAAGGAAGTATTTAAAATGGGATTTGTTATTCATGAAGATTCAATAGTTTTAAATTTTGATAATAATACTGATGCTGCAGAAAGATGCAAAAAAGAAAAGGAATACTTGGACTACATCAACCAACACATTAAGCTGGTCAAAAAAGCATTTGTTCTTTATTTTGCCCCGTTATTTTATAAAAACAATATTTCTCCGTTAATTTCTGATAAAGAATTAAAACAAGCAATTCAAGATCTTGCTAAAGTTATT
>Ga0256405_10012886_pt1 | contig 10206 bp, 5 predicted proteins | sample RumenRJG_02DNA_FD_189096 | JGI IMG/M metagenome (GOLD analysis project Ga0256405, IMG submission 189096) | Bovine rumen microbial communities from Lethbridge, Alberta, Canada - RJG_02 | ecosystem: Host-associated > Mammals > Digestive system > Stomach > Rumen | place: Canada: Alberta | collected... | reverse complement strand
GCGAACAAGCTGTAAGAGCTATGGTCGATTCCTGGGAAAACAACGATCCGAACTACACCCTGCAATCTGTTTATGAAACAGCTCCGCAATCCAGTAGAAAATAATCATAACCTTTTTTATTAACTTAACAAATTTATTCACTTATGAAAAGAATTTATTCGGTATTAGTGCTCGCTATTGTAGCACTGATGAGTCTTTCGGCTACAGAAAGAGATTTATGGACCGGTAGTTGGAGTGTCTCATGGGATTATCCCGAAGGAAACGAACACCGCGAGTGGAAACAGCTCGGACAAAGCGATTTCGCTGCTATGGAAGCAGGTACAACACTCTATTTCTATTTCGAAATTGAGACAGAAGCGGCGTACCACAAGTACAATTTTGACAACTATGCATGGACCGCACTGCCCGGACACGAAGCCGAGCACGATTCCGATTTCGGTTTTAGCGAAAACACCAAGGTGACTTTTGTGTTAACCCAAGACATCAAGGATGCTATCGCCGAAGGTGGTTTTGCTATCCACGGACACGGATTTGAGGTTGTTAAGGTTACAGCCCTCGAGGAGGACGCTGAACCCGCAGATGGAGTTATCTGGTCGGGCAACTGGTATGTATCCTGGGAATTGCCGGACGGCGACGAACACAAGGAATGGAAAGGTATCACCCCGGACGATTTTGCCGCTTTCAATGTCAATGACACCCTTTGTCTCTCCTTGGAGATCGTGCCGACAGACGAATACCATTCCTACAAACTTGATGACTACGGATGGAACGCACTGCCCGGACAAGCACAAGTCGATATCACTGCGAATACTGAAGTGAGACTAGTTATCACGGATGCGATTAAGAACGCAGTTGCTATCGGCGGTTTTGCCCTGCACGGACACGGAATCAATATCGTACAAGCCCGCTTAGCTGCTATGGTTACGCCAACGGCTATTGAGAATATCTCCATTCGCAGCAACGGTATCCGTTACAACCTCCTCGGACAACCCGTCGGAGAGGACTACAAAGGGATCGTCATTCTCAATGGACATAAAATGATTGTACGTTAAACTTAAAATCCTTAGTACCATGAAAGCATATTTCAGGTATATGCTTAGCCTTGTAGTTCTCCTCGTGGGAGCTACAGGCTTGGCATTCTCGCAAAACATTGTTACGGGTACTGTAGAAGATGCAGACGGTCCGCTGATCGGAGCATCGGTACTTGTCAAAGGAACCACCGTCGGCACTATTACCGATATGGATGGTCAGTTCTCTATTGAGGCGAAAGTAGGTGATGAACTGGAGTTCTCGTACATGGGCTATAACTCACAGAGCATCCAAGTAACAGGTGAACCTATTCGCATCACTATGTCTGAAAACACCGAAGTCTTATCTGAGGTTGTTGTCACCGCTATGGGTATCAAGCGTGACCGCAAAGCTTTGGGTTATGAAGTAGGTGAAGTTAAAGGTGAAGAACTGGTTAAGGCGAAAGAGGTCAATGTAGCTAACTCGCTCGCCGGTCGTGTAGCCGGTCTGGTTGTTCAGGGAACAGCCGGCGGTGCTTCGGGTTCTACCCGCGTTGTGTTACGTGGTGCTACAGAGATGACCGGTAATAACCAGCCGCTCTACGTCATTGACGGTGTGCCAATGGACAACACTAATTTCGGATCTGCAGGTACGGAAGGCGGTTATGACCTCGGTGATGGTATCTCGGCTATCAACCCTGATGATATCGAGTCGATGTCTGTCCTCAAAGGCCCTGCTGCAGCAGCTCTCTATGGTAGCCGTGCAAGCCACGGTGTTATTCTGATCACCACCAAGAAAGCCAATACCGGCGATTCTAAATGGTCGGTAGAGTACAACGGTACATTGACCTTCGACTCCCAGCTTAGCAAATGGGACAATGTACAACAGGAGTATGGTATGGGATCGAATGGTATGTATAACGTTGATGCGGTCAGCAATACCAACAAGTCTTGGGGACCAAAAGCGGACGAAGGACTGATGTTGCGCTATTTCGACGGTCAGGAGCATCCTTTCAAGATCATCCCGAACAACACCGCTAACTTCTTCCGACTTGGTTTGACTGCTACCAATACAGCTGTCATCTCTATGAACACCGGTAAGACCGGTCTCCGTTTCACTTACACGGATATGCGAAACAGAGATATTCTGCCGAACTCCAACATGAGTCGTAACACCCTCAACCTGCGTGCCAACACTTCCTTGGGTCCGGTGGATTTAGATTTCAATGTCAATTTCACACACGAGGATGTTAAAAACCGTCCTGCCCTTGGTGATGACAAATCCAACGTAGGTAAGAACCTGATGACGCTGGCTACCACTTATGATCAGGCGTGGCTTAAGAACTATCAGGACGTTAATGGTGAGTACCAGAACTGGAACGGTATGGATCCTTATAACGTCAACCCGTATTGGGATATCAACAAGAACAAGAACCGGTCCTACAAGAACCTGCTTCGTATGAACGGAAAGATTGTGTATAACATCATTCCGCAGTTGAAGATTCAGGCAACGATCGGTACGGAGATCAACCGATTTGAGTTCTCGGACTTCAAGTACCCAACCACACCGGGTTATGAGTCCGGACGTCTCCAGAACAGCTATTTCAACAATCGTATGATCAATGCTGAGTTCTTGGGTATCTATACGGATACATGGGGCGATTTCGACTTCACCGCTACTGCCGGTGCTAACGTCTATGACGTACATAATATTACGACCATCAACACCGGAACAGATATGGGTATCCGTGAGGTAGTTGCGATGTCGAGTTTCGAAGAGCAGTCCGTAGAGGAGAATACATACAACAAACGTATTGTCTCTGTCTTCGGTTCGGCGAACTTAGGTTGGAAACATATGTTGTATTTGGATGCTACGGTACGTGGTGACAAATCCTCGACCTTGGCAAGCGGAAAGAATATCTACGTCTATCCTTCCGTCAGCGCTTCGTGGGTCTTCTCTGAGTTGATCAAGACTAACCGCAAAGTGCTGCCGTATGGTAAGATCCGTTTGAGTTGGGCAGAAGTAGGTAGCGATACCGACCCGTATCAGCTTAGCCTGCGGTATACCAAATCGCAGTTCGGTTATCCGGGTTATACCATCGGTTCTATCTTTGGTAACACCGTGCCTAACTCCGACCTCAAACCGACCCGTACACGTTCTTGGGAAACCGGTTTTGAGACCAAATGGGCAAACAACCGCATCAGCCTCGACTTCACCTTCTATCATCAAGTGTCTCGTGACCAGATCATCGCCATGGCTGTATCGCCTACCAGCGGATATGACTATCGCATGATTAACGCCGGTGCTATCCTCAACCAAGGTTTTGAAATCACCTTCGGCGCTCGTCTGGTACAAACCAAGGACTTCTCTTGGGACCTCAATGTTAACTGGTCTAAGAACAAAAACAAAGTGCTCAAACTCACGGAAGGAACGACGGAGTTAGAGTTAGCAAAAGCAACTTGGTGTAATGTCTATGTAGCTGCCCGTGAGGGTGAGAACTACGGTTCTATCTGCGGTCCTGCATTGGCTCGCAATGCTGAGGGACGCGTCATCGTGGACGCTAAGACCGGTCTGCCTACTTATACCAAAGAGAACAAAGTGCTTGGTAATGCCCAATGGGATTGGACCGGCGGTTTAAGCACCACTCTTCGTTGGCGTATGCTGAGCCTCACTGCTTTGTTCGACGTTAAGGTAGGAGCTGACATCTTCTCTATGTCCGAGCGTTCGGCATATGAGACCGGTAAAGCCAAAGAGACTCTCCGCGGTCGTGCTGAGTGGTACGCATCTGAGGAAGCTCGCAGAGCTGCCGGCGTGACATCGGGATGGACAGCCACAGGAGGTTATCTCGTGGATGGTGTCATCGACAATGGTGACGGTACGTATCGCGAGAATAACATCTACGTTAACCCAGAGACCTATTGGTACGAGGTATCGCGTAACTCGCCTGAGATGTTTATCTATGACAACTCCTATATCAAGTGCCGTGAGTTGACTCTCAGCCTTGATTTCCCAAAAGAGTGGCTCGATAAGAAAGGTATTATTAAACAGGTAGGTATCAGCTTCGTGGCTCGTAACCCGTTCATCGTATGGAAGAATATCAAAGATATCGATCCTGATGCGCAGTACAACACCTCCGGTCTCGGACTGGAGTATGGTTCGCTCCCAAGCCGTCGTAGCTACGGTCTGAATTTCAATATCAAGTTCTAAACTCGTAAAATATAGTGTAAAATGATTAATGAAAGGAGAATAATTATGAAAAAGATATTTTATGTAGCACTTTGTGCAATCTTCTTCGCATCTTGCTCTGATAAAATTTACGAGGAGATCAATACCGACCCGACGAAGGCGGATCATATTAATCCTGCTTCGCAATTGAGCTATGCAGAGTTGCAGATGTTCGGCGATATGAACTACGTCGATGTACATCGTCTCTACACCTACGCGTTTACGCAGCATCTGATGGGTTGCTGGAATACCACCAACTACGGCGGTCAGCACCGTATGGATGACAACGAGATGTCCCGTCCGTGGAATAATCTTTATGTAGGTGCGATACGTAACTTAACCGATGGTATCGAGAAAACGAAGGATGATCCGGCGATGGTAAATATCAATGCCGCATTGCGTATCTTCCGCGTTTATGTAGGATCATTGCTCGTGGATTTCTATGGCGATGTACCTTTCACGGAGGCAGGTAAGGGTTATATTGACGGCAACGCCAAAGCGCAGTATGACACCCAAGAGAACTTATATAAGTTCTTCCTATCCGAACTGAAAGCAGCAGCCGGTTTGTTTGACATCCATGCGAGCGCGATCTCCAGCGATCCTATCTTCGGCGGAAATGTGGACAAATGGCGTACTTTCGCTAATTCGCTTCGTCTGCGCTACGCGATGCGTATCTCGGATGTATTGCCGGATTTGGCCAAGGATGAGTTTACTAAGGCGCTCGCAGATGGTGCCATGCAGAGTGCTGCGGACAATGCATGCGTTAAGCACATGAATGTTAGCTATAGCTTCGGACAGGAGTCTTTCCGAGATTTCCGCGGCAATGCCATGGCGAAGTATTTCTATGGCAATGACCCTGCCAATAACCCGTCTTATATCTGCGAGACCTTCTGGAAACAACTCTACGACAACAAAGACCCGCGTACTACGCGTCTCTGCCGTTTCTATATCGATAACTTCATGTCTTCCACCAGTGCTGATGGTCGTATCGACATGACCGATGCGATAATAGCTACACAGGAAGCCAACCCGGGCACAGAGATCATTTCACTCATCGCTCCGGGCGAGTTCTCTTGGGACAACTGGCCTAGCTATACCGATATCCCGGGTAGCCCGCTGGCTCTGAAAATAGCAGAGGTACAGAGTGCACATCCGGACTATAGTCCCGCTGCCAACCCCCGTTGGATGAAACCGAAGTTGGCGAATAACTTCCTTCGCTCTGATAACCCCGGCGTCATCATGACTTATGCAGAGGTTTGTTTCCTCCGTTCCGAAGCAGCAGCAATGGGCTGGACAGGAGATAATGCACAAAACATGTATGAGACGGGTATCCGCGAAGCGATGAACTTCCTTTCGGAAAACTACGGTTGCGAGGCTATTACCGATGCTGAGTACGCTGCGTATATCGCACAGCCGGCTATCGCTTTCGGTGCCGGAATAGACCACCAGAAGATGCAGATCAACACGCAGGCGTGGATTCTACATTTCCACAACCCCGCAGAGGCTTGGGCAAATATACGCCGTTCGGATTATCCGAGACTGACTCCTCCGAACCCGGCAGGCAAAAACCCGCTGATTGACGGAGAAAAGATACCATTGCGTCTATGCTACCCTCTCAAAGAGGAAACCTATAGCCAAGAGGCTTACCAGGAAGCAAAAGGTCGTGTAGTGGGCGGATATGACTGGCATGCTCCTCTATGGTGGGATAAATATCAGTTTTAATGTGTAACCAGTTAATGCGAAACAAGAATATGAAAAAGAAATATTTGTGGCTTATAGCTGTCGTAGCGCTTTTCTTCGCTTCGTGCGAAAAGAAAGAGCCGTTTGACACACAGTCAGCGGATGATGCCCCACTCATCCTCAAACCGTACAACGAGTCCGGCACCGGTTCGTTCACCTATAAACTGGCGAACCCTGATACGCCGCTCTTTGACTCGGTCACTGTTACCCCGTCCAACTATACGACGGTAAAATGGTATCTCGACGGTGCATTGGTCTTCACCGGATTGAAGATTAACATGACCTTCCCTGCGGGTGATTATGAGCTCCTTATCAAGGCGGTGACAACGGCAGGCAAACGTACCGAACGAAAAGGTACGGTTACCGTCAGCCCTTATGACACAGATCCTACTTCGGCTGCTCCGGCTGCCGGAAGACATGCAGTACCGGGCAACCCGACGACTCTGGATGGTTCCAACCTCAGCAAGGTGGACAAGGTGATTATCGCCAAGGATATCTTTGCCAAAGAGGTAGTACACACTCTCTCTCCTGAGGCAGGCGCTACCGATTCCCAGTTAGCAATTACCATGCCGGAGACTCCGGACGGACGATATTATGTTCGCTTCCAAGATGCTGAAGGCAAGATCTATGGTGCCGGAGATATCAATGTACACAATGTCTCTGTAGCTTTGGATGGTTATGCTTCCTTCGTACCGGGTACCGAGTGGACTATCACCGGTGTGAAACTGGAGAACGTAGCTTCTGTCCAAGTGGACTCGATCGTGATCACCGAATTGACCAAGACCGCTACCTCCATCACCTTTACCGCTCCGACGGCTGAGGTAGGTGAGCATAAGCTCTCTATCAAAAATGCCGACGGCACTAATGTATATTTCATTACTGCTGAAGGCTTGAAGGATGAAGTGACGACTAACGTCAGCGCGGAGACTACCATCTGGGAAGGCTCATGCGTTATCAACTGGGGTGACTCCAAAGTTGAACTGACTAAGGATATGATGAGCAATGTACCGGTAGGTGCAACGATCTATATCTATTTCAATATACCCGAAGCCGAGTACCATGCGCTTCGTATCACCGATGATTGGTGGGCTCATGACCTCTTGCCGCAAGTCGATGGTATGGAAGGACAACCGAATCCCTACACCTTCGTCTATGACGCAGCTGGACAAGCGGCTGTCGAGCAGACCGGCAAAGCACTCATTACCGGATTTGGTTTGGAAATCACTAAAGTTACCTTCAAATAAATCGTACATCGTAAATTGTCAAATCGTAAATCCCTATGATACCTCTACGAGAAAAAATAGGATATGCTCTGGGTGATGCCGCTTCTGGCGGCATCACCTGGAAAATTATGTCCGTAGCATTTCCGCTCTTCTTTACGAATGTGTTCGGTCTTACGTTCGCCGATGCCGCTGCACTGATGTTATTAGCGCGTATGTTCGATGTCGTCACAGACCCGCTCATGGGCTCTATAGCCGACCGTACACAGTCGCGTTGGGGTACCTATCGTCCTTGGCTGATTTTTGGAGCTATTCCTTTTGGAATCATCTTTGCCCTGCTCCTCTATACACCCGAATTAGGCATGACCGGTAAACGCGTATGGGCGTATGGGTTCTACCTGCTGATGATGGTCTGCTACACGATGGTCAATGTGCCCTACGGCTCATTGCTCAATGTCATGACCGAAGATAGCGATGAGCGAAACCAGTTCTCCGCTTTCCGTATGGTAGGAGCGTATGCCATGGGTTTTGTGACCCTGCTGACTTTTGCTATGGTGCAGAAATGGGCAGGTGGATCGGCGCAACACCAATACGCCGTCGTCGGAGCAGTATTCGGACTGCTGGCTATGGTGATGACTCTCGCATGCGGACTGCTCACCAAAGAGCGGCACGAACCCGTACGCGCAGAGAAATTCTCCTTCAAGCAATACGGAGACCTCTTCCGCAATAAACCATGGGTATATATGACTCTTGTGGCGGTATGTACGAATTTCTTCAACGGCTTCAGATATGCCGTGGTGGGATATATGTTCACATATTGCCTTGACGGCGATGTGACGGTCGGACGATTCATCATCAACTATACCGCTTTCATGGCGTTTGGCGAAGTGACCTGTATGATCTTCGGTGCTGTCAGCCCGTGGTTCACACGTAAAGTAGGTTCTAAACGTATCGCTTTCGTATGGGCTTCGATCATCTGTGTCGTTTGCTCTGTGGCATTCTTCTTCATTCCCATGGACGCAAGCTATATATGGGTGATGGTTGCGGTCTCGATGCTGACATCCGTTGGTGCCGGACTGTACTCACCGCTCTTGTGGTCTATGTACGCCGATGTGGCAGACTATGCTACGGACACATACGGCAGTTCTTCGACAGGACTGATTTTCTCCTCGGGAACGATGGCGCAGAAGTTTGGCGGAGCTATCTCCGCCAGTCTCATCGCCTTCCTTTTGGGCGTAGCGGGATTGGTGTCAGAAACGGATATACTGACCGGCGAGACGGTGGTAACCATCACCGATGAACAGTCCGTACGCACCATGGTCTGGGCGCTCTTCAGCCTCTTCCCAGCGGCGATTGCATGTATCATGGCTTTCCTTGCCTATAAATTCCCATTGAAAAAATGACCAATAACCCATTGCATATGTCACATTTCAGATTTACACAAAGCGCTGCCTTTTTGGCATGCGCTTTTGTGTTGGTTGCCTGCAACCATTTCACCCCCGACAACGGTCCTATCCGCCTCAATCAGGTAGGCTTTGCGCCGGACCAGGAGAAAACAGCAACGGTAGTTATCTCCAATATCAAAGTTCCCATTTCAAATTGCTATATTACAGATATAGCAGGTGATACCGTATGGCGCGGAGAAGCATCCGGGACGATGCTTAACCCCGTTTCCGGCAAACCGTGCCAGATCGTTGATTTCTCCGATTTGACTGCTTGCGGCGAATATACGCTTTATGTGGAGAATGATCAAATATCAAATCTTCAATTTCAAATCTCCAATTCGCCTTACCGTGAGTTAACACGGCAGGCGCTTCGTGCCTACTACCATCAGCGGGCTTCCATGGCAACCGAAGAACCCTATGCCGAAGGTTTTGCGCGTCCTGCCGGTCATCCCGATGATCATGTGCTGGTCCATGCATCGGCAGCGACGGACGAACGACCCGCAGGAACCGTCATCTCTTCCCCCGGAGGATGGTACGATGCAGGCGATTATAACAAATACATCGTCAATTCCGGTTATACGATGGGTGTCTGGCTCATGGCATACGAACTCAACAAAGCCTATTTCGACACCCTCCGTTTGAATATACCCGAATCGTCCATCGCCTATCTCCCTGATATGCTCGCGGAAGCTATGTATAACCTCCGATGGATGCTCACCATGCAGGATACGGACGGAGGTGTGTATCATAAACTGACCGAACCGGATTTTGAGAGCTTCATTGCACCTGACCAATGCCGCAAACCCCGTTATGTAGTAATGAAAACGACCGCTGCTACCCTTGATTTCGCGGCGTCTATGGCGATGGCGGCAAGGGTCTATGCTCCCTTTGACTCCGCCTTCACGCAACAAGCTACAGAGGCTGCCAAACGTGCATACGCATGGGCGTTGGAACATCCCGATGTCTATTACGACCAGGACGCTATGAACGCGCAGTTCAAACCCGAGATCACTACCGGTGCCTACCCCGACACTTGTGTCGCCGATGAGTTCTACTGGGCAAAAACAGAATTATATCTGCTCACCAAAGAACCGGAATATAACGAAAATCCTCACTCGACCTTCGTCTATAAGCCCGCTGCGTGGGGTGATGTGGCGGAACTGGCGGATTTAGAGTGGATGATGCATCCGGACGAAGGTGGACATTTCTCTATCGTGCGAGAAGCGCAGTTGCTGGCGTACTTGAAACAAGATCTGAAGGACGCCGAGACCATCTCCGTCCATCGCTGCCCCTACGGCAACTGCGAAAACGATTTCTTCTGGGGATGCAACTCCGAGGGATGCTGCTGGCGTGGGGTAGAGTGCCTCTATGCCTACCGACTCACCGGAGACGAACAATACCGCATCAATGCCGAGCGGTGCCTCAATTATATCCTCGGGCAGAACGCGACAGGCTATTGTTATGTCACCGGCTTTGGTTCCCGTCCTACCTCTCACCCCCATCACCGGCTCTCGTACACCAACCCACACGGCACCATCCCCGGTTTCCTTGCCGGAGGACCCAACCCT
>Ga0256405_10012885_pt1 | contig 10206 bp, 3 predicted proteins | sample RumenRJG_02DNA_FD_189096 | JGI IMG/M metagenome (GOLD analysis project Ga0256405, IMG submission 189096) | Bovine rumen microbial communities from Lethbridge, Alberta, Canada - RJG_02 | ecosystem: Host-associated > Mammals > Digestive system > Stomach > Rumen | place: Canada: Alberta | collected... | reverse complement strand
TCCGCCAAGAAGGCATGGTGGAAATGCAAAGTGTGCGGATACAGTTGGAGAACAACGTTGGTCCATCGGAGTGATCGTGGTGACGGTTGTCCAGCTTGTGCCAATTATAAGGTGCATAAAGGCAAGAACGATCTCGCCACTTTATATCCACAGATTGCTGCTGAATGGGATAGCGAGAAGAATGGGGCCATTACACCATCAGATGTTACTGGTCATACAGATAGAAGATTCTGGTGGAAGTGTTCAAAATGCGGATATAGCTGGCGCGCCAGCATCAATCATAGAACGGAACGCAATCAGAATTGTCCGGCATGTTCAAATCATCAGGTATTCACAGGTGTAAATGATCTGGAGACTACACATCCTGAATTAGCTGCTGAATGGGATCAGGAGTTGAATGGTTCACTCAAGCCAAGTGATTTGGTACACGGCAATAATAAGAAAGTGTGGTGGAGGTGTTGTATTTGTGGTAACAAATGGCAATCTACTATCGTTAACAGAGCAAGAGGGCGTGGATGCCCTGCCTGCCGCGCATTGATGAAAAAGTCCACTGCCGATATCGCGCTTAACAAATATATCGGACAGGTCGTAAAAACTGAAAGCCACCATCGTGAGGATTTCCTAGGTACAATGGAACTCGATGTCTATGTACCAGAAATACAACTCGCCGTAGAATATGATGGGCCGCATCATGATAAAGGAGTTGAAAGAGATACTCGGAAAAACAAATTATGTGCCGAGAACGGTATAGAATTGATACGCATACGTGAAGAGGAAAATCCCGTCATAGACGGGTGTACTATAATTTGGGTCCCAAGAGGATGTACCCCCGGATACTATGCAGCATTTGATAAGGCAATAAAATCGGTGATCGATATCATCGGTGCTCGTTTGGGAAGAACGATTGATATAGACATAGACACAAAACGCGACTGGTTGGAATTTGATTTAATCAAACATTCAACTGCTACCTCTAATTCGATAAAAAAGAAACATCCTGAACTTATTCCTGAGATCAGTTCCCAAAATATTCACCATGAGTTTATACCCAATCTCCCCAGTGGATCAAATCGCATTATCTGGTGGGTATGTGGTAAATGTGGTTTTGAATGGGACGCTCCCATTTGCACCCGTACTAGCGGTCAAGGATGTCCAGTATGCGCTGGCAAACGCGTTAAGAAAGGTTACAATGACCTTGCATCTAATTATCCAGAATTAGCAAAGGAATGGAATTATGAATGTAATGGAGAACTAAAACCGGATGAGGTAACCTGTGGATCTGGGAAACTCATTTGGTGGACGTGCAAAACTTGCGGCCATATTTGGAGGACATCGATATCCCATAGAACCGTTAGCGGATATGGTTGTCCAAAATGCGGAATAGCAATCTGTCAAGAAAAGAGTAACAGAAGAAGAATTGCGAACAGGGGTAGTCTCCAAGATAATAATCCAATAATCGCACTTGATTGGGATAATGAAAATAACCAAGGTCTGACTCCGAAGGATGTTACCGCTGGTTCGGGAAAGATCGTAGCATGGAAATGTCATATCTGCGGGCATTGCTGGAAAGAAATAATTCGTGGGAGAGGCGCTTGTCCCATCTGCAAAGGAAACGAATATTACGTTCCGTTGGAGAAATTTTTATAACTAATTGTTTGACAGTGTAGTAGATTAATTCCACCAATCAGTCTATCTGAAACTATACTCTTGTCGATAATTGCGACAATCCCCGATTATCAAAAATATACGAACTATCAATTGTCTTATTGGAGACGACGTATTGGCTGTAAAGAAGTTTTTTCCTGAAAATAATTCTCTTCCTTTCGTTAATCAATGGCACCCTACTAAGAACGGCGATCTAAGAATAACCAATGTTTCTAGGAGTTCATCCTTTAAAGTTTGGTGGCTCGGTGAATGCAAACATGAATGGGATGCAAGAATCAGTGACAGAATACGCGGCAGAGGTTGCCCATATTGCGCTGGAAAAAGGATTCTCCCCGGATTCAACGACCTCAGAACAACAGATCCTGAATTAGCAAAAGAATGGCATCCGACAAAGAATGATAAAGCACCTGAAGAAGTCAGTGCGTATTCTCACAAGAAAGTCTGGTGGATTGATAAATTTGGTCATGAATGGGAAGCAGCTGTTAAGGATCGTCATCGTGGAAACGGTTGCCCTTATTGTGCAGGAAGAAAAGTATTGCTGGGATTCAATGATTTTGCTTCCAATCACCCAAAGATTGCTGAAGAATGGGACTATGAAAGGAATGAGAAAAAACCAACTGAATACACATGTTATTCCAATGTTTCTGTACACTGGAAATGTAAAGAATACGGTCACCGTTGGAAGACCAGTATAAATGACAGAGTTAGACAAAATAGCGGTTGTCCAAAATGCTCAGCAGACAGCCAAACATCATTTGGAGAAAAGGCGATTGCATATTATCTTTCCAAGATTATCATCATTAAAGAGAATTACAAGGCACCTTTTTTGAAAAGACGTGAACTCGATATTTTCATCCCATCCCTCAATATCGCTATTGAATATGACGGCAGATATTGGCATAAGGATGTTGAAAGAGACAAAAAGAAGAATGATATTTGCAAGGAAAATGGAATAGAACTGATACGTGTGAGAGAAAAGAAAGAAGTCATCGAGGGTTCTGTCAATTACTATGTGGGGCATGCAGACAATAGACTTCTTAATGATGCAATTGCTGGCATTATTAGAATAATCGAGGAAAGACTCGGAACGAATTTCAATCTGGACATCGATGTTGAAAGAGATACAGGGGAAATCGTAGCCAAGAAGTATCTGTCACGTAGGGTTAATTCTTTGGCAATTAAATGTCCTGAACTGGTAAGAGAATGGCACCCCTCGAGGAACGGGGATTTGAAACCTGATTTCGTTCCATACAGATCGAATATGAAGGTCTGGTGGCAATGTGAGAAAGGTCACGAATGGCCCGCGGTCATCAGCAGTAGAGTATCAGGGAATGGGTGTCCGGTATGTGCTAATACAGTGGTTGTACGCGGTGTCAATGATCTTGCGACTACTAATCCTAAATTGGCTTCTGAATGGCATCCCACGAAGAACGGAATACTGAAACCAAATGATGTATCGGCTGGATCGGAAACAAGAGTTTGGTGGAAAGGTAAATGTGGCCACGAATGGGAAGCTGTGATATACTCAAGAAAGACAAACGGCTGCCCTTATTGTTCTAGCAACATTCTTCTGAAGGGATTCAACGACCTAGAAACAAAATATCCGGTTATAGCCAAAGAATGGCATCCCACAAAGAATGCTAATGTTAGACCGTCAGATGTATTTCCGAATAGTAACAAGAAGTATTGGTGGATTTGTAAGAATGGACATGAGATAGAGATGTCCCCCAGTGAAAGAGTACAGGGGAGATATTGTGGGGTCTGTAGTGGAAAAGTGATTGTCGCTGGAATTAATGATTTGAAATCGCAATATCCTGAAATAGCAAAGTTATGGCATCCCTCAAAGAACGGAACACTAACACCATCGGAAGTTGCGCCACAGAGCAATAGAACAATAGTGTGGTTATGCAAGGAGGGACATGAATGGAATCGTAGAATTGCCGACATGGTCAATCACGGATCGAAGTGTCCAGTATGCACTGGTCAAACTGTTCTTTCAGGTTACAATGATCTGGCACATCTTTATCCCGATATCTTAAAACAGTGGCATCCAACAATGAACAATAACCTCGATCCGACTAAAATGGCACCATTTAGTAACAAGGATGTTTGGTGGATATGTGATAAAGGACACTTTTGGAAACGTAAACCGGTTGACGCAGTTAAACGTGGAAATCATTGTCCTTATTGCAACAATCATAGAGTTTGGCTGGGTTTTAACGATCTTGCTACAAAACGCCCTGATTTAGCTTTACAATGGCACCCTACTAGAAACGGGATTTTTAAACCCACAGATTTCGTACCAGGTAGTGGAAAAGTGGTATGGTGGGTTTGTGACAATTGTGGACAAGAATGGAAAGCTCCGATTGAATGGAGGACAAATAACCGTATTAGATGTCCAAAATGCAAAAAATAAAACAAATACCTAGCGAAATAATACCATGTTTCGAATTAAGGATAATGTAGATCATCTAGCAGTCGAGGGGAGGGGAATTGTGACAAGGGCCCACTATGATAAGGAAACAAAAACTTTCATAACATCTGATGACAGATCGTTTGAGACGTTGGATGAGTTGAAAAGTGAACTCCAGGGGAATCTGAGTGATTGTGATTTTTCCGATTATGATTTCAAAGGTATAGAGATAACCCCTGAAATGGTCGATAATTGTGTTATAGATAGTAGGATTCTCGTAAAGAGGGGGCTGTACGACGATTCGTTCTATAGAGCTAATTTCAAGTTCAAATACGGTGAAGGAAAATCTTTGGTAGTATCTGAAAAAGCCCCTGTCGTAAAGAACGAAGAAGGTGACTATACATTCAAACCGATAGTTTGCTACATTTCCGATCTTCATCTCGACGATAAGATAGCAGATAGATTTCCAAAAAGAGCAACTAAGATGGAAGTCGAAAGTTTCATTGGGGAAATCGTTGACTCTCTAATTGAACACGGTTTCAATCGTTTCAAATGTTTTCTGATTGGGGGCGATGTTTCTCATAATTACATCTTCTGTGAGATGTTTTATCGGTTGATGGGGAAGAAAAAATGCACGGTATTGGCCGTAATGGGCAATCACGAGTACTGGGGGTATAATATCAATGTCCCGAAAGATGTCGACAGATTCGAATATGTCAGAAAAACATATCAGAAGATGTTCGAACAAAACGGCATCTTTTTCTTGGACAATTCTCTTTTCTACAAGAACCATCACGAAGATGGCGGAAATATCATCACTGAAGAAGAATTAACGAAAATGACCATTGATGAGATCAGGAAGAAGACTGTTGAAGCTGACACAATAGTATTCGGCGGAACTGGATTTACCGGTCTCGAACCGAAATACAATGGAGAAATGGGTCTTTATCGCGAAACGATCGATAGAAGAAAGGATATTGAACTATCTTCCAAGATTGACACATTATATCGGAAACTATCGGCAATAGACGATTTGGAAATAATATGCCTTACCCATATGCCGAAAGAGAGTTGGACATCGGCTGATTATAACGATTCATGGTTCTATGTGGATGGACACACTCACAATAACAAGAACCGTTATTATGGCAAAAAAAGAACATATTCCGACAATCAAGTTGGCTACAAGGGCAAATACTTCAGAATGAAGATGTTCCTGCTAACTGGGGTCGTTGACATATTCCGTTATCACCCCGATGGTATCCATTACATCGACGAATACGACTATAGGAGATTCTATTACTATCTCGGCCAGAATATGACCTATAATCGTTCAAAGACCGTTATAATGATGAAGAATTCTGGTTTCTATGCCTTTTTCTATCAGAGTGATAAAGGATATCACATCTTAGATGGCGGATTGAAACGTACAACATTGGGGCACGATCTCAATTGGATCTATCATAGGATACCGTTACAGGGCGGCGAAATAATAACAAAACTTGAGCCGTTCATGAAATACATATCAAAAGTTGCTAAAAGTGTAAAATCATTTGGAGGACTCGGTCGTATCCACGGAAGTATTGTGGACATAACCGCTTTTGACCACTTATATGTCAATCCGCATGATGGGAAGATAACACCCTATTATGCGACAGATATCGTGAACAAAAAATTCTACCCCGATATCAGATCCCTTTTGGAAGAAGAATGTCCACACCTTCTCAGGGGGTATGACAGGGAAGAGAAAAAGAACAGTGATTTCCTGCCAGCAGTTGTCGACGGTGTAGGCGATTCTGGTTACTACTATGAGACTGACATTTATGGGCCATCTAGGATAATCAAAAAAATGCAATATGTTTATGAATTTGGGATTGTCAGAGTATGGAACAATGAATTAGACTTAATTGATGTAGATGATAACAGCAACGTAGAAATATTCAATGAATTGGCGGATCAGGGAGAATCACCGAATGAAAACGAGGATGGTTCATACAGGGTGTCTTTTGCTCTAAATGTATTTGAAGCGATGGAAATTATCGACTGGTGTATATTCGCCAGAGGCATCACACAATCATTAGGTGAAAGTAAATCAGATTACTATCGCTACAGGGACGATGATTACAAATTCATCTCGATGAAATATCGTAAATTATTCAGGATGTCTACGAAATTTACATTCAACAATGATTATTCCGATGAAGTTGCCAAATTTGCAGTTGATCATTATCGCAATACGACAAAAGATGGGCGTGCGGATTATTTGAAAAATTATTTCTTCGTCACAAATGAAGAGATTGATAAATTCGACGGCAAGATGCCTCAGCCATACGATCCAAGGTGCAATTATCTAAAAATAAGACAGTTGTATGTTAGCGAACCAAATTTATTGATGCCACTTTGGAAAGAGATAGTCAGAGTGTGCTATCTGGGTGCCAGTAAAAAACCTTACTCTGAAGAGCATATTGATGCTTACATCAATGATGAAGCCTACAACTCAGATGGGAACAATCCATTGCAACTGCATAAGTATGATACATACGATAGATCATACAATCCCTTACCAGATTTCGAATCTGGATCATGTGAATCGGGAACGTACAAATTCTGGGAAATATTTGATATCACGATTGATTCTTTGATTAATCTGGTGAAGAAAACTAACGGTAAATATGACAATCAAGGCAAAACTCACAATGCTTTGATTATCCAACGGTATCCAGAATTATACAAGGGTACTGGAATAATACTGGAAAGAGAATTAGTCAAAAACTATGTTTTAATAAAATATCGTGATAAACAACCAGAGTCATATTGTAAAATCAAAGATTATGTTGTCTTTTGTATTGACAGAGTTGTCGATCTCATTTACGATGGTCAATACAACCCTGGTAAAAATATGACAGAAAATAAGTCATTATTGTCCCCCAGAGATAGGTTCTTAGCTATCACTCGCAGGAAAAGATTGTTTTAATCTCTTTTATGCTGTCTAGCTTCTGCTCTCGATTTGTAAGAGCAAACAGGACAACCTGTTTTCTTCCCCGTTGTCCGGTTAAAAACTTTAGTTTCCCATTCATGTCCTTTGTCACAAATCCACCATATTTCCTTAGTGGATCCAAATACAACATCACTCGGTTTTAGCGTACCGTTCTTTTCTGGATGCCATTGTCTTGCTACATCTGGACAAACCGTTTCCAAATCATTGTATCCTTTCAGTACCTTCTTATTGCTGCAGTATGGACAACCTCTGCCGATAACCCTGTTACTTGGAGATGCTTCGTACGAATGTCCCTTGCTGCATATCCACCATACCTTCTTTGATGATCCTTTTGATAATACTTCTGGATTGGTATCTTTATTTTTCGTATAGTCCCACTCAGATAATAACTCTGGATTGGTGGTTGCAAGGTCATTGAATCCGACCATATGCTGGTGATTGCTACAATATGGGCAACCATCATTATCTGATGTACGTTTGTTTGGGGATGCTTGATAGCTGTGTCCTTTCTTGCATATCCACCAATATTTTTTCACAGTTCCGGGAAATACCTTGGATGGAGGAATACCATTCTTTACAGTATCCCATTCACTTGCTATCTCTGGAAATCTTGTTTCCAAATCATTGTATCCAGACAATAACTGATTATTACTGCAAACAGGACAACCTTGACCACTGGTCCTGTTTGAAACTGTTGATTTCCATGTATGCCCGTGAGAACATCTCCACCAAACCATAACGCCGCTGCCGTAAGGAACATCTTCAGGTTTAATGTAATCATTAAGATCGTGTGCCCATTCTTTAAGAAAATCAGGATTAACTTCTACAAGTGATTTGGATGTTTCTTTAATTAATGGACGCGGACAATCTGGACAAATAAACTTTGTCAGATGGGCACGCCTTGAAAAACCGCCGATTTGCCATTCCCATCTGTGACCTTTGGGGCATCTCCAATGAACTCTTTTTTCTGAATTTTCAGTATAATCCTGAGGTGTTTTACTATTATTCTCATAATCCCAATAGGTTAATGACTCGGGACATTTTGTGGCGAGATCGTTGAACCCTTTGAGCACTTTTTTTCCAGAACAATATGGGCACCCGGTTCCAAAATTTACTCTTTGCGCAATTTTAGCCATCCAATAATGACCAAGTTCACATTTCCACCATACTTTGTAGTTGGCGTGTTCAGCATATTGTTCTGGTCTTAATCCTTTATTTTTATCATATGCCCATTCTCTGGCAATATCGGGGTGTGTTGCTCCGAAAGAATTAGACACCTGCCATTTGATGTAAAAAGTCTGTATATCCAAATCATCTCTGTCAATATCCACATCTGGGCAAATTTGCAATTGCTGTTTCTCAGATAGATAATGGATCAGTTCTAAAATAGCTTCATTATATGATCTGGAATCATAATGGGTGACACGGATGTTTTTCACACCTTCAATATCGGGCATCCCTTCTTCCCTGATACGTATCAATTCAATTCCTGCTTCTTTACACAATTGATTTTTGACAAGATCATCTTTTTCATCGTGCCAATTTCTCCCATCATATTCAATTCCGATATTCAAATCAGTGATGAATAAATCCAACTCTCTTCGTCCAAGTGCTGGGTGGACGTAATTTTCTTCAATTTTGAAATATTTCTGCAAATAGAAAGCGAACCTCTTTTCGCTAAATGATGCACCCGAAGAAAGTGATGATGATATTTGTTTATCAGAGGTTGCTCTTTTCATAAACAACAAACAATCTTTGTTTCATGTATTTCATCATTTAGGGAAAACAATGCTTCTCTGTCAAATCTTCGAGTTTCAAACACCTCAGGATAGTATACTGATGTGATGTATCATAGTATACTCAAAGCGGGTATCTGGATCTATGAATTATCACAAGTAAAACTAAACAATTGTATTGAAGTTTGATTAAACAAAATCGGTGTGATACATATAATTTGGAAAAAACAGAAACCGTGTGATACAAAATCTTTGGTGGTAATAAGAACTACGACATTCGAATATCCTTCCTTATTGAACCCAAGTATTTTTCAGGGATGCAAAAAACTCTTATGCGTTTCGTGATTGGCACCCAACAAGCAAAAATTTTTGAAAGCCAGACAAGAGTGGTGGTCCCATTGTGATTTGAACACAAGACCTTCCGGTTATCAGCCGGACGCTCGAACCAAGCTAAGCTATGGGACCACTTGGTAGATGCCACGTAACTTAACGTATAATAAAAAGGTTTCTGTCTTGTCCGAGAATGCCCCAGATATGCGCATCCAGACACATGCACCGCAATAATAAATTATCATTCATGCATCAGGTGTGACATGCTCCTCAAGGCACAGTCCGTCAGCAAGTCCTTCGGTCCCGTGAAGGTCCTGAAGGACGTCAGTCTCCAGATAGACGAGGGCGACCGTGTGGCACTTGTCGGAGATAACGGAGCAGGGAAGAGCACATTCCTCAGAATTCTTCTGGGAGAGGAGAAGGAGGATACCGGAGAGATCACCAGAAGGACCGACAGGATCGGTTACATGGGACAGTTCGGCGATTATGAGAACGATTCCACGGTCAGGGATGTGCTCACAGGTTCCTATGGTTATGTGATCGCCATCAAGAAGAGGATGGCGGAGATCGACGAGATCATGATGTCCGGAGGGGACATCGACTGGAATGCTCTTGCAGAGGAGAATGCGGAACTCGAGGCGAAGATCTCCAAATTCGATTCCGAGATCGAAGGCAGACTCGACGACATACTTTCAAAGATGGGTCTTCCGAAGGATGTCATGGACAGGAAGATGGGTTCGCTGTCCGGTGGTGAGAGGACAAAGATCATGCTCACCAGACTCACCGTGCAGATAGATGACTGCGACCTGCTGATAATGGACGAGCCCACATCGCACCTGGACATCAAGACCGTGGAATGGATGGAGAACCACATACTCGCTTCCAGCTGCGCAGTACTGATCGTAAGTCACGACAGGTACTTCCTGGACAGGATTGCCCTGAGGACAGTGGAGATAGAGAACGGTAAATCCAGGGAATTCAAGGGCAACTATTCCGCATATGTTGAGAAGAAGAACCTCGAGGTCGAGAGGGCCAACAAAGAGTACGATAAATATCAGGCCCAG
>Ga0256405_10012883_pt1 | contig 10208 bp, 11 predicted proteins | sample RumenRJG_02DNA_FD_189096 | JGI IMG/M metagenome (GOLD analysis project Ga0256405, IMG submission 189096) | Bovine rumen microbial communities from Lethbridge, Alberta, Canada - RJG_02 | ecosystem: Host-associated > Mammals > Digestive system > Stomach > Rumen | place: Canada: Alberta... | reverse complement strand
TTCAAAGGATTCTGAAGCGCCGCTGCTGATGCGGTACTACCTTGTGACTAGATCCTACCTGATCTATGATTATTCACAAAGCGATTTGCTCAAGCTAACCGGCAATGAGAAAAAAGCTTTTCATACAACTTCTTTCTTAATAGTCAATAGGGTGCGGAAGTGCTCAATGAAGCATTTCTTACACATCTTTTACGATCCTCTGCTGGTTTGGCGGCAGGCTGCCCATTACACTCAGGGTGGAGGAACCTGTGATGGCAGAAGAGAAAAGACGCCGCAGATTATTAAGGAAATTGGAAAGCTGAATAAGGAAGATTCGCTTGGCTTCTGGATCGCGATCGGTATGATGCTGGGAGTAGCGTTTGGCTCTGCCATTGAGTCTATCGACATCAGCGTGGGTATTGCGGTTGGTATGCTCGCAGGTATCGTTCTGGACTGTGTGTTTGGAAGCCCGGATTCTTCGGGAACAGACTAATCTCTTTGTTCGAGCCTTCCTGATGTTGCAACTGGAGAGAAAGATTGATCCCCTGTCGCCCATTGTGACAGGGGATTTGATTGTTATATGAAAACTCCCGGATAGTCCGGGAGTTCAGTAAAGGTTTACCGATGAGTCTCTATCGTATTTTCTATAATGAATTTGCGGTCCGCCAACTGCAAAAACAGAAAATGAAAATATGACAGAGACCCATATATTATCTCACACAACATGGAATTGTAAGTACCATGTCGTTTTCGCTCCAAAATATCGTAGGAAAGTATTCTATGGGGAGAAAAGAGCGGAAATAGGAGCGATATTGAGGCAATTGTGCAAATGGAAAGGGGTGAATATATTGGAAGCAGAAGTTTGTCCTGACCATGTGCACATGCTTGTAGAAATACCACTAAAATACAGCGTTTCTCAATTCATGGGATACCTGAAAGGAAAAAGCAGTCTCATGATATATGAGAAGTGGGGAAACATGAAATACAAGTATCGAAATCGAGAGCTCTGGTGCCACGGCTATTACGTGGATACAGTTGGCAAGAACACGAAGAAGATACAAGAATATATTGCACATCAACTTGATGAGGACAGAGCCGCGGACCAGCTGACGCTTGATCTTGGCGACCCGTTAGACGGGAAGAAGTGACGGATTGCAAGTGGCGGATCGTACATGCGCTTCTGAGCGCAGCCAGTAATATGAGGGCTTAAGAGCCCGTATTGTGAAAAAACACCAGCTAAACTGGTGGATGTTTATTACAGAGGGGCGCTGAAGCAATACGAGAATCATCCGACGGTAGTGAAACTGGTGAGAGAATCCAGGTCCTGTGACTATGTGATTGCGCCGATCGCAGACAATCAGATGTATCAGATGATCCGCTCATTCATTGATGGCGAAATCACCGATGAACAGTGTAAGCACTGCCTTGCGGCAACCAAACCTGGGGCACAGTATGTGTTTTTGGATGAAAGAGCTGCTTCCCGGATCCGTGTCGTTGAGCGCTGCTATCTTCCGCTTAACGAAAGAAAATACTACGCACAAATCAGAGAGGATCAGGCCAGGCTGGGAAGCGATAAAGTCAAACTCGCCCGAATCCAGTACCGGGGGAAAGGGAAGTACATTGATGAACTGTTGAAGGATACGGAGGAACCTGCATGAAGGCTGTAAGGGAAATGGATCATAACGGTTTGCTCTTGTGCAGAATTCAGGCAGAGACGTTTGAGCTTTCTGTCGAAAAGGCGGGGACGAGTTCGGAAATATCCATCCGCCGATTTATGAAGAGCGAGGCTGCGCAGCTGCTGGATTCGGGAGCGATTCTCTATCGGATGTATGAGCCGCAGGATCTTCTGGATGACATCGAGGAACAGTATGGTGCGTCAACCTACGGATCGGTGAAATTTTCAAGGGATGAAATGCACTGGATCGGGTATCTGTATCGCTATTTCAGCTACACGTATCGCCTTTCTTCTCAGCAAGTGTACCGGATTGTGAAGGGAAAGGAGCTGCGAGACGTGTATCTTCCCTATCATTCACTGGATCCGGGACAGGCAATCGAGCGGATCCTGGAGGCGAAGCATTATCCGCTGGATGATGAAGGAGAAATGCGTCGCCAGCTGGAAATCATGAAGAGGATCCGAATGGCAGGAGAAGCAGCCCAGGTTCATGAAGAAACCGAGGAAAAGAAGCGGTATCGCTGATCCGGAGCCATTGTTCCGCTTGCATGTACAAGTGCCGCTGTCGGCGGTTGATGCGGATACAAATATGATAAAATAGGGGACGCGAAGGGGGTTGTTCATGGTTAAGAATCCCAATGTTGCCCCGGACAAAGGGCAGGCACTTGAAAATCTCAAAAATGAAATACTGAAGAAGAGCCAGGCAGGCGAAAGCATCGATCAGGATGCGCTTCAGATGAAGGCTGAAAAGCTGCGTCTTACCGAGGAAGAGGAAGACGATCTTTTCAATTGGTGTGAAGAGAACGGTATTCTGATTGATCTAAAGGATTCTGTGGAAGACGAACTTGACGCCCTGGATGATGCGGAAGAAGAGGAAAGTGACGCTGAGGAGGCGGCTCTGGTGGATGAATCATCTTCGCAGGATTCCGAAGAAGATTCGGAAGAGTCTGTGGACGGGAATGTTGTTCCGGATGCCTATGTTGAACGCAACCGGCGTACGGGAACGGGGGATTCGGTCCGCCACTATCTGCAGCAGATCGGCAAGGTGCCTCTGCTTACGGCCAGTGAGGAACATGATATTGCGGTACGGGCGCGGGATGGTGATGAAGAGGCGCGTCAGAAACTGATTTCAAGTAATCTGCGGCTGGTCGTCTCGATTGCCAAGAAATATCAGAACCGTGGTCTGGCGTTTCAGGATCTGATTCAGGAAGGCAACATCGGTCTGATGCACGCGGTGGAGAAGTTTGATCCGGACCGCGGCTTCCGTTTCAGTACGTATGCGAGCTGGTGGATTCAGCAGTCGATGATCCGTGCCATTGCGGATCAGAGCCGTGATATCCGTCTGCCGGTACATATGGGAGAGCAGATTACGAAGGTGCGCCGTGCGCAGCGTGAGCTGACGCAGGAAAATAACCGTGAGCCGACCTATGCCGAAATTGCGAAGCGTGTCGGCGGCGGCATGACGGCGGAACATGTTGAGGAAGTGCTCAAGATTGCGCAGGAGCCTGTATCGCTTGAGTCGCCGACCGGTGAAGAAGACAGCAGTACGCTGTCCGACTTCATCGAGGACAAGCGGACTGTGAACCCGGCGGAATATGCGTCGAACAGCTCGATGCGCGAAGCTGTACGTGCGATGGTGGAAGGTCTGCCGGATGCGCGTGAGCGTGAAATTGTGAAGATGCGTTTCGGCATCGATGACGGAAATCCGAAGACGCTTGAGGAAGTCGGTCAGAAATTCGGTGTTACTCGTGAACGGGTGCGCCAGATTGAAAGCAAGGCGATCCGCAAGCTGACCAGAGAATATTCCAACAAGCAGGAAATCCGCGATCTGAAAGGATGACAGAAGCTGATGATGAACGAAGAAGCACTGCGCGCCAAAGTGTCCGCAGATGAGAAACGATATAAGGAAATCAATGCCCGTCTGCAGGATGAGGCCGTGCTGGCTGATCATCATCAGATGACGGCGCTGTCCAAGGAGGCGGCGCAGCTGGAAGGCATTGTCGAAGCTGGAAGGCAGTTAAAGGAACTGGATGCGGAGGTCGATGATGCGACGGCCGCATCTTTGGAAGATGATCCCGAGATCAAGGAGATGGCCGCAGAGCAGCTGAATGAAGCTGAATCCAGGCGCATCGAGCTGCTGGAACATATTCAGCATCTCCTTCTTCCGCAGGATCCGGACGATGATCATAACGTGATCATGGAAATCCGCGGCGGCGTCGGCGGCGATGAGGGAAATATCTTCGCCGGCGATCTTTACCGTATGTATACGCGTTACGCCGAAACAAAGGGCTGGAAGATCGAAGTGCTCGAATCTTCGGAGTCGGAGGCCGGCGGCTTTTCCCAGATCATCTTTTCGATCAAGGGAAAGAATGTATACAAGGCGCTGAAGTTCGAGTCGGGTGCGCACCGTGTGCAGCGCGTTCCGAAGACCGAGTCACAGGGCCGTATCCAGACCAGTACCGCAACTGTACTTGTGACAGCCGAGGCGCAGGATGACGATATTACGATTGATCCGAAGGATCTGACGATTGAGACACATCGTGCCTCCGGTGCCGGCGGTCAGCATATCAACAAGACGGATTCGGCGGTGCGCATTGTCCATGTGCCGACCGGCATTACGGTCAACTGTCAGGAAGGACGTTCGCAGATCGAAAACCGCGAGACGGCGATGCGTCTGATCAAGACCCGTGTCTATGAGGAACTGAAGCGTAGAAAAGACGAAGAGGAAGGCAAAATCCGCAAGGCCAAGATCGGATCCGGCGACCGGTCGGAAAAGATCCGTACCTACAACTATCCGCAGAACCGTGTGACGGATCATCGCATCGGCTTTACGACCAATTCTCTGGACCGCATTATGGAAGGAAAGCTCGATGAGCTTCTGGATGCGCTGGCGGCTGCAGATGAGAAGCGCAAACTCGAGGAGGCGGCGCAGTGACAACATTTTCCAGGGCGGTAAAAGCCTATAAGAAACAGTGCCGTCAGAAGGATATTCCTGAAGAGACGGTCATGGCCTATCTGGTAGAGCTTTCGCAGCGGGAACGCTACGATCTCTATCTGCATTATGAAGAGGAAATGCCGGAAGATCTGGGCAGGGCATTTGATGCCGGGATGCAGAGAATTCTTTCCGGGGAGCCGATGAACCATGTGCTTGGCTATTCCTGGTTCTATGGCTATAAGATGATCGTAAATGGCGATGTTCTGATTCCCCGCCCCGAGACGGAGGAGCTGTGTGCCCATGTGCTGGCACAGATTGATCATCTCTTTCCGCAGGGGACGCTGGAAGCGGCCGATGTCGGTACGGGCAGCGGAGCGATTGCGATTACGCTGGCCAAAGAGGAACCGCGGCTGCACATGCAGGCGATGGACATCTCGGAAAAGGCAATTGCCGTCGCAAAGGAGAATGCACAAATCAACGATGCCGCCGTCGAATTCCTGGTTGGCGACATGTGCCAGCCGCTGATCGATGAACATGCGCAGCTGGACATTCTCGTGTCCAATCCACCGTATATTCCGGTGCATGAAAAGATGGAGCGCAGTGTGACGGACTATGAGCCACATGTGGCACTGTTCGGCGGAGAGGACGGGCTGTTCTTCTATCGCCGCATCTTTGATGATTGCAGAAAAGTTCTGAAGCCCCGTTCGATGATGGCCTTTGAAATCGGCTGGGACGAGAAGGAAGGCATCACGAAGCTGGTGCAGGAAAAGCTGCCGGAGGCGCAGTTTGAAATTCTCAAGGATATGAACGGGAAGGATCGGATCCTGATGGTTTACTTCGGAATGGGAGCGGAAGCTCTGCATTCCTGATTATTGGTTCGACGGTATTGAGCTGGTGTCATGCCATAGCTTTGCTTGAAGCAATGCATGAACCAGCTTTTATCATGGAAGCCGACGGCGGATGCGATCTGCTCGATCGTCATCTCCGTTGTCATTAACATATGCGCCGCCTGATCCAGGCGCATGGACCGCACTTTCTCCGTAAACGAGACGCCGGTGATGTGCTTGAAGCGCACCGAAAGATAGTCGGGATTGTACCCGAAGCGCTGTGCCGTTTCTTCCAGCGTGACGGTTGTGTAGTGGTCGCCGATGTATTTCATGATCCGTCCAAAACGGTTTTTGGAAACCATTGTCGAATCCGGAACGATCAGCGTATTGTCCCGGGTACGATCAAGACACGTCAACAGGCCTACGGTAAGCAGACGGATCATCTTTTCCTGATACATCGATTCCGTCTGCACCTCCTTCAGCAACAGACGCATGAAATACTCGACTTCCGTCGTTCCCCTGGTACGGAAATAGAGATGTTCGTCCTGCGGGTGATCGGTATGCAGAAAGTCATAGATGATGCGGCAGTCAATGAGCTGGGATTCCATCAGCTCATCCTGAAAGCCCTGTTCATAAAGGACAACAGACACAGGGCCGCCCAGCACTGCCTGCCAACGCTCATTCTGTCTGGCCAGGATCAGATCCTGCCCATGCATGCGGAAGACATGATCATCGAGGCTGAGCGTTGTCTGGCGCTGGACGGCAAGGAGAGTGAGCCAGTCAGTTGTGCCGGTTTCGGCAGTGGTAAAGGAAACTTTGTTCATGATTGAAATCCTATCACAAAGAACCGTTGATATATAAGAAACCGACACTTTTTGGACAAGCTGACAACATTGTGAACAAATGAACATGTTTCTATACTTTCATGCGGAGGAAGGAAAAGAGACATGAAAAAGTGGTTTAAGTCAATTCTCGCCTGCTTAACAGCGGTTTCTCTGGCAGCTTGCGGCAGCGCGAGCACTTCGGCATCGTCTTCTGCGGAAGCTTCTTCTGCATCGAACGTGAAGGATGGTACCTACACGGCTTCGGCAGAGGGATTCGGCGGACAGGATGTCACGGTCACGATCACAGTTGAGGGCGGCAAGATTACGAATACCGTCGTCGACGCATCGACGCAGTCGGCCGATTATGGTCAGAAGGCGGCGGATACGCTGGCTCAGGAGATCACAGATGGTCAGACCTGGGACATCGATGTTGCCAGCGGCGCTACGATGACGCGCAATGGTGCAAGTGAAGCTGCCAAGGACGCAATGAGCCAGGCAGGCTTCGATGTTGACAACCTTGCCAAGACATCGGATGCGAGTGGCGAAGATGAGACGGCGGAGTGCGATGTGCTTGTGATCGGGGTCGGTGCTTCAGGTTCCGTTGCGGCTTTGAAGGCTGCAGAATCGGGCGCCAAGGTCATCGGCGTTGAAGCTACGGATCATATCGGCGGAATGGGCAATGCGGCACAGGGTATGTTCGCTGTCGGTTCTGTTGAGCAGAAGGACCGCTATGGTGAAGATGGTGAGACGACGGATGAAGAGTACTGGTACAACCATTTCCAGGAAAGCAACGATGATCTTGGCAATGCGAAGCTGATCCGTACCTTCATTTCGGAAGCGAAGAATACAGTCAGCTATATGCTGAACCATGGCGTTGGTTTCTTCCTGTCGAAGACGGCGCAGCAGATTGCGCACTTCGATACCGAGGTTGTATATCATCGCTGGAACAATGCAGATCCGTTTACATACATCGGAAATGCGCTGGATGAGAACGGAGTCGATATCCGTTACAATACGACAGCCAACTCTCTGACGACGGATGCGGACGGCAATGTCACCGGCGCTGTCTGCACGAAGGCCGATGGCGGCACCCTGACGATTACGGCAAAGAGCACGATCGTTTCGACGGGATCGTTTGCCAACAATCCGGATCTGATGAAGGAAGTGCTTGGCGAAGAGGTTTATAACAATGCGATGGTGATGGCGGGCGCTGAGCTGCCGGGCCTTGAGATGATGTGGAACGTCGGCGCTGCCAAGGGCGATCTGCTTACGATGAACCATGGCGTTGTGACGATGAATGCGGATGAGAAGGTCTCTGAGCTGACGCTGAATACACCGATTCTCTGGGTCAACCGCGAAGGCAAGCGCTTCATGAACGAAGACCTGCTCAAGGATACGGTTCACTTCTCGAGTGCGGTTGTTGCGCAGGGCGGTGTTGCTTATACGATCGTTGATCAGGCGACGGTGGACCGCTGGACGGATATGAGCCAGGAGAACACCGGTACTTGGATCCATTACTGGGATCAGCACGGGATTGTGGATGAAAACGGTGAGCCGACAATTTACCATGCGCCGATGGATATCGATACATGGAATGCAGGCTTTGATGCTCTGACGGCTGCGGGTGAAGGCGGCGTCTTCGATACGATTGAAGAGGCTGCGGCATTCATCGGCTGCGATGCGGATGATCTGCAGGAGACGATCGACAACTACAATACGTATGTTGAAAACGGCTACGATGAGGAGTTCTTCAAGGACAAGGAAGATCTGGTGTATTCGGTCAAGGAAGGCCCGTACTATGTGACGAAGGGACATTCCGGTGTTCTGGGGGCGCTGGGCGGCGTCAATACGAATGAGCTGCTCGAAGTTCTGCGCGATGATCAGAGCGTGATCGGCAACCTGTACGCTACCGGGAACAACGTTTCGGGTATCTCGCACGGTGCTTACCAGGATGTAGAAGGCGTGGGCCTTGGCTTCTCGCTGACTTCCGGACGTCTGGCCGGTGCACATGCGGCTGAAAATGCCGGCTATACACCGAGTGAAGATACGACGGAGCTGACGGAACTTGGTCAAAAGACCATGGAAGAAGCGACCGCCCGCGGCATGCAGGGAACGACGAAGCACGAGTAAAGAAACAACAGGAAAAAAGGCAGAAATCCTCGCGGAGATCTGCCTTTTGCGTTTTCTCTGTTGGTTAGAAAATACTAACAAAAGAAACGTGGAGGTTATGATGTCATTTCTGCAGAATACAAGGAAACCGGTTGGACTTGGCGGGAAGCTGATGGCTAAGGGGATGAACAGCGGGACGCATGCGAAGCTTGCCGCGTGGTACAGGGGGGTGTGAGTTCTCTTCCATTTGAAGATGACAGCTTGGATCTTGTGACGGCATTTGAGACGGTCTACTTCTGGCCGGATATTGAGCAGACATTTGCCGGGATCCGCAGGGTGCTGAAGCCGGATGGCGTCGTCTTCATCTGCAATGAATCGAACGGTCATGATAAGGAGGCACTGAAATATTCAAAGATCATCGATGGTATGACGCTGTATGATGCGGATCAGCTTACGGACCTTCTGAAGGAGGCAGGCTTCCGTGATGTCGTAATCGATATCAATGGCGTTTGGCTGTGCGTAAAGGCGGTTTGCTGAGAAGATCAGGCAGCGATTTCATCGCTGGGTTCATAAGGAATGTAAATTGTTACATATGTGTAACAAAGGAGTTTCAAAATACTGAAAATAATTCGCAAAAATATATTGCCGCTTTCATGCCGGGCTGGTATTCTACAGTCATCACAAGTGAACAAGTAAAGCAATGAAACAGAACACGCTGAGCCGGAAGTCTTTCGATAGAGAGCTGTTGTAGTGGTGGAAGGCAGTGGAAGCGATGGTGAGGTATCCTCTGTGAGCAGCGCGCCGAACTTTGAGTAGGCTGCGACGTATTCCGCGTTAAGGATTACCTGTTGCTGGACAGGGAAAGTGGCCATGTTTTATGGCAATCAAAGTGGTACCGCGGAAGCTGAACTTTCGTCTTTGAAATCAAAGGCGGAAGTTTTTTTGTGGATTCATCCGTCAGGAACAGGAGGAGCTATGCAGGATCTGAATCAGTTTGCGGAAAAAGTTATGAAATCCTATGAAGCATATTACGACGTGCACCGGTGGGAAGATGAACCGTTTGCGGCCCGGATGGACTTCCATATGGAAAACGATAACTATGTCCTGTTTAAGAAGAATGTTACGAACCAGGCGATGGTGCATGAGTACTGCTGGCTGCTGGCTGTGAAGCACCTGGATTCAAAAGTCTATCGACGGGCGGAAGCGGAAGTTCTGCGGCGCGGAATGGAGCTGATGGATCCGAAGCAGAACCACCACATGTCGACGACGCTGAGTCTTCTGGTGGTGTGTGAAAGCTGTGACAGCGAGGCGCTGAAGGCGTTGCGGCGCTGCCGGATTCATAAAGAATTCCGCTTCGGTCTCGATGGGTATATGGATTTCCATACGGGGATTGCGGTGCTGGAAGACGGGAAGACGGCGTGCAACTTCAGCGGTGGGGACCTGCGAAGAAACCTGAAGAATCTGCTGAAGATGGAAAGCAGGCGATTGCGTCTGGCACAGCAGACGTAACGAAGAGAAACGGCAGTAGAAACAATCGAAACAAAAAACAATACGGTTCAATTCATCAGGGAAACAACATACAGATCAAGGGAGAATAAAGGGTATGAATGGTGCAGTGATGTTATTGCTGGGAGTTGCGGCGCTGGCCTGCGGCTATCTGTTTTACGGCCGTTGGCTTGCCAGAGAATGGGGCGTGGATCCGGGCCGCGAAACGCCGGCGTATACGTATGAGGACGATGTGGATTATATGCCGGCGAAGCCGGCGGTACTGATGGGGCATCACTTTTCTTCGATTGCCGGTGCCGGCCCGATTACGGGTCCGGTGCAGGCGGCGGTCTTCGGCTGGCTTCCGGTACTGTTAT
>Ga0256405_10012881_pt1 | contig 10209 bp, 5 predicted proteins | sample RumenRJG_02DNA_FD_189096 | JGI IMG/M metagenome (GOLD analysis project Ga0256405, IMG submission 189096) | Bovine rumen microbial communities from Lethbridge, Alberta, Canada - RJG_02 | ecosystem: Host-associated > Mammals > Digestive system > Stomach > Rumen | place: Canada: Alberta | collected... | reverse complement strand
TGCTGGTCCAATTGCAATAGCAACACTTGGATTAATCATTGCCGGAATTGCGACTTATTTTGCATTTTCAAAAGACGACAATGCCACGCTTGCGCAAAAATTCAAGGAGGCACTTATCAAACAGACAGAAAAAGCCGTAGAGACAACTTGGAATCAGTACAAAAGCAGATTTGAATAGCGTATGGAATGGGATGATTTACGTTTAAGCGAAATTGTCGTTTTACCCGGCAAGGCGGCATATATGAATATACCGCAAGAGAGTATTGTGTCTTTTTTTAACAAAACTTTTTCTTCGTGTGTTCATGATCCATTAGTAGCCGACATTGCACAAGGGAAATGGCACAGATGGAAAGCGGGACATGATTTGTTAATTGATGTACCCAAAAGATTTTTTAATGACGGTTTCAAAGGTGGATTAAAACACATTGGTCATTTATTAACAGATGTTGCCACTCATGATGGGTTACCATATCCTCTTTTTTCAAAAAGTGGATTAGGTGATTTTCTCGTAAATAAATGCGGTATTAAAATAGAGAAACTATGTTTTACATTGAATGATGCAGTTAATTTTGTTGATAAAGGCGTAAGTATTCTTTGTATAGGAGAAGGTGGCATGGACATACTAAATGCCTATTCTGGAAATATGCAAATGAATTTTACCACATTCTGTGATACATTTGGAGAAGGCGCGTTTCAACTTGCTTTTGGTATACCGACAGGTAACGGATTAGCGATTGCAGCCAGCATTGAAAATATCTTTGCCGGAATCGTTTCCGCATGGAAAACATATACAATTCAAATTGACTTAGTTCCGTTTTTCGGTGCAACACTAACATCAACTTTACTTGGATTTTTGACGGCTAAATATCTGTGTAAAAACGAAATGCCCGAAGCAATACAAAAGTCTGTAAAAAGCGGAATGATAACGGCGTTGTTTAAGTTGTCGGCATCTTTCGGCTACGGAGCGGCGGCGTGTTGCGCGTATATTGATTACGTAAAATATTTGGCTCAAAAAGATTCAAAAGAAGTCGCCAAAGTAATGAAGGTGGATAAAAATTGTTATGAAAACTTTTTAAAAGTTTTAAACAGTTTTGAAGACAAAGAACTCAGAGATACTTATTTGGACTATGACACTGAAATTACAAATGAAATTGTTACTTCACTCGAAGAGTATGACTCTTTAATTGGTGAAGATATGGATTTGGCAATGTCGGTGTTAAATTCAAACCGTGATTCAGAAATAAAGAAGTTAATGCAGGGCGATTTCTTGGTAAATTATTTGGAAAAGTTTTGAGAATGGAAAATATTATGTATATTTGCGAGAAATAAACTAACCACACAAGTAAACGTTAATCAATATGAAAACTTTAAATACAAATAAAGCAAAACTATTATTGCTCTTTACACGAGATCCTAGGATAAATTCTTTACATCAAGAATTAGAATATTACTCCTCAGACAATGATATGCAAATTGGTCTTATTTTGAAAGATAAGGTAGATGAAACATTTCATGCCTTATTATTCGACAGAAATTCAAGAAAAAAATATTGTATAGTGGATTGGGAAATAGATTTGCATACAATACAAGAAGCAAGAAAGGTTCTTGAACAGAAAATGAACTCTTATGTTAGAAATGATAAAATATTAAATGAAAATAAACCTGCAAATGATTTTTTTGCTCTTAAAGTAAAGCCAGAACAACAACATCCGTATTTCAAGATGTTAATAGATAAAAAGGGGTTCTTTACCGCAGCAAAAGAAGTTATAGAGGAATTGTCTTTCCATTTTGAGGATAGAGATGGTAATTTTGTTGAGCAATTTCAGTCGAACAATGGTTTTGAGGCTCGACTTTGGGAATTATACCTATGGTGCTATTTCAGAGAAGAAGGTTTCAATTTTTGTAACCAATATGCAGCCCCAGATTTCCTTATAAACAAAGGAGCAGAAGAAGTAGCAATAGAGGCTGTCCATATTAGCAGAAAACAAAGTTTAAACGAACTAACGACTTTCCCTACGCAAGAAGAAATTCTTTATAAACTAGAAAATGAAATTCCTCTTATGTATGGCTCTTCATTATATTCAAAATTAAAACATACATACGAAAATAAAAAATATTGGGAATTACCACAAGTCAAAGACAAGCCATTAATTTACGCCATTGCTGATTTTCATGCAGACATGTCTATGACATGGTCATTTCCTGGCATTATTTCCATCTTGTATGGTATTATTCAAAGACAGCCAGTTCATAATGAAGACGGCACTATATCAATACAAAACGAGTCAGGCATTGTTTTTCAAAAAAACAATATTAATATAAAGCCTCTTTTTTTAGATGACCAATTTAAACATGTGAGCGCAGTATTATTCTCTCCATGTGGTACTTTGGCGAAATTTAACAGAATGGGGGTTCAAGCAGGCCTTGGAAATGGAACTGATAAACTATATCAGATAAAAATGTGTTATAACTCAACACCTAATGCTATTTACCCCGATGTAATAGGTGCTGTTGTTAACGAGCAAAGTTGTGAGACCTGGTCAGATGGAATTCAGATATATCATAACCCTTTTGCTGAAATAAAATTAAATCCTGACCTATTTCCTCATGCAGGGCATAACTTTTATGACGGACAATTTGTGAGAAGTTTAATTCCTGACAATCACATAATATCAACGACAACTCATAATATTAAAAATATGCCAATCAATCCACCATCATTCAAAATGCATTCTTCTGATATTTTTGATAAAATAGAACAGAAATGGAGGTTATAATTTACAATTGACATTGTGTTGTAATATGTATTTTATTGCAACATAAGTCAACGCCGTTTTATAACGGTGCGGGTGAGGTTTGTCAGGCGTATATGAGGATTTACGGTTTCGATTACAAAAAAGCAAATTGCAATCAAGGAGATTTTGTTTTCACGGCGTTGGATTGAAAAAAAAATTATTTAATCTCCTCATATTCCGCCAACTCCCAACCTTTGAAAACCAAGATTATCGGGTGCAAAGTCCATTTTCCGTCTTTGGCTTTTGTGAGCAAATTCTTGTCGCTGATGTATTTTGGCAATTGAGTGCGAGCCTCTTCCAATTTTGCCTTAACTTCTTCGTCTGCTGCGCTGTGCTTAACATATTTGAGTTCAATAACGTAGGCATGTGCAGTCCCAAGACGCGGCTCTAAATAGATATCACTGTATCCGTGTCCGAAATAATGCTCTGTAAATGCAACAAAATAATTGAGGTTAGTACCAAATTGACATAGAAAAAATCCTTTTACAAACGCTTCGCCTTGGTTGTTGAAATCCTTGATATTGGAAGCATCCGACATACAACTTGCGATGTAACGAAAAAACGGTTCGTGTTCGCCGCGTTTTGCGAGTCCGCGACCAAGGTCTGTCATTACGTTGTCGTCTGTCTTCCAAGAGATTAACACGTCGTAATTGCGCACCATATACATAAAATATTGCTGACGAACAGTGGCGTTAGGAACAATCAAAAGAGTGTCGCCCGTATCGTAGCCGCCAATCGACAACAAACCCATATAATACATCAGACTGACAAGGTTTTCGTATTTGTCGAGGTCTTTGAGCGCAAACTCATCCTCTATCTGAGCATATATCTGTCCGTCGTTGTTAATGCGCTGAATAAGAGAGGTTTTCGCGCCGAATTGTTTCTCAAAACGGATAAGCGCAACCATCTTGTTATAGTCAGTGGAGATGTTTTTGTCAACTATTTTATCGGGAATATTGCCGCCGTTTTTGATATATTCTTTGATAAAATACAGCCCCATATCCGAATTGTACATACGTTCTTCGTCCACGGATTTGGTGCTGAAACAGTTGTTGTCGTACCACGGCTTGGTGATTTCGATAAGTTGGTCAACAGTGTGCTTGAAAACACCCGTCGCGTCTCGATAATATTCAAGCATTTGGCGGTATTCTGTTTCAGTAAATCCCACAAGAGAATTAAAATAGGAATCCATAGAAATGTTCGTTCCGATGTTGTAACCACTCGTTACATCGCTGAGTGTAAGCGGAGTAACGCCCGAAATCATTATCCTCGAAACTGCTGCATCGTTGTCGTTGGTAACAGCCTTTAAGTTATTGAAAAACAGGCGAAAAAAGCCGTCGCCGTGAGTCAAATCCTTATAATTGTTTTCGCTGTCGGCAAGTAGAGTGTTAGCAAAATTGTCATACTCGTCGATGATGACGTAGATTTGCAGACCTGCAAGTTTTGCTGTGCTCAAAAGTGCTGTAAAGGCATCATTGGAACTCTCTTTTTTCGCAATTTCATCCGCTGTACCATCCGGCAACATATAATTGTACTTTTTAGCAAAGGCGACGAGCGTATCAATTACAAAATTATTGAATGACCTCTGTGTCATGGCGTAATCAGGATCCACTTTGGAGAAATCAAATTTCAAAATCAGATACTTGTTGTGTTCCTCGGTAGGATTCTCGCCGATAGCCAAACCTCCGAATAGTTCGTTGAAACAGTCTTCCATCGCAACATCGTAATATGCCGCCAACATATTGAGCATAAGGCTCTTGCCGTAACGCCTCGGACGCAAAAACATCTGATATTTAAATTCTTCGAGCCTCGGTATAAACATCGTCTTATCGACATAGTATCTGTTTTCTCTGCGGATTGTCGCAAAGTCGCTCATTCCGTAAGGAATTAGGCGGATTTTATTTTTTGACATTGCTTCCATGATTGATGCCGTTTTTTTAATTCAAGGGCGAAGATAGCATCTTTTTGACGAAAAAGCAAAAAAAGATCTATTCACATCCCAAGAAAAAACATTTACACTTGCACCAAAATCAATTGTAATTTCTATCCGTTTATAAAATACGAAATTGACAGCAAAATAACTACATCTTCCAACTATCCAACAGCCATTTCCAAATCGGCAACACTTTGATTTCGGTATCTTCAACCGTCAACACTTCTTCTTCCTCGTATGTGATGATGAAAAGGTTTTTAAATTGAGAAAACTTCTTATAGGCAACGAGGGCGGTAGTTTCACGTCGGAAGGTATCGTCGATGTTGTTACGGAGACGGTAGCATACTTGAATGGCAATTTCGTGTTCGGGAACAACAAAAACAACAAGCCGAACAAGACGGCGCACCTTCTTGTCCTATCTGTGGCGGCATTATGGTTAAACACGTTGCCAAACGCGGCGCAAATTTAGGTCGCGAGTTTTGGGGCTGCGCCAATTACCCGAACTGCAAGGGGACTAAAAACGTATAACCTGCTATCCCATTTTCTCATCAGTCAAACACAACATAACACATCTGTCTGATTATCAGTATTTACTTCAATTTAAGTTTTTCTATATAATTTTGGGGCTTATTAATTTTTATAAAGATAAGGAGCATCCAAAATAATTTTTTCCACTCTCCTACCCCACTTCTTTTTCTACTTCTTTTCGTTTTAAAACCAATGCCGGAAGCAAAACAAATATTCCAATTACAGATACCAAAAGTCCACCGGTAGTGCCGGCAGCAAGCGCAAACCAGAAACTCTCTTTTTCACCGGTCATAAATGGTATAAATCCCAAAATCGTAGATATTACAGTCAAAAATACCGGTATTACTTTGATATCAACTGATTTTACAAACGACAACAGTTTTCTGTGTTTGTATTTCAATTGATGCTGATACTCGTTGAGAATATAAATTGCAGCGTTTACAGTAATTCCGCAAAGCAAAACCATAGCCGCAAATCCGCCTTGGTCGAAATTCAATCCGAAAAGATAAAACGTAAGAAACAAGCCGATAAATGCAAACGGCAACACCGAAAGTATTATCAACGGCAAACGCAACGAATTGAATAATATTGAAGTCAAAAAAAAGATAATAGCAACCACTACTCCCAACAGCAAATATTGCCGTCCGGAATTATCACCCCAATAATAGCGGTATTTGTCGTAATCAACAGAGTATCCCGCCGGAAGATATACTGAAAACAACGAATCTGCTTCTTTTGAAATTTTATCGCCCATAACATTCGATCCGATATATTCGTACTGAAGGCTCAGAAGATATTCTTGATTTTCCCTCACGATGTCTTGCGCGGAAGACGTTTTTTCAAAATCACACAAATCACTCACTTTGTACTGACGCCCGCCAATATTTACCGGATAATTCAACAGCGACCAAATATCATAATTTTCTGATTCTGAAGTTTGCAACACAATATCGTTGAATGAATTGTTGCTATAAACCGCTGCCAACTGTTCGCGACTGATAAACAAACAACTCAATGCGTAAAACAGATGAGCCGGAAGTATATTTTCTCGTATCATTACCTCTGATTTCGGTTTTAAATGATATTCGGTATAATCGCTTTTGTAATACGAAGGTCGCGAATTGATATTCACTTCTTTGATACGTTTATGCTGCAAAAGCCAATTTTTCAACGTATCGGAATAGCGCAAAAGATTTTCGTAGTTGTAACCTTTCATCGACAAGATATAAGAGCCGTTTTGCTCCATCACATCGTTTGAAAATCCCTGATCCTGAAGTCCGTAAACAGTCCAACTGCCGCCACCCAACTGCAATCCTTTGCTTATTACTTCGGATTTCAAGATGTAGGGAAATGCAGTTTTGCCCGCTTCTTTGGTAAAATAAACTTCGATACTGCCGTATGTAGGTCCAAAACTGCTTTTAAACAATCTGATTTCCGGTTGTTTGCTAAGGTGATTTTCCATTTGCCGAATCAGATAATCCATTTGCGAAATCGTAGAACCGTATGGCAATGAGGCTTGTATATGCAAAACAACTTCATTGTTGTCGCGAAAATAGCTGCCTTCATACACTTTTTCTACAAACAACCGGAGTGAGCCTCCTAATGCAACATCGGTAATCGGACGGATTTTTTGACTATAAACCTGCGAACCGAATATTTTGTTGTAACAGATTGACCAAAAACCGGTTTCCTCTACCTTGTCGGGCATTTTGAAAAGCGGTAATCCAAATCCGAGTATCGAAATTATTATTGCAATTCTTTTGTGTTTTACAACAAAACGTGTTACAAACAAATATCCGCGCGACATCACTACGGCAAAACGCATGTATCTGCGGCGTTTTTTCTGTGACTTTTCTTCTTTTTGAAGCTGCATTACCGACGGCACAAGCCACAACGATGTAAATATCGAAATCAAAAGATTCACGATAATCACAACGGCAAAATCATAAAGATTCAAGCGTAATTTTTCATCAAAAAAGAATACAATCATCAGCGAACCGGCAGTTGTAAGCGTGGAAGCCACTATCGGCAATACCGCCTTGAGATTGCGATTGCGTTTCCAATGGTCGGACATGATTATTGTATTGTCAATCATCAAGTTGAGCGAAATTGTAATACCGGCAAGCGAATACAATTGCAACTCTACGCCCAAAATATAGTAAAATATAAATGCTATCGCCAAATTGCAACACAACGAACTGACTACCACGATAGTACGTCTGAAACTAAATGTTGTTACCAATACAAAAACCAAAAGTATAAGAATGGTAAGCAAACTTCGGTAACAGATTTTTTCAAGCTCGTCCGAGATATATTCTGCGGCATCATAAACTTTGTGAATTTGGTATCCGGCAGGAAGTTTGGATTTTAGTTGAGACATCCTTTCTTCTACCAGTTGTCTAAGTTTCAATTGATTGGCAGTTTTTGTAGCAGAAAAATTGATATAAACCGAGTTTAAACCGTTGATACGCTCGATATACGAAGGCGTTTTTTCAGAAAATTCCGGTGTAAGGATTCTGCCGAGATTTATCAGCGCGGTATCACCGTTTGTTACGTAAAGATTGTCAACTGAAAAAACCGAATCTGCCTTGCCGTCGCTAAGCTGGTATTTTCCGACATTGGTTTTGAATGTATAATCCGAAATCTGAGAACGGATGTCCCACGGCGAAATACCCGAATTGGTAACGGCTGTATTATTGAATTTCAAATTATAATCATAACCGTTGCCGGCGTAGATATCCACGCTCTTAACGCCCTCAATATCAGAAAATCCGGTTTGAAATACTTTTTTCACACAAGTACCGATTTCGTCGATATTATTTTGCGCATTCACTGTATATGACAAAAAGACTTCGGAATTGTTGTCGCTACTTTTTGAAACTATAATTTCGGGATAGCTGACACCTTTGGGCAACGACGGCCACATCTGACGTACAAGCGACGAAATCTCAAATCTTACGGCAGAAATATCGGCATGAGAATCAAAACTTATCCTCACTTCGCCGCTACCGTTGCGCGACACTGAGGTGATGTTTTTTACGCCGCGCATTTTGGCAAATCCCGATTCCAAGATACTTGTAACACCGGTTTCCACTACTTTGGACGATGCTCCGTACATCTGAAAACATACCGCAACGGAAGGCAATTGCTCTTCGGGCTGCAATTTTACAGGCAACAAGGGTAACAACGAAATACCCGTAAGTGACAACGCTGCAAATATTACAATTATCGTAAACGGAGATATTTTTTTCATTGTTACTTTATAAAATTAAAATCTTCCTGTATTTTTTCTAACTTTTCAAAATCGTACAATGTCATGGCTCTCAAGTTGTACAAGATGTCCCAATAATTGCTCATGGCTGAGATGTATTCCACCTGTGCATTTTGCAAACGTTGTTGCGAGGAGTTGAGAACGGCGATGTCACACGACGCATTTTTGAACTTTTCGATATTGCTGTTGTAGACTTCTTCGGCAATTTTCAGAGCCTCATACGATGATTCCATCAACGAATATCTTACCATAAGTTCGCCCGAAGTAATCACGACATCTTGCTCCAATTCTTGGATTTTTTGCTGCAATTCCGATACGGCAATATCTTTTTCGTTTTTGGCGATATTGCGGCTGCCGCGTCCTGTACCCCAATCCATTAAAGGAATTGTTAACGAAACACTTACAACATCGCGCCTCATCGGGTCTTTGTAAGAATCTCTCAAGGTTTCTGCCTGCTGATTGAATCCCACGGAAGCCGATACCGAGGCATTGAACCGTGTTGACTTGTTCATTTTGTCAAGATTCATTTCCGCTGAAACTACGTTATTAGTTTTCTCTTTGATGAGATAATTGTTTTGATTCATCATCTCGAGAGCTTTCTGCACATCCACAACCACTTTTTGCGGCTTTTCAGGAATAATTACGCTAAGATTTGTATCTTTGGGCAGACCGAGATACGATATCAATTTCATACTTGCACGTTTTACTTGAATTTCGTAATTAAGAATCGCATTTTGAGCGTTAAGTACGTCGAGTTCAAGCGATTGCAAATCTGCTTTTGAAATAGATGCTATCTCAAATTTGCGTTTTCCGATCATCAACAACGCCTGAGAATTTTCGGCTTGAATCTTTGCGTTGGAATAGCTGTCAAGAGCTTTTGCAAGTTCAAAAAAATATGTTACAGCCATTTGCGAGATTTTTTCGGTATTGTAGATGTATTCTGCCTGTGCCTGCTCAAATTTCAAAGGTTCGATTTTGCGTTGCCATTTCAGACTGTTGAAACCCAATATCTCGTTGACGTAACCGATTTCAAACGGCACGGTGGAATATTGATTGAAAGTATTGTCACCAAAATATCTCAAATAATCTATCGACGAATTTACATAAAATCTGCCGCCGAAAGGAAGAAAATTTTGAGTCAACGACAAACCTCCGCCCGTAGAAAATGAAAGTTGTTGACGGTAAACGTCCATGTCTGAATACGAATCGTAACGGCGTATCAATTGCCGGTTGTACGATACAGGCTGAAGATTCAACGACAACGCCGGCAAAAGACTTGCCTTGTAATTTCTGAATGTCCAATAATTGGCAAGATACATATTTTTGCATCTGAACGCCGTAAGACTGCTGTCCTTGGCAAGACGAATAACATCCTGCATATTCAGCACAATTGTATCGGCAGACTGAGCCGACATCTTTTGTATAACAGAAATCAATAAAAGCGATGTAAATATGATGATTTTTTTGATTTTCATTTTGCGTGTCTTTTTGTTACAAATTACTATTTTTCAAGATGTTTACGTTGTTCTATCAAGATGTAAACCGCCGGAACAACATACAAACTTACCAAAACACCGATAATCATTGCCGCAATCATAGCCACAGCAAGCGGTTGCTGGATTTGTGATCCCATGTCAGAGAAAAACAAAACCGGAAGCATGGCTCCCACCGTGGTAAGAGTT
>Ga0256405_10012880_pt1 | contig 10209 bp, 8 predicted proteins | sample RumenRJG_02DNA_FD_189096 | JGI IMG/M metagenome (GOLD analysis project Ga0256405, IMG submission 189096) | Bovine rumen microbial communities from Lethbridge, Alberta, Canada - RJG_02 | ecosystem: Host-associated > Mammals > Digestive system > Stomach > Rumen | place: Canada: Alberta | collected... | reverse complement strand
GGTGAGGTGAGAGGGGGCAGTTCTTTTTCGCTGAAGGTGAAGTGCGTGATCCGGACGCCCGTCGGCCGCAGCGTCTCGTCGATGACGCGCAGCCAGGCGGGCGTGACCTCGCAGGCGATCACGACCGCGTCGGCGTTGACGGCGTTGATGATCTCGGGCGCCTGCGCAAGCGTGCCGAGGACCTGGATGCCGCCGATGTACTGGCCGCGCAGGAGGATGTCGTCGTCGAGGAGGCCGACGATGATGCGGTCGTTGGCGGCGGTCGTGCGCACGAGCTCGCGGCGGAAGCTGCGGTAGCGGAGTCCGCACCCGTAGACGAGCACGCGCGAGACGTCCTTGCGCGCGACGAGCCGCGCGCAGTCGAGCGCGTAGAAGAGGTCGCGCACGACGCTGCGGACCGTGCGCAGCAGCGTGAGCGCAAGGAAGCTGAAGCTCGCGTAGAGCAGCATCAGCGCCTTCAGGTGGCCGGCGGGGCGGACGGGCGCGTAGTAGGTGACGAACGCGGCGAGCGTTGCGCCGAAGAACGCCGCGAGCAGCAGCCGCATGTAGTTCGAGAGCATCGCGCGCGCCCAGACGGTGCGGTAGGCGTTGAAGAACGCGAGGCAGCAGAACGTGCTGACGATGTGGAGGGGGTAGATGTAGCGCAGGACATTGCGGTCCACGGGCAGGCGCGCGACCCACGCGGAGCAGAAGAAGACCGCCGTCAGCGCGAGAAGGTCGGCGGCGACGTAAACGGGCACGTTGAGGCGCGCGAGGCGGCGGCGCGTGCGCACGCCCCGGTCGCGGGCGACGGCGTTCAGGAGCCGCCCCGCGTCGAAGAGCTCGATGCGCGAGATGTCCTTGAAGACGACGACCGCGATGGCGGCGACCGCGAAGAGCCACAGCCCCCCCGCCTTCGACTTGAGCGTCATGCCGCCGAGCCCCACCAGCACGAGGAACGCCGCGAGCGCGTAGAGCGCCCACGCCGCGCGCCGCTGGTTCAGCCCCGCCGCGCGCAGGATGCGGTGGTGGAGGTGGTCGGTGTCGGCGGTCATCACCTCGCCGTTGCCCGCCTCGCGGCCGTTGCGCTTGCGCAGGCCGTGGCGGATCGAACGGCGCAGGATCGCGAGCGACGTGTCGAAGATCGGCACGCCCATCGCCAGGAGCGGCACGCCGAGCGAGACGAGAAACGAATCCGGCTGCTGCGAGGCGAGCGCGAGCGTCGCGAGCGTGTAGCCGATGAACATCGAGCCCGAGTCGCCGAGGAAGACGCTCGCCGGGTTGTAGTTGTAGCGCAGGAAGCCGACAAGCCCGCCCGCGAACGCGAAGTAGCAGAGCGCCTGGCCGGGATCGCCGCCGATGATGAGCGAACCCGACATGCCGAGCGTGGCGATGAGCGCGAGACCCGAGGCGAGGCCGTCGAGGCCGTCGATCAGGTTGAAGGCGTTGATGGCGCCGACGACCCAGAAGACCGTCAGCGGCGCGTCGATGAGCGGGTGGAGCCCCGGCCACAGGCGATGGAAGCCGAGGCCCGTCCAGGCCCACACCAGCGCGGCGACGACGAGCTGCCCGGCAAGCTTCACCCGGGGATTGAGGCTGAACTTGTCGTCGGCGTAGCCGAGTGCGGCGATCGCGACGCCCAGCGCCGTCATCTTCCAGAAGACCGCCGGCCCGAGCCCGTCGCCGATGAGCGGCGCGCGGCCCGTCACGAGGATGAACGCGCTGTAGGAGACGTAGACGCCGGCGACGAGCGCGAGGCCGCCGCCGCGCGGGATCGGCACCTTGTTGATGCGCCGCGCGTCGGGCTTGTCCACCATCCCGAGGCGCTTGTTCAAGGTGCGCACGAGCGGCGTCAGGACAAGCGTCAGCGCGAGCGCGAGCGCGAACACGGCGAGGTAGGGAACGGACTTGGACGCGAGCGTTTCGATCATGGCAGGAGATCCTTGAGGCTGTCCGCGATAAACAGGAGGTACGCGTCGTCCGCGCGCGAGGCGTTGACCGTCACCATCACCCAGCGGTCGATGCGGTTCAGGAACGAGCGGTCGAGCACGTCCCGGAAGATGCGGCGCGTGTGCGACGCCGTGCGGAAACCCTCCTGGTTGAAGAACGTATAGGCGAAGCCGAGCGCGGCGGTCTTCGACTCGAGCGTGATGAAGCGCCACTCGGTGCCGCCGGCGCGGACGGTGCGCGGCCGCGTCATCTGGAAGCCCTGGCTCGGCAGGCAGAGCTCGGGCCGGTGGATGGAGCTCTTGCTCGCGCCGCCGATGACGACCGAGACCTGGAACCAGTCGCCGTTCTCGGCCGTGTAGAGCCGCTTCTCGAAGCGGGTGTCCGCCGGCAGCACCGTCAGCTCCGATTCGCTCGGATCCAGCGCGTCGGCCGTGTAGCCGGGGATGTCGCCGAGGCGGATGTCGGGCGCCGCCGCGAGCGTGACGGCGGGCGTCGCGGCCTGGTAGACCATCGCGGGGAGGAAGAGCGCGAGGAAGAGGACGGGCAGGGCGAGCGACGCGGGACGCGCGGCGCGCGGCGCTTCTGCCGCGGCGGGCGGCGCGTCGTGCGTTTCACGTCGCGCGCCCCGTTTTTCGCAGATCCGCGTCAGCGCCTCGCCGGCCGCAACCATCAGCGCGATGGCCACGATGAAGACGACGTAGCCGGAATAGTCGTGGTAGAAGCCGGTCGCGAAGTCGGGCGACGCGAAGCTGCCGACGAGGCAGATGGTGAGGATGCGCATCACGTTGCCGAGGATCGCCAGCGGCACCGAACACGCGAAGAGGAGCGCGCGCCGGAGCCACGTCGGCTGGTTGAAGTAGGCGTAGCCCGCCGTCAGCGCCATCAGCGCGAAGATGGACCTGAGGCCGCTGCACGGCTCGGCGACGTCGATGGCGAACGAGCCGTCCGCCGCGGCGAGCATCGTGCCCGTGCGCACCACGTCCGCGCCGACGCCGTGGAGCGCCGCGCTCGCGACTGCGGTGGCGAAGAGGCGCAGGTGGACGGTCACGACGTCGAGGAAGGTGTTGAGCGGGATGCAGAAGAGGAGGAAGAGCGCCGGGAAGAGGATCGCCTGCGCCGTCCGCCGCCCGTAGAACGTCCACGGGATCGCGATCAGCAGTCCGACGAACGCGACGATCTCGAAGCGCACCTGCAGGCCGCGCGCGCCGAGGAAGCCCAGGAGGACGAACGGCAGCGCGCAGACGAGGCCGCCCCAGCCGGGCCGACCGAGGGACGCGCGGACCTTCGCGCGCTCGGTCCACAGCACGTAGAGCGAAAAGAGCGGCACGTACCACGCATAGGACATGTCCTCCTCCTTCGCATTGAACACGCCGGGCGCATGGTGGAGGAGCAGCGCCTGGAACCCCCAGAGGAGCCCGACCAGCGCCGCCGCCAGCAATCCGGCGCGCAGCCACTCTTTCTTGTCCGTCATAGAGCGCATATTATATCAAAAGCGGCGACGGCCGTGGGCACTTGAGCGGCAGGCGGACGGTGAAGACGGTGCCGCGCCCGGGCGCGGAGTCGCAGGCGATGGTGCCGCGGTAGAAGCGGACCGCCGCGCGCACCGTCGCAAGGCCCAGCCCGCTGCCGGGGCGGTCCCGCGCCGCATCGGCGCGGTAGAAGCGCTCGTACATCCGCGCCTGCACGTCCCGGCCCATGCCCCGCCCGGTGTCGGCGACGACGAGCCGCACGCCGCGCCGCTCCCGCGCGAGCGCGAGGCGCACCTGCCCCGTGTCCGTGTACTTCACGGCGTTGTCCAGCAGGTTGCCGACGATCTCGCCGACGAGCCGGCGGTGCGCCCGCACGCGCAGGTCGCCGGCAGGGAAGTCGCGCACGAGCCGGACGTGGCGCGCCGTGCGCGCGATGTAGTCCGCGATGCATCCGGCCAGTTCCGCGAGGCAGAACTCCTCCGCGTCCGCCGCCGCGAAACCCGCGAAGTCGCGCGCGATGTTCGTGTAGTCCTCGATCAGCTTCAGCCGCGCCTCGCCGATCTCGAGAATGGCGCGCGCGCCGGCGCGCGGCGCGAGCCGCCCTTCCGCCACCGCCTTCGCGTCCTCGGTGATCCGCACGAGCGGGGCGCGCGCGTCGTGGAGGGCGAAGGCCGTCAGGTGCTCGAGCTCGTCCGCCAGCGACGCGAGGCGGCGCGCGAGCAGGAGCACCGCCAGATAGGCGGCGGAAAAGAGTCCCAGCGCGCCCCACGCGTAGACCTGGAGCGTCTGCATCTCCGCCAGCACGCGCCGGACCGCCGGGCGGCCGTCGGCGCGCGCGACCTTGCGCACCTCCGCGAGCGCCGCGTCCATCGCCGAGAGATAGCCGACGGCCACGAGCGTGCAGACGACCGGCAGCGTCCAGCAGACGGCGGCGCGGAAGAGGCGCCGCCCGAAGCGCGTCCTAGAAAATGCCATAGCCGGCACCCCACTGCGTCCGGATCGGGTCGGTCTCGCCGCCGGCGGTCAACTTGCGCCGGAGCGACGCCATCCGGTCGTGGAGGCGGCACGAGCGCACGCGCCGCGCCGCCGCAGGCCACGCCACCTCCTCCAGCTCGGGCGACGGGACGATCAGGCCCTTGCGCCGGACGAGGTGCGTCAGGAGGGCGTATTCGAGCGCGGTCAGCAGGACCGGGCGGCCGCCGCGCGCGACCGTCCGGCTGTCCGTGCGCACGGTGATGTCGCCGCAGGTGAGGCAGACGGGCTCCGGCGCGAGGCCATAGAGCCGCAGCACCTTGCGCACGCGCACCTTGAGGATCTCGCCGTCGCACGGCTTGTGGAGGTAGTCGTCCGCGTCCGCCGACAGTTCCGCGAGCTCGCCCTTCATCCCGCCGTAGGCGCTCACGGCGATGATCGGCAGCCGGGGCCGGATCCGGCGCACCCGGAGGATCACGTCGTGCCCCGAGAGGTACGGCAGGTCGATGTCGAGGACCGCGAGATCGTACGTCCGCGTCGACAGCCGCTCGTACGCCGTGCGCCCGTCGGCCGCCTCGTCGCAGGTGAACTCCAGTTCGCGCAGCGCCGTCGCCAGCAGCGCGCGGTCCTTGGCGTCGTTGTCGACCACCAGTGCCATCTTTGCGTTCATTGTTCGGTATTATACACTATTTTCGCGCTCCTTTGCGCACGAAGTTGAAAAAACATGCGCGAAATATGGTACCGCCGCCTCCAGAAGTAAACGCGCTTTTGTCGTTCGTTTACCCTCCGTAAAGATTGGCTATTGTTGATGGTGAAGGTAAATCCCTCACTCCCTCCCCGGGGAGGGAACGCGCGTTTACTTTTGAACGCGGCGCTAGAATCCTAGAAATCTAGAAACCTAGAATCCTAGCTGTCAAATCTCGCGCAAAATGCGGCGGGCGAGGGCGAGCTTCGTCAGGAGCGGCAGGCGCGTCACCGTGCCGTCGCGCCGCACGAGCGTCGCGCGGTTCGTGTCCGTCCCGAATCCGCAGCCCTTCTCGGTCACGTCGTTGGCGACGATCAGCTCCAGATCCTTCTCGCGGCACTTGCGCACCGCTTCGCGCAGGACGTTCCGCGTCTCGGCGGCGAACCCGATCTTCCGCACGCCCGTGACCGTCTTGAGGATGTCGGGATTGCGCACGAGCGCCAGCGTCCCGTCCATCTCGCCCTTCTTCAGCTTCTGCGTCGCCCGGCGCTTCGGCCGCCAGTCCGCCACCGCCGCCGTCGCGATCAGCACGTCCGCGCCCGCCGCGACCTCCCGCTCGACCGCCGCGAGCATGTCGCGCGCGCTGACGACGTCGATGCGCCGCACGCCCTTGGGCGTCTTCAGGGCGACCGGCCCGGCGACGAGCGCGACCGCGTGCCCCGCCGCCGCCGCCGCGCGCGCGAGCGCGAAGCCCATCTTGCCCGTCGACGGGTTCGACAGGAACCGGACGGGATCGATGAACTCCCGCGTCGGCCCCGCCGTCACCACCACTTTCAGCGCCTTTTTCATGATGCGATAGTATATCACATTCCCGCTGCGTCAGCCGTCGCCGAGGCGGGCGCGGAGCGCGGCCGCCGTGACGCCGGCGAGCAGGATGCGCTTGAGCTTGCTCGTCTCGCCCGAAACGAACCGCACGGCCGATTTCGGCAGGTCGAATGCGTCCGCGAGCGTCTCGATCAGCTCCTTGTTCGCCTTGCCGTCGACCGGCGCGGCGCGGATGCGGACCTTCACCGCTTCGCCGATGAGCCCGTCCAGCCCCGCGCGCGACGAACGCGGCTGCGCGCGCACGTTGACGACGACGCCCTCCTTCGTTTCGGCATAATAGCTCATGCGCGCTCCTCCCGGACGACCGCAAGCGCCGTCGGCACCGCGACCGCAAGCGCGCAGGCGACCGCACCCGCCGCGCCCTTCGCCACCGTCGCGACCGGCAGCGCGAAGAGGACGGGCAGGCTCCAGATCGCCCGCGTCGGAATCGTGAAGAGGACGCCCGCGACCGTGCCGCCGACGAGCCCGAGCACAAGCCCGAGCGCCGCCACCGCCAGCGCCTCCTGCGCCAAAACGCGGGCCAGGTACGCGCGCGTCGCACCGACCGCCCGCAGGACGCGAAACTCGCGCCGCCGCGCATCCGCACTTGCGACGATCATCGCCACGAACCCGAGCGAGAGGACCGCGATAAAGATGAACGGCACGCGCGCCATCGAGCCGATGATCTCGTGGCCGTGCGCGAGCGTCCCGTCCGCCACCTCGTCGCGCGCGTGGAGCCGCACCGTGTTGCCGCGCACCTCGCCGTCCTCCGTCTCGTTGTACGCGCCGTCGAGCGCCGCGACGATGCGCTTCTCCACGAGCCGCCCCGCCGCGAACGCGCCGTGCTGGGCGAGAAATTCCGGCGTGTAGTCGAGCCACAGGTGCGTCATGTTGACGAACGGCTGCGGCCGCGCGTCGCACGCGGCGAGCGTGTCGAAGCTGACGAATACGGGGCCGTCCGTCTGGACCGGCATCCGGTTGAGGCCGCGCACAAGGCCGCGGCTCGTCACCATGTGCCAGTTCAGATCGACGACGCCGACGATGGTGAGCGTCCTCTTGAAGTCGCGTCCGCAGTCGAGCTTCAGCGCGTCGCCGAGGTGCAGTCCCTTCGCATGGGCCATCATTTCGGTGATGACGCAGGTGTCGCCTGCGCCGAGCGCGCGGGACGCCGTTTCCCAGTCGCCTTCCGCGAACCTGAACTTCGGCAGCCACCCCGACGCCAGGAGAAGCGCGTTGCGGTAGGCCGGCCCGCGCCCGCGTCCGCCGCGCCCGCCCGCGTCGCCGCGTTCGCCCGCGTCGCCGCGTTCGCCGCCGCCCGGCCCCTTCAGCTCTTCGAGCGGATCGAGGTTGACCTGCAGGGGCTGCAGTTCGGCGATCCGCGCCACGCCGTCGATTGACTGGAGCTTGTCGACATCGAAGCTGGAGACGCCGCCCGGCAGGATCGAGACGATTGCGTCCGGCCATTCGGGCGACGGCACGAACGCGCTCATCAGCGACGCGCCCCACACCTCCACCGCCACGAACGCGCCGAAGCCGCACGCGAACGCAATGAGCATGCCGACGTGCTTCTTGCGCGGCAAGCGCGCGCTGGCGGCCTCCAGCGGCTTGACGGCGAGCGCGGGCTTGAGCGCGAGAAGCGCCGCCGCACCCGCGACGGCGAGCGCGACGGCGGCGCACGCCGCGAGCGACCGGCGCGGCAGAAGCGCCGCGCCCATCGGAAAGAGCGCCCGGTCGGCGGCGACATAGAGATAGACCGCCGCGACCGCGACCGCCGTGCCGAGCGCGCATCCGGCCGCCGTCAGCGCCAGCGATTCGGCCAGGACGCGCCGGATGACGCCGCCGCGCGTGAGGCCCAGCGTCCGCAGGATCGCGATGTCGCGCCGCTGCGCTTCGATGGAGAGGTAGAGCGAATTGAGGAGGAGGCAGAGCGCCGTGAGCGCCGCCGCCCAGAGAAGCAGCCCCTTCGACAGGTCGAAATGCCGCCCCGCGTCGCTCGTGAAGCCCGGCGCGAGCGCGGCGGCCGTCTTCGGCTCGAACGCGCGCCACTCTTCGCCGATTGTCGCGGCCGTCTCGGGCGAGACGTAGGCGTTGGGGTAGCCGCGGATCGGCTTCGACCACGGGAGAATCTCGCTGACCGTCAGCCGGTACGTGCCGTTGCGGCCGACGAGCGTCAGTTCGTCGCCAACCGCCGGTGGCTGGAGGCGGCGCGCCGCAAAGGCCGAACGGGCGATGGCAATGCCCGCGACGCCCGGCTTCGTCGCGATCTCGGCGGCGAGCGGCGGGCCCTGCATCACGCGGCCGCCGGGGCGGAAGTCAATCGTCAGACGCACCGTCTCGGCGTCCGCCGCGACCGGCAGCGCCTTCAGGAGCGCCGCCGCCTGCGCGGGAGCCTGCGCGTCGTTCGACGCGACAAGCGACTGCATGAAGACGACCGTGCCGACCGCAATCGCCACGCCCGCCACGGCGCAGAGATGCCGCGCCTTCACCGGTACGTCTCCAGATAGAGCTGCGAGACGCGCGCCGGGTCGCCCTGCGTCGCGTGACGGGCGACGATCCGTCCGTCCTTCAGGAAGTTGACGTGCGTCGCGCTCGCCGCGACGACGGGATCGTGGGTGACGACGAGGATCGCGCTCCTTTCCGTCGCGTTCAGTTCCTTCAGCAGCGCGCACAGCTCCTTCGCCGCCTTCGCGTCGAGGTTGCCCGTCGGCTCGTCCGCGAGCACGACCGCCGGCTCCGCCATCAGCGCGCGCGCGATGGCCGTGCGCTGGCGCTCGCCGCCCGACAGCTGCCCGGGCTTCTTGTTCAGCTTGTCGGCGAGCCCGAGGACGGCGGTCAGCTTCGCGAACCGCGCCGCGTCCGGCCGCGCGCCGTCGAGCCTGAGCGGCAGGACGATGTTCTCGGCGACCGTCCGGTCGCTCAGCAGGTTGAACGCCTGGAAGACGACGCCCACGTGGCGGCGGCGGAAGCGCGCGGCCGCCGCGTCGGAAAGGCGCGTGACGTCCGTGCCGTCGATCTCGATCGCGCCCGCGTCCGCCGCGAGCAGGCCCGCCGCGAGGTGCAGGAACGTGGACTTGCCGCTCCCGGACGGCCCCATCAGCGCCTCGAAGCCGCCCGCGCCGAGCGTCAGCGCAAAATCCTTCAGCACTTCCTGCGCACCGTAGCGGCGGCAGACTCCCGTGGCCTTCAACGCATCCATCGGTGATTCTCCTTACAGCGTCGGGTTGTCGAACTCGCGCACGACGTCGAGCAGGTGCTCCGCGAGATCGGGGTCAACCTCGAAAATGTTGTCCTGCTGCGTGTAGGCCAGGTTGTTGATGGTCGCCTTGACGCCGAGCACGCGGTCCTTCCTCGGCTCCTTCGCCTTCTTGAAGTTCTTCTCCGTGTCCAGCAGCCCGTGGTTGACGAGGTTCTGGAAGATGTCGTTGATGTGCGCGGGGTCGACGTGGACGCGCTGGGTCTTGATGTCCTCCCAGCCGTCGCGCTCGCTGTGCTTGGCGAAATCGTTGGAGATGAGTTCGCTCGTCCCCTTCTTCAGCTCCACGAAGCCGTCGCCGCTCAACCGCACCGACTTGCGGTAGATGGGATCCTTGTCGAGCCGGTAGTAGTGGATCTCCACCCAGTTGAGCCGCGACTCGTGCACCGTGATGTAGGGGTTCACCCAGAACGGGCCGCACCCCGCCAGCGCCGCGAGCGCGACGGCCGCGATCAGCATCTTCTTCATGTCCGCACCTCCTGTGTCGTCTTTTTCGTTGTCGCCGTCTTCGCGTGCCGCGCGCCGCGCAGCGGGCCGGCGGCCAGCAGCCCCGTCCCGTACAGCGTCAGCGTCGGGTCGACGGTGAACGCGAGGCCGCTGCCCTTCAGCGCCCAGCGCGCGAAGCCGCCCGTCGCCACGAGCCGGAAATCCTCGTTGAAATTCGCGCGCAGCGTCGCGACGATCTCGCGCACCATCCCGCGGTAGCCGACGAGCGCGCCGAAGCGCATCGCCTCCTCGGTCGAGCGGCCGATCTTCGGCACGCCGCCCCGGCCGAGCTCCATCCGCGGCAGTTTTGCCGCGCGCTCGAAAAGGTAATCGCGCATGAGCGGGAAGCCGGGCGCGATCACGCCGCCGCGCCAGACCCTGTCGCGCGTGACGATCGCCGCCGTGAGCGCCGTGCCGAAATCCATCACGAGAACCGGCGCGCCGTAGCGCGCGACCGCGCCCGCCGCGTCCGCGAGGCGGTCCGCGCCGATCGTCTCGGGGCGGGGATAGTCGAGCGCGAGCGGAAAATCGCGCCAGGAGACGGCATGGAA
>Ga0256405_10012878_pt1 | contig 10212 bp, 3 predicted proteins | sample RumenRJG_02DNA_FD_189096 | JGI IMG/M metagenome (GOLD analysis project Ga0256405, IMG submission 189096) | Bovine rumen microbial communities from Lethbridge, Alberta, Canada - RJG_02 | ecosystem: Host-associated > Mammals > Digestive system > Stomach > Rumen | place: Canada: Alberta | collected... | reverse complement strand
GCTCTTCTATATATCCTGCTGATCTTTGGGATAGGGATGAACTTTGGTATCAAGGAATCCTCAGTAGCAGCACTTCTTGGGACTGCCGGCGTTACCATCGGTCTTGCCCTGCAGGGTGGACTTTCCAATCTGGCAGGCGGGGTGATGCTTCTGATCTTTAAGCCCTTCCAGGTAGGGGATTATATTATTGTGGATAAAGCTAATGGCTGGGAAGGAACTGTATATAAGATCGAGATCTGCTATACTACCCTGCTTTCTGTGGATTACAGGCATATTGTGATCCCAAACGGTACGCTTTCCGGGAATACGGTGATCAATCTTACTGCAAGGGATATGCGGAAACTGGAACTGAAGGTGGGGATTTCCTATGATTCAGACATGCACAAGGCAAAGCAGATCCTGGAACAGATCCTGAAAGAGGATAAGGGAACCAGGGAAGATCAGGATATGCTGGTGTACGTAGATGAACTGGCTGAAAGCGGAGTGATCCTTGGCTTTCGGGTATGGGTTCCAACAGAGGATTACTGGACTGTGCGCTGGCGCCTTAATGAAAAGATCAAAGATGAATTTGACCGTCAGGGGATCGTGATCCCTTACCAGCAGCTGGATGTACATCTAATTTCCTAATTTTGTTATATTTATCTTAGAATTTTTATATTTTCCAGGAAAGGGTATTTCGTTATACTTTAATTAAAGTACCTGATAAAGCCAACCGGGTGCTTTGGAAGAGAACGCCGGAGGAAAGGCGTATGAAAAAGTAACAATAAACTGACAGGGGAAAACCGGAAATTATGAAGGAGAAAAAAAGACGGCTTTTTCTGCTGATTGGTGTACTATTGGTGCTGGCAGGAGTGGCTGTAAGAGCATATCCGACCGTAAGTAACTGGTATCGTGAGTATACGGCCAAGTATGAGATTAAAGATTACTGCGATACCGTAAATGTAGAAGATAAGGATAGCCTTACTAAGATGAAGGACATGGCCACAGCATATAATCAGGAGCTGGAGGAAGAAGGCGGGGACGTATCCGCTGTCAGCTATGATGACCTGCTTGCAGTGACAGATGCCATTGGTTTTCTGGAAATCCCGAAGCTGCAGATTTATCTGCCTATTTATCACGGGGCGGGAGAGGATGTGCTTGAAAAAGGAATCGGACATATGCCCGGCACCTCCCTCCCTGTAGGCGGAGCTTCCACACATTGTGTGCTGTCAGGGCACACCGGGCTTCCATCTGCCAAGATGTTTACACATCTGGATGAACTGGAAGAGGGTGACATGTTTTACATTCATGTATTAGACGAAGTGCTGGCTTATCAGGTGGATCAGAAGAAAGTAGTTCTTCCTGATGAGACGGAGGATATAGAGATAGTAGAAGGAAAGGATTATGTTACACTTCTTACCTGCTTCCCCTATGGAGTGAACAGTCACAGACTCCTGGTAAGAGGCGAGCGTACATCCTATGTTCCGTCAGAGTTATCGGTTCAGATGCCTGCGGAACAAAAAGACCAAGAAATGATGGCACCCCGTACCGTGCTGATCATAGCAGGGACATGTGTGGGGCTTTTCTGCATTTTCCTGATCTGGCTGGTGTGCCGGATCACAAAGAAAAAGAAGCAGGATAAGGAGATCCGGGAGGAAGAGGAAAAGTGAAAAAAAGAAGATTAAAGGCAGCAGTTATCTGTCTTGCGATCTGCTGCATGATGCTACTGGGGACAGTAATTGCCCGGGCTGAACAAAAAGGCAGTATCACACTCAGGCTTCCGCAGACAGCGGCAGGCATAGAAGTGACTTTCTATCAGATAGCTGGCTATGAGAATGATGGATTTGTGTACAAAGATTCATTTGCAGGAAGTGGCATTAATGTATCAGGGCTGAAGACCGCAGCTGAATATGAGAAGGCGGCCACTGATCTGGCAGCTTTTGCAAAGATTCAGAAGCTTACCGGCACTGTTATGCAGGCTGGCACAGACGGCACCATTTCCTACAAAGATGTTGAAAATGGGATTTATCTTGCTGTGCAGACCGGCGGCGAGGGTATTATGACTATGCAGCCGGTGATCATACCGGTTCCTTACAGCGAGGACAGCACAGAGAAATATGATCCTGTATTAAGTCCCAAGACTTCTTTTCCAGGCGGTGCAGTGATCCTGAATAAGACAGATCCTGATGGCAAAGCCCTGGAAAAGGCAGTATTTGCTTTATGGCAGAAGATTTACCCGGAAGCAGGGGAGACTGTTCCAGAGGGAGCAGCTACCGGTTCTGATGAAGGAGGCACTTTCTACTGGAAAGAATTTAAGACCCAGCTTACTACTGACGGGAACGGACAGATCGTTGTTACAGATCTTCCCCTTGGTTCTTATCAGTTTACAGAGGAGAAAGCTCCTGATGGATTTATAAAACTTTCAGAGCCTGTATCCTTCCAGATCACACGGGCAGGACAGACGGCAGTGGTAAATGGAGTATATGTGCAGGCTTCCGGCAATGTACAGGTTTTAAGTGTAGTGAACCAGCCAGAAGTACTTACACCAACACCTACACCTGAGATTACGAATACACCGGCTCCGGAAGAACCTACCGATACACCGGCACCGAATACACCATCCGACAATACCCCGCCATCTACAGGCACCACAAATGTTAAGACCGGAGACAATACACCGATTCTTCCTATGATCATAGTCCTTGTGCTGGCAGTGGTTGTGGTAGTTATCGTAGTGATCTTCAAAAAGAAAAAGCATGATAAATAACTTCCTATAAGAATAATGCAAAAAGAAGTCCGAAAGGGCTTCTTTTTGTATGTGCGAGAAAAAATATGCTGTTTATACCATTCAAAGCAACAAAAATAACATTTTTACGAAAAATCTCTGAAAAGCTTGTCATAACAGGTAAAAATCAATATAATGGGATAGTACACAGATTGTTCTAAGCACAGGGGGAAGCGAAATTGCGAAAGATCTTAATCGCAGATGATGAGAGAATCGAAAGAAAAGGGATCCGAAGCCTTCTCGAAAGAAAGGACTATAATCTGGAGATCCTGGAAGCAGGCAATGGCAAAGAGGCATTAGAGATTGCCCGGCGTCAGAAGCCTGATATTTTATTAAGTGATATAAAAATGTCGTTTATGACCGGGCTGGAGCTGATGGAGAAAGTGCGCCAGTTTGATCCTGATATGGCGATCATTATTTTCAGTGGATACAGCGATTTTGAATATGCAAGACAGGCAATACAGAATGGAGTTATGGGCTATGTACTGAAGCCTGTGAACCCGGTAGAATTTTATGATGTGATTGACAAGACCATTGTTGCTCTTGACGAGAGACAGCAGACAGAGGTACTGATGCAGAAGAATCAGGATTTTATGGAGCAGTATTTTCTCCAGAAGTTCCTGAATACAGGCAGACAGGAGATCATGGATGAAGCCATGGAGACCCTGGATGTTTCCTGGTGGGAGGAGATCCGCCAGATGGTACTGATGGAGACCGCCACAGATTTTTTTGAGGATTATACAAAGGATTTTGAGGCGGATCTGTCTGAAGAATTGAAGATACCATTCCATTACCTGAATTTAAGTGCTACCAGTTCCCTTCTTCTTTTTGATGGCAAGGTGAATGTAGATTATTCTGTACTTGGACAGCACATCCATGGATTTATGAAAGACAATATGAATACGGAGTGTTATGTGGCGGTTTCTAGTATCCTTACATCCGGGATTCATATGGCAGAGGGCTATCAGGAACTGGAACTTCTTATGGAGAACCGTTTCTATAAGTCGGATGAGTGGGTTTATATGCCGGACACCAACTGGGAGGGCAAAGACAACTATGACATGGTTGTAGATCTGCTGGAGAAGATGGAGAATGATGTGCGGCTTCGGGATATTTCCCATCTGCGGGAGCATTTCCGTAAGTTTGCAGGGCAGAAGCAGCAGGGCGGCAAGTTTTCTCATATCTTTGTGAAGTTCTCCTGTTCTAATATTGTGAAGGAAATGTATAAAGATATGAATTTTTCTTCTGACAAATGTGCGGATGCAATTGAGAAGCTGTATCAGTGCGGTACAGTGCAGGAGATCATCGATATCCTGGAGCAGAATATCCAGCTTTATGAGGATACCATGTTTTCAGGGCAGAGCAGTGCCAGAAGTGATGTCGAGAAAGTAAAAAGTTATATATATGAGCATTATGCAGATGAGCTTAGTGTGGAGATCCTGGGCAAGGGCGTTTATCTTTCACCTGGATATATGAGTTACATATTTAAGAAAGAAACAGGAGAGGGTCTGACCCACTTTATCAGGGAGTTTCGCCTGGAAAAGGCCAAAGAACTTCTGCGTGCCACCAACAAAAAAATCGTACAGATCTGCAAAGAAACAGGCTTTACAAATGCCTCCTATTTCTGTAAAAGCTTCCGTGAATACTACGGATGCAGTCCTGAAAAGTTCCGGAAAACAGCCGGGAGCGGGGAAGAAATAGAATAGGATATTCCAGAATTTTACACTATTCTTTTGTATAGGCATAATTCTAAAGAATATTAACATAAATAAAAATGCTGCTTATTTCCAATTAATTCCCGGATGAGCAGTATTTTTTTACCAAAAATATGACTATTCTTTATGATAGAAATTTATATTTTACAAAATGTTATATATTTCTTGGAAATGTAATATTTCATCAGTGCTCTTCTGTGGCTATAATAAATTAAAGATGTCAGGGTGAATGCCGTCCGGATGCTGACATTATACAGAAAGTAATCTTAGAAAAGGTGAAGGGCATGAGAAAGCGAACATGGCAGAAGGCAGCAGCGCTCATAGCTTGCGTTGCGATGATTACAACAACACCTGATATTTCAAATCTTGTAAATGTCAGTGGCTCATCATATGAGGATGAGGATACCGGAGTTGAATTCATTAGTAATGAGGCAGAGGATGTACAAGCTGTTTCTGAAGATGAAAGCGGATTCACCGGTACTGAGATCCTGAATGAAGACGAAAATACGAATACTGATTTTTCTGCATCTGATGCAGATTCTGATACAGCCGAATTTGTTTCTGATTTTTCATCTGGTACGGATGAGGGAACAGATTCAGCAATGATTACCGACACAGAGACTGAAGTCCAGCCAGCTGTAACGGTTGCTCTTGAAAGTGCAGATGCCCCCCAAGCGTCGGCAACAGTTCAGGGACAGCCAAGATGGGTACATATTACTTCCAACGCATCCAGTACCCAGCAGGGCAAAGCGAAAATTCGACTATATATGACGGATGATCAGGATGACAGTCCAGCCTATATTTTGTATACATCCCTCTTTTCGCAGTGGCAGGAGGCCGTTCCGGAACAAGAACCCTCATCCGGGGCGGTAGTCCTTCCACCCACAAAGCTTGAAGGCGCTTTGAATGGAACAGATGTATTAAGTGTTTCCCAGGTACGGGAGTACCAGAAAGATGATAATGGGGAATACGTATTAGACGACAATGGAAATCTGATCATTACCGCATGCTATCTGGAATATGAACTTGCTGCAGGCAGTAATGCGGATTTTTATGCGGCTTTTGTGTATAAAACACAGGAGGAAAGCTATTCTTACAAGGCAGATCTGAAGGCAAAGGTGGTCTGGGAAGAGGAAGACCAGTCACAGGAAGTGACTCTGCCGGATGATACAGGCAAGATCACTCTTACCTGGGACAGCAGTGCAGCAGCCGGGGAAAACGGCAGCGCAGACCAGGAAACTCCGGATAGTGAAACAGCATCAGAGGATGGTACAGAAGAGCAGCTATCCCTGGTACGTATTACAATGACAAAGACGCTGGAGGATGTCTGTCAGGATGCAGAGGAGACTGCATCTGATGAAAATACAGACAACACTTTACAGGATACAGAAACAGCTCTTTCCGGTCAGCGTTACGGAGTACATGTAACAGCCCAGGACCTGCAGGCAGATGCAACCGCAGACAGCACTGTAAAGCTGGATCTGAAAGATATGGGATCAGGACTTCCTGTATCAGGCCTTCAGATTTCTACAGGAAAGACCGAAGAGGAAGCATTAAGTAATGAAGCATCTGACAGCAGTGTGATTCCGGCAGGATTGACAGATGGAGATCTGACAGTTACACGAGTTCAGAACGATTCAGAGGATTATCTTACATTCCAGCTTCCGGCTGGGGATACCGCTGATTTTTATGTAGGCATTACCTACAATGCACAGGAAGAAAATTACAGCAAGACCATCGGCATAGAGCCGGAGGCATTGCAGGAAACCAGCCTGCAGGATGTGGAAGACCAGCAGTCAGAAGCAAACACAGATCTGGATGTGCTGGCGGCAGTTCCGGGATCCATTCCTGTGGACAGCGAAAACATAGAAAACCAGGATCAGGCTTCTCAGGATGAGACAGCAGATAACTCCACAGAGGATAAAGGCAAGAAGCTGATCAGCGTACTGGAGAGCGGAGCCACAGCCCTTACACTGGCATGGGCTACCCAGGCCTCTACAGGAACTGTGTACTTTACAGTACCGTCCGACTGGATCAATAAGAGCTACAAAGTGAAAGCCTGGACACAGGCAGGAGAAAGCGGTGATGGTGCTAATGTGCAGTCAACCGTAGACATGACAGATACCAATGGTTACTACAATGGACTGAAGGTATATGCTCTTGCTGTAACCAGTGATATTAACAAGCACGGCGGTCTTGCAAAGCTGTATTTTCAGGCCTGGACAGATAAATGGCAGGCAGAGTATAAAGCCATTGACAGCTGGATGGATGAAAGAGCATTTCTTGGCAAGCTGTATGATTCCACAACCAAAACATGGCTGGCTTACACACCATTTGATCCAAATAATCATACTTCCTTTGCAGGGAAACTGATGTATTTTGAAAACAAGACAGGCACATCTCTTTCAGGGGTGAATGCAGTCTTTTATGAGAAGGACAGCAGTGGAAATCTGCAGCTTGTACAGTCAGTTAAGATGACAGGAAATGCAAGTGGAAAGGCAAACGGTTATTCTGTTACCATTCCAGCAAAGGCATGTTCTTATGTACAGTTTACAGATGCTTCCGGAAACATACTAGGCGATACCTATTCCAATTTCTATGGACAGGGTGTTGGGGAAGACGGAGTAGAGAGTGTACTCTACGTGGCCAATTCCACAGATTGCTATAAATACGCAGGCACAGCTGAGAATTCCATCTGGGGTGTGCTGGGAAGCAGAACTATTTATTTCGATGCTACCTATTCCAAGTTATCCTATTTGGGCAGTACAGATGAGGGGCAGTCCTATAGCATACCTGCACAGGATGGAACTTTTAAATATTATGCAACAGGTTCAGGGAAGAGTGACCTGAAAGGGGATATGACCCTTGTATCCTCCCATTCTGAAAATGGACATACCTGGAAGGACGTATATAAGGCTGATCTTCCGGAAGGATATACAAATATTACTTTTGCTGCTTTTGATCTTACCAGCGCTGACAATGTTGGAGGTCATGGTGAGAGTACAGTTAAGCTTACTATCCCAACAGATCTGGTAAATCCCTGTTTCTATGCAGATACTGGCGATACCTCTGTTTATGGAGGAACTCGTGATGGTTACTGGGATGAAGTATACACCCTCCGGAATGCGGAAGCAAAGAAAACCGGAAACAGAGATGTGGTGGATGTTAAGAAAGATACGTTTACCAGGGATTCAGATACCCTGTATGTAAATTCCACATTTTATGATTATTATACAGACTATGAGTTAAACGGAAGTAACCGTGATACCTATAATACAGATAATGTTGTAAGTCAGAGAAACTGGGTAACATTCCGTGAGTTCAACCAGGCACTTAGTGATTACTATCAGGCAAATGGTTCGGCAATTCCTATTTACATGGGACATTTTCAGCCAAGTTGGGGAGATTGGGGTACAAGGTTTGCAGATATTGCATCGACGCTGAATCTGTACGGATATAATAATTATAATAATTTCTTTTCGACAAATAACTCAACAATTGATATTAACGGAAACAGCAATGGCTCATATGCAAGGATAGCCAAAGGTCTTGTCAGTGATACACTGGGAGGCGGAAATCTGGTAACAACAAAAGAAGGAGCAACCCTTCCGTTGTTCAATGAGGATTTCCTGCTGGGAAATAACAGCAAGAATGCTGTGATCGGAGAGGTTTACCATAATGTGGCATTTCCTTTCAAGCAGGAAGATCTGAATAACAATGGTGTTAAGTACTGGGTATTTGACAGCAGTAAGACTACTTTGTTGATGAGACAGGACTCCACTACCGGAGAATATCACCTGCAGAATCCAGGTTCTTTGTATGGAAACTGTGAAAATATGGACAGTTCCAGCCAAGGAAAGGGAGTAAGTGGTTTCTTCCCATTTAATGAAACTACCAATCAGGGAAAAGCCAATACATACAACTATGGTTTTGGTACTAAGCTGGAATTTAACTTCAGACTTACTGAGGATGGAAAGGTTACAGATAAAAATGGTAATAAAGTACCTATCCAATTCCAGTTCTCTGGTGATGATGATGTGTGGGTATTTATTGACGGAAAGCTTGCACTGGATGTGGGAGGCGCTCACAGCCCTGCTACAGGAACTCTTGATTTTGCTACTTTGAAGGCAACGGTCAGTGATGTAAAGGCAAGTGCAGGTAATGCAAATCCCGCCACAGTTACAGATTTTACCCTGAAGGGAAAGAAAACAGATGAACATACATTGACCATGTTCTATATGGAGCGTGGTATGTGGGAGTCCAATATGAAGGTTACTTTCAACTTCCCGGATGAGAATCAGCTGCAGGTGGAAAAACAGGTAGATACTACACAGGTAAACAGCCTGTTCAGTGATCTGTTTAAAAATACATCCCTGTTTAATTTCTCCATCAAAAATCTGGCAACCCATTACGGAACAACGGATGTAGTTTCTTCAGAGGCTACGCAGCCAGTGAAGATCGCAGAGCAGGAGTATTCAGTGGCACCAAGCCATCCAAACAATACATTTACAGTGGATACTAACGATGACGGTAATCTTAAGGGCAGTCTGCACTGGTATGCAAAAGAACAGGATGTGGGCAGCAATTACAGGGATAAGCGATATGGTGAGTTGACCCTGGCAAATACAGTAGATATTTCCAAGATGGCTTATCTGGAATTCAAATTCTATTATAAGTACAGCGATACACCGTCCCTGTCCAATATGTATCTGCAGCTTGTAGACAGTAATGGAAAGACGGGAGGCAATCTTGGAAAAGAAACACTTTCCGGACGTACCTATGGATCTGTTTCCATGAAGAATAATTCATGGGTAACAGTAAAACTGGATTTGAGCAAAATGTCCTGGAGCGGCTTTGACAAGACAAAGCTGAAAAAGATACTCTTCGGATATAATTATCCAAGAGATTTTTACCTGAAGGATTTTGTGTTCAGACCTACGGTTGAGGTTTCAGGTCCTACAGGATTTGTTACAAAGCAGTATGAGATCCCGGATTATGGCTCTGCTACAAGCGGTCAGCTGAAAATCCCGGAGGGAGCTGCCTATACTTCATCCAATGGAGAATCACGTGTGATCGGTGAAGATGGAGAGTTCGTACTTCAGGATCAGGAAACAGTTACCTTTAAAGATCAGTTCCGAAGAGGAAGCTATATAGCTCTTCAGGAGGAAGTGGATTCCAATCTGTTTGATACTACCTGGACCATGTATGAGAACGGACAGGTAGTTGCAGGAATGGGAAGCGGAAAGACTGTTACTAATGCAAGCCCTGTACCAGGTATGGTGAACCAGTCCGGCACAGCCATCAACGATGGACGAACAGAGGCAAAGCTTACCGGAAATGATTCAGACGGACAGAAACAGGATAATGCATATAATGGCACAAAACCAAGTGGAAATACTTTTGTATTCCGCTCTTACGCAAGCCCTGATAACACAACAGCAGCAACAAAGCTGAAAGCAGTCTTTTACAATTCTGTAAAGACCGGCAGCCTGAAGATCAGGAAAACGGCTGCATATGGTGAGTTATTAGGCGGAACCTATAAATTCCGTATTACATTTACCAATGTTGGTGGGCTGGGTCTGGAAGAAAGTCCTATTACACAGGAAATTACCCTTACCATGGATGGCAGTGGAACAGATGCGGAACAGGTGATCACCGGGATTCCGGTAGGGACATTCTTTACAGTAGAAGAGATTTCCACTAATGATGGTTCTACACTGGACAGCATCCTGT
>Ga0256405_10012875_pt1 | contig 10213 bp, 9 predicted proteins | sample RumenRJG_02DNA_FD_189096 | JGI IMG/M metagenome (GOLD analysis project Ga0256405, IMG submission 189096) | Bovine rumen microbial communities from Lethbridge, Alberta, Canada - RJG_02 | ecosystem: Host-associated > Mammals > Digestive system > Stomach > Rumen | place: Canada: Alberta | collected... | reverse complement strand
GAACAGCTGTTTAGACTTGCAGACCAGGACACGGTAAATACCATCATTGACAGATATCTTCAGGGAGCACCTTTTAATCTTAAGCGGCTTTGTGAAAACATTAACCTAAATCAGGTAAAAGAATACACAAGAGAGCAGCTGCTCTCCATGCTTTATTATCTTGGCTATCTGACCATCAATAGGCATTCATCTTTGGATAGTGGACTGTCTCTGGTAATCCCCAATCAGTTTATGGCAAAACTTTTTGCAAGAATCACCATTAAGTTAAGATTCAGAAAAGATGCGGTATTTTCATCACAGAAACTGAATATTTCTTCTCTAATGGCTGTGGAAGATGATTTATCCTCATTTGCTACATCCTGTACTGAATTTTTAAGTCTGATAATGTCAAATCAGGTGTTATACCATATGAATGAAATGGCATTAAATCTGGTTCTGTACGCCAAACTTGAAGAGTTATCCCAAGATGATTTTGAGGTAAGGTTGCAGAAATCTCTAAGAGTAGCGGGAGAGGGAGAGAAATTTGCAGATTTGGTTGTAACCGTAAACATCGGCACGGGCAATGAGTGCATCTACCTTATTGAGTTAAAGTATATAACCAAAACTGAAGGCGCCGACAAGAGCGGTGAAAGTGCTTTGCAAAAAGCCATAAAAGCAGCCAATAACGAGGCATTAACATACAAACAGGCTCTTAATTTTAAAGGCAAAAACGTCAAGGCCTATGCCATGGTTTTTGCAGGTCCTGACTGTGTCTACTGCAAACAACAGTAGTCAAAATTGCACCGACATTATCTTTGCAGGTTTATAGCGGCAATGTTATTCATTGATTTTTGATAGGTTTATGCACCTTCAAGAGTACTTCTCATTTACTAAAAAGGGCCTAAACCCTGGCCCTTTTCATAAACAATCATTAAAGATTACAGATATTTCTGTAAAGTTGCCCTGACGGCTCCCTTCCCTTTAATCTCCTCTTTAAACATGTTCTCAACTGTCTCACCAATCCCCGCCTCATAAAGACTTATACCAAACAGTAAGTCATTGGCCAAAATAGGATGCAGCACCTCACTGACATTTTCGGTATGACCTATTTCTATTTGAGAAAGGTGTTTCTTAAGTTCCGGCAGCTGCGGATCGTCGGATAACTCAATCTTTTCAAGGTTGTCATCTAACGCCAAAAGATAGCGCAGCCAGCCTGAGATGGCAAGAGGAATGGCGATAAGACCTCTGGTATCAAGTCCCAGCCGTTTATAACTCTTTAAGGTTTCGCCGAATCGTACCGGTACCTTTAAGGAACTGTCGGTGGCAATACGCTGCGGAGTATCTGGCAGAGCACTGTTCACCAGGCGCTTTTCGATAACCTCGGTTAAAAAATCCCTTGGATTTAAAATCTTCGGATCATCAACTACCTTTAACCCCTCGTCATAGCCCAAGGTTTTGACAAGTTTTACCAAAAACGGATCTGCCATTTCCTCAAAGATCTTTTGATATCCCAAAATACAGCCATAGACAGCCAAAGCCGTATGCAGAGGATTAAGACAGGTGGTGACCTTCATGCGTTCACACAAATCCACTCCCTTTTTATCGGTAAAAAGCACTCCCGCCTTCTCAAGAGGTGGACGCCCATTAGGGAAACAGTCTTCAACCACCAGATATTCAGGCTCTTCCGCATTCACAAAAGGCGCGATAAAGGTACCTTTTGAAGTCTTGAACCCATCCATATCTGTAAAGCCCATCTCTTTTAGGGAAGTACAGATTTTGTCATCTGGTCGTGGAGTGATTTTATCAATCATGGTGCAGGGAAAAGACACCTTGTGCTCATCTTCAAGATAATCGACAAAGCCCTTTTCACAAAAGCCGTTCTCGACCCACTTTCTGGCAATGGTAAGAACAGAGTCCTTTAACTTATCACCATTACGCGAACAGTTATCCATGGCCACCAGCGCAAGAGGATGCTGCCCGCCAAGATAACGCGCATACATTAAGGCGCAGGTAATGGACATACCATGTTTAGCACTGTCAGGACCGTTTTTAAAATCAGCCTCAACCTGAGGTAGGAATTTACCGTCAAGTCCCTTGAGGGCATAACCTTTTTCCGTAATGGTAAAGGAAAGCATCTTAAGAGACTGCTTTGCAAACAACTGCCGGCACTTCTCCTCATCGGCTTTATCCTCGCCATTTATGAGCAGATCGGCAACCGTAGCGGCTAAAACCTCCATTTTGGTAGAGCCGTCAGGGAGTAAAGTCACACCAAGTTCAAGATGGTCGTGAGGAATTTCAATTCTGTCACGGGTTTCAGCACTGCGGGTGGAAAGCGTAATAATACCGGTCTCAAGATCCTTATGGTTTAACAGTCGCTGACAGGCAGAAGCGATAAAGGCATGATAGATATTCCCCGCTCCCATGTGCATCCATACAGGATCCTGCAGTGTCTTTTCTTTAACCTTGTCCACATCATACTGTGGCAGGGAGATTTTAGCCTTTGAAAAATCCTCTTTATGCTCTTTTATATCTTTTAAGGTTAACTTCATACCGTCCTCTTAATATACCAAAGCCTGCTCAGTAGTATTGACACCATCAGGATATCTTAATCCCTTATCCTTACGGATGGCCTCTTCTAATCCCTGAATATAGGCAGCACCTAAGGCACGATCATAAAGTCCGTATCCAGGGCGGGCTTTCTCACCCCACAGTTCGCGACCGTGATCAGGACGGACCAGACCGTTGAAATTAACCTCCACCAGAGCCTTAACTATTTCATAGAGATCAAGAGAGCCCTGAGATGAGACATGGGAACTCTCATGGAACTGATGATCCCCGGTATGTTTAACATTGCGTACATGGGCAAAATGAATGCGTGGGGCGATTTCCTTGTTGCGAATAATCTTAGGAATATCGTTATTAGGATTACTGCCTAAAGATCCCGTGCACAGTGTAAAGCCATTGTATGGGGAGGAATTCATTCTAGCAATCTTCACAAGATCCTCCTCACACTTGCAGATCCGAGGCAGACCAAAGAGATCATAGGAAGGATCATCAGGATGAACTCCCATCTTGATCTGGTATTTCTCGCAGGTAGGCATAATGGCATCAAGGAAATACTTGAAATTCTGCCGTAAATCATCTCCGCTCATACCGGAAAACTTCTTGATGGCGGAGGTAATTTCATCACGGCGATTGAGCTCCCAGCCCGGCATTTCAAAACCATTGGAGTTTTTGGCAATATAGTCAAACATTTGCTCAGCACTCAGCCCTTCACAGATCTTTCCATCGTAGGCTAAGGCAGTGGAGCCGTCTTCTAATGGCAGCGCGAGATTGGTACGGGTCCAGTCAAAGACCGGCATAAAGTTGTAGCAGACCATATGAATACCGCATTTGCCTACGGCCTCAAGAGACTTGATATAGTTTTCAATAAGTCTGTCACGGGTATTGGCGCCGTATTTGATATCCTCATGGACGTTAATACTTTCAATACCCATCAGTTTTAATCCTGACTTTTCCACAAAGGCTTTACGTTCCATGACTTTTTCCACCGGCCACACTTCCCCTGCCGGGATCTCATGCAGCGCGGTAATCACGCCTTCCATACCGCCTATCTGACGAATTTTATCAAGAGTGATGGGATCCTGATCAGGACCATACCAACGAAAAGTCATATGCATCATGGTGTAAAAACTCCTATGTAAAATAAAACACGAGATTAAAAGTTTAAAAATCAATATAACAAGGCTATAAAACGTGCAGTGAGATGTCAACAGTTTAAATAGAGAAGCGTGGTCTATACATCACAGTCTAACCTATAAACAGACTCTCTTTAAAATCACGTAGGGGTAATGACAAAAGAATAATTTGCGCGTTACGAGAAAAAAACGTGAAAAGTGACAGGCTTAAGCAGATTGAACAATGTGCGAAAAAAAGGGAGCATCTGCTCCCCCGTATGGATTATGCCTTAACTATTCAGCCTTGGCATCAGTGGTCTTTTTTTCATCAGCCTTAGGTGCATCGGCTTTATGCTCTTCGGCTTTCTTTTCTTCAGCCTTGACGTCGGCAACTACTTTTTCCTCGCCTTTTTTCTCTTCAGACTTCTTTTCTTCAGGTTTCTTGACATCAACCAGTTTTACTTCAAAAATCAGTACTGAATTTGGTTTAATGAACTGTCCGGCACCATTCTCACCGTAAGCGAGTTTTGCAGGAATATAAAACTCAAACTCGGAACCGACATTCATCAGCGGCAAGCCCTCTACCCAGCCTGGGATCATGTTATCAAGAGGGAATTCTACCGGCTTATCCTGTTCATCAAAAACATTACCGTCAATAGTCTTGCCCTTGTAGGTTACACTGATGATATCACCGGCTTTTGGTTTTACACCGTCACCTTTTTTGATAACCCGGTACTGCAGACCTGATTCAGTGGTAATCACGCCTTCTTTTTTGGCATTATCCTTTAGGAAAGCCTCACCGTTCTTCTTGTTGTCCTCTGCGGCTTTTTTGGTCTCAACCTCAATCTTTTCCTGAATCTGCTTATCTAAATCCTTGAGAATAGTTTCAACTTCCTCACGCCCAAGAGCCGATTTGCCCTTTACTCCGTCATTGAATCCGGAAATGATATAGGATTCAGGAAGTTCGCCTATCAGCTGTTTCTGCTGTTTCTGCATTTGGGCAACATACTCGCCTAAGGATGCACCGATAGCATAGGCGGCTTTATCTTCAAAAACTGATTTATTATCAAACTTCACCTTGACAGCAGCAGCACTTGCACCATCTTTGGACTCGACAGGATAATCCAGTTTATAGGCATGATCACAGCCGCTCATGGATAAAACTGATAAGGCAACTATTGAAGCAATGGCGGTCTTATTAAATAACTTGTTCAAGATAAACTCCATTTATTTATATTGATAATATGCATAGGTTACAGCATAAAATGTTAAAAATGTTCAAACGCTTTATCGCTATATTCTACTACTTTACCACATTTTATAATAGTAAACACATCATTTTTTATTGCACCCACAAGGCTAAGGGCGACATTATGCTCAAAAGAGAGCTGTTTTACCTGTGCTCTGTGTTCCTTAGGCACACAGAAAAGCAGTTCATAATCTCCCCCACCAAAAAGACAGAGTCGCTCCTGATAACTCTCCTCAAGCCCAAGTTCCAAAAATTCCTGTGGCCGCGGCAGATTTTCCACCCAAATTTCCGCCCCCACGCCTGAGGCGCTGAGAATATGACCAAGATCGCCTACAAGTCCGTCAGAAATATCAATAGCGCAGCGACAGTATTTACTCAGGGAAGTCGCAAAAGCGCAGCGGTTAGCAATCAGCATGCTTTTAGGATAAAGTTTTTCAAAAAGCGTCCTAAGAGAGTCCCTACAGCCTGCTTTATGCAGCATGGCGGCAAGTTCTGCTGTTTCATAGCCCAAATCCACCAGCAGTCCTGGAAGTCCCAGGGAACCGGTAACATAGATTTCATCCCCCACCCGGGCTCCGCTTCTTAGCATGGCCTGGCCCTTCTTCACAAGGCCATAGGCGCTGATGGTTATCGAAAGCGGACCTTTAGTGGTATTGCCGCCGATGAGCGCCAGATGAAGAGCAGAGGCAAGTTCCATAAGTCCTCTTGAAAATGGTTCAAGAAAACTGTCTTGTGCTTCTGGCAGAGAGAGAGACAGTGTGAAGGCATAGGGTTTGGCTCCCATGGCCGCCAAATCAGAAACGTTGACCAGAAGCGACTTGTAGCCCAAAAGATAGGGATCCGTCCCCTTAAAAAAATGGATGCCCTCATTCTGGGTATCGGTGGTAACAGCCAGTTCATACTCACTGTCCTTACTAAGCAGGGCGCAGTCATCGCCTACCCCCAATACTATGCCGTCACCCTGATCCTTTTTGGAAAAATATTTTTCAATCAGTGAAAATTCTGAAAGCACCGCGCTCAATCCTATTTGATGCCTTTGACAACCTTGTCCAGAACACCATTGACAAACTTATGGCTGTCCTGCTCGGCAAATTTTTTGGCAAGCAGAATAGATTCATTGATAATGACCTTAAAAGGAATTTCCTGACGATACATAAGCTCATAGGTACTCATTCTTAAAATAGCCTTGTCTACGAGATCGAGATCATCCAACGGACGGCTTAGATGCGGAGCATAAATAATATCAAGATCTTTGACATTATTGATGACACCATTTAAAAGATCATGAAAATACTCCATGTCCGTACCCTGCATCGGCTGATCTTCCTTAAACTGCTTTTCTATTTCACTAGCAGGATAATTGGTGAGCATCCACTGATAAATAGCCTGTACGGCAAAATGTCTGGCTTTATGACGCTGTGCTGGCGTAGCCTTACCTTCAGTAACATCCATGTTAAAAATTTCCTAATCTTTATGTCTTAACACTGTTTCATCACATTTACCATTTCAAGAGCACTCGAGGCCGCCTCGGCGCCCTTATTCCCAGAGTGGGAACCGGCACGTTCCACTGCCTGCTCTAAAGTATCCACAGTCAGTACCCCATTGGCGATAGGCAAAGCATACTTTAGGGTAACCTCGGTTAGTCCCTTGGCACATTCGTTGGCCACCACCTCAAAATGATAGGTAGCACCACGGATCACACAACCAAGTGCAATGATGGCATCATATTTTTTTGAGGCCGCAAGCCTGTCACAAATAACAGGAATTTCAATGGCACCAGGAACCCTGACCACGGTTATGTTGTCTTCAAAAACTTCCCCCTCGCGTTTTAAAACATCAAGAGCACCATCTAGAAGACGCTCATTGATAAAACTGTTAAAACGTGAAACCACAATGGCAAAGCGTCCATCCTTACAAGGTTTGTGACCTTCAATTACTTTTACTGACATATTATCTCCAAATTAAAAAAATCCATTTTGGGTTAGACTTTCAAGACTCATTGTGGATCTACCCGCACTCCTGGTCCCTATGGTTTCCTCATTATGCAGGGAACTGTCCTTTGACATCATAAGTCTTTCCAAATATCTTGCAAGTACATCAACCTCAATATTAACTCTGCATCCCACTGTAAATAAATCACCGCAAACCGCCTTCTGGGTATGTTTAATGAGAGTAAGACGAATACTGTCGGCAAAGACCTCATTAACAGTGAGAGAAATTCCGTTAACAGCAATAGAGCCTTTTTTGGCTACATAGTGCATAAGTTCACGCGGAATTTTAATCAGTACGTCAATGCTGTCTGCAGATTTTTTAACCTCTGTAACCTCCCCTACTCCATCCACATGCCCCTGTACAATATGCCCACCTAAATGGGTAGAAGGAGTACAGGCAAGTTCAAGATTGAGCCGCTGTCCCTGATTATATTCACAAAAACAGGTATGTGCGACAGTTTCATGAGAGATATCGGCGGTAAAAGTATCGCTACTTTTGGCTGTAACGGTAAGACACACCCCGTTATTGGCGATTGAATCACCAATACGCACTCTTGAATCCACAAGAAATGCCGGTGGAGTCTTAACGGTAATGGTATAGTCCTCACCACGTTTATCCTTGCTAAGGAGAATGCCAACACATTCGATAATTCCTGTAAACATTAAGATTTATCCTAAACTTTTTTTAAATAGTGCAGGAGGACATCATCGCCTAAAGAGCTGGTTTTGACCAAAGTCATGTCCTGAACCTTATCTAAGGATGATACTTCTTTGGTCGTAAAGGCACTGCGACTTTGCATTCCAAGCAGTTTTGGCGCCATGAACACATAGAGCTCATCGTAAAGATCGGCATCAAGAAAAGATGAAACCAGTGTGGCCCCTGCCTCCACTAGCACATTTCTGATCCCAAGTCTACCAAGATACAGAAGAAGCGGCTTAAGCGCAATACCATAATGTTCTGCGGCAGTTTTGTCTGCATGCGGCAATTCCTCTGCATAAGGCATATTCAGGACTGAAGTATGCTCGTTGAGCGGTTCAAGAGTCTCATAACGGCTCGGATCTGAAGTGCCTCTCACCAGAAGATTATTACCTTCTGCAAACAAATGATAGCGTCCTGTCTCAATTCTTCCGCGTCCATCCAAAATTACCTTCAGAGGCTGACGCAGGTGCCCCTCATCAAGCATACACCTGCTCTTAAGAGGCAGTTCGGCATAACGCACATTAAGAGAAGGATCATCGGCTATCACTGTACCTGAGCCGGTAAGAATACAGTCGCAGCGGGCTCGCAAATCCTGTACTCTGCTGCGGGAAAAAACGGAGGTTATCCACTTGCTCTCCAAAGTTGAGAGCGCACTTTTACCATCCAAAGACATGCCCACCTTTAGTGTCACATAAGGGATACCTGAGGTAACCGCCTTCATAAAGGCACGGTTAAGCATCAGGCCTTTTTTCTCATATACGCCACAAACGACCTCAATACCGGCATCCTCAAGCATCTTCTGCCCCCGTCCGCAAACTTTGGGATTGGGATCGCGGCAGCAGATGACAACCCTTTTAACCTGCATGTCAATGAGCTTTTGGGCACAGGGCGGGGTTCTGCCATAATGGGAGCAGGGCTCTAAGGTAACATAGACACAGGCACCCAAAACATCCTCATGCGCATCCCTAATGGCCATTACTTCAGCATGAGGTTCGCCGGCCTTATGATGATAGCCCTGACCGATTATTTTTCCGTCGCGCACAATGACACAGCCTACCGCAGGATTGGGGTAGGCTGTATAGATACCTAAGGAAGCAAGTCTTAGGGCCTGCTTCATATACATTTTGTCAAGTCTAGTGATAGTCTTCACTATGTACTCCCAAACTAGTCCTTATAGACTGGGAAGCGCTTGCATAAGGCCTTAACCCGCTCACGGCACTTAAGAATAACTTCATCATTCTGATAGTTATCAAGAACATCACACATGATGGCGGCTAACTCTTTGATTTCATTCTCTTTGAAACCACGACGGGTACAGGCCGGAGTACCGACACGAATACCTGAGGTGACAAAAGGAGAACGTGGTTCACCTGGAACTGTATTCTTGTTAACCGTGATATATGCCTTGCCCAAAGCAGCCTCGGCATCCTTACCCGTCATTTCAAGACCGATAAAATCCATCAGGAAAAGATGATTGTGAGTACCGCCGGATACCACTTTGTATCCACGCTTTTTCACTTCTTCTGCAAGCAGGCTGGCATTTTTTACTATCTGTTTTTGATATTCAACATACCATGGTTCCATTGCCTCTTTGAACACAATAGCCTTAGCAGCGATAATATGCTCTAATGGTCCACCCTGAGTGCCTGGGAATATGGCAGAATTGAGTTTTTTATAGATGGCTTCATCATGACAGTTTGAAAGGATAAAGCCAGAACGTGGGCCTCCTAGGGATTTGTGGGTAGTAGAGGTAACCACATGGGCATGATCGACAGGGCTTGGATAAACTCCGGCGGCAATAAGACCTGCAACATGTGCCATATCCACCAAAAGATAGGCTCCGACTTCATCTGCAATGGCACGCATACGGGCCCAGTCCACGATACCTGAATATGCGGAAAATCCTGCAATAATCATCTTTGGTTTCACTTCCAAAGCCTTCTTTCTGATCTCCTCATAATCAAGTTCACCAGATTCATTAACCTCATAACCTACGGACTTGTAGATTTTTCCTGAGAAATTAACTGGAGAACCATGAGTCAGATGTCCGCCTGAGGATAAAGACAGACCTAAAACTACATCACCAGGAGCGCATAAGGCTGCATAGACGGCATTATTAGCCTGAGAACCGGCATGAGGCTGTACGTTAGCATACTCGCACTTAAACAGTTGACAGGCTCTGTCGATGGCTAACTGCTCAACTTTGTCGACAAATTCGCAACCGCCGTAGTAACGTTTGCCAGGATATCCTTCTGCATATTTATTGGTTAACTGTGAACCCTGTGCTTCCATGACACACCTTGAAGCATAGTTTTCAGAGGCAATAAGCTCAATATGATCTTCCTGGCGCTGATTTTCGCCACTGATGGCATCCCAAAGTTCTGGATCATATTCGGCAATGGATTTGGCCTTGTTTATAAAAGTCATGCGTAGTCCTCAGTATAAAAAAATTTAACTAAACGAAATTAAAACTCTTCCTCAGGTAGCAAAAAATTTGGCTCAGTACAAATAAATGTGGGATCAACGATCCTCTATTCAATCTGAGCCCTCCATTTTTGTCTGGAGGCATCAAAGAGTTTTAAAAAGAAATATTCATCATCAGGTAGTCCATAGCTCT
>Ga0256405_10012874_pt1 | contig 10214 bp, 8 predicted proteins | sample RumenRJG_02DNA_FD_189096 | JGI IMG/M metagenome (GOLD analysis project Ga0256405, IMG submission 189096) | Bovine rumen microbial communities from Lethbridge, Alberta, Canada - RJG_02 | ecosystem: Host-associated > Mammals > Digestive system > Stomach > Rumen | place: Canada: Alberta | collected... | reverse complement strand
CTCTGCGGCGGCAAGGTCAGCGGGATCGTGCCCGGCCGCGGCGCCAGCAAGCGTGACGTCGGCCTGATGATGACCAAGCTGGGAGGGAAGCTGGATGAATAACAAAGCCCATACCCCGCTCTTCCACGTCTCCAGACGTGCCGCGCTCCCCTGGTACGGCGCCTGGGGCATCCGCGCCGCGGCGCTGCTGATCGCGCTGCTTGCCTGCGCGCTGATCACAAACCTCATCACCGGCCTGAACCCGCTGGAGGTTTACGCCACCATCTGGCAGGGCTCCTTCGGCAGCGCCCGGCGCACCTGGGTCCTGTTTCAGAACATCGCGATGCTTCTGTGCGTCTCCCTCGCCATCACCCCGGCCTTCCGGATGCGCTGCTGGAACCTGGGCGGCGACGGTCAGATGCTGATCGGCTGCCTCGCCACCACGGCCTGTATGATTCTCCTGGGCGGGAAGCTTCCGAACGGCGTCGTGATCCTTTGCATGTTCGTCTCCAGCGTGCTGGCCGGTGCGGTCTGGGCCGCCATCCCCGCCTTTTTCAAGGCGAAGTGGAACACCAACGAGACCCTCTTCACCCTCATGATGAACTACATCGCAACCCAGCTCGTCGCCTACTACATCATCATCTGGGAAGTGCCGAAGGGCGCCGGCAAGATCGGCATCATCAACCAGAGCACCCAGGCCGGCTGGCTCCCCCAGATCGGCAGCTACAAGTATCTGCTGAACATCCTCATCGTCGCCGTCGTCTGCGTTCTCATGTATATCTACCTCAACTACTCCAAGCACGGCTATGAGATCGCCGTCGTCGGCGAGAGCGAGCGCACCGCCCGCTACGTCGGCATCAAGGTCGACCGGGTCATCATCCGGACGATGTTCCTTTCCGGCGCGGTCTGCGGCCTCGCGGGGATGCTTCTGGTCGGCGGGACGGAGCATACGCTCACCACCACCATCACCTCCGGTCGCGGCTTCACCGCCGTCATGGTCTCCTGGCTGGCCAAGTTCAATCCCATCTGGATGATTCTCACCAGTTTCCTGCTGGTCTTTCTCGAGCGCGGCGCCGGTCAGATCGCCACCAGCTTCGGCCTGAGCGCCTCCTACGCCGATATCCTGACGGGTCTCATTCTGTTCTTCATCATCGGAAGCGAGTTTTTCATCAACTATCAGATCAAGTTCCGCCATGCCGCGGGAAAGGAGGATTAAGTCATGTTTGATTTTGTCTCCTTCATTCCGCGTGCCATCATGCAGGGCATCCCGCTGCTCTACGGCAGCACGGGCGAGACCCTCACCGAGAAGTCCGGCAATCTGAACCTCGGTATCCCGGGCATTATGTATGTCGGTGCCATCAGCGGCGTCATGGGCGCCTTCTTCTATGAGACAAGAGTCGGCGCGGCGAACATGAACGGCTTTCTCGCGGTGGCGATCCCGCTCTGCTGCTGTCTGCTGGGCTCCTTCCTGATGGGCCTGCTCTACTGCTTCCTGACGGTCTCGCTCCGGGCCAACCAGAACGTCACCGGCCTCGCGATGACCACCTTCGGCGTCGGCTTCGGCAACTTCTTTGGCGGTTCCCTCATCAAGCTCTCCGGCAGTGACGTGCCCGCCATTGTGCTCTCCGGCACCAGCTCCTACTTTCGGAAAACGCTCCCCGTCTCCGGCACCACGGGCTGGTTCGGGAAGGTGTTTCTGAGCTACGGTTTCCTGGCGTATCTCGCCGTGCTGATCGCGCTGGTCGCCGCCTACATTCTCAAACGCACCCGCGTCGGCCTGCACCTGCGCGCAGTCGGCGAGAGCCCGAACACCGCCGATGCCGCCGGCATCAACGTCAGCCGCTACAAGTACATCGCCACCTGCGCCGGCTCCATGGTCGCCGGGCTCGGCGGACTGTATTACATCATGGACTATACCTCCGGCATCTGGTCCAGCGATGCCTTCGGCGACCGCGGCTGGCTCGCCATCGCCCTGGTCATCTTCACGGTCTGGCGGCCCAATGTGGGCGTGCTGGCTTCCTTCCTGTTCGGCGGACTCTATATCCTGCACATGTACATTCCCTCCGGCATGAACCTGGCCGTCAAAGAGCTGTATAAAATGCTTCCCTATGTGGTCACCATCATCGTTCTGGTGATCTCGAGTCTGCGAAACAAGCGTGAGAACCAGCCCCCCGCTTCTCTGGGCCTCCCCTACTTCCGCGAAGAGCGGTAAGGGCTCCGTCCGGGCCCCATCGGCCCGCTTCATTTCATGCTTCAGTCCCGGTAAATCACAACGAAAGCAGCCACGCGGCACTCCATCGTGCCGCGTGGCTCTTTTTCTGTGTTTGTCAAAGACCGGAGGCCGGCCTTTTATGATACCCAGGCGTTGACGACGATCTCCGTAAACGCGGCGGCGCCTCTGGATGACAGATGGTCTGAGTTCCTGAAATAATTCGCATTGTCCGTAAAACGTTCATCATGACTGTAGTCATGGTATTCAACGTCTTCGTCCCGGCAGATTTTCTCGATCACTTCGTAAAACTGACTGCAATACTTCTCGTCAAACTGATCGTTGTATTCCCGGCGGAATGGGGTGGTGATCAGGATCGGACGGATTCCGTGTTCTCTGCACAGGCGGATCATCCCGTAAATGGCGTCGAGTTCTTCGTCCCTGACCAGCAGGTCGCCGTTCTTGTCAACAATGCGATGAATGTCTCTTTTTGTTTCGGCATGGCTCAGGAAGTCAAACTCCGTGTCTTCCGCTTCCGTCTGCAGCACCTCCCCGGCTTCCGCCGCTTCATCTCCATCCTTGCCTTTTTCTGTTTCGCCGCTCTCTTCCTCTTCTGCTTTCTCCCCGTCATCTCTGCGCGTCCTGTCAAGAGCGTTCCGGATCTCCTGCATGACGCTGACCGGATCATTCAGCAGGGGCAGAAAATGTCTGATTCCGATATCCGTTACCATATCATAGTCTTTGATGTACTGCGGTTCCAAAAACGAATAGTAGCGTTCATTCTTGGAGTGAAAATCCTCCAGGGCCTCTTCATCCCAGCCAAAGGTGAAATAGCTGATCGGGATAAAGACGACCGCCCCCTCAGCGAGGTTCCCGATATACTGCTGAAGAATTCGGTAATCATAGGAAGCCGTCTGCATGACAAGGGCAAAATTAAAGGTGGTATACGCGTCCTGCCACATGGAATAGTCAAAGTCATCTCTGCCGTGACTGCTGCCGAAATTACAGACCTGGATCCCCTCTGGAACATTTTGAAACTTGTATTCATCATTTTGTGTGGGATCAATCCCGCAGATCCGCCGGTAAGCCGCATCATACCCGGTGAAGATCACCGCCATGATCAGCAGGAGCCCGGTCAGTTTGATCAAAAACCGTTTCATTCCGCCTTCCCCCTTAAAAGCCTGCGTATACGAATTGCACCGCCGTTCCTTTCTGGGAGAACTGTGCGATCACAAACAGGAAGCAGATATAGATTCCCCACCGCAGGGCAGGCGGAAGGGCCGAGATTCTCCTGATTACATCTGTCTTCAGCGAGGCATAATCATATGCCGCCAGCAGCAGCAATTCCGCCGCAATCACCGCCAGCTTCGGTTTTGTCAGCCCCAGCGGTACCAGGGAATACACATAGACATGGAGATTCTGAATTCCGTCAAACATGTGACGCAGCAAATAGCCCGCTTCCTCGAACCCGGGAGCCCGGAAGAACACCCACAGGGTGCTGCATACCGAAAACACGATCGCGATTCGGATGATCTTGATCAGTCGCTTCTTCGATTTCTTCCTGTTCAGCCCGACAGACGATTCCGCCACCTGGGCAAGCCCGTGAAGGCCGCCCCAAGCCACAAAAGTCCAGGCAGCGCCGTGCCAGATTCCGCTGAGAAGCATAGTGCAGAGGATATTGAAATTCTTTCTGGCCATTCCTTTTCTGTTTCCGCCGAGCGGGATATACACATAGTCCCGCAGCCAGCCGGAGAGCGAAATATGCCATCTTCTCCAGAATTCCGAAAAAGACTCCGAAAAATACGGGCTGTCAAAATTCTTCGTCAGCCTGATACCGAACAGCCTCGCCGTTCCGATCGCCATATCGGAATAACCCGCGAAATCACAGTAGATCATCATGGTATAAAACAGCGAAGCCACGAGCAGGGGGGCGCCGAAATAGGCGTGGACATCCGTAAAAACGGCGTCCACATAAACAGCCAGATTGTCCGCCAGCACTTTTTTCTGAAACAGTCCCCAGGAGATCTGCTTGAGTCCATACGCTGCTTCCGTATAGTCAAATGCATTCCCCTCCACAAGCTGGGGAACGAGCTTATTCTGCCGCTCAATCGGCCCGGAAACCAGGCACGGGAAAAAGGAAAGCCCGGCAGCAAGATGCAAGGGGTTTCGAATGGCGGGGTATTTCTTTTTTGCAACGTCGATCACATATCCCAGCGCCGCAAAGGAATAGAAGGAAATGCCCAGCGGCTGGATGATTTTCATCGTGGTCAGACTCCGGGCGGATTTCATTGCGCGGAGGATGATGTTCAGGTTCTCGGTCAGAAACCCGGTATATTTGAAAACAATCAGCGGAAGAATCACCGCACAGATGCAGATGGCCATCCACCATCTGCTGATATGTTCCGTTTTCTCAAGAGATCCTGCCGCAAGATAGGCCGTCAGGGTGACATAAAGAAGCAGAAGAATGTACTGGATGCCGGCGAAGCCGTAAAAAACATAGCTGGCACCGAGCAGGCAGATCCAGCGCTCTCTCTTCGGGCAGATATAATAAGCTCCGAAAACGATCGGCAGGAAGATCCAGTATTCCAGTGACGTGAATGACATTGTGATTTCTCCGTTATTATGATTAAGACCCCGGGACAGGCCTCCGCAGTGCCGTTTCTTGCCTGACATTGTTAAAAATTATAACATGCTTCTCAGTTGAACACAATGTTTTTCAGCTCCCCTTCGCTATTCCGATTTCAGGATCGCCCAGTGTTTCGTTCACCTCATCTTCATGACTTTTTCGCTGTTTTGTGATAATATGAATATTTGTGTAATCATATCCCGCATACCGTCATGAAGAGGAGGAACGATGATAATGAAGAAGAAACGTCGCGGAAAGCGGTTTCTGACCGTCCTTGCCATACTGGTCCTTCTCATCGCCGCTCTTCTGGTCGCCCTCTATCTTTATCAGCATGAGGACGACTGGCTGTCCTCCTCTCAGGCGCTGCGCATCGCCGTCCACGACGCCGGCACCGATGAGGGACGGATCTATGATGTCAGCACCGTCTACGGCACTACAGAACAGGACCTGCCGGTATACGAGATTCTTTTTACCGACCATACGGCGGAATATCGCTATGTGATCGACGCACAGACCGGGCATATTCTGGATCACACGAGAAAGCCAACCGATCCCGCGTCCTGACAGGGGGGAAACCAGATGAGATTGATGAACAAGAAAAAAATGTCTGTCCTGCTGATCCTGCTGCTGGCGCTCTCTCTGCTCACCGCCTGCGGCAAGCAGAAGGAGAAGGACGTTCCCGACGAGGATGTGCCTGAAGCGCCGCAGGTCGTGGAAGTAAAGATCAGCACCCTCGATGAGCTTCTACGTTATTTTGATTATAAGGATTATCCGAGCTTCGCCACGGATGAGGACGGAACCATCACAGAATGCAATCTCAGTTTTGGCTTTTCCCTGAAGGAGGGCCTGACTGCGGCGAATGACCCGGATCATAAAGACACGCTGAAGGTAAGTTTCACCGCGGACGTTCTGTCCCAGCACGGCGAGTTCAGCATCGATTTTCAACATCTCAGTGACAATGGTATTCCTCAATATGAGGTGCTTTGGATTAATCCGGATGAGACTGTGACCGCGACCATCTCCGAAACCCTGCCCTTCTGGCCGCAGGGAAACCGAACCATGACCTGGCAGTACGGCTTTCTCAGCAGCAGCTATGTCACCACCATTCGGAGTCTCTCTGTCACTGCCGTCAGCGGCAGTATCTTTCTTCTCAGCAGATAAGCATCCCGGATTTGATATCATCCGATATCATTCCGTCATTTGGCATTTTTTCCCACCCATTCCGTTCAGAGGGGAGGTGTTCGCGTGCAGGGAGATTTTTATACCTATACTCTTGCGGCCAGCAAGGCAATTCTGATTCTGCTCTCCTTTGCCATTCTGCTGCGCTGTCTGCGCTCCATGCTGAGCGAGGAATACGACCCCGAAACCTGGGCTTATCTCCGCTACGGCCGTGACCGCCTTCCCGTCCAGCACTGGGAGGTCATCATCGGCCGCTCCCCGGACGCCGACGTCTATATCCCCGAGCGTGAAATCGCCCGCAGTCATGCGATCCTCCGCCGCAACGATCTCGGGCAGTGGCGTGTGTATGACGTGTTCTCCCGCGGCGGGGTCTGGGTCAACAACGTCTTTGTCGACGACGACGGCGCGGAGATTGTGAGCGGCGACGTGCTCAACCTCAACGGCATCTGCGTCCGTTTTGAAGACCTCAGCATGGAAAAGCGCGAACGTCTGGAATCGAAGCGCAGCGGCGTCGGGCGGCGATATTCTCCGAGTCTGACCCTGCTGATGCTGACGGCGTTTCAGCTTTTCCTGCTGCTGCAGCATTCGTTCTATGCCAAGCCCGAGGTTCTTCCGGACATTGCCCTCGGCTTCGGCAGCCTCATCGTCATGGAGTGGAGCTGTTTTAACGCCATGCGCATCATCAACCGCGCCGGCTTTGAAATTGAGACACTGGCCTTCTACCTTTCTTCTCTGGGCATGTCGGTGGCGGCTTCCTCCACCCCGGAGGACATGTACAAACAGATTCTCCTGACCCTGGCGGGGGTGGTGCTCTTTCTGCTCTGCGGCTGGTGGCAGCGCTCTTTGCAGCGCACCGCCTCCACCCGCATCCTCGTCGCCCTGGGTGCGCTCCTTCTGCTCGGCATCAACGTGGTGGCCAGCGACGTCGTTCTCGGTGCAAGAAACTGGCTGGAGTTCTGGGGCTTCTCCTTCCAGCCTTCCGAGATCGTCAAGGTCGGCTATGTCTATGTCGGCGCGGCCACCCTGGACCGGCTTTTCCGCCGGAACAACCTGTACGTCTTCATCGGTTTCTCCGCCATCTGCGTGATGGCGCTGGCCCTGATCGGCGACTTCGGTACCGCGCTGGTCTTCTTTGTCTGCTTTCTGGTGATTTCCTTCATGCGCTCCGGCTCCATCGCCACCGTCATGCTGGCCGTGACCGGTGCAGGCCTCGCGGGCTTTCTGGCCGTGAGTGCCCGTCCCTATATCGCCCAGCGTTTTGCCTCCTGGGGGCATGTCTGGGAAGACATTTATGACAAGGGCTTCCAGCAGACCCGCGCCATGAGCGCTGCCGCGGCCGGAGGGCTTTTCGGCAAGGGTGCCGGAAACGGCTGGCTTCACCGGATCTTTGCCGCCAACACCGACCTGGTCTTCGGCATGGTCTGTGAAGAGCTGGGCCTGCTCATCGCCTGCATGATGGTGCTGGCGGTCATTCTTCTGGCCTGCTTTACCATCCGCAGCGCCCGCACCGGGCGCAGCGCCTACTACAGCATCGCCGCCTGCGCGGCCATGACCATCCTGCTGACGCAGCTGGCCCTGAACGTGTTCGGTTCCATGGACATTCTCCCCTTCACGGGCGTTACCTTTCCCTTCGTCTCCCGAGGCGGCTCCTCCATGCTCTCCTGCTGGATGATGATGGCCTTCCTCAAGAGCGCGGACAACCGGCGCGAGGCCAGCTTTGCCGTCCGGCCGGGCGAGACCATCCGTTCGGCGAGCGACCGGGAGGCCGTCCGGGAAGCCAGGTTGGAAAAGCGCGCCGAAAAGAAACAGGCCGCCAGGGCCGGCCGCGCCGCGAAGCAGCAGAGCAGGCGAGGAGGTACCTCATGAAAAAACTCAACCGCCGCGCCCTCTCCGTGATGATGATCGCCCTCTTCATCATTCTGGGGCTCTTCACCTATATCGAGCGCTTTCTCCGGGACGGGGAGAGCTGGGCGAGCTACTTTTCCCGGCTCAATTCTCTTTCCGAGGGCTATGTCACCGACCGCAACGGCGTTCTTCTCGCGGCCTTCACCGCCAACGACAACAGCTACAACGAGGACCGCAACACCCGTATCGCGAACTACCACGTCACCGGCGACTTCTGGAACCGCACCGGCACCGGCATCCTCACGAACTTTGCCCGCCAGCTGCACAGCTACAGTCCGATCACGGGCATGACCCAGACCAAGCGCATCTCTCTGAAGCTGAACGTGGACTCGGTCCTCAACAACAAGGCCTACGCCGCCCTCGCCGGACGCAAAGGCGCCGTCGGCGTCGTCAATTACCGCACCGGCGAGCTCATCTGCATGGTCTCGTCCCCTGCCGTCGACCCCGTTGAGAGCGACCCCGTGGCGCCGGAGGGTGTGTATATCAACCGCCTGCTCTCCGCGACCTTCACCCCCGGGTCCATCTTCAAGCTCGTGACGGCGGCCGCGGCCATCGAATGCGTCCCTTCCATCTGGCAGCGCAGCTTCTTCTGCCTCGGCGAGGAGGAGATCTCCGGCGTTCTCTTCCACTGCCCCTTTGAGCACTATACCAACGACTTCCGCGGGGCGCTCGCCAACTCCTGCAACATTGCCTTCGCCCAGATCGCCATCTCGGTCGGCCAGCGGGAGATGGTCAACCATGTCCGGGCCTACGGCTTTCTGGATTCCCACAGTCTGGACGGCATCCCCACCGCGGCGGGCTCCTATCCCCTGGAATTTGTCGGCGACCCGGAGACCGGCTGGTCCGGCATCGGCCAGTCCACGGATCTGATCTGCCCCTATTCCATGCTGCGTTTTGTCGCCGCCATCGCAAACGACGGCATTCTGGTCGAGCCCAGGCTCATCGACGACGGCCGGCCTGCCGAGCAGTCCCTTCTGGTCAATCCCGATACCGCCAGAACCATGCAGGATCTCATGCGCAACAACGTCATCCAGACCTACGGCGACAACCGTTTTCCCGGTCTGGAGGTCTGCGGCAAGACCGGTACCGCCGAAGTCGGCGACGGGACCGACCATGCCTGGTTCACGGGTTTTCTGAAGGACGAGGATCACCCCTATGCCTTCATCGTCTTCGTCGAGCAGGGCGGCGGCGGTCTCTCCGTGGCCACCCCGATCGCAAATACCGTTCTGCAGGCCGCCATGCGGCGCGGGACGGATATGGAGTACTGATCTATGATCGACATCACCGTGACCTCGCTGGTCAAATCCTTTGAAATCGGAACCAACATCCTCGACGGGCTCAGCTTCCAGGTGGAAGCCGGCGAGCGCGTCGGGATTCTCGGCCCCAACGGCTGCGGCAAGACGACGCTCTTCCGTATTCTGACCGGGGCGCTGGACTATGACGAGGGCCAGGTCAGCGTCGCCCCCTCCAAGCGTCTCGGCCTCATCTCCCAGCTTCCGGTCTATCCGGAGGGTTGGACCGCCGAGGACGTGCTGCAGAACGCCTTCCGCCATGTCGACGCCATCCGTGTCCGGATGGAAAAGCTGACCGAGGCGATGGAGCACGACAGCTCCCCCGCGCTGCTGGCGGAATATGACCGGCTGGCCGCGGAGTTTGAACGGCTCGGCGGCTACGAGACGGACGTGGCCGTGAACCGGGTGGCCAACGGGCTCCAGATCGGCCCGGAGATGCGGGCGCAGAGCTTTGAGAGCCTCTCCGGCGGGGAGAAGACCCGCCTGAACCTCGCCCGTCTGATCCTTGAGGACACGGAGATTCTCCTGCTGGACGAGCCCACCAACCATCTGGACCTCCACGCCGTGGAGTGGCTGGAGAACTACCTGCTGCACTTCAAGGGCACCGTCCTTGCCATCAGCCATGACCGCTATTTCCTCGACGTGGTGGCCCAGCGCTGCATCGAGCTGGTGGACGGGAAGGCGGAGTTTTACAGCGGCAACTACAGCTTCTTCCTGGAAGAACGGCAGCGCCGCTTTGAGGAAAAGCGGAAACAGTATGAAAAGGATCAGGCCAAGATCGAGCAGCTCACCCGTGCGGCGGAGCAGATGCATCTCTGGGCCTTCATGGGCAACGACAAGCTCCACAAGCGCGCCTTCTCCATGGAAAAGCGCATCGAAAAGCTCTCCCGCAGTGAGAAGCCCCGGGAGCAGAAAAAGCTCTCCGTCAGGTTTAAGGAGCGGGCCTTTGACGGGGACGAGGTGCTGGTGGCCGACAGCCTGAAGAAGGGCTTCGGCGACCGGGTGCTCTTCTCCGATCTCTCCT
>Ga0256405_10012873_pt1 | contig 10214 bp, 10 predicted proteins | sample RumenRJG_02DNA_FD_189096 | JGI IMG/M metagenome (GOLD analysis project Ga0256405, IMG submission 189096) | Bovine rumen microbial communities from Lethbridge, Alberta, Canada - RJG_02 | ecosystem: Host-associated > Mammals > Digestive system > Stomach > Rumen | place: Canada: Alberta... | reverse complement strand
CGTTCACGTTGTTTGCCTGAATTCCGCAGCGGATGTTCAGTCTGAGCTTATCAAAATCGCCCGTCCTGTGAAGTCGATACTGCGGTTGGAGTCTGGACAGGTTTTCGATCTGATGACTCAGATCCTTGAGGACGCGCTCGCGCTCCATTTCATCACTCCATACACTCAGATTGGCTTCGTAACTGTTTTCCGTCGCCCTGTTTTTCCGTCTGAATCTCCTTTCCAAACCCGAATGGCGACTCTTTTTCATTAAAGCAAGTTTATCATGTCAAACACAGAAGTACAAGATGGCATGCTGAACAAAGATTTTTTTGATAAAAATGACCAAAAGAAGTCTTTTACATCAAATTCTTGAACTTGTGCACCTGAAAACGGGCCTGCCGAAGAAGGCAGGCCCGAAGTGTTCTCACTCAATTTCGACGATTCCGTTTTCCTTCACGGTGACGGTCATGCCGGTCTGAACCGCGTCGAGGAATTCATCCCCCAGGTTGTCGACGACCGGCATCACGGCATCGGTCCAGACGTCTCCCAGGATGGCGCCGGAGGCGGCCAGCGAGTCGATCGGCTTGGAAAACAGCATGCAGGCGGGCTGCTTCCCGAGGGCGCAGGCGGCGAAGAGAACCATGCCGCCGGTGGTGGAGCCGATGGTCTGTGGCAGACAGAGGGCCTTTCCCATCATGGGCTTTTTATAGAGGTCGGGATTGTTCTGATCTCCGCACTGTACTTCGGTATCCTTCCCCAGGGCCTTCAGATCGCCGAACTGCAGGGCCATCTGAAAACTGGCCAGCGTGTTGAAGCCTCCGTGACTTACCAGCGCCTCGGCCGAGACCGTCCCGGGCACTACCACGCGTCCCTGAAAGCTCTTCATTTCGCACCTCCTGTGATCGTTTCCAGAATCTCGGCATCGGTACAGTACTTCGCGCTGGTATACGTGCGCAGCTTGTTGGAGCTGGTGAGCACGGCCTTGGATTTGCAGAGGGGGTTGTTCATGTACATGAGCGGGCAGATGTAGCTGACCACGACGCCGCTGCGCTTCAGGGGCCAGGCATAGATGCTCTTCTCAAACTCCCGGATGACCGGAACCGGCGCGGTGAACACGGTGGGCACGGCGACCTTTTTACGGCCGTTTTTCTCCAGACCCTTCAGAACCGCCCTGGCCCAGTCGGTCAGCTGCTGCAGCGTCAGGTGGGGGCAGCCGATGAAGGCGAGCTGAGGCTTCGCCTCGGGATTCTTCCAGATCACCGGATACTCCCGGTACACCCGCTCCAGTTCGGCGTCGTCGATCACGTAGACTTTCGCGTTTTCCCGGATCAGACGCTCTCCCTGCTCCACGGCCTCGGGGGTCAGGTGCTCGATGTGATAGAGACCGACGGCGCCGTTGGAGGCGGTGGCCGCGCCGAAGTCCTTCAGATAGGCTTTGGCGCTGTCGTTCAGCTCCGTTCCCAGCCACCGGTCCAGGCCCCTCACATACGGGACCTCCTCCATGACCTTCATGCCGATGGCGGAGCCGAGCAGCTGTGCCTCCGGCTTCTTCGTGCAGCGCACGTCGACGATCCAGTCGGCCTTTCGGCCCTCGTCGGTCAGCAGACCGAATTCCGGGACGAATCCCGCGATGCTGCCCATCAGCTCCAGAATGCCGGAATTGCGGTTGCAGCGCGCGCCGAGGACGGAATTGGCATAGACCACGGCCGAACTCTCCGCCCAGGAAAGGACCTCACCCTTCTGCGGGATGTTGCCCACCTGGTCGAGATAGCAGGCGCAGGTATAGTCCTCGTCCCGGGTGATCCCGAGCTTCTGAAGCTGTGCCTCATAGCGCTCCTGGCGGTTGTACATGAGCTTTTTGAAGACCAGATCCTCCAGCGGGCTCGAGGGGACATTGGGGTCCAGCGGCTTCGGGTCCGCGGTGAACTTCTGTTCCGGAAGGATCCCCGCGGAGAGAATCTCGTCATAGAGGTCATAGACCGGGTCCATGACGCCGAGGCCGAAGCTGATGACGGTGTGTCCGTACCGGCCGGTGACGGGGACCATCCTTTCCGCGCCGAAGGCGTCGCCGTACATGACCAGCGTCTTCACAATCTTGGCCATGACCTCTCCGCGGCTGCCGTCCAGCAGACTTTGCTGTGCTTCTGTCAGTTTCATCTTATCACGCTCCTACAGATAAATGGTTCAGATCGGATTCCGTCGGGTGCTTTGTTTTCTGCCTGTTATTTTATCACAGTTCGGAGAGAACGTCCATCACCAATGCGGCTCCGTGTCCGTGACGGCGCGCCGGAAACCGCCTGCCTGACGGCGGAGAAAATCCGTTGACCTTCCTCCCGGATCATGGTATTCTGGAAGCAGAGAATCGGGCCTTCCGATCTCCGCCGATTTCAAACGAAAGGAGTTTGCATGCACATGAAATCTCTGATGCACCGCACACGGACAGGAGAGCTCTGTCTGTGTATCTTCCTGCTGCTGATCCTGTGCCTGGTGACCGGCGGCATGGCGGCCCCCGCCGCGGAAGCGGCCGCGGAGACGGACTTCGTCATCAGCGCCGCCGGCGAACTGAAACAGTATAAGGGTTCGGACCCGGATGTGGTGATCCCGGCCGAGGTCAGGGTCATTGACAGCTCCGCGTTTTCCGGCAAACAGCGGCTCAGCTCCGTCGTGATCCCCGAGGGCGTCACGGAAATCCGCGGCAACGCCTTCTACAACTGCTCCGCCCTGAAAGAGATCTCCTTCCCGCAGTCCCTCAGCGTCATCGGGAGCCAGGCCTTTGCCAACTGCGACGCGATCGAGACGCTGGATCTGCCGGACGGCCTCAGGACCATCGGGGAGAACGCGTTCTATGACTGCGACCGGCTGACGGCGCTCACGGTTCCGGACAGCGTGGAAGAGATCGCGAAAGGCGCCTTCAACAGCTGCGAGAAACTCGCGGAAGTCAGCCTCGGGACCGGCGTGCGGAAGCTCGGCAACGCGGCCTTCAGCGGCTGCGCGTCGCTGACGGCCGTCCATTTCTCCGACGGCCTTGTCGAGATCGGCAACAACGCCTTCACCTCCTGCCCCATCCGGGAACTGATCCTTCCCGACAGCATCAGAAAGATGGATGTCTCCGCCATCAATTCCTCCGGCACCTCTGACCCGCTGAAGAAGAGCCTTGTCAAAGTTCACTGGCCCGTCGGTCTTCCCGTTGTGACAAAGAGCCAGTTCGCCGGCTTCCAGGCGCTTGCGGAGGTCGACCTCCCGGAAGGCGTCACCGAGATCGGGAGCAGCGCGTTTCTGGGCTGCCCCCTGCTGGAGGATGTCTCTCTGCCGGAATCGCTGACCGCCATCGGGTATCAGGCCTTCAAGTCCTGCCCCCGCCTTGCCTCAATCCGCCTGCCGCAGCGCCTGAAGCTCATCGACAGCAACGCCTTCTGCGACTGTGACGCGCTCGGGCAGCTGGAGATTCCCGACAGCGTCACGGAGATCGGCGAATCGGCCTTCAACGGCTGTGACGCCCTGACGAACGTCGTGCTCGGCTCCGGGGTCCGGAAGATCGGAATCTCCGCCTTCCATAACTGCAGCTCTCTGACCGACATCTCCCTGCAGGAGGGGATTGAAGAGATCGGCAGCAACGCCTTCACCTTCAGTCCGTTCCGGGAACTGATTCTTCCGGACAGCGTCACGAAGATGCCCTCCGGCGCGATCTGCTCCAACAAGCCCAGGGATCCCATCGTCAACAGCCTGAAGAGGGTTCACTGGCCTGCCCGCATGTTCACCCTGACCGACAGCCAGTTCACCGGCTTCCAGGTCCTGGAGGAGGTCGAGATCCCGGAGGGAGTCACGACCATCGGCACCGGGGCCTTCCACGGCTGCCCGGCGCTGAGCCGCGTTGAGCTTCCCAATTCCGTCACCGAGATCAGGGATAAGGCCTTCTATTCCTGCGCATCCCTCGCTGCGGTGTTCTTCTCTGATCACCTTAAGACCATCGGGGAGAGCGCGTTCTATGACTGCGACCGGCTGCTGACGGTGGAGCTGCCCGACAGCCTCGCTTCCGTCGGAGCCTCCGCCTTCAGCGGCTGCGAGCGGCTTTCCAGCGTTTCTCTCGGCAGCGGGCTTCGCTCCATCGGAACCTATGCCTTCAACAGCTGCCCGCAGCTCACCGCCATCTTCTTCAAGGAAGGCCTGGAGACGGTGGCGGCCAATGCCTTCACCAACAGCCCCATTGCGGAGCTGGATTTCCCCGACAGCGTCATCACGCTCACGCCTTCCGCCATCAATTCCGGAAAGAACGGAGACCTCCTGAAGTCCAGCCTGAAGCGGGTTCACTGGCCCGCCGGCGTCAGAGTGATTGCCGACAGCCAGTTTATGGATTTCACCGCGCTGGAAGAGATCGACATTCCGGCTACCGTGACGTCCATCGGCGCCAGCGCCTTCTACCGCTGCAGCGCGCTGAACAACGTCGTGATTCCCGATTCCGTCAAAACCCTCGGCATGCGCGCCTTCTTCCAGTGCACCGGACTCCGGACGCTCACCATGCCGCAGCGCCTGAACACCGCCGGCAGCAACGCGTTTGAGGGCTGCGACAGCCTGACGATTCAGTATTCCTGACCCCGGGCCCGAATCACAGGGACCCGCCATAAAGCCTGCGCCGGGATGCAGCGGTCTGCCCGCATCCCGGCGCAGCTCCTTTTTCGCTTCGTTTTTGTATATTTTATCCATTGTCTTTTTCTTCCCGCCTGTGATATAATGCCGTTCCGGAAAGGAGAGCTGCACATGATAGAACGTCACGGGACGCATGTCTGCAAGAATCCGGAATGCTGCGGGGAGATTGCCTGGTCTGTGTTTCTGAAGAAAGACAGGCTGAAAGAGGGCAAGCCGATTGTCATCTCTTCGAGATGCCTCTTCTGCGGCACCAGACAGAAATGGATCCAGGAGATCAAAGCGGTCTGAGCGGGAAATGAGCTGATGAGCAGCTGATTTCCGGCTTTCTTTTTTTGCCCGTTCTTCCGCTCTCCCGCCCTGCCATAGGGACAGACGCCGCGGATTTAATGGACAGGGAGCCCGTGATGTGATATAGTCTCTTACAGACCGCAGGCTTTCCATGCGGCAGGATACAGAAAAGAAACGGAGACGGAATGGAAAACTCGAAACTCAACCGGATCAACGAACTGGCCAGGCTCGCCAAAGAGAGGGAGCTGACGCCGGAGGAACGCAGCGAGCGGGACGCGCTGCGGAAGGAATACATCGCCGAATGGCGGCGCGGCGCCGAACAGGTGCTGGAGAACACGTATATCGTCACGCCCGACGGAAAGAAGCGGAAGCTTCAGAAGAGAAGCTGAGCGGAGCGAAGGTACAGAACGAACAGGGAAGGGGAGACCTGAAAATGAAACTGGCGTTTATCGGAACAGGAAACATGGGCGGCGCCCTGGCCAGAGCCGCCGCGCAGGAGCCGGGGAACGAGCTGCTGCTGGTAAACCGGCATCCGGAAAAGGCGGAAAAGCTCCGGAGTGAAATCGGCGGAAGCGTCACCGATCACGCAGGAGCTGTCGCGGCAGCGGATCTTCTCTTTCTCGGTGTGAAGCCGGTGGTGCTCCCGGGCCTGTGTGAGACGCTGCGTCCGCTGCTCCGGGCGAGAGAGGACCGCCCGGTCATCGTGTCGATGGCGGCGGGCGTGCCGATCCGGAAGCTGCAGGAGGAACTGGGAGAGAAGCTCCCGGTGATCCGGATCATGCCGAACACGCCGGTGGCGGTGGGTGAGGGCATGATCCTGTACAGCTGCAGCGACGAAGTGCGCGAGGAAGAGACGGCGTGTTTTCTGCAGGCCATGCGGCACGCGGGACGCTTCATGAAGATTGAAGAGCGGCTGATGGAGGCAGGGATGGCGGTGTCCGGCTGCGGCCCGGCCTATGTGGATCTGTTTGTCGAGGCGCTGGCGGACGCGGCGGTGGCCTGCGGCCTGCCGCGGAAGGACGCGATCCAGCTCGCGGCGCAGATGGTGCTGGGCTCGGCGAAGCTGATCCTCGAGAGCGGCAGGCATCCCGGCGAACTGAAGGACGCGGTCTGCTCCCCCGGCGGGACGACCATTCAGGGCGTGCGGGCGCTGGAGGCACGGGCATTCCGCTCGGCGGTCTTCGAAGCGGTCATGGCCGCGCACGACGCCTGAAGTCCCGGAAGGATAACGGCGTCTTCGGCGGAAAGCGGAGCATAACCGGATAAAGAACAAAAACTCGCAGACGCTTCCGATCTGCGAGTTTTCTGCACCCTGTCCCGTGATATCCGGGTGATGCCTGAAGTTCCGGAGCATTCCGAAGAAAGAAACCGAAGGCGGGGGCGCGTGATTAAGCCGCTTTCCGGGAAGCTTCAGCCCTGCCGCCGCATGGCCTTGTCGCGGCCGACACCGCAGCCGGGATTGGAGAGAAAGCAGTTGTGCTGGCAACCGCCGCAGTGTTCGTCCTTCCGGGAGACGACGATCTTCTCCAGCGGCTGGAAACGGAAGAGGCCGCCGCGCTGCACCACGGCATTATGCACGCGAAAGCGGTCAAGAAGTTCCGCCAGAAAGATCGGATACGTGATCAGCAGGGAATCTCCGCCGGCTTCCTCCAGTTTCCGGATCAGCGCGTCCGCCCTGGCGATGACGGCGTTCCGGGATTCCGGCTGGCGGGGATTGCCGGCCCTGCGCTGGGCGGCCGCCTTCCGCAGCCATTTTTCGGCCGGGAGCGGACGGTCCGAGTCGGCGAAGGAGCGGACGGCGATCTCGTTGAGAAGCGGTTCGACATGAAGCTCACACGGCTCGAGAATCTGTTCGGCCGTGGAACGGGCCAGAAGCCCCTCCCCGATATAGACAACGCGCCCTCCCGGGGCAATCCTGCGCTCCGCGGGCGCCCGGGCGGCGGACTGAACGGCCGCTCCCGCGGCGGCGTCAAATCCGGAGGACGTATAACTCCCCTCCAGAGGGGAGAGCGGCTTTCCGGTACAAAGAATCAGAACACTCATTTTCGGCACCTGCTCTCGCTTGTTTTCAACATATCCTGCTGAACGGAATCGATTGCCCGGCGAGGGATCTCTCTCCGCCTCCGGCGGGGAGAGATACCAGCACAGCATTTCATGAAAGGGTATAGCATATTCCGGAGAGGGTGTCAAGAAAAGCGGCGCGGAAAGAAGCGGTGAAAAAAAGATGTTCTTCTTGTGCGATTGCATTTTATTTGGTACAATACGGATGGATGCAGAGGCATCTTCAAGAAGGAGGAATCAAAATGCGTAAGTTTCTGAAAACGAGCCATGTTATTTCCAGAATTTTCCTGTATCTGAGCGTGATCGGGGTTCTGCTCCTTTATTTCTTCAAGCCCGGTGTCATCAGTGTGGCACAGCAGTTTGCCCCGACGGCCGACACGGGAGCGTGGCTGGCCCTCGTGACGACGCTCTCCATTGCGGCGGTGATGTTCGCGGCGTCGGAGCTGGCGTATAAGAGCCTGACGGACAATGAATTCATGATCACCCTCTCGTCCTCGATTCTGGAGACGACGTATAAGCGCTATGACCTCAGCGACCGGCGCTTCAGCAAGCCGGCGAAGGGAGAGTTCGAGTTCAACCAGGGCCTGCGGGATGTGACGGATGAAAGAGAGCGCGTGATGTACGAGCTCTCCTGGGAAAAGCAGAACAACAGGGCGCTGCAGAAGAAGACAATCGGGAACATGATCGTGGCGCTGATCTTCTTTATCGCGGGACTGGTCTTTTTCTTCTGCCCGTTTGTGTGGTATCCCGTTGCAAAGGGCCTGATGAGCTTCCAGACCGGAACCGTGATGGATTATTTCTCGCTGGTGGCGATCATTCTGACCCTGTTCATTATTTTCGAGATCGGAAACAACCAGGGACCCATCAGAAGACTGAACACGATCCTCTCCATTCGCTCCCGAAGCGACGAGCTCAATGAAAAGCCGGCCCAGCCGGCATCCAGACCGGACGTGTTCTATGCCAACGCGGTGCCCGCGGCAGCGGCGTATGAGGCGCCGAAGCCGGCGGCCCCGGCGGCAGAGCATGCCGTGACGGCGCCGGTGCCCGCGCCGGTCTCTGTCCCGGAGCCTGTAAAGCCGGAGGAGACGTGGAACCCGGAACCCGCCTGGACAGGTGTTCCGGAAGAGAGCGGCAGCACGTTCGTAAACCTCACCCCGGAGACAGAAGACGTGGCGGAATAAGCAGGCAAAATCATCCGATTTCACAGCGGTCAATGCAAAATCAAAGGAGTCAACACAAGTGAAGTACGCAGAACTCGGGCGCTCCGCCCTGAAACAGGAGCAGGAGAAGTGTGAATCAGAATATGAGGCCCTGAAGGCCCAGGGCCTGAAACTGGATATGTCCCGCGGAAAGCCGGGGAAGGAACAGCTGGATCTCGTCAGCGGGATCCTGAGCATTCTGACCGATCCGGCGGACTGTGCCGCGGACGGAATGGAAACCCGCAATTACGGCGGCCTTGCCGGATTGCCGAGCGCAAGAGCGCTCTTTGCCGATCTTCTCGGCTGCCGGCCGGAGGAATGCTTCGTGGGAGGCAACTCCAGCCTGGACCTGATGTACAACACCATCTCCAAGGCCTATACCCACGGCCTGCTGCACAGCGAGAAACCCTGGTGCAGGCTGGACAAAGTGAAATTTCTGTGCCCGGCCCCGGGCTATGACCGGCACTTCCGCGTGACGGAGAGCTTCGGCGCGGAGCTGATCACCGTCGACATGACCCCGACGGGACCGGATATGGACCAGGTCGAGGAGCTGGTGAAGGATCCCGCGGTCAAGGGCATCTGGTGCGTGCCGAAGTATTCCAACCCGGACGGCATCATCTACAGCGACGAGACCATCCGTCGCTTTGCACGGCTGCAGCCGGCGGCGGAAGATTTCGTGATCATGTGGGACAACGCCTACTGCGTCCACGAATTTGACGGCGACTTCGTGCCGTTTCCGGACATTCTCTCTCTCTGCCGGGAAGCGGGACGGCCGGATATGGTCTTTGAATTTGCCTCTACTTCCAAAATTACCTTCCCGGGCGGCGGAATCTCGGTGATGGCGGCCAGCGAAGCAAACCAGAAGTATATGCAGAAACTGTTCGGCGTGCAGACCATCGGCTATGACAAGGTCAATCAGCTGCGGCACGTCCTGTTTCTGAAGGACAGGGAGAACACCCTTGCCCTGATGAAGAAGCACGCGGCCATCATGAAGCCGAAGTATCGGATGGTGCTGGACATGCTCGAGCGTGAGATTGCCCCGCTGGGCATCGCCGAGTGGCAGAAGCCGAAGGGCGGCTACTTCATCAGCGTGAACACCATGGACGGCATCGCAAAACGCACCCTGGAACTCTGCCGCGCGGCGGGCGTCGTGATGACGCCGGCGGGCGCGACCTTCCCTTACGGGATCGATCCGCGCGACCGCAACATCCGTGTGGCGCCGAGCCTCCCGCCGGTGGAGGAGCTGCGTCAGGCGATGGAGATCTTCTGCGTCAGCATGCGTCTGGCGGCGCTCGAAAAGCTGCTGGCAGACTGAGCGGTTCATAAGGAAGCCGGCGTCCCGCCCCGGAAACGGAGCGGGACGCCGGCCTATATGATATAAGTTATAATAGATAAGCAGACAATCGCCATCGGAACAGATCCGGATGAGGCCGGATTGCCCGGAGGAGAATAACGGAAGCCTGAGAGCGGCGCCGGACGGAAAACGTGCGGATAGTGGTCCTGAACAAGGCAAAACCACAAGATCTGGGGCAAGCAAAAAAAGTTGAAAATTCCTGAAAAAAATGCTTGACTTTTGGTTTCCCAGGTGCTATATTAGCCAAGCGCTCGAGAGAAAGGCGCACGGATTTCTACCAAGCAAACAAAATTTGAAAAAACTTGAAAAAAGTTCTTGACAAACGAGTTTGAATGTGGTATCCTAAACAAGCTGTCGCGAGAGAGCCAAGCGGTTCAAAAGTGAGCAGCGGATGTACCTTGAAAATTGAACAATGTAAGAAAAGCTTATGCTAAATAAGCACCAGAACGGGTTTATATATGGAGCATATATATGACTCCGAAATTCTTTTGAGAGCTGGAAAGCGAACAAGAGATTGATTAGATCACCGAGCTGACGCTCAGGTGTTTTAATACAATTAATTGAGAGTTTGATCCTGGCTCAGGATGAACGCTGGCGGCGTGCCTAACACATGCAAGTCGAACGAAGCATATCTGACGGAGATTCGTCGAAGCCGGATATGACTTAGTGGCGGACGGGTGAGTAAT
>Ga0256405_10012872_pt1 | contig 10214 bp, 7 predicted proteins | sample RumenRJG_02DNA_FD_189096 | JGI IMG/M metagenome (GOLD analysis project Ga0256405, IMG submission 189096) | Bovine rumen microbial communities from Lethbridge, Alberta, Canada - RJG_02 | ecosystem: Host-associated > Mammals > Digestive system > Stomach > Rumen | place: Canada: Alberta | collected... | reverse complement strand
CGGCTCAGCTGAGAGGCCGGCCTGGCTGTGTCATACAGGAATCTGTCCGATTTGTCTTTGCGCGCGGAAACGGTCATGCTATAATGATGGGACACTTATAAACAAATCCGGAGACCCTTCCGGAGAAAGGACAGGTAATGATATGTATTGCTGCAGAAAAGTAACGGATGACCTGATCTGGGTTGGCGCGAATGACAGGCGGCTGGCCATGTTTGAGGGCGTGTATTCCGTTCCGCGCGGTGTATCCTACAATTCCTATCTGCTTCTGGATGAGAAGACGGTCCTGTTTGATACCGTAGATGCGGCGGTAGGCACCGTATTCTTTGAGAATGTGGAATACGCGCTTTCCGGAAGACACCTAGACTATATCGTCGTCCATCATATGGAGCCGGATCATAGTGCGACCCTGGAGGAGCTGGTGCGCCGTTATCCGGATGTCAGAATCATCTGCAACCAGAAGCTTGCGGTGATGATGAAACAGTATTTCACCTTCGATGTGGACGCGATGTGCCAGATCGTGAAGGAGGGAGACACCTTAAGCTGCGGAGCCCATACCCTTACGTTTGTGAATGCCCCGATGGTCCACTGGCCGGAAGTCATGATGACCTACGATACCACAAGCAAGGCGCTGTTTACCGCAGACGCGTTCGGAACCTTCGGCGCCACGAACGGAGCGCTGTTTGCCGATGAGGTGGACTTTGCGCACGACTATCTGGATGAGGCAAGAAGGTATTACACGAATATCGTCGGAAAGTACGGCACTCAGGTGAGCGCTGTTCTGAAGAAGGCAGGAGGGCTGGAGATCAGCTATCTGTGCCCGCTTCACGGCTTCGTGTGGAGAAAGAATATCGGCGATATCGTGAATATCTATCAGCATTGGGCGACCTATACACCGGAGGAGACGGGCGTTGTGATTGCCTATGCATCCGTCTACCATCATACGGAGAACGCGGCGGAGTGTCTCGCGGTCCGTCTCAGGGAGAAGGGGATCAAGACCTGCATGTTTGATGTCTCGGTTACGCCTGCCAGCGAGATTGTCGCGGCGGTGTTCCGCTACAGCCATCTGGTGCTCGCCTCCACGACCTACAACGCGGGAATCTTCGTCCAGATGGAAAGCTTCCTCCATGACCTGGCGGCTCATAACATCCAGAACCGCATTGTCGCCCTCATCGAGAACGGCTCCTGGGCGCCGACCAGCGGTAAGCTCATGAGAGGGATCATGGAAGGCTGCAGGAACATGACCATCCTGAATGAGTCCCTGACAATCAAGTCAGCGCTGAAGGAGGAGCAGCTTACACAGCTGGATGCCATCGCGGATGCGATCGATGCGACGATTGAGAAGAAGACGGAAGTGACGCCCATCGAGCCGGCTGCGGCTGCAGAAGCGGCAGAAGCGGTACAGACTTATCAGCCTGTACTGGACGCGGCGGCCATGTTCAAGCTCAGCTATGGCCTGTTTGTCCTGACTGCGAAAGACGGACAGAAGGACAACGGATGCATCATCAATACGGCATCTCAGGTTACGGCGGAGCCGAACCGGGTCACGATTGCCGTGAATAAAAACAATTACACCCATGACATGATCAAAAAGACGGGTGTATTCAATGTCTCGATTCTGTCACAGGATGTGACCTTTGACACCTTCCGGCATTTCGGCTTCCAGAGCGGAAGGGATACCGACAAGTTTGCCGGGTATGCCGATGCCGAAAGATCCGCAAACGGTCTGTATTATCTGACCAAAGGAGTCAATGCGCTGATCAGCGGCAAGGTGATTCAGGAGATCGAGTTTGAGACGCATACCCTGTTTGTCGCCGAGGTGACAGAGTGCAGAATCCTCAGCGATGAGGCCAGCGTCACCTATGCGTATTACTTTGAGCACATTAAGCCGAAGCCGCAGCCGGCGGCGGAAAAGCAGACCGGCTGGGTCTGCAAGATCTGCGGCTATGTCTACGAGGGAGAGGATCTTCCGGAGGATTTCATCTGCCCGCTGTGCAAGCATCCGGCGAGTGATTTCGAGAAGCTGCAGTAAGCAGGGGGAAAAGACACCTGCCATGACGCATCAGAATTCATAGTGACAGGCTTGAGCGTCCATGGTATACTTTCACATACAGAAGCGGCAGAGCAGTGGCTGTGCCGCTTTTTTAAAGGAATCAAAATAAGGAGGACGGAAACGATGAAGAAAGTTTGTGATCTTTGCGGCTGGGAGTACAACGAAGAAGAAGGATATCCGGATGGCGGAATCGCACCGGGAACCAAGTGGGAAGACATTCCGGATGATTTTGTATGTCCGCTCTGCGGCGCCGGGAAGGATGAATTCAGCGACGCTGACTGAGACACAGGAAAGGATGCATTCAGCGGCGCCCGCTGAGGCGCCGGACTGAAGGAACGAAAGGCGATGACCGCGCGGTCAAAGCGCTGCCGTGGCAGCCGCGCGGTCCTATTTTCATGTCCTGCTGAGGGAAGGAAGGATTATGGACGATCATATACGATTGCAGACACTGGACTGGGAGGCCTATACGAAATGCGCGCGGCGCGCTGCCGCGGATGGAATCGTTCTTCTTCGCAATGAGAAGGAGGTGCTGCCGCTGACGGAGGGAGAGAGGGTTTCTCTGTTCGGACGCGGACAGCTCACCTACTACAAGAGCGGAACCGGGTCGGGCGGCATGGTGAATGTCAGCCATGTTACCGGTATCCGGGAAGCGCTGGAGAAAGAGGCGGGTATTGTCCTGAATCAGGAGCTGCTGAATCTGTATGACCGGTGGAATGAGGAGAACCCGCCTGTTACCGGAAAGGGATGGGGGGATGATCCCTGGTCCCAGGCAGAGATGCCGCTTACCCGGGAGATTGCCATACAGGCCGCGGAGCAGTCTGATACTGCCATCTGTATTCTTGCCCGCACTGCAGGCGAGGACAGGGACGCGGAAGAGAAGCCGGGATCCTTTCTGCTGTCGGAAGAAGAAACCAGGATGCTGGAGCTGGTGCGGGAGCATTTTGACAGGATGATCGTCCTTCTGAATGTCGGATCGGTGATCGACATGTCCTTTGTTCCCCGGATCCGGCCGGAAGCGGTTTTGTACGTGTGGCAGGGCGGAATGACCGGCGGACTTGGTGTCGCGGATGTTCTGACCGGAAGGGTAAGCCCGGGCGGTCACCTTACGGATACCATTGCAAAGAGTCTTTCGGATTATCCTTCCTCCGCGAATTTCGGCGTGGGAGATGCCGAGCTCTATACAGAGGACATCTATGTCGGCTACCGCTACTTTGAATCTGTCGCCCGGGACCGGGTGCTGTATCCCTTTGGATTCGGCCTGACCTATACCACCTTCACGATGGAATCCGGCAAGGTTGTGACGAAGGAAAAGACGGTGGGCAGCAGGCTGTCCATTGATTTCGAAACGGTTGTGACCAACACCGGTGCAAGAAGCGCAAGACAGGTCGTACAGGTCTATGCGCGATGCCCGCAGGGGGAGCTGGGCAAGAGTGCCCGGGTGCTGGTCGATTTCAGAAAAACCAGACTGCTGGAGCCGGGGCAGAGCCAGACGATCACGTTCGAGATCCCCGTCAGCCGGTTCGCCTCGTATGACGATTCGGGCGCAACGAAGGATCCCGGCTGCTGGGTGCTGGAGACGGGGCGGTATGATCTGTTCGTCGGAGATAATGTGCGGGACGCGGTCTGCATTACCGGGGAAAGCGGCGCATTTGAAATCTCCGGAAACTGGCCGATCGAACAGACGAAGGAGGCCTGCGCCCCTGTCAGGCAGTTCCGGCGGATGGTCATGCGCGGCAGCGAGTCAGACGGTCCGGACACTGCCTCTTATATCGAGCGGCCTGATGCCGAAGATTATGCGGCTGCCAGAGCGATGGAGCTGCGGTCTGCCGCATTGGCCGGCCAGCCGAAGAGAGGCGGCAGCGACCTGGAGGAAGGCTGCGCGGGTGCGGATCTGAGCGCGGATCCCGTGTTGCGGATCGACTATGAGGACGTCCCGGTCCGTTCGATTGACAACGAGAAACGGATCTATGAGGAGCTGCCGGGCGAATATCCTTATCAGGTAGGAGATCTGAAGCTGACGGATGTCAGGGAAGGAAGATGCAGCCTGGAAGACTTCATCGCCCAGCTGACGGATACCCAGCTGTTCGAGATCGTCCGCGGAGAAGGAATGGGAAGTCCTCTCGTCACACCGGGAACGGCAGCGGCATTTGCAGGAGTCAGCGAAAAGCTCCGGGAGCGGGATATCCCCGCGCTGTGCTGTTCGGACGGTCCGAGCGGCATGCGGCTCGACTGTGGGGACCATGCGTTTTCCCTCCCGAGCGGCACCTGTCTGGCGTGTACATTTGACCCGGAGCTGAATACGGAGCTGTTCTCCTATCTGGGACTGGAGATGGTAAAGAACCGGGTGGACTGCCTGCTCGGCCCCGGCATCAATATTCACAGAAACCCGCTGAACGGGCGCAACTTTGAGTATTTTTCCGAGGATCCCTACGTGACAGGTGTCATTGCCGCCGCCCAGCTGAAGGGACTGAAGCAGCATGGCGTGACAGGCGTTCTGAAGCATTTCGCGGCAAATAACCGTGAGGCGGGACGCAGAAGCCTGGACAGTGTTGTTTCCCCCAGAGCGCTTCGGGAGATCTATCTGCGCGGATTCGAGATTGCGGTCCGGGAAGGCATGGCAGATGCCATTATGACTTCCTACGGACTTCTGAACGGGGTGCATACCTCCTCCCTGTATGATCTGACTACCACGATTCTGCGCGAGGAATGGGGATTTGACGGGATCGTGATGACGGATTGGTGGGCCTCCTTCAGCCCCGGCGGCTTGATTGAAAAAACACTCGGCCAGGGATCGGACGGAGAGAGCGCTGACGGATCGGACGATCCGATTGATGAAGCGCAGCTGACAGAGGATCTGATGGCAGGGCTGATCAGTGATTTCAGCACAATGGTGCGCGCCCAGAATGATCTTTATATGGTGATACCGGACGGTGAAAGACTCGGAAGCAGTCGGGAGGCCGGCAAGGATCTGGAGGGCAGATACGCGGACAAGGAGGAAGCGAAGGCTCTTGGCATATCGAGAGATCCGCGCTTTCGGGGGAATCTGGCGGATGCGGTTGCCGAAGGCCGTCTGACCCGCGGCGAGCTTCAGAGAAGCGCGCTGAACATCTGCAGATTCGCGTTGAAGAGCGAAGCGATGCGGAGGCTGTGCGGAGAAGGAACAACAGTTGAGGTGGTCAATGCGCCTCAGGACGAGAATCTGGACGCGGTTGCAGAGGTGAAGTTCGAAAGGATTCCGCCGGAGGGCCTGAAGATGGATCTGTCAGGTCTTGCATGCGCGAAGGGGGATGACAGTCTGCTGGGCTTCGAGCTGGAGCCGGGAGAATACTATACGTTTTCCTTCGAGGGGTCGTGCAGCGCGGGCAGCCTCGCACAGGTTCCGGTGTCATTTTTCTTTACGGCGGTTCCGCTCGCGGTCCTGGTATGGAACGGGACAGGCGGAAAAACTGTCGTGAAACGGGTGAGATTTCACGCGACGATGCGCAGCAATGTATTCCGTCTGCACTTCGGGCAGACAGGAGTGAGGCTGACACGCCTGACAGTCTCCAAGGACGGTCCGGGACAGGATCGGAAGCTGGGACTGATAGCGGACTGATTCATTTTCCGGCCGCGCAGGTCAGCCTGCTGCAGGAGCGGGATCCTTCCGCGCTCTTCGGGGAACGGCAGGAATCAGGACAGACCGGAGGGATCCGGGGAAGGAGAGCATACGGAAGATGGCAGATGGAAACCATGACCTGAAGCGGGGCATCATTCTCGACGTGGATGGAACGCTGTGGGATGCGGTCGAGGTGATCACACAGTCCTGGAACGTTGTGCTGAATACCATGCCGGACGTACAGGGGGAGATCAGCGCTGATCAGATGAGGGGCTGTCTCGGGAAAACGATGTTTGAGATTGCGGACCGGCTGTTCGGCTATCTGCCGCTGCCGCGCAGGCGCCAGGTACTGGAGGAGGCGATGCGCTATGAGGTGGCCTATCTGCGGGAACATCCCGGAAGAATCTATCCCGGTGTGCGGGAATGCCTGAAGGCGCTTCGCGAAGACGGCTGGCATCTGTATATCGTCAGCAACTGCCAGAAGGGATACATCGAGGACTGTCTGCTCGCGCTGGGAGAAGAGGGTCTTGTCGAAGACCATATCTGCTTCGAGGATACCCTGCAGGACAAGGGCAGCAACATTAGGCTGTGTGCGGAGCGAAATCAGCTGGATTACGCAGTGTATGTCGGCGATACGGCACAGGATCTGTCCGCGGCAAGAGCCGCCGGGACAGCGTTCATTTACGCCGGATACGGGTTCGGAGACGTGGACGCCGCGAAGGAGCGCGTACCGGAGATCCTCCGGTTTGAAGACCTGGTCCAGGCGGTGAAGGAACTCTAAAGGGTGCAAAGCAGACCGGTCCGGTGAGCGGCGAAGACGGAAGCCTCAGGCGGATGCCGCGGTCCACGACGTCCAGATGACGTCGGCTTCGGACCGACCGAAGCGGAGCGAAGACGTGCAGTGCAGGGCCGCTACAGCGTCCGCGCGGCCGGGCGCAATTGTGCCGGGGCGGATTTGATAAAACAGATGGGAGACACAATATGTTTACAGCCAGCGGATGGACGGACTATGAGATTCTGGATGCCTCCGGAGGAGAAAAGCTGGAGCGCTGGGGAGAGTATCTTCTTGTGCGTCCGGATCCTCAGGTGATCTGGAATACAAAGCGCCTGGATCCGGGCTGGAAGAAGGCAAACGCGATCTACCACAGATCAAAGTCGGGCGGCGGTGAATGGGAATTCAGAAATCTGCCGAAGCAGTGGCAGATCTCGTACCGGCTGGGAGCGTCGGATCTGACCTTCCATCTCAAACCGTTTTCCTTCAAGCATACCGGTCTGTTTCCGGAACAGGCAGTCAACTGGGAATGGTTCTCCGGCCTCATCCGCGGGGAAGACGGCAGGAGGCGCCGGGCCGGTGATGAACGCCCGGTCCGCGTGCTGAATCTGTTCGCGTATACCGGAGGCGCAACCATCGCCGCAGCCTCGGCCGGCGCGGCGGTGACGCATGTGGACGCCTCAAAGGGCATGACGCTCTGGGCGAAGGAAAATGCGGTCTCCAGCGGCCTGGGGGACGCTCCCGTGAGATGGCTGGTGGATGACTGCAGAAAGTTTGTGGAGCGGGAGATCCGCAGAGGCAGCCGCTATGACGGAATCATCATGGATCCGCCCTCCTATGGACGCGGACCGAAGGGCGAGCTGTGGAAGATTGAGGATATGCTGCACGACATGGTGAAGCTGACCGCTTCCCTGCTTTCGGACAGGCCTTTGTTCTATCTGATTAATTCTTATACCACAGGCCTGGCTCCAGCGGTTCTGACTTATCTGATCCACACGGAGATCGTAAAACGTTTTGGGGGACACGCGGATGCACAGGAGGTCGGTCTGCCGGTTACGGATACGGGACTGATCCTCCCGTGCGGGGCAGCCGGCAGATGGCAGGCAGAATGATCCGGAGGAGCTGTGAAACAGGAACAGTATCATGAAATCAAATACATGGAGGAGATGTCCCTCAATGCCTGGCCGTCTTATCGTATTGAATACTACGATGGCTGGATACTGAGATATTCTCATAATTACTCGTTCCGGACGAATTCGGTGGAACAGATCGCTCCGGGCACCATTCCGATCGAAGAGAAGATCGCTTACTGCGAGGGGATCTACAGGGAACTGAGATGTCCCGCGAATTTCAAGATCCAGCCGCTGCTGGATCCGGACTTCGATGCGCTTCTCGAGTCAAAGCTGTACCGGATCCGTCACCGGACGAATGTCATGACGATGGATCTGGCTGATTCCCGGCTGCTAAAAGAGACGGGAAGGGAGTACCTGTTTGAAAACAGGCTGAATCTCCCGACCCTGGTACACTATAGAGAGGATCTGACGGTTCAGCTGAACGCATTTGTGACGGAGGAATGGCTGAGGGGGCTTTTCTCCCTGAACGGCACCTCCGATCCGACGCTTCGGAGAATTGTTCCGAAGATGTACGTGGCGATTCCCAAAAAGACAATCGTCGCTTCGGTGGAAATCGACGGCAGGATGGTAGCCTCGGGCCTTGGCATTCTGGACCGCGGATGGGTCGGCATCTACGCCATCTATGTCAGTCCTAGCTGCTGGGGAAGAGGGTATGGAAGAGCCGTATGTTCGACCCTTCTGAGGACTGCACAGGAGGCAGGTGCCAGCCGCGCCTATCTGCAGGTGGTATCGAATAACCGGCGGGCGATTCATCTGTATGAATCCATCGGATTTTCGGATTTCTATACCTATTGGTTCAGGAGTAAGGAGACTTGAAAGGGATTCGGAAGCAGAATAAAAAAAGAAAAATCAGCATTCGCTTTAAGATGCTGGCCCTTCTGCTGGCTGTCATGGTGCTGCTGTGCGGCGCGATGGCTGCGATTATGTACCGGAATGTCCGTAAGGCGCTGGAGAAGGAAGCCGGCATTGAGATGAATCTGTTCTGCCGCGACAGGGGGATGGAGATCAATTCGCAGATTCTTCGGATTGAGGACTCCGTCACGTCGGTCTCCCAGTGGTTTCTGAGACAGATGGAAGCTTCTGATTCGCTGGAAAAGATGACCAGGAGCAGACTGTACAGGAACAGGCTTCTGGAGCAGGCAAAGTCCATGCTCCTTCTGAGTGCGAAAAGAATTGACGGAGCGGAGACCATCTACTTCCGCTTTGCGCTGGATCTGATCGATGATTCTGAGGAGGGAGTATTCTATGTGCGCGGCCGGGACGGGGAGTTCCGGAAGGAGCCTCTTACACAGATCCGTGAGTATGAAAAGGATGACATGGAGCATGTGGGCTGGTATTATCTTCCGGTTGAGAAGGGCGCGCCGATGTGGATGCCCCCCTATCACAACAAGAATATCAATGTCACCATGATCTCGTACGAGGAACCGGTTTATCTGGGATCCACACTGATCGGACTGGTCGGAATCGACATTGATTTTTCCAGACTGCTGGAAGAGATCATGGACATCCAATACAAAGAAACAGGCTATATGTACCTGAAGGCAGCGGACGGTTCGATCCATTATCATCCGGACTACCTGAAGGGAGAGGATCTGCACGGCGATGAACAGGATGAGATCATATCCGGCCAGGAAGAGATGGCAAAGGACAGCAGCGAGAATCTGGTCCGGTACCATTTCCGGGGAGCTGAGCGCGTCATGGTGTTCACATCGCTGCGCAACGGGATGAAAATAGTTCTGTGTGACAGCTATCAGGATATCTTCCGTGTCGTGGACGAGACCTTAACCGACCAGATGCTGATTGCCGCTGTTCTGATTGCCGCTGCCGCGTTTGCTCTGATTCTGATCTCCAACCACATCACAAGACCGCTGACGAAGCTTGCGGAAGCAGCCGGTCAGCTCAGTCAGGGCAATTATGATGTGGAGATTCCGGGAGAGACCTCGGATGAGGTGGGGGATCTGACACGGGCATTCCGCACCGCGGTGGAACACCTGAAGCAGTACGCGGATGATATGGAGATCCTTGCGTATCAGGATGCGCTGACCAGAGTGAAAAATGTCGCCGCTTACCGGATAGAGCAGTCTGCGCTGAATGAAACAATCGAAAAAGGGCATGCCTGCTTTGCCGTCCTGATGCTTGACCTCAATTACCTGAAGCAGACCAATGACCGTTACGGGCACAGCGCGGGGGATATTCTCCTGATGAGGCTCGCTTCCGTGATCTGCCGGACTTTTCCGCTTTCCGCGGTGTACCGGATCGGAGGAGACGAATTTACCGTGGTTCTGAAGGACACGGAATATGAGTGCCGCGAGGCAAAGCTTACGGAGCTGGAGCAGCGGATCAGGGCCAACAATGAACAGGCGCAGGAGGAATACATGCGTATCTCGGTTGCCTGGGGATTGGCGGAATATGAGAAGGATCAGGACCGAAGCTTCGAGGAGGTTTACCGCAAAGCCGACCGCAGCATGTATCAGATGAAGCAGAGGATGCATGAGTAGAAGGATGCGGAAGCTGTCACATAAGAGCGGTTCAAGGCGCCATCGGCGTTCGTGCCGCGCCGCGCCCGGGGCGAAGTCCCTTCCGGTGAGCGCGGCTGAATCTATACTGGGAATCATAAAAACAGCAGAAGAAGGAGAGACACATGATCAGTGTAAATGACGTAAC
>Ga0256405_10012870_pt1 | contig 10216 bp, 8 predicted proteins | sample RumenRJG_02DNA_FD_189096 | JGI IMG/M metagenome (GOLD analysis project Ga0256405, IMG submission 189096) | Bovine rumen microbial communities from Lethbridge, Alberta, Canada - RJG_02 | ecosystem: Host-associated > Mammals > Digestive system > Stomach > Rumen | place: Canada: Alberta | collected... | reverse complement strand
TTGAACGCCCCTATAACTTTCTTCTTATCAATCTTCATCCTATTATATGCTCTTTAGAACACTATATATTCCCTTGAAAATGTTATAGTAGGTTCTACCTTTCTCTTCTCTAAAATTCTCCGTTAATAACTTGTAGAAATTATTCAGTGAGTCACATTTTCTGTCCTTGATAACATTAAGTATCTTCTGCAAGTCTGTAAATCCCTTGTTGTTATATGATAAAAATATTCTAACAAGATAATCAAGTCTTTGCTCTTCGTTGGCAATATATGTCTTGGCAATCTTATCCCTAAGAGCCTTGTCATCCTTTATCTGATGGTAATACTTAGTACCCGTCTCCTGACCTAAGAGATTAGTTAGCACCATATGGTAATTGCTAAGCTCCTTGACACTGACGCTTTTTCCTATTCCTTCCACATAGCCCATCTCAGTAGATGGCTTTCTCTTCCATAAGGACTTAGGAAGCTGATTATTAGCATCCTTATTATCCTTCTTCTTGGCTGTGTCTTTTGTGGTCTTTGATGTAGTCTTCGATGTTGTCTTTGTAGCTACCTTGGCAGTTGTCTTAGTATCTTTTTGTGCCTTGGCTACCTTATTGATATCTACCTTCTTAACAGCCTTGACCTTAGAGCCGGCTGCTTTTGTACTACTCGTTCTTATGGCACTACTTGTTCTGCCACCTCTTAACCCTGTGGTCTTAGTAGTACGAGTGCGTCTGTTCTTCTTAGGCGGGTCCATCTCAACCCCGAGTCTGCTTACCTTGATTCCTTTAACAACCCAGTAATTAACGATTGCATCATATCCCTTGTCGTTACTTATTATGACAAATGTGTTACGCTCTCCCTTGGCGATGCGATAGCCAAGTTCTGTGGAAAGCTGAAAATCCAAGGCGTTCGTTCCTGTAAAGCATTTTACCCAATTAAGATTAACATCACCGTCTGCAATCTTACTAATATTCTCGTAGGATGCATGTGTACTTTTCTCTGTGTAAAATACTATTATTTCATCTGATTTCTTAATATCTGTTAGTGCTTCAATCCATTTCTCATTAACATTCTCACTATCGACAAAATATATTGTCTTATTTCCAAATAATCCCATTTCTATCCTTCTTTTCTTAGATTTCTAGGACAGACGAACCAGTTCCCTGTATAGTTCTTTTGTGTCAACCGGCTTGGCAATATGGGCATCCATACCAGCCTCAAAAGCCTTTGCCTTATCCTCTTCGAAGGCATTGGCCGTCATAGCAATAATAGGAACATGACCCTTTGTCCTTACTTCTGCATTTCTTATGATTCTAGTGGCCTTATAACCATCCATATATGGCATCTGAATGTCCATAAGCACTACATCATAATCGCTTCTCTCCTTCTTGCCCAACATATCAACAGCAACTGTTCCATCCGTAGCCTCTTCCACTACCATTCCTACCTCTTCAAGAATTGTTCTTGCAATCTCTCTGTTAAGGTCATTATCCTCCACAAGAAGTACCTTCTTGCCCTCAAGAAGAGACAGGTCAATCTTCTCCTCTTCTTCTTCAACATAATCTGCGTCAACAACCTTAAGTCTTATTGTACATTTGAATTCCGTCCCCTTGCCAAGAGAAGAATTACATGTAATCTCACCATTCATAAGCTCAACTAATCGCTTAGTGATTGCAAGACCTAGACCCGTTCCCTGTACTCCTGTAACAGCAGAACGATTCTCCCTTTCGAATAAATCGAACAGATGCTTTTGAAAATCTTTGCTCATACCAATACCAGTATCCTTTACAGATATCTGATATATAGCGAAGCCATTCTTATTAGATGTCTTCTGCTTAATCTTAAAGGTAACTGTTCCACCTTCTTTTGTATACTTTAGGGCGTTACCAAGAAGGTTAAGCATAATCTGCTTAGTACGTAAGCTGTCTGCATCTACAATCTTATCTGTAATATTAAGATTGCTTTTGAACTTCAGACCTTTCTTATCCATATCAATCCCGAACATATCAACGGTCTCATTGAATTGCTCTTCTAAATCGAATGGCGCTTCATGAAGATCAATCCTACCACTTTCAATTCTTGCCATATCTAAGACATCATTAATAAGACCGAGAAGATGTTGACCTGACTTCTCGATTTTATCAAGATAATCTAATAATTTGTCTGGATTGTCTGTCTCATTTTGGGCAAGTGCAACGAAACCAAGAATAGCATTCATTGGCGTTCTAATATCATGAGACATATTGAATAAGAAATTAGACTTAGAAGAACTAGCGTGCTTTGCCTCCTCTAATGCAGCACGAAGAAGCTCCTGAGTCTCAATATCCTTCCTGTACTCTTCTTCCACATCACGAAATCCGAGTACAATTCCTTTGAACTCACCGTCCTCTTCAACCTTAACTGCTTTCAGTCTATATTGTCTTCGTTCACCTTTAAATAATCTTGTATAGTTAAATGTAATTATACCCTTATTCTTCACATCATCTATCAAGGTATTACATTCTACATATCTGTATGCATCATCTTCTTCCTTAATGAGTGCATTATTAGTGATATATATCTGAACCATATCACTATACTTTATGTTCTTGTTAAGAACATCTCCAAAGCGCTGTAACACACCTTCATCAGCTCGATATAAGCGCACCGTTTCTGTCTTAGCGTCAATGTAAAATACCGCACTATAATCATCAGATAAAGCTTCAACTATTCTACTGTTCTTCCTGTTCTCAACTTCAATGGACTTACTATCAGTCACATCAACTATGCCGATTACAGCCTGGTCATAAGGAGCCTCGCCTATACCGGCAACCTTCATGTCGAAGTACCTTTCTCCAGACATATCATACCATTTATATGTCCGGATAAATTGTCCTCCATCCCATAGCTCCAGCTTGAGATTATCAACTATCAATACTTCTTCCAGCTTCAAGGCTTCATCAGGTTTCATACCGTAGCTTAGATATTCTTTTAAGTCATTTAGATTATCAACATATTCTGCGCCTATATTATCAGGCTCATTACCAAGAAAGTGATTATACCTCATAGGTGTAGCAGCTTCTGTTTCCAAATCTATTCGGAATACGGCGTAGTATCTCTCGTTCAACAAATCCAGGAATTCCATTAATTCCTGATCACCTTCTATAATGTTGTGTCCCAATAAACTTAATTCCTTCTCCATCTTCATCCCCCAAGATGTTACCACCTATTGCGTAGCGGCTTCATTACCCTCAGCATTTGCCTCGGCGTTAGCGTCTGCATTGTTCTCATTGTTAGCATTAGCGTTAGTATTAGTATTTGTATTAGTATAAGTGCTGCTACTATAATTGTTAGTCATAGTCGCATTAGGTAGCGGATCAGGTATCGATGCATTAACAGATGTAAGGTAATCCTTCGATTGTTTAACCCACTTACTGTTAGGAACCATTGATACAAGCATCTGATGGTACTTAGTAGCGTTAGCTATATCATTAAGGTTAGCATAGCTGTCCGCTAAATAGTACAGGGCATTACCATACTGATATGCTGGGTCGATATTAACAACAGTTGTAAATTCTGTGATAGCCTCTTCATACTTCTTATTTCTGTATGCGTTATTACCCTTGTTATAGCTGTCGCGCATAATCTTATCATTTACAACCTTAATAACCTCATCATATATTGCCTTACCGTTAGGCATTAAGACATCTGGATTAACAACTGACATAAGCTGTGTTGCCTTGTCTATATTAGACCTGTATATATTATTAGCTTCAATCAGATTATCATAGCTGGTTGCCACATCACCCTTGCCATTATATTTTGCCAATTCCTCCTGCAAGGTCTTAACCTGATTCTTCAGAGAAGAAATGCTTGAAGATGTTCCAGCAACCTCTTCGTTAGCATCAACTAACGCATTAGCTGCATCAGTTTGAGCATTCTGTCTTACTGTAGGTACTACAAGTACAAAGCATATAAGAAGACCAATTACAAGTCCAATTGCAATATTGATAATGCTGTTTCTGGAATTATCAAACCAGTCAGTGAATTTGTTGCCATTATTAGGCATCATTATTGTGTCATTACCATCAGTAAATGAGATAATGTCATCTCTTTTCTTTTTCTTCTTACGCTCGTTCTCTCTGCTCTTGAGACCTTCCTTGACCTCCATCATATATCGAAGGGTTGTGGTATTTCTTGCATCAACCTTGTTGGCAGCACTAAGTGCCTTACGAGCCTCTGCATATTCACCATCCTGTATACAAAGAAGGGCAAGAAGCTGATGCGCCGCAACCATCTTAGGATTCTGTCCTAAGACACGACGAAGCTGAATTCTGGCAAGATCTCTGTTGCCCTGACGACAATAATCAAGGGCCTGATTATATTTCTTGATATTAGTACTAACACCATCAAGTAGTCCTGGTGTATTCTGCAACTCATCAAGATATATATCAACCCTGTTGTCCTCAGGCTTAAGGTTCTTACTTATAACCCATTCAGCTAAAGCTTTAACTGCTTCACCTACTTCATAATATATAAGTCCAAGGAGGTTCCTTGCGTCAATATGATATTTATTGCACTTAAGACTCATCTTAAGGTCTCTTATGGCTCCTGAAAGATCACGAACCTGAGCCTTCATCAGACCTGCATTATAATACGAATCTGACAGAGCAAGAATCCTTCTATAGACATGCATGTCAGCTCCACATACAGGACATTTATCAATTCCGTCTACTAACGTTCCGCATTTATAACAATTCATATTCTTTACTTTCTCTCACTCTTCTCTACCATTTCTCTTAAGATATCAGTAAGGTCTGTAATATCTGTATTATGAATGGCATCCTCTGCTTCTTCAACTTCCTTAATTGGTTCAAATTGCTTTAATTCTTCTTCAAAGTCAATCATGATATTCCTCCTTAATTACAAGCTAAATCCCTTAGGTAACAAATCCTTCAATGTATAAGTTACATTATTCATACCTTCTTCAACAATAATCTTAAAGTCATCATCGCAGAATTCCTTCATTACTTGAAGGCACATTCCACATGGATAGAAAGGCTCACCCAAGTCACCATTCTTAATTCCTGTTATTGCAATTGCTTCGAAATCTCTGTCACCCTGTGCAATGGCTGTATATATGGCAGCTCTTTCTGCACACATGGTGGCACCATACGAAGCATTCTCAACGTTGCAGCCAAAATATACCTTCTTTCCTTTTGTGAGAAGTGCTGCTCCCACATTAACATGAGAATATGGTGCATATGACCTAGGAAGCAATTCCTTAGCCAGTTCCATTAATATATCATCTGTAATCTCAACCCCATCAAATAACATATCATCCATAATCTTCCTCCATCCTTAGTATGAATTCTGAACCGAAAGCCCTCTGTCCGACTAAAAATGTCTTGCCAGAGGGTTTCGGCTTCAGAATTCTTGCCTTAATCCTTAATCAACTTAACAATTCTAGAAGTACCCAGTCTGTCAGCACCAATATCAAGATACCTGTCAGCATCTTCAAGACTGGATATTCCCCCTGCTGCCTTAATACATTTCGTAGGACTAATATTCTCCTTCATTAGTTCTACCACTTCAAATGTGGCTCCCTGTTTGGAGAACCCTGTAGAAGTCTTAATATAATCAGCATCAGATTCATTAATAACCTGACACATCTTTATAATCTCTTCATCTGTAAGAAGACATGTCTCAATAATTACTTTAAGAAGCTTACCCTGGCAGGCTTTCTTAACCTCATTAACCTCAGCTAAGATATCATTAAATCGCCCTTCCTTGGACCAGCCTACATTAATTACCATGTCAATCTCATCGGCGCCATTTTCTACAGCGTCACTTGCCTCAAAGCATTTTACCTTAGTAGTAGAATAGCCGTTAGGGAAGCCGATTACTGTACATATCTTAACCTCACCCTTAGCATAATCAGATGCCTTCTTAACAAAAGAAGCTGGTATGCACACAGACGCTGTCTTATATCTGATGCCATCATCGATGATTACCTTAATATCATCCCAGGTAGCATCTACACCAAGAAGGGTGTGGTCTACTTTACTTAATATCTCTTCGTTACTTCTCATAGAAAATCCCTTACTAAAATGCTAGCCCAAATCCTTAATTCGTTTCAACACATCATCCATCATCTGCGAGTACTTGTCTAGCTTGTCCTTCTCTTCCTGAACCTTCTTCTCAGGAGCCTTACTTATGAAATTCTTGTTAGCAAGCATTCCCTTAACTCTCTTAAGCTCGCCCTCAAGACGTTTCTTCTCTTCTGCAAGACGCTCTCTTTCCTTGTCAAGGTCAACAATATCTTCAAATGGAATATAGATAACTGCATCAGGAATTACCGCTGATACTGCATCCTCTGGAATTCCTTCAGTTCCCTTCTGAACAGATACCGACTTGATACCACCTAGTGACTTGTATGTATTCTCTAATTCCGTGAAAATGTTACGAACATGGTCGCTATCACTTGTAATAATTACATGTGGCTTCTTATTGTGTGGAACATCCATCTCTGCTTTGATATTTCTAATACCCTTAATAAGATCCTTGGCACGATTAATCTTCTCTTCAGCGTCAGCGAAGTTCCACTCATCCTTGTATTTTGGCCATGAAGCAAGCATTATTGACTCTTCCTCAGGAAGAAGATTGCAATATATCTCTTCTGTAATAAATGGCATAAATGGATGGAGCAAAATAAGACTCTGTGAAAGCACTGTCTTAAGTGTCCATAACGCAGCATTAGCATGTAGCTTAGGATTGTCCTTGTTATAAATACGAGGCTTAACGAACTCGATATAGTAATCACAGAACTGATCCCAGATAAAATCATATATCTTAGATACAGCAATTCCAAGCTCGAACTTGTCCATGTTGTAAGTAACTTCCTCTGCAAGATTGTTGAACTCTGAGAGAATCCATTTATCCGCATTAACAAGCTCACTATCATCCGGCTTAGTTATTGTCTCACCCTCAAGATTCATCATAATAAATCTTGATGCATTCCATATCTTGTTAGCAAAGTTACGAGAATTCTGAACTCTCTCGTCATAGAAACGCATATCATTACCAGGTGCGTTACCTGTCATAAGTGTAAGACGAAGTGCGTCAGCACCATACTCGTCAATAACCTCTAATGGGTCAATTCCATTACCAAGAGACTTACTCATCTTGCGTCCCTTAGCGTCACGAACAAGACCGTGAATTAGGACTGTGTCAAATGGGGATTTGCCAGTATGTGCATATCCTGAGAACACCATTCTAACAACCCAGAAGAAGATAATATCATATCCTGTTACAAGTACATTAGTCGGATAGAAATAATCCATCTCCTCAGTCTTATCTGGCCAACCAAGAGTTGAGAAAGGCCAAAGTGCTGAAGAGAACCATGTATCAAGTGTATCCTCATCTTGCACCATATGGTCATGTCCACATTTTGGACATGTTGTAGGTGCTTCACTGCTAGGTGCAACAACCATCTCACCACATTTCTCACAATAATATGCAGGGATTCTGTGGCCCCACCATAGCTGACGGGAAATACACCAATCCTTAATATTGTTAAGCCAGTGAAGGTATGTCTTATCATAATTCTTAGGAACGAACTTCAATTCTTCCTTCTTTATAGCTTCAATAGCTGGCTTAGCTAATTCCTGCATAGCAACAAACCACTGTGGCTTAACCATAGGCTCAACAGTAGTTCCACATCTGTCATGTGTACCAACATTATGTGTGTGGTCTTCTATTCCAACAAGAAGTCCCATCTCATCCATCTTCTTAACGATAACCTTACGAGCCTCGTATCTGTCCATTCCCTGGAACTCGCCACCATTTTCATTAATGGTTGCGTCATCATTAAGCACGTTAATAACCTCAAGGTTATGTCTCTTACCTACCTCGAAATCGTTAGGGTCATGACCTGGTGTAATCTTAACAACACCTGTTCCGAATTCTCTGTCAACATATTCATCAGCAACAACAGGAATCTCACGATTCATAAATGGTAGCATAACCTTCTTGCCAATGATGTCCTGATATCTCTCATCATCAGGATGAACTGCAACAGCAGTATCACCAAGCATTGTCTCTGGTCTTGTTGTTGCAAACTCAACGTATTTGCCACTCTCCCCAACAATCTCGTATCTCATATGCCAGAAGTGACCAGCCTGCTCTTCGTGCTCAACCTCAGCATCACTAATTGTAGTCTTACATACAGGGCAGAAATTGATAATCTTGTTGCCCTTATATATCTTGCCTTCTTTGTAGAACTTAATGAATACGTCTTCAACTGCCTTAGAGCAGCCCTCATCCATAGTGAAGCGTTCTCTTTCCCAGTCAGCTGCAGAACCTATCTTCTTAAGCTGATTAACGATTCGTCCACCGTACTCTTCCTTCCAGTCCCAACATTTCTCTAGGAAGCCTTCTCGTCCCAAGTCAGACTTCTTAATTCCCTGCTCCTTAAGATGCTCTATAACCTTAACCTCAGTTGCTATAGCTGCATGGTCTACACCTGGCTGCCACAGAGCATTAAAGCCCTGAAGCTTCTTATAACGAATAAGAATATCCTGCATTGTGTTATCTAGGGCATGGCCCATATGAAGCTGTCCTGTAATGTTAGGAGGTGGCATTACAATTGTGAAGGGCTCTTTACTTCTATCTACTTCAGCGTGAAAATATCCATTCTCCTCCCACTTCTTATATAATCTGTCTTCAATCCCTTTTGGATCGTATTTTGTAGCTAGTTCCTTAGCCATTGTTTCTACCTTCCATTTCTGTATCATTTCTTAGTCGAAATACATACGACTTCGACCCATAATTATACCATATTATCTATATTATATCTACACCCAGAGCCTCATCCAGAGGGAGTGTTTTTCTCTGTCCATTCCACTCTTTCTGTAGAATGCCATTCGCTCGAATTTTCCCTTGTTATTCACAAGCACCAAATCCATCAAAAACTGTCTTGTACTATCGTCTACATCCGACACATACATAAGCTGCTTGGCAAGTCTAACTTCCTTAAGATGAAACTTCCTCTTATTGCGGGCAAATTCTCCTGTAATAATATCCTTACCATTACGAACAATCTTGTCCTTCTTGCTCTCAGCCTCTGCACCCATTACATTGTCAGTGTGCTGTCTGTAGTAGATAAGAGGTTCATCAATTGGATTAACAATACCTGTTGCTGCTGCAACACACATAATCCACTGATCATGCATAGGTATCTCATCAGAGTCATTGTATTCTAATGCTCTGTCTCTTAGAGCCCTGTTGATTATCATAGTACAGCCTGCTGCAGGGTTATCTATAAGTAGCTGACTTAACTTGTTCCTGTATATGTTGCGACCGATGAATTTGATAAATGAATCAGCAATAACATTTAATTCATCATCAACCACATACATGTCAGAGTATACTACCACAGGCGTACACTGTCTGTCCTTTTCAACAGTATCCATTCTGTCTATCAGCTTCTCCACCTTATTCTCGACCCACACATCATCCTGGTCCGCAAACATGTAATAAGACGCATCAACCTCTTTAAGCATAGAGAAAAAATTGTTCTTGGCACCTTTTTCTGATTCAAAATCCAATAATTTATAATTCTTCTTACCCTTAATCCATTTCTTCACAATGTCGAGGGTGCCATCTGTAGAGCCATCATCATGTATATAGCACACGAAGTCATTCCTCGTTTGTCTCTCTAATGAATCAAGCATCTCCTTAACATATTTCTCTCCATTATATGTTGCAAGTAGTACTGCGTATTTATCCATCACTTATACCTCTATCTATTGAACCCTAAAGGAGTTCTAGTCATTATCTTGTATCCAATATTGTCACTAAATATCTTCCAATTCTTCAGGCTGTAATAGACCTTGTCACCCTTAGCTGCGACTCGGAATGTAGCCTTGTACTCTATCATCTTCTTTAGCTTATCAACATACTCGTCCGGGAAATAATCAATCTCCTTAAGATAGTTACAAAATTCCATTGTGGATGCATCTGTAACAGTTGTATCTGCCGAGAGATTGCTTCCTGTATATCTGTGAAGATACAGAACCTTGTCAATATACTTAAACTCAACTCCCTTAGACAACATAAGCAGCCACAAGAAATAATCATCTGCCCCATTATATGTACATATATATTCTGTCCACTCCTTAGGAATTGCCTTCTTGTATATACATGTGTGACCTGGAGAAATAATCTGAATTCCTACATTACAATAGCAGTCA
>Ga0256405_10012868_pt1 | contig 10218 bp, 7 predicted proteins | sample RumenRJG_02DNA_FD_189096 | JGI IMG/M metagenome (GOLD analysis project Ga0256405, IMG submission 189096) | Bovine rumen microbial communities from Lethbridge, Alberta, Canada - RJG_02 | ecosystem: Host-associated > Mammals > Digestive system > Stomach > Rumen | place: Canada: Alberta | collected... | reverse complement strand
ATCAACAGCATTTATCTGATCGCCCCGACCAATTCCGCAACGGATGTGCTGAAGCAGGAAGGCTTTGAACAGTCTCAGACGGTGGCTTCCTTTCTGTTGTCGAAGCAAAAACCGCCGGAGGGCAGCTATGTGATTATAGACGAATCTGGGCTGAACTCGCTGCGGGAAGGCGTTGAAATCATCAAGGCTGCACGGATCCGGAATTACCGATTGCTGTTTGTGGGTGACGCCAGACAGCATACCGCGGTGGAATCCGGTGATTTTTTCCGCTTATTGGAAGACCATTCTCAGATAGAGAAATTTTCTCTGACCGAGATACACCGTCAGCAGCAGGAGGAATACCGGCGTGGAATCACGGAATGTGCACTGGGCAAATTCGAGGATGCGTTTGACCGTTTTGACCGTAACGGCTTCATTCAGGAAGGGAAAGCGGACTATCTGCAGCAGGCGGCGGACAGTTACATGAAGTTCACTGAAAATGGGAAATTCATCGACCGCGCGATTTTGGTCACGCCGACACATGACGAAAAGGACCGTCTGACGGATGCGGTGCGTGCGAGACTCAAAGCTGCCGGCAGCATTGCGGGAAATGGCCGTCAAGTTGAAATGTTCCGGAGCTGGAACAAGACCAAAGGCTGGATTCGGAACGGGAAGAATTACGCTCCCGGTATGACGCTTGCCTTCATCCGCAATATGAAAGACGTCGGCAAGGCCGGGGAAACGGCAAAAGTCGTGCAAGTGGAAGGCGATTCGGTCTGGCTGGATTCAGGGAAATGTCTGCGTCCGAAAAACTCGGCGGACTTCATCGAAGTAGGCGAACTGCGCGAAATGGAACTTTGCAGCGGCGACCTGATTCAGTTCAATGTCAATATCCGGGAACGGAAGATATACAATGGCAGTCTGGCACGGATTACCGACGATCCGCGCAAGGCATGGCTGCTGTATTCCGACGGTTCGCCGCGGGAACTGATTGATCTGCCGGGAAACTTTGCTGCATTCCAATACGGCTGGGCAACGACCTCGCATAAATCGCAGGGAAGAACGGCGGAAAATGTAGTCGCGGCCGCGCAAGCGCTGGACCGGAAAACATTTTACGTGGCATTGAGCCGGGGACGTCAGAATATGGTTCTGCATTGTCCGGAGAAAGATTTTCTGAAACAACAGCTGCAATTCCGGCATGGGGACCGGCTCAGCGTGCATGATCTGGCGGCCGATGGGATAATCCCGTCGGAATGTCTGCTTCCCTTATCGGAAGACGCCAGGGCAAGGAAAGAAAAACTGCTGCCTGATGTCTGTTACAAGAGCATCGGAGAACGTTTGAAGAGATTCGCGGACAGCCTGAAAACGCTGGCAAAAAGGGTTATGGCTTTCCGGAAAAGGAGGATTGAGCGCAGAAGCCGTTTCGCGAAGTATCCCTATGGTCCGATTACCGAAAAAACTCTTTTTGAACTTGAACCGGATCGTCCTCACGCTATCCTCATGGAAAAATCGGAGAACCCGGACCACGCCATCCCGCCAGAACATGTTTTGACGATAAGGTCGCCGGAACACGATAACAAGCGTGATACATGCAATCCTGGTATGGAAGCGTTGGTATGGCTGGCGGAACAGACCAGAAAAGAACAGGAAATACAGACTGGGGAAGAAACTCCTCCTGCGGTTACGGAACACAACCCGACATTACCTGAACTGGCGCAACCTAAACCAAGAAAATCTCGTCCGGACATCAAAGACCCCCCTGAACCGGACCGGCAGAAAAAGAAGTCAAGGGGTATGGATATTTGAAAACCGAAAAGGATAAACTATGGACATCAAAACTTTCTGGCAAATCGTCGAGCATGAACGTCAGCCGCGTTTCTGGCTGGCTTTGGAAACGGAAAATCTATTGATCAGCTGGGATTCCGTGCGTGAAATTCGTGCTTCCCATGATTTCCTGAATCTGCAATTTGACTGCGAATTCGGAAAAATCCTTATCGCCGCTGATTTTTCTCTCCTGGAACTGTTTGAATATCTCCAGATGGAGAAGATCCGGAGGATCGATGGGACAAAATTACATTGCAAGGTAATGTGACGAATACATACAACCAGATGTTACAAAACCTGAATTATAAAGCATTCGGCAACAATGCAGAAAAGATGTCGCTTGACGGCAATTTTCGGTGGAATCATTTTTGTTTGGAGAATGAAATTTTCTTATCCTTTATATAAAAATAGCCGAGACCGCGTATAGTGATCGCACCGATGTGCGAAATGCGGATTCTTCCTCGGATTTCCCGGGAAGGTATGCGGAATATATAAACTGTGCCGGATTTCTTATGCTCATAAAAAGAATCGATGATCACATCCTGCGGGAAAATATCCCCGGCATCCGGCAAAACCGGTTTCAGGAATTCATTTTCCAGGATGGCATCGCAAACATGTTCCTGCACCTCGCGGTATGAACGGCTGGACAATTTTTTTGCCGATTGCATCTGCGGCTCCTTGCGGGGAATCGGAGAAACAGGCCGTTTGACCGGAGAGATAACCGGAGACGGCTTTGGGAGAACTTTATTTTCGCCCGCCGGTTTATGTTTCGGTTTCTTTGCCGGCTGTTTGCGGGGGGAAGCCGGTGGGCGGGAGGTTTTTGCCGGAACAGGAGTCGGAAGTGGTTTTGGTTTAGCCGGTTCGGAAACCGGTTTCGGCGGGAGTGCGGCCGGTGCTGCCGGTTGAACAGTCTTCTTTTTCACTGGAGGAACGGACCGAGCCGGAACTGGGTCTTGCCGGGAGTCGATTTTCATAAAACGCCAATGAACCAACAGAATGACACATAGCCAGCTCAACAGAAAAAGAATCAGAGCAATGACCAGAATCGTCCATATCCAGTGGAACACTCGCGACAGTTGACCAAGAACGGATGGGCGGACGGCTGGCTGAACCGATATTTCCCTGAGGGCGGCAATCATTTCCGGGATGGAACTCATGCGGCGGCTTGGATCTTCCGCACACATTTCTTTGACGATTTGATTGATCCGTCGCCGGCGAGGGTCGCGCAGCACTGCGGCGGGAACCAGAGGATATTGTTCCGGTTCCTGTCCGGAAAATGCACAGTACAAGGTTTTCCCGAGCGCATACAGGTCAATGTCCTGCTTCAGTTTCCTTTCCCGTCCGGTCAGATATTCCGGCGGAATAAAGCATTGGGTTCCCGCCAGATTGCCGGAAAGAGTGTTCAGACTGACCAGACCGATATCCCCGAATTTCGGAATTCCTCCGGAAAAAATAATATTTTCCGGTTTGATGTCCCGGTGAATCAGCCCGGCATGATGGAGATGTTCAAGTCCGGCGGCCAGCTGTCCGAAAATCTCCGCCAGCTGTATCGGGTCCAGAGGGCCGGAATGTTTGATCCTATGGCTGAGCGTGTCCGGCAGATAGGGTCCTTCCTTGTTCAGGTTATCGGCGCATTCCATGGTGTACCAGAAAAAATCCGGACAATTTTCAATATGGAAAATCCGGATCAGATTCGGATGCGGAGAGACTTTGCTTTTATAAGCGGTCAAACCATTGAATTCCTGCTGCCAGTCGGCCAAGCTGTTCTTATAAACGATTTTCAGCGCACAGTAAGACCCGACGGCGTCACGAACCCGCCAGACTGCACCGTAGCCACCCTGTCCGCAAAGGGTTTCCGGTGTATATGCGGTAATGGCGGCGGGGAAATCAGTCATCTAATTCCCGGACAATCTCCCGGAGTTTTTCCTCTACCCGGGCTCTATGCTGATAAACGGCATTGGTTTTGATTTCAAGCAGTTTCGCCACTTCCCGTGCAGGGAGTCCCTGCCGGACGAAAAGATCGTAGGATTGGAGCGTGGTGGGATCGAAGCTGCGTTTAAGCATTTCAAAGGCGCGGTTCAGCATCAGTTCCTGCCATTCGCGTTTCCAGCGGTCCTCGGTTTCCGCCGGAAGATTTTCGATGGACGCAGATTCCGATTCCACGGAAACGGTATGATCCTGCCGGTTCCGCATAATATCACAGGCCTTGTGCTGAATCGTTTGTTTGAGATAATCGCGGAAGCGTCCTTTGGAGCGGTCATAGACAAAGGTTTTCGAGGTATTGAAGAATGAGAGCATGACTTGCTGGACCAGTTCTTCGCGTTCGGTGGGGTTCAGATGCAAATCGGTGCCGATCAGCAGAATGAGCGGTTTATACAGCTGGTAAAACTCGGCCCAGCCGATTTCGTCGCCCCGCCGGACGGCGGAAAGTAAACTGCCTCTGGTCGTATATGCCATCTGCGGACTCCTCGTTTGATTTCAATACTATAACATCGCACCTTCAAAAAACAAGACAGAAGACGGACGGCAGGAAATTTTTTCTCAAAATTTTTTCTTCCCGGCATAAGATTTTCCAAAAGCCGCCGCATAAGACAATGGAGATTTAACAGCGGCATCAGCCGGGAGGAAAACATGACAGGCACTTGAACACTTTTACCGACCAGAAGCTCGCATTCTCTCATCTCATGAGAATGCTCACACATTTTTTACCCAGTATAGAATCCGACCAACGATGAAGGAAGTTTTTTGCCGCCATGAAATCCGCCAAAACCACTGCGAAAAAGACCGTTTCCAATAAGAAAACTCTTTCCGCGGCCTCGAAAAACACGTCGAAAAAAAAGACCGGGGCCAAAGCGAAACCGAAAAAGAAAACATCCGCAAAAGCTGCGGGAAAAAAGACCGCATCCGCAAAGACAGCCGCTCCGCCAGATGAAATTTCTGAAGAAAACCAGGATATGGCCGGAACGGAATCCATGCCCAAAAGTGACACAATGAAAACCTATATGCGGGAGATCGATCAGTATTCGCTGGTATCGAAAGAGCAGGAAGTCGATCTGGCGGCCAAAATGCATGGTCGGAACCATGCTGAACGGGAAGCGGCCCGCGAAACGCTGATCAAGGCCAATCTGCGGCTGGTGGTCAAAATCGCGCATGATTTCAAAGGCTGGGGGCTGCAGCTGCTGGATTTGATCTCCGAAGGAAATATCGGATTGATGCGTGCCGCAGGCAAATTCAATCCTGCCAAAGGAGCCAAATTCAGTTCCTATGCGGCCTGGTGGATCCGGCAGTCCATGCGCCGTGCGCTGGCCAATCAGAGCCGTGTCATCCGGATTCCGGTACAGACCGCGAACAAAATCAGCAAGCTCAAATCCATGCGGATCACATTGAAGGAAAAACTCGGACGGGAACCTTCCGACGGGGAGATTGCTCAGGCTCTTGGATACAGTGAAAGGACCGTAGCCGTTCTGCGTCAGGCCGAACTGCATACAATCTCGCTACATGATCCGATCCAGCAGGGAGATGACGGTGAAATTCAGGATATTATTCCGGACAAAGGCGCACCGACTCCGGACCGGATTCTGGGGGATCGGGAGTCCATCCGCCATGCAGCGGACCTGATGGCCCGTCTGGATGAAAGAGAACGGTTGATTTTGAAGCTGCGGTTCGGTTTGGATGGACACCGTCCCCGAACGCTCGAAGAGGTCTGTCAGATGATCGGCCGGACCCGGGAACGGGTTCGGCAAATCCAGAATCAGGCATTGAAAAAACTGCACGATCTGCTCAAGGATGAAGCCGAGTGCATCAGTTGACACATGAAACCGGACGGGAAAATTTATTTTCAAAATTTTTTCTTTTCGGCATAAGATTTGCAGAAAATTACAGCATTAGATAGAGAAACCAAACCATCCGACAAACAAAACGGCATCAGCCGGGAGGAAACCATGACACAAACTTGAGCGCTTGACAACCATGCACCGCCCTTTACGGGGTAACGGAAAATCCCGATCCCCGGTCCCTGTTTCCAAAATCGTTCATTTCCCATGCAACCGAAAGGAGTTTCGGCTTATGTCCACTATTACCTCTGAAGATATCGAATGCAGCCGTTGTCACCGGATGCTCAAGTTTACCGTATTTGAAAGCCTCAATGTCAGCCTCGATCCCGAATACAAGGAAAAAGTGCTGGATCTGAGCGCCTTCAGGAGGCGTTGTCCCGACTGCGGCCACATTACCACGCTCCAATACGGGTTCCTGTATCACGATATGAAGCGGCATTACATGATTCATGTATGCTGGAATTCACATGATCTGTTTCAATCTGACGATCCATATCTGAAGCATTTTGTCGCCGGGCTGAAAGCCGATCCGCCATACCGTTTCCGGAATGTGCTCGACTATCAGCAGCTCGTGGAAAAAATTCATATCTTCGACGCGGGATTGAATGATTACGCGGTGGAGATTCTGAAAGCCGCGTATCGCGATCAGATGGAAATTTCCACAGATCAGAAATTTGTGTTCCGGCGCGGTCAAGCCGATGAGCTGGTTTTTGTAACAACCGGGCTGGACGGGACCGAACAGGAAATCGTTACCAACCTGTATCCGGAAACACTGCGGCAAATCGCTCCGTCTCTCCCGCCGGAGAATCAGCACCGGTTTATCAGCGAACTAATTTTCCGTCAACTGGCGAAATGAATAAAAAAAGGCAGCTGTATTCATGAACAGAAAATCCCGCAAAACACCTCTGATGAGTCAACCGGTCCAGGCCGGATTCCCCTCTCCGGCGGAACATTACATCGAAAAAATGCTCGATCTGGACGAATATCTTTCCGCGCATCCCGAATCGACTTATTATGTCCGCGTGGCCGGAGATTCCATGACCGGTGCAGGCATCTTTCCCGGCGACGTACTATGTGTTGACCGCAGTATTGATTTCTTCGACGGCGCCATCATCGTTGCTTCGGTGGACGGCGAATTCACGGTCAAATATCTTCGTAAAAACGGCGAACAGCTTTATCTGCAAGCTGCAAATCCGAACTATCCGCCGATCTTTTTCGGCAGCGAACAGGATGTCCGCTGCTGGGGCGTGGTTACGGGTCTGGTGCGGAAATTCCAGTATGCGGCCGGTCGTCAGAAGATCACGGAACCGGAACGGGTCGTACGCTCCAAACCCGTCCGGAATCCCGGATTCAAGATCACCGACGGACGGCGGCGGCAGCGGTATGAACAGAATCTTTCCGGACAGGGGAAAGCATGAAGACCGTCGGATTGCTGGACTGCAACAATTTCTACGTCTCCTGCGAGCGGGTGTTCGATCCCTCGCTGGAAGGGCGGCCCGTGGCCGTGCTTTCCAACAACGACGGCAGCTGCATTTCCCGTTCCAACGAATTCAAGGCGCTGGAACTGCCGAAGCGTCTGCCCTATTATCTGTTGAAAAATTACGCGGAAAAACTCGGCATCGTGTTCCGTTCCAGCAACTACACTTTATACGGCGACATGTCCAACCGCGTGATGAAGATTCTGGAGGATATGACCCATCGGATCGAACAGTATTCCATTGACGAATCGTTTTTCCATCTGGATTATCCCGCGGATTTCGATTATTTCCAGTTCGGAAAAGAACTGCGTGCGCGGGTACTGAAATGGACCGGCATCCCCTGCGGGATCGGGTTCGCCAAAACCAAAACGCTGGCGAAAATCGCCAATCACATCGGCAAACATACGGAGGAAGGAATCTTTGTCATGCCGGACAATCCACTGGAAATTTTGGATAAACTGCCGCTGACCGAAGTGTGGGGAATCTCCTGGCGGCTCGCGGCGAAGCTGCAGAATCTGGGAATCCGCACTGCCGGAGCTCTGGCGCGGAGCAATGCCGAAACCATCCGGAAACAGTTCAACGTCACGCTCGCGCAGACCGTGATGGAACTGCAGGGAACCCAGGCGTTTGAATACGACGATTTCAACGGACCGGTGAAACGGATCGCCTTTTCGCGCAGTTTCAATCTGCCGACCGAATCGGAACAGGTGATCCATGAATCGGTGCTGCATTATACGGCGCTGGCGGCGGAAAAACTGCGCTCGCTGCGTCAGCTGGCTTCCTGCATCTATCTCTACGCCCATTATGCGGCGGAGTATCGGAATGAAATCTTGCCCAGCGGCTATTGCGGACATCTCACGGCATTCCCGCATCCCTTGTCCGATCACCTGCGCATGATCAGCATTTTCGAGCCGGATATCCGGCGAATCATCGTGCCCGGCCGCCGCGCAGTGAAAACCGGCGTGGTTCTGCTGGGACTGGAAAATGAATGCGATCAAACGCCCGATCTCTTTGGCGAGGAGGAAGATAAGAAGCCTGCGGCATTGACGGCGGCGATGGATTCGATCAACCGGAAATTCGGCCGGAATTCCGTATTTCTGATGGGCGAAGGCGTCAGCCGGGAATGGAAGATGAGACAGGAATTCCTCTCCCGCCGTTTCACCACGGACTGGGATGAACTGCTGACGGTGAAATGAATCGGGAGGACGGGAAATGTTTAAATGGCTGGTGGTGTTGATTGTTCTGCTCCTGCTCACGGACAAGAAAGACTGGAAATAAAATTTATATCGGAAAGGATGTGAAACTATGGCGGACAGTGAATTTTTGATGATCGGCAGGGATACCCGCGGAGTTTTCAAGAATCAGGAAATGAGAGAGACCGTCAAACGAATCGTGCTTGCAAATGATGTGGAACGAATCAGCGAGGGCGCGTTCGAGCGGTGCTGCTCTCTGGAAGAGATCGTGATCCCGGACAGTGTCACAAAAATCGGCGCACGTGCATTTCACGGATGCTGCAGCCTGAGATGCATCACGATTCCGGACAGCGTCTCGGAAATCGGCGATCACGCCTTCGAAGGATGCAGCAATCTGGCCTCCATAAAACTTCCGGAGGGACTTTCCGAAATCAGAAAATACGTTTTCCGCGAATGCAATAAGCTGACCGAAATTGACTTGCCGAACAGGATAACCACAATTGCGAATTACGCCTTTGAACAGTCGGGGCTGGTGCATTTGCATATTCCGGGAAGAGTCAGGCATATCGGACCCGGTGCATTTGCCCATTGCAATAACCTGACCGAAGCTGTGATTCCGAAAACTGTCGAGTGGATTGAGGATTTTGCATTCGCCTGCTGTCAGCAGCTGGCTTACGCGGAAATTCATACTCCCGCTGATGACTTCCTGTTTTTGGAGGCGTGCTTTGCCGGCTGCACCAATCTGACTCATGCCGCAATCTACGGTTCAGTCAATGCCGGATGGCGTTATCGGAAAGGCATCTTCGAGGATTGCGACAATCTGGTCAGCATCGAACTGACGGACCCGATGAACTGCACCTCGATCACAGACTTTTTTCAGGAGAAGTATCCGCCGAAATTCCGCATGAAGATGGTTGGAACAAAATTTTTCTGGGCAGGAAATCAGGAAGAGCCGGACAAAATTCCAGACGGCACCACGGAAATTCACAGCAACGCATTCCTGAACTGCTTGAACTTGACTAAAATCACGATTCCGGACAGTGTCGTGAAGATCGGAGACGATGCATTCAACGGCTGTCGGAATCTGACCGAGATCACGTTCTCCGAAAATCTCCGGGAAATCGGAGATTCCGCATTCAAAGACTGCACGGGCCTGACCGGCATCATGCTTCCGCCCGCTGTTGAAAAAATCGGGGATGGTGCATTTTTCAGCTGTAAAGGGCTGACAGATGTCGTTCTTCCGGAACGTCTTTCCAGCATATCTCCCTGTATATTCGCAGACTGCACAAGTCTGACCGCCATTTCAATTCCCCGCAAAGTGGAAAGTATTGGAACGAGAGCATTCGACGGATGCAGCAGTCTGAGTTGCATCAAGCTCCCGGACAGTATCCGGGAAATCGACTGCTGCGCATTCAAGGATTGCCGGAACCTGACCGATGTAGAGCTGCCGTACGGGTTGAAAGTCATCAGAACAGAGGTTTTCTCAGGTTGTGCGAATCTGTCCCGGCTCGGGATTCCCGACAGTGTCGAAACCATCGGGGGAAATGCGTTCAAAGACTGTACAAGTCTTACGGAGATTGCCCTCCCGGAGAGGTTCGTTGTCCAGATCGATCAGTACTCGCCCAAACAGATTCAGGATTTCACGAAAAAAGGCTGTCCGCTTTTTTCCGGATGCACGAAACTGGGAATGGTTATCGTTGACGGACAGCTTGTCTGGGCTCCGGATACGGGCAATCTGGAAATTCCGAAAGGAGTGACTGCGATCTGTGCAAATGTTTTCAGCGGACACACCCAGCTGACCAAAATGGTAATTCCTGACGGAGTCCGGAAAATCGGACCGGAAGCGTTTTCCGGTTGTTCCTCTTTGACCGAAGTCGATATTCCCGGCAGCGTGAAGGCGATCGGCGACAG
>Ga0256405_10012867_pt1 | contig 10218 bp, 13 predicted proteins | sample RumenRJG_02DNA_FD_189096 | JGI IMG/M metagenome (GOLD analysis project Ga0256405, IMG submission 189096) | Bovine rumen microbial communities from Lethbridge, Alberta, Canada - RJG_02 | ecosystem: Host-associated > Mammals > Digestive system > Stomach > Rumen | place: Canada: Alberta... | reverse complement strand
TGAGGGTGCTGCGGGAGATGCTGTATGCCTACTGGCGGGACTATGACTGCGTGTTGGACTACTACGTCTTCCACCTGTTTTTTGCGATGATTAGCAAGGAGTACCCAGAGCAGATGGCGGCGATGCAGTATGCACAGAGTCAGCGGAGCCTGGTGCTGCTGCACCACTGGGGCGAGAAGTTTGAACAGAAGAAATGGGATAATCTGACCAGTCAGGTCTGTTTCCATAAGTTGGCATTTAGAGAGAGTATAATGATTACGAATAGTAAAGACAACTATTATAGTTGGATAGTAAAATCATATTCGCATAATGAAGATATTTAGTATTTCGTTAGAGTTTAATCCAGAAGTCTTTTATGAGACTATTGATTCTGCTATTAAAAATCAACAGAAAGGCTATGTGTGTGTCTGCGATACCAGTGTACTTGAAAGAACACACAGGGAGAAGGATTATAGAGATATAATAAATGGAGCTTTGATTAATACATGTGATGGGAGTTCTATAGCCCTGATGGCCAAAATGTTATATGGGGGTAACCCGCAAGTGAATAATGGACCCCAGATCTTCGACCATTATACCAAGCAAAACATTAAGCAGCTGGTTCTTGGTAATACAGAAGATATATACAACAAAGTTGTAGAACAATTAAAGACAAATGGGGATTGGAAAGGACAGATGCTACATATGCCTTTGCCTTTTGCAAAAGTCGATGAGTTTGACTATAAGGGTATAGCAGAAAAGATTAATGAGGTTGAGCCAGACATTATATGGGTATCTCTTGGTAACCCTAAGCAGGAAATCTTTGCGAGCCGAATTACTCCCTATGTAAATAAGGGTGTTCTGTTTGGCATAGGTGCCGCATTGAATTTTTGGTGCGGAGATTTAAAATTGCCTAATCCTCACATTGGACCATTGAAGTTTATTTGGTTAACTCGTATGTTCCAGGATCCCAAGAGACAAGTTAAGGGTAATTGGAGAGTGTTAAAAGTGCTGCCGTCTATCTTTTACCAAGAATGGAAACGAAAAAGAATAAACAAATAAATTTATGTATAGACATTTTTTTAAGCGTTTCCTGGATATTATATTATCCTTCATAATAATACTTGTCTTATCACCTGTCTATATCATCATTGCAGTGTGCGTCAGGATATGGATGGGTAGTCCTATCTTTTTCTCCCAGGAACGTATAGGTAAAGACGAGAAGATTTTCAAAATGTACAAGTTCCGCTCAATGACTAATGCACGGGATGCCAATGGAGATTTATTGCCTGAAAAGGAACGTCTGCCTAAATTCGGCATTTTTTTGCGCTCAAGTTCGTTGGACGAGTTGCCGGAGTTATTTGCCATCTTAATGGGGTACATGTCGTTCGTAGGTCCACGGCCCTTGCGTTCGGTGGATCTTCCATACTTTAAAGAGGAAGAGCGGGTAAGGCATAAAGTGAGGGGTGGTTTGGTTCCACCTGACAGCCTCTCACTTCGTACCATTACCACATATGAAGAACAATTCGAATATGAGGTGTATTATGCTAACCATGTATCATTGTGGTTGGACATAAAGGTGATATTTACGACTTTCGTAATCCTCTTCAAGCGCGTGGAGGACAACTATGGTACAGATGAACGACCACACTTGAAAGAATACAGAATAAATCAACAAAATAATAAATGAATATGTTGAATACGATAAAGCAGCTAATCAAGCAAAACGGCACACCGTTCTATTTGTTTGATGAGAAGGGATTTGTAGATAACTATAAGAAACTGGAAAACACGTTCAAGGCAATCTATCCTGAATACCAGATTTCTTATTCGTATAAAACCAATTACACGCCTTTCATCTGCCAACTGGTGAAATCACTGGGGGGGTATGCAGAGGTGGTTAGTGATATGGAGTACACGCTGGCAAAGGAGATAGGGTATGCCAATAACCAGATAGTGTATAATGGCCCATCCAAGGGAGATGAGATGTATGAGCATCTGGAGAATCATGGCATCTTGAATATTGATTCACTGGATGAAGCCAAACGTGTTGTGGCATACTGCAAGAAGAATGCAGGAAAGCAATATACTTGTGGCGTAAGAATCAATATGGACCTTGGCGCAAACTTCATAAGCCGCTTTGGTATGGTGGATGGGAGCCCGGAACTACTAGAGACCGTACAAATCATCAAGGATACCGAGAATCTTCAACTGATAGGATTACATTGTCATATCAGCCGTTGTCGAGGCGTGGATGCTTGGGCACAGCGCGCTCAAATCATGATTGCTATGGCAGACAAATATATTGAGGGAACACCTGAATATATCAGTCTTGGTAGTGGTATGTTTGCTGACATGGCTGATTATTTGAAGAACCAGTTTGGAGGAAATAGTGTACCAACGTATGAGGATTATGCTGAGGTAACTATTCGCCCGTTTGCTGAGCATTATAAGGATTGTGATAAAAAGCCAATTCTCTTTACCGAGCCAGGAACAACCGTAGTTGCGCGTTACTTGAGTTTTGTGAGCAAGGTGCTGAGTATAAAGAATGTACGTGGACGCTGGATAGCTAATATGGATGGTGACTATCATAATCTTGGTGAGATATGCACCATGAAGAAACTGCCAACCCATGTGATAGCAGGTGGAAAAGAGCAGAACCATTATGACAAAATGGACATCATGGGCTTCACTTGTTTGGAGCAGGATGTGATGGTACCTGAGTGGAATGGTGAATTAGCAGAGGGGGATGTGATGGTATTTGATAATTGTGGCGGTTATTCTATTGTAGATAAACCTCAGTTCATCAAGCCTCAGAGCGCGATGTATGTAAAGCGTTGTGATGGCAGTGTAAAGATGATCATGCGAGCTGAGACATTTGATGACGTATTTAATAAATTCAGTTTTGAATTCTAGATTATGAGAGATATAACAGTTCTCAGTACTGCTTGTGGCGCATTCTTTATGCCAGGTTTTTTTAAATGTCTGAAGCAGAACCACGAGCGTAATATTACAATCATTGGTGCAGATCTGAGTGATGATGCCACCCAGCAGTTGCTCTTTGTAGATAAATACTATCAGGTCCCAAGATATACAGACTCCACATATGTGGATGTTCTTTTGGATATCTGCAAAAAGGAAAGTGTAGATGTCTTCTTCCCGCATATTTCTATGGAACTTCCATATATCTTAGAGCGTATAGAAGATTTCCATAAACTGGGCGTGAAGGTGGCTATCTCAGATAGTGAGACGCTTAATACAGCTAATAGCAAGTATCAGCTCTATGAGTTTATGAGGGCAAAGGGGTTGACGGTTCCTCGTTATTTCCTTGTAGATTCTTCAGTGACCCTCCGTTCAAGAATTGCGGAACTTGGTTACCCGCAAAAGCCGGTTGTTGTAAAAATGACAGAGAACAGTGGTAGCCGTGGAGTGCGTATTGTTAGAGCAGACCTTTCAAAGAGTGAATTGTTTATGTATGATAAGCCCTCTTCAATGAACGTCACACTTGATGAGATGTGTGAGATTATTGATGAGTGCAATCCTGTACCTGAATTGATGGCAATGGAATTCCTGCCGGGTGTTGAATATACGGTAGATTTGCTGGCAGACCACGGTAAGACGCTATATATTGCTGGACGCAGAAACACAACCAGTTCACTGAGTATAGCTCAAACCAGTGTGGTGGAGAAGAAGGATTCTGCCTATCAATTGTGCGAGGATATTGTAAGGGAGTTGAACCTTGATGGTAACATTGGTTTTGACTTTATGCTGGATGAGAATGATGTGCCTTGGTTGACAGATTTGAATCCAAGAGTGACAGCAACGATTATTCTTTATGCCGGTGCTGGAATGAATTTTCCTTATCTTCGCGTTAAGCAGTTGTTAGGCGAAGAACTTCCTTCTATTGAATTAAAGTATGGTACAAAACTCATACGTAAGTATTGGGATGTTTTGTATAACGATAATGGCATGATTGAAATATGAAAAGAGTATTGATTACTGGCGCAGGTAGTTACGTTGGTGAGAGTGTCAGGAAATATATATTGAATACATCAAAGGAGTTCGAGATTGATGCAGTTGATACATTTGATAATCATTGGAAAGAGGCTGATTTTACGAAATATGATGTGGTCTATCACGTAGCTGGCATTGCTCATGTGAATGCAGATCCAAAGATGGAGCCTTTGTATTACAAAGTGAATCGAGATTTGACTATTGAGATTGCTAAGTATGCAAAAGCAGCAGGTGTGAAGCAGTTTATATTTATGTCAAGCATGATTGTTTTCCATGAGAGTCAGTCATTGAAGACAGAGATGCTTACCGTTGATACTAAGCCCAACCCAAATGGCTTTTATGGCGACTCGAAGCTCCAGGCTGAAAACGGTCTTCACGAATTAGAATGTCCCACGTTTAAGGTTTGTATCCTAAGACCTCCCATGATATATGGACCTAATTCTAAGGGAAATTTCCTGCGTTTAGGATGGCTGGCAACAAAGACGCCAATATTCCCTAATTGGCATAATAAGCGATCTATGCTATATGTTGATAATTTAGGTGAGTTTGTGAAACAAGCTATACTTAAAGCAATAAGTGGGACATATTATCCTCAAAATAATGAACTGGCAGACACTGTAGAAATTGTACGTTTCTTCGCAAAAAAATACAATCATAAAATCTGGTTCAGCCGTTTGTTTAATCCTTTTGTATGGATGGGCTCATTCTTCTTGCAGCCATTGAATAAGATGTTCGCCTCATATTATTATGATCCAGAGATGAGTAAAATGGACTTTGACTACCAGATAGTAAGTCAAGAAAAATCGTTTGAGGGATTGGAGATAACAGAGGCTAATAGGAAAATGAAGTAATGGATGAATATTTTTTCAACTAGCAACATTCAAGCATTCTTTGATCTACTGAGAGCCGGTCTGTGGAGTGACGGAAATCAGGAGATGCGGATTGACGAAACCACGGACTGGCAAGAGGTTTATCGAATTGCTACCGAACAATCTGTTCTGGGTCTTGTTCTTGCTGGTTTAGAGCACTCTGACATAAAACCACCAAAAGATTTACTGCTGCAATGGATTGGTGAAGTGCAGGTGATAGAAAAGCAGAACAAAGCAATGAATGACTTCATTGAAGACCTGATAATAAAATTACGGAAAGAAGATATCTATGCAATACTTGTGAAAGGACAGGGGATTGCGCAATGCTATGAAAAACCATTGTGGCGTTCTTCTGGAGATGTAGATCTGTTGCTAAACGAAAGCAACTATGAAAGAGCGAAGGATTTTTTGACTCCATTGGCCACTGATGTAGAAACTGAATATACTCATTTCAAACATCAGGGGTTGACCATCAATGGTTGGGTGGTGGAACTGCATGGAACACTGCACAGCAGATTGTCAAAGCGTGTGGATGACGGTATAGATGCTGCCCAGCGGGAAGTGTTCTATAACGGTAAAGTCCGCTCATGGATGAATGGTGGTACGCAGGTGTTCCTGCCGGCTCCGGATGAGGATGTGATTTTTGTGTTTACACATATTCTGCATCATTTCTTCTTTGAAGGTATTGGACTCCGCCAGATTTGTGACTGGTGCCGCCTGTTATGGACATATAGGGATTCACTGAATCACGGACTGCTGGAATCACGAATCCGGAAGATGGGCTTGATGACAGAATGGAAAGCGTTTGCCGCCTTTGCTGTGAAGTGGTTGGGGATGCCAGCTGAGGCGATGCTTTTGTTTGAAGATAACGATAACCATAACGCTAACCTTGAAAAGAAAGCGGATAAGATCTGTAAGTTTGTGCTTGAAGTAGGCAACTTTGGGCATAAACAAAGACGTGATTACAAGGGTATGAGTTATCTGAGGCGTAAGTTTGTCTCAGTCTGGGGCAGATTGAGTGATATGCTCAGGCACTTCCAACTATTCCCCAAAGACTCTATTGTGTTCTTTGGAGGTGTGCTCAGAAGTGGATTGCATGCGGCAATGAGGGGGGAGTGACGTTTCAAAGTTGAGAGTTTAAAGTTTGATGCTGTAAAATGATAGAAGAGTTAAGCTCATATACATCCCAAGACTTGGCAGACCTTGATGCTCTGATGCATGAGTTATCGACTACAAGTTTCTGTAACGAGGATCTTTTGAACAATGCTTTGAGCGATGCAAATGTTCACGTGTATGTGATTAAGGATGAAGGGCACATCGTGGCTACCGGAACGCTTTGCATAAAACACACGCTGGAGTTTACCATTGCTGATATTGAATCTGTGGTTGTCAGCTCTAAGTGCCGTGGCCGTGGATACGGTAAGGAGTTGATGACGGCTATGGTTGAGGCGGCTAAGAAGATGAATGTGCATCATATACAGTTGACATCAAATCCTGCACGTGTGGCGGCAAACCGGCTGTATCAGGAGTTGGGTTTTGAGAGGTATGAGACGAATTGTTATAAGATGATTCTTGCATAGTAATAAGTAAAGATAGATATAATGAAGTATTTAATTGTAGTGGCGCACCCCGATGATGAGGTGTTGGGAGCCGGAGCGTCTATTTGTAAATGGACGCGACAGGGCGATAAAGTGGATGTTTGTATCATGAGTACTGAGGCAAAGGCTCGTGCTTTTAGGCCTGAGGATAAGGAGTTGGATGATGATTTGAACGCATCGTCGGATTTTTTGGGGATTGATGCGAAATTTGAAGGTACGTTTCCGAATATCGAGATGAATACGGTTTCGCACTTGAAACTGGTGCAGCACATAGAGGCTGCCATCAAGGAGAGTGAGCCGGACATCATCATCACGCATCATCCTGCAGACACAAACAACGACCATCTGCAGACGTCAATGGCTTGTCAGGAGGCGATACGTCTATTTCAGCGTAGGCCAGAGGTGAAGTCTATACAGGAATTTTGGTATATGGAGGTGCCCAGCTGTACAGAGTGGGCACTGAACACGGCGATGAATAGATTCCAACCAAATACTTGGGTGGAAGTAGGTAAAGAAGGTGTGGATGCCAAGGTGAAGGCGCTGAGTATGTATCGTGGCGTGATGAGACCTTATCCGCATCCAAGAAGCGCGGAGGCCATTGAGGGCTTTGCCGCTTATCGTGGCTGTCAGGCTGGATGTAATTATGCCGAGGCATTTGAAGTCGTTTTACGTAGGCTATGATAAAAGAGATATTGAAAGGGATATGGGCGTTCTGTTCATATCTCTTTGTACCACAAAAAAGAAATCATGAAGATTACTCAAGTGATGTTAAATAGCCTGACAGAACAGGCAAAGGCTTCGGAGAGACTGAGGATGAATCTTGACCTGAGGAATTCTGATACAGATGGTTCGCAGAGAATGCTGAATGCTATCGAGCCTGGGAGCATTTTGCCAATTCATAGGCATCAGAAGACATCGGAAACAATGGTGTGCCTGAGGGGCAAGCTTCGGGTGGAGTATTATGATGAACTTGAACGGATATGTACCGATTCGTTTATCATTGAGCCTGGAGGTTTTAATGTGGCTGTGAGTATTCCTATAGGTGTATGGCATACAGTGCATGCGCTGGAATCAGGTACGTGTATTCTGGAAATGAAGAATGGAGCGTATGAACCATTGTCGGATGTTGATATATTAAAGTGATATGACTATGGATGACATCGTATTACGTATCCGTGATCTGATAGAGAATGAAGCAAGGTCTTGCTCTATGGACTTCGGCTGTATTACACCTCTTTACGTCTATAGGATGTTAGGAGGTGCAGTGACTATGAAGGAAATATCCACAGCTATGGATGAGATAAGAAGAATCAGTAATAGTTAGGGAAGATGGATTACCAATATCATATTTTTAGCCCGTATAGGGTTTGCCCATTAGGCGCACATGTTGATCATCAACATGGACTGGTTACAGGTTTCGCTATAGACAAAGGTGTTGACCTGTGGTTTGATGTCCGTGAAGATAGCCTTGTTAAATTATCTTCACGAACATTTGAGGGTGATGTGGAGTTCCATGTCAATACGCCATCACAGGTAAAAGAAAGACATTGGGGAGATTATGCCCGTGGTGCAAAATATGCCCTTCGTAAGCGATTTGAGTTGAGTCATGGTATAGAGGGCGTCATTCAAGGCTCGCTGCCCGTTGGTGGTCTGTCTTCATCAGCTGCAGTACTGATTGCCTACGTTATGGCGTTTGCCAAGGCGAATGATATAACCCTCCAGCCGTTTGAAGTGGTGAAGATTGCATCGGAGGCAGAACGAGAGTACATTGGGTTGAATAATGGTCTACTTGACCAAGCGTGCATTGCATTATCCAAAAAGAATCAGCTTTTGTTTTTGGATTGTGACTCGGATGATTATAGGCTGATTCCTTTCGGAGGAGTTAAAACGAACACGGATAAAACGGATGAAACGGATAATAAAACATCCGTTCAATCTGAGAAATCCGTGGTCAAATTAAAAACTAATTTGTGTTCAGACCTCCCCTTTGAGATTGGAATCTTCTTCTCTGGACTGACACGTTCGTTGGTGAACTCGGACTATAACCTGCGTGTGTATGAGTGTAAGACGGCTGCATGGAATATGCTTGCCTATACGGACCAGCCACTGAAGACGTTTGATAAGACATTCCTTCGCGATATTCCCAAGGCAACATTTGATAAAACGCGGATTGCTATGCCTGCTAGGTTCGCTCGTCGTGCAGAGCACTTTTACTCAGAATACCGTCGTGTGCGTCAGGGAGTGACTGCTTGGGAAACGGGTAATATGAAGTTGTTTGGGAAACTTTCGTTTGACTCGTGCGAGAGTAGCATCCACAACTATGAGTGCGGCTCTCCAGAGTTGATAGCTATCTATGAGATAATGCGCCAGTTACCTGGAGTGTATGGTGGTCGCTTCTCTGGAGCTGGCTTCAAGGGGGCTTGTATTGCACTCGTAGATCCTGCCTATAAGGAGGGAATTCAGAAGGTGCTGACTGAAAAGTATCTGGAACAGTTCCCCGAATATGAAAAAACATTCCAAGTGTTCTGGGTGAAGCCAGATGATGGGGCGAGGTTCGTAGACCCCTCTAACTCCCCTGTTTAGGGGAGAACCCTACCGCGATGGATAGACAGTGGATGACAGCTGACCCTACCGAATACGGATTGCTAAAGGAAAATGCCAAGGCAAACCGTAAGAACATGACAAAAGCAGAAAGTGTCTTCTGGTCATTGGTTAAAGGTAGTGCATTAGGTCAAAGATGTCTGAGACAGCATATCATAGGTGACTATATTGTTGATTTCTTATTCCGTAGGAGTAAGGTCGTGGTAGAGATAGATGGAGGTTATCACTTCACAGCAGAACAACAGAAAGACGATGCTCAACGTACTGAATGGTTGGAAAATAAAGGATACAAGGTTATCCGCTTTACCAATGAACAGGTATTATTTGAAACAGACAAGGTGATAAGTGTGTTGAAAGAAAAAATATGATTAACGTAGTTTTAGCAGCTGGCTATGCAACGAGGCTTGGGGAACTCACCAAGGAGTTTCCAAAACCGTTACTTAAAATAGGTGACAGTACGATTTTGGGAAGAATGCTGGATGATATAGATCGTATTGATGACATCACAAGGCATGTTATAGTGACAAACCATAAATTTGCTCCTATATTTGAAAAATGGGCAGCAGAGCAGCACTATTCAAAACCAATTACTATCATCGACGATGGTAGTACAACAAACGATAACCGTTTGGGAGCGGTCTGCGATTTGTTGTTGGTTTTGGAAAGTCTCCCTAAACAGGGAGATTTAGAGGGTCTTGATGACTTATTGGTAGTGGCAGCGGATAACTTGCTGTTCTTCTCGTTCCAAGAGTTTGTGGACTTCGCAAAAGAGAAACAGACCAGTTGTATCATGTGTCATGAGCAGCCATCGATAGAGAAACTGCAGCGTACTGGTGTAGTGGAACTGGATGCGAACAACAAGGTACTTGGTATGGAGGAAAAACCGCAGGTGCCAAAGAGTCACTGGGCTGTGCCACCTTTCTATATCTATCTGAAGAAAGACCTCGATTTGATACGTCACTCTGTAGATAATGGTTGTGGTAAGGATGCGCCGGGTAATCTTGCTCACTATATGGTGGAGCATACCACGATGCATGCCTGGCCCATGAGTGCAGGACGATTTGATATCGGGTCGTTGGACACCTATTACGAGGCCTGTGAATTAGCGAAAGCAGGAAAGTTATAAATGTAAATCAAGAATTAGAGAATTTGAGAAT
>Ga0256405_10012866_pt1 | contig 10218 bp, 13 predicted proteins | sample RumenRJG_02DNA_FD_189096 | JGI IMG/M metagenome (GOLD analysis project Ga0256405, IMG submission 189096) | Bovine rumen microbial communities from Lethbridge, Alberta, Canada - RJG_02 | ecosystem: Host-associated > Mammals > Digestive system > Stomach > Rumen | place: Canada: Alberta... | reverse complement strand
CCATACGTATCTCCGTAGGGAGATGGCAGAGCACATCAATGTGAATCTGTTTACCTATGGAGTGAACGTAACTCTGTCCAAAATGCGCTATTATCGCGCTTGCGGCGGTGTGGTTTCAGCGGCTTTGTACAAAAAATGCGAGAAAGTACATTTGAGCCACACGAATATCCTGTACCATGATGGATACTCTAGCAAAGAGTATAATCATGCGTCATACGAATTTGGCGCATTGGTCGTCGAACCAAGAAGCCCCTGCCTTTATGTATGGGGTGCGTCACTGATTTTAGTGTATTAAAAAGTAAAGGATATTAAACATGACATCTTCTGAAATAGCACAAATGACCGCTGAAGATTTTTATGCATATCAAAATTATAGGGATAAAAATTTTGATAATATATTTCCTCCAGCAATAGAACCGTTAGAAGCGTTATCTATTATTACAGATATTGTTTTAGACGGTGAACTTATTGTAGACCCAATCCCAAATAAACAAATTTGGGCACTAATTATTTGTAGACTACTTACTTTACATCGTAATAAGTGGTTTAAATTAGGTAGGAGGTTGAATTTATTTTGAGCACAAATTTCGGAACTCTTAACAGAGAGGTCAAAGAATCATTGATAAAAGAGAATCCAGATCTTACGTCAGCTCTTCCTACGAAAGACGAACTGATGGAAGATCTTCTCTCTGAAATTGATGAGCAGGAAGTAAAAGCTGCTGATATTGATCAGGTACGAGATCGCGGCATTACGAATGACGATCAGGCAGATTTCTTTATCCGTCGTTATAAAGCACTGGAAGATACCTGCTGCAATATCAATGATGCTGCTGATCAAAAACTCTCTGATTATCAGGAGAAAGTCGAAAGTTGGCGCGAGAATCAGCTGAAAAGTTATCAATATACGATGGATTATATTCGCGGAATGCTAGAATCTTACGCACATTCTCGTCTTGAAGGTTCCAAGAAGCGTTCTCTGAAGCTAATTGAAGGTAGTATCGGATTCGTAAAACAGCAACCTGCTTACGAGCACGATGATGACAAGCTTCGTGAATATCTTGGTTCAGTCTCTAACGGAGACAAATACCTCCAGCAAGTACCGCCAAAAGTTAAATGGGGAGAGCTCAAGAAAATCGGTACTCTCGATAATGATGGCGTTTTCCGTATTAACGGAACCGCCGTTCCGGGCGTGGTCGTGACCAAGCGCCAGGATAAATTCGCCGTGAAGTAATGCTTTCTCGTGAGTTTATTCAAAAGGTTAAGGATGCGACGGACTTAAAAGCTCTCGTAGAAGAATATACGGAACTGATGCCCGCCGGAACGAATCTCTGGCAAGGACATTGTCCGCATCCCGATCATGAAGATTCCACGCCATCTTTTCGCTTGTGTCACGACAAGAATGGATGGTCGTGGTACTGTGGTGGCTGTCATATGGGCCCGAAAAATTTAAAAGCCAGCCCGCCTAATTATGGATCAGATTGCTTTGCTTTCATATCCTGGATGAGTGATTATAGAGGCTCGAAGCATAAAGTTGGTTGGCGTGAAGCTATCGAGATTCTCGCGAAGAAAGCCGGGATTCCGATGCCAAATGACAAGAATGACATGGCATATCGTATGCTTCATACGATCGCTTGCATTCGTCATCAGAAGCTGATGAAGCAGCCGAGAGCTCTTAGATACCTGTTTTCTCGTGGGTTGACAAAAGAAAGCATTGACAAGTGGCTTTTAGGATATCAAGAAAATACGGAATTCGGGCAAAAAGTGGCACGAGTTTCCTTTCCCTTGCTTACTCGTTATAATCGAGTCGTCGGAGAATCTTCTCGAGCGATTACATGGGATAAAGATAAAACGTATCCTAAATACCGTAACTCCGCGAATTCAGATTTATTTCATAAGAAAAAATATCTTTACGGCTTGAGTTTCGTTGATACTTCTATGCCGGAACTTCGTATTACGGAAGGAACGATGGATGTTGTTTTAGCTTCCCAGTACGGAGTCAAGAACGTTGTCTGCACGCTAGGGACGGCGTTTTCGGAAGATCATATCCAGATTATCGCGAATATGCGACTGACACCATGCTTCTGTTTAGATGGCGATGCTGCCGGACAAAAAGGTATTCGCCGCGCTACCGACATGCTTTACCAGCACGGAATCGTCAGCAAGATCTGCGTTCTTCCCGAAGGAAAAGATTTGGCTGATATGGCGTTAGAACTCAAAGATGGACTGGAAGAGTATATTGAGAAGCATACGATCTCTTACTGGGAATACCTGCTGAAAGATACGTTTGCATATTTTGATTCTAAGGTCAATGACCTAAGAAGAGAATGCCTTCCAGCAATCTTGAAAGCCGCCGAAAGCGTGAAAGATGAGAAAGAAAAAACGATCATGATGTCGTACGTGAAAGCGAGGTTTGGAATATCATTATGATGCCGTTAAATCAGTGCGATAACTGTGTTCACGAGAGAGTCTGCAAGGTATTAGATTATTTGCGAAGAGCAGATGTCAAAGCGATGATCACTTCCTGTAGAGATCATTATCAGCTAGCTCCTACGCTTTTCGATCTCGATAAACGAGGAACAAAACCTCGGGACTTTTCCTCGGACTCTCTTGCGGAGCTCTCTCAAAAGATTCATGATGCCGTAGATAAAGAGCTCGGACCGAAGAAGCCGCCGAAGGGCACGAAATGCGCCAACTGCGGTAACGAGGACCCGAATCTTGTCCAGTGTGAAGCATGCGGTAAATGGTTCTGCTATAACTGTGTGAACTTCACGACAGATGATAAGCCATACTGTGATGAGTGCTACGACAAACTAGAACCATCCAAGTAACGACAGAAGGGGGACTTCCAATGACTCTTACGGAGTTTTACGCCGAGAGAAGTTTCGGCGGCCTTGACCTGAATGAGTGGGAATCCTCTTTAAAAGAGAATCATCCATTCAATATCGAGGTCATTACGCCCGGCATTATCCGGGTCAACAATAAAGTCATCCAATGCGTGAATCATTATTTCACGCTGAAAGATAATCAGGGGAAGAAAATCAAAACATTTTCCCCTTCTCCAGCACAGGAATGCCATCACACGCAAAAGATATTAGGGCTTACTCCTAGACAGTCAGATTGTCGTTCATGCCATTTAGAGTGTCTAGAAAAGCTTCATTCAGGTGATCTAGTTCGCGTTCCTTCGAAGAGAAAGAAAAAGTAAATTTATTATTCAAAAGGAGAAATTTTATCCATGAAAACTTCAGAACTCGTTTCCGCTATCGCGAAAGAAGCTCAGATGACGAAAATCGATGCTAAGAAATTCGTCGATGCCATGATCGAGGTTATGTCGAAGGCCCTTGAGAACGACGATCCGATTCGTCTAGAGAATTTCGCCGTTATCGCGCCGAAGGCCGTCGCCGAGCGTCAGGGCTTCAATCCTCGTACAGGGGAAAAGATGACGATCAAGGCGCATAAGACGATCAGCATCAAGGCTTTCAAGGTTCTCAAGGATCGAGTGAATAAGTAATAGCATGATCGATTCCGGTTTAAAAGCGAGGTTACGGAACAAATATGGTGATGAGCAGGTGCTTGTCACCAATTTTGTATCCACGAAAAAGATTCAGGATAAGTTTTATCCTACGCCGATCAAGGAAATTGTGCCTCTCGTTCGTAAGTCTAAATTTATTCTTCGTTATGATGCCGAATATAATACGGCGCTCGTCCAGCTGATTCCTTATATTCTTCTAGTTGACAAAAAGAAATCAGCCATTTACGTAACGCACCGTATCGCTGGAGAAGAACGTTTGAGAGATTCCATCGCACTCGGGTGCGGCGGACATATTTCTCCCGAAGATGTTGGCGGCGATCTCCTGTATCGCTCAGCGAGAAGAGAAATGAACGAAGAGATTCAGGTTTCGCCGTGGGACGATGAGTTTAATTATCTCGGAACCGTGAGAGATCTGAGCTCTTCTACGCCGGATCATCTTGGTTGCGTTCTCTATCTTACGATCAAGAAGAACGCGAAGGTAAAAGAAACGGACAAGCTATCGGGAGAATGGATGACTTTCGACCAGCTAACGAAGAATTATGGAAAGTTCGAAAGCTGGGCGCGGCACATCCTGGATTCAATGTTATTGGCCGGCGGCATCGACGCCTGGCTAGAAAGATGAGGGAATACATGGATTTTGATAGATTCCTATGGGATCCTCTTTTCTTGAAGCAAGTAGACCAGTATTTCGATGCTTTGAATAGAGAGAAGAAGGGAAGCGAGAAAAAAGTGGAGAGAAAAGATCCGTCAGAGTTTATTACGAATGGTACGGTCGTCGTCTTTCTCGACGAGAATGGCGAGCATCCATATCTTTATCTCAATGATTATTTCATTTCCTTTGACGCAGAAGACGAGAATAAGTATTCCGAGGATCAAATCGTAAAAGTGTACGCGTATGATCCTCGGCATCTCGGAGAAGCTTTCCGGGCGCAGGATCCCGATCTTGATAGCTACGGAAAACTTATCTGGAAAGATGATCGTGTCTACAAGGTTCTCGAAGAGATCAGTAAAATCAACCAGGAGCTTGCTCGTAAGAAAAAGATGCTAGCAGAGCTCTTAAGTAAGTAAAGGTGATTGTATGTCGGAAAATCTAGTTATTAAGAGAGACGGCCGAGCGGTATCGTTCGATGAAAAGAAAATCTATCGGGCGATTAAGCGGGCGGCCGGCGCGGCGATGAAGCCCTCGGATATTCAGTACGTCGTAGATGAAGTTCTTGATTACTTCAAGAATGACGATAGCGTAACCGTCGAAGAAATTCAGGATGAAGTAGAAAACGCTTTGATGCATTCTCGTTTTACAGATGTTGCTCGCGACTATGTACGATATCGCCAAATTCATGAAATGAAGCGCAAAGCGAACGACGCCTTAATGGAGGAATATAACGACCTTCTCTTCACAGATCCGAAAGATATGGACCTTAAGCGTGACAATGCCAACATCAACACAGACGCTCCTATGGGGATCATGCTGAAACTCGGCACGGAAGGCGCGAAGAGTTACGTCTATAACTACTTCCTCGATGAAAAAGTTTCGAAGGCATGCAAAGATGGCATTCTGCATTATCATGATGCTGACTTCTCGCTTATTACCTTTAACTGTTGTCAGATTCGCCTGGCAAAACTCTTGAAAGGCGGTTTCTCGACAGGACATGGTTTTCTTCGCGAGCCTAACAGTATTCGTTCGGCTGCTGCGTTGGCAGCGATCGCCATAAAAGTTTGAGTGTGGCCTAGAGATCGAAAGACTCTAGTAAAATTCCGGTGAACACCATTTGGTGGTGTCTGCTATCAAAGCGGGCTAACGGCGAACCCTTCCAGTATGGCTGATGGGAACGTTCGTGCTATGGTACAAAAATCTGTCATAAAATAAATCAAAGAAAGGAGGTGCTGCAATGAGGAGAATATATCCATTGCCAAAAGTCGGAGACAAAATTGGAGATATGATTGTCGAAAGTCTTTACCATGACGAAGCCAAAAAAGTCAGAGTAAAGATGAAATGTACAATTTGCGGAAGAATTACAGACGCTGATTTTAGAAGCGGTGTTGTGACTGGCACGCGAACAAAGCACAGTCAGTGCGGCAAAAGCAGGATCAAAGGAAAAAGCTTAGCCGACGCCAATCCAAGATTCTACAACATGTGGCAAAGCATGAGACGTCGTACAAACGGTAAAAACAATGTGCATTACGAATATTATGGTGGGCGTGGAATTTCAAGCGATGCGTTTGATAACTTTGTCGACTTCTATGACACAATGTACGAGCAATATCTGGAAGCAATCAAGAAATATGGAAACGAAAAGATCGTGAGTCTTGACCGTATTGATCCGGACAAAGACTATTGTCCAGAAAATTGCAGATTCATTTCGTTGGAAGAACAAGAGAAAAACAAACGTAGAAATCGATGGTTCTTAGTAACGACACCAGACGGAAAAGAAATCACAAGTTGCAGCAAGGCCGAATTCGCAAGATGCTATCCGATCAATCGATTGACATTGACGAATTGCTTGAACAACGGAGTGAAAAATCGCAAAGGCTGGAAAGCCAGATATTTAACGGAAGAAGAAATTGAGGATCGCGGATTGACAGACCGCCTCCAGAGTATCGTAGTGTAACGACTAGATAATAGCGGGATAGCAACCGCATGAATCGTAGGGCCCCGTGAAAGTCGGGGTGGGCGAAGATCCCTTAAATCGAAGTGCCGGACTCGGTATGTACAGCATGCCACGCATGGCGAATAGCTGCCAGCGTCCAAACGTTATAACGTGGGAGAAGAAATAGTCTAATCCGACTCACGCGATGAGTGTTAAAGTATCGCGAAAGCGACGGTAGAAATGACAAGCAAACCAGAACGACATGTTTAAACCGAATCGGTTAAACTGAACACTTAGATGGCGACATCTAAGACCAAACTCTTCGTTAACCTCATATCGGGGGGTGTCCAGCTGACGCTAGGATCTGTAGGAAATGACAGATAGCAGCTGGGCTAACTGGGGAGGCCGCATCAAAGTGCCGATGCGGAGAATCCAGTGCCACGCTCATAAAAGAGCAGGTCAACAGACTATCGAAAGCAAGCCAGCCGCATAATGGCTCCAGCCTGTCACTGGTTAACTGGTAACAAACGAGTAGAGTAGGACGACTATTGATACGTCGTTCGAAAATGAAGCATCTCCGTTTTGAACAACGGAGATGGAGATATAGTCGGGCAGCTGGAAACAGCTGCTGGGTGGCCAGAGCATCAATGCTCTCGACTACGACCTTGCGCCGTATGTCAACAAGAGCTTCGTCAAAGCTGTCAAAAGCACGATTAAAGAATGGTGCCGCTTCAAAGGCATCGAGAAATTTGAAACGTCGGATGTGTCACTTGACGATATGACGTATCGCATGAGCCTTCCGGTCGCACGCAAGATCATTTGTGAAGCACTGAATGCGCAGGCGGACGAACAAGCTGCTGATCGCATCTACGAAACAGCATGCGAGAAGACGAAAGATGAAACGCATCAGGCAATGGAAGCTCTCGTTCATAATCTGAATACGCTCCATTCACGCGCTGGTAGAATGTGTGCCTGAGCTATCAGAAATGATAGTATGAGAACCGAGGTATATCGGTGAAGGCTAAAGAAAAATGAAAAACCTGTAAATACGCTCTTGTGTACAAGTAATGCTCACCTTGAGGTGAGCGTATTTGACGCAAGAAGAAATCAATCTAATGGTAGAGCTTTACAAAAAAGGGCTGAGCGCAGCAGCGATAGGAAAGTATGTTCCGTATACGCCGCATACAGTGCTGAAATATGTACAGGCAAGTGGAGTTCCTATTCGTAGTAGAGCAGGTTTCAAGAAGCCATTCAACGAAAGCTACTTTCATGAAATTGATACAGAGAAAAAATCATATTTACTAGGATTTTTGATGGCTGACGGAAATGTCCAAACGCGTATAAATTCGCAGCCAGCAATTAGGTTGGAGATCGGCAGAAAAGATAGAATTATCGTTGAAACTTTGAAAAGCGAACTAGCAACAGACAGAGAAGTACATAATTCAAGAAAAGATTGCTGTCGACTGGTAGTTCATTCTCAAAAACTATTTGACGACCTTGCCATGTATGGCGTCGTTCCATCAAAAACAGGCCATGAAATTTTTCCTAGAAATAAAATCCCAGAAAATTTGATACATCATTTTCTTCGTGGTTTTATCGACGGAGATGGCTGGCTGACCAGGACTAAGCACGGTCATTGGAAACCATGCTTAAATCTCGGCATGTGTGGAAACGTCCATATGCTTTCAGATATTCGAGACTATTTCTGCGAGACATTGGATTGCTACCATTTGAAAATATCATCTGCAAGGGGATATGATGGATTTGGCAATCTGATATATAGTAGTAGGAAAGATGTCAAAGCAATTTGTGAGTATCTTTATGATGACGCGACAATCTATCTCCAGCGCAAAAAAGAAAAGTACGATTCATTTTTCAATGCTGATGCCGAGCGGGTTTCAATCAAGAAATCTGCGTAACGCGTAGGGGTTGAGCGCTATGATAGCAAAAATACCCCCAAGAGACTTCGGCACGTTCAGCACCAGGCTGGACCTCGATTCGTGCAGCCAGCACGAAGTAGAGCCTAACGTAAAAGACGAGGGTGAAAATGTACGCTAAACTGGATCAGAAATGACTGATCGTATCGAGTATTCAAAGGGCATACTCGTATGAGAGAAATCTCCAGAAATCATGGATAAAAAGCCATGATGACAATATTTTGGCGCAGGTGCCTTTTTCTAGCATCAACTACGGCCTTTGCACATCTCCAGAAGGTCGTCTTATTATTGATGAAACATTCAACGCGATAGACGCTGGTTTAGGCCATGGCGAGACGCCGATCTTCCCGATCAGCGTATTCCAGCTCAAGGCCGGCGTCAACTACAATCCGGGCGATCCGAACTACGATCTCTTCCAGAAGGCTTGCGCTGTATCGGCAAAGCGTCTGTTCCCCAATTTCGTGAATCTCGATGCTCCGTACAATGCACAGTACTACGTAAAAGACGATCCGGACACGCACGTCGCGACAATGGGATGCCGTACGAGGGTCATGAGTAATGTGAACGGCCCGGAAATTTCCGGTAGCCGTGGCAACTTCGCTTTCATGACCATCAACCTTCCGATGCTCGGGTTGATGGCTAAAAAGAAGTATCCTAACGATCAAGAAAAACGTATTGGACATTTTTATAAGCTTTATGACAAATACATCGATATATGTCACGATACGCTCTTAAAACGTTACGATGTTATCGCTCATAAGAAAGCGAAGAATTTCCCATTTCTTATGGGGCAAGGCATTTGGCTTGATAGTGAAAAGCTTGAGCCGGAAGACGAAATCGCACCAGTCCTGAAGCATGCATCAATTTCGATTGGCTTCTGTGGCCTCGCGGAATGCCTTGTGGCTCTCACCGGCAAACATCACGGTGAATCTGATGACTCTCAGAAGCTCGGCCTCGAAATCGTCGGCCATCTGCGCGAGCGCACGGACGATTACACGCAGAAAGAACACATGAACTGGTCGACGTTCGGCACGCCGGCCGAAAGCTGTGCTGGTGAAATGGCTCGCGCTTGTCAGAAGAAGTTCGGCAAAGTGCCGGGCGTATGCGATCGCGAGTATCTTAGCAATTCGTCGCATGTTCCAGTTTATTACCATACTTCGTTTAAACACAAAGTGGATGTGGAAGCTCCATATCATGCTTTAGAGAATGCTGGTTAACTTATATGGCTAGCCTTGTACAGCAATGTATAAGAAAACAACTAGGTGAACACATATTAAAGTGGTGTCAAGATCTGGAATCTTGGCTAACGGTAGAAGTTAAATAAGACTGACAATGTGACAATCATTGTCCTCTGTTTTGGCAGAGTCCAAAGGCGAATCCGCTTCGTAAGAGATGCTACGGTCCAGAAATGGATAGCAGCGAATACCGTGACAAGCTTCTTCGCAAAAAATATCGCAAAATAGAAGATTCTGTGGGTCAGAAAATCCAAATCACATCTTGGATGCGTGTAACGGAAAAAGAGAGTATGCATTTGGATATTTTTGGACATATAGCGAAGAAGAAGCTGTAACGACTACCGAAAGCGATAAGCAAGTAGGGTAAGACAGAGATTAATACTGTCTGAAGCGCCTAGCCCCACTTATGTAGTGGGTGAAGAGATAGTCTTGCGGTGTATGAAAGTATACCGATTTAGAGCATATTAGTTATGTGGAGATGGATGGGGATCCTGCAAAGAATGTAAAAGCGTTCGAATCCATCGTTCGCTATATGCATGATAAAAACATGGGGTATTTCTCAATAAATCATCCGGTCGACAGGGATCCTGTTTGTGGGTACACGGGGTTAATCCAGAATGAATGTCCACATTGTCACAGAAGAGAAGACGGTCATTATCACGAAGTTTTAAAGCGAGAGGTAGATGAGTAATTTATGGAACCTATTGTTTCTCCATGGGTTTTTTACGCGATTAGCCTATGCGGAAAAGTTTCGGCAGCTGGACAGCTCATGATGTTCGCTTCGGTAGCCGTATTTATTATAAGTTCGGTCTTCTATTTCGGAGATAAAGAACTCCCCGCAGACCTCAAGAAGGCAACGAAAATTGCGTTCGTCTTATTTATCGTCGGAGGAATTATCTTCCTGCTTGTCCCGAATAAAGAGACGGCGA
>Ga0256405_10012865_pt1 | contig 10219 bp, 8 predicted proteins | sample RumenRJG_02DNA_FD_189096 | JGI IMG/M metagenome (GOLD analysis project Ga0256405, IMG submission 189096) | Bovine rumen microbial communities from Lethbridge, Alberta, Canada - RJG_02 | ecosystem: Host-associated > Mammals > Digestive system > Stomach > Rumen | place: Canada: Alberta | collected... | reverse complement strand
AGACTGCGCCAATTGGACATTGAGACTCCTGCCAACGTGCATACACTCTATTCTTCGGAGCATAACATCAGACAGCAATTACCTACGGTAGATATTGTTGTGGGAAGTGTACTGGTTCCTGGCGACAAGACACCACACCTGATAACGCGCGATATGCTGAAACTGATGGAGCCAGGAACGGTGCTTGTGGATGTGGCAATCGATCAGGGCGGATGTTTCGAGACATCACACCCGACAACACACAGCGACCCTGTTTACACATTGGACGGCATTGTACACTATTGCGTAGCTAATATCCCTGGAGCTGTGCCAAACACTTCGACTCTGGCACTGACCAATGCTACGCTGAAGTATGCTATCGCTTTGGCTGATAAGGGTTGGGAGAAGGCCTGCAAGGACGATGCAGCTTTGGCTAAAGGCTTGAACATTATAGAAGGAAAGGTGGTGTTTAAGGCCGTTGCTGATGTGTTCGGACTACCTTATCATGAGTGGAAGAGCTAAGAAGTAAGAAATACGATGTAAGAAGAAAATGGGGTTGCCGTTTGGTAATCCCATTTTTTATCGCTAACTTTGCAGCGATTATGAAAGAAGTGACCATAAAAGATGACGTGTTGCGCAAGGCAGCAGGCGAGGGTATGGATGCCTTTGTCGGCGCTTTTGTGCAGGCTATCAAGGAAACCATCGGTGGCGAATTGACAGCAGCAACGCTGGGTGAACTGAACAGTGACCAGATAACCCTTTTGGCGTGGGACGTGTTGCACGAAGAGGTGATGGACGGCGGTTTTGTACAATTGATACACAACGGCTACGGTCCGTTTATCTTCAAGAATCCGTTTGCAAAAGCAGTAAAGCTTTGGGGCATGAGAGAGTTGTCAAAGTTGGTGTACGATGCGCACACGCTTTATGTCAAATACCACGAACCGTTGGAGAAAGACTGCACGGACGATGAGTTTATGGCGCTGTTTGAGCAATTCCCCGAATTTGACGATATGGACGATGAGTTCGTAGAGAAAGAGGAAGCGTGGACTGAACAGATAGCCCGTTATATCGACGAGAACATTGATCGCTTCGCAAAGGTAAAAGAGTAAAGGTATAAAAGTAAAGGTGAATAAGGAAGAAGAACTGATCAGGAAGAAAAGTCCTGTAAACATAAGAAACAAAAAGGCCTCGTTTGAATATTTCTTCATCGAGACCTTTACTGCTGGCATTGTGCTGACGGGAACGGAAATTAAGAGCATCCGACTGGGAAAAGCCAGTCTGGTTGATACGTATTGCTTCATCACCAACGGAGAATTGTGGGTGAGAGGCATGAACGTGTCGCCTTATTTCTATGGCTCGTACAACAACCACGAGATGAAGCGCGACAGAAAGCTGTTGCTGACGCGGAAAGAGATACAAAAACTGGATGCGGCAACCAAACAGACCGGTTATACCATTGTTCCTCTGCTGGTGTTTATTGACCAGAAAGGCAGGGCGAAGATGGATATTGCTCTATGTAAAGGTAAAAAGGAGTTTGACAAGCGTCAGACATTAAAGGAAAAGGAAGACAAGCGCGAGATGGATCGTGCCATGAAGGTATACAGATGAACACAACACTCGAAGACTTAGCGAAAGAAAGAATACTCATTCTGGATGGTGCCATGGGCACCATGATTGGTGAACTGACGGGAAAAACAGGAAACTCTGACGAGTTGAACCTGACGAATCCCGAGCTCATCGAAGACATACACCGCAGATACCTGAAGGCAGGTGCTGACATTATTACCACCAATACGTTCAGTTCGCAACGCATTTCGCAGGCTGATTACCATTTGGAGACAAAGGCGCGCGAAATGGCACTGGAGGGAGCTCGCATTGCTCGCAAGTGTGCCGATGAATTCTGTTCTTCGGACAAGCCTCGCTTTGTAGCTGGCTCCATCGGTCCTACGAACAAAACCTGCTCTATGTCGCCCGACGTGAGCAATCCTGCATTGCGCGACTTGACTTACGACGAATTGTACGAGGTTTACTTCGAAGAGGCTGACGCCTTGATAGAGGGTGGGGTTGATGCCCTGTTGATAGAGACTATTTTCGATACGCTGAATGCGAAGGTAGCTTTGGACGCCTCGATTCAGGCAATGAAGAAGCACGAGAAGCAGTTGTCCCTGATGCTCAGTGTGACGGTGAGCGACTTAGCTGGCAGAACGCTGAGTGGTCAGACGCTGGATGCTGTGTTGGCAAGTGTGAGCACTTATCCTATCTTCAGCATCGGACTGAACTGCTCGTTTGGTGCGAAGCAGATGTTACCATTCCTGCGCCAACTGGCTCGTAAGGCTCCTTATTACATCAGTGCTTATCCCAATGCCGGTCTTCCCAACGCAATGGGACTTTACGACGAGACGGCAGAGAGTATGGCTCCACAAATGGGGCAGATGGTGGACGAAGGTTTGGTGAACATTATCGGAGGCTGTTGCGGTACCGACGATCATTTCATCGCGAAATATCCTGCCTTGGTAGAAGGTAAGAAACCCAGAAAACCTGCAGAGAAACCTGAGACCATGTGGCTGAGCGGTCTCGACATGCTGGACGTGACCAAAGACGTGCACTTCGTGAATGTGGGTGAGCGATGCAACGTGGCGGGTTCTAGAAAATTCCTCCGACTGATTAAGGAGAAACAATATGATGAGGCTGTATCAATAGCACGTAAGCAAGTGGCTGACGGAGCGTTGGTAATCGACATCAATATGGACGACGGACTTTTGGATGCTCGTCAGGAGATGGTTAATTTCCTTAACATGATAGCTGCTGAGCCCGATATTGCCTCAGTACCTGTAATGCTCGACTCGTCAGACTGGAACGTGATAGTCAGTGGACTGAAATGTGTGCAGGGAAAGAGTATCGTGAACAGCATCTCGCTGAAAGAAGGCGAAGAGGTGTTCATCAAGCACGCCATGGATGTAAAACGCTATGGTGCTGCGGTCGTGGTGATGTGCTTCGATGAAGAAGGTCAGGCAACGAGCTATGAACGAAGAATAGAAATAGCTAAACGTGCATATCGTATTCTAACCCAGCAAGTTGGAATGAATCCACTTGATATTATCTTTGACCCCAATATCTTGGCTGTAGCTACAGGAATGCCTGAGCATGATGCTTATGCTGCCGACTTCATCAAGGCAACCCAATGGATTCGTGAAAACCTTCCTGGGGCTCATGTCAGCGGAGGTGTCAGCAACCTCTCGTTCTCGTTCCGAGGCAACAACTACATCCGTGAGGCCATGCACGCCGTATTCCTCTATCATGCCATTCAGGCAGGTATGGACTTTGGTATCGTCAATCCTGCTACAAAAGTTCTTTACACAGACATTCCCCAAGACCAATTAGAAATCATCGAAGATGTCATCCTGAACAGGAAGTCTGGTGCTTCAGAAAAGTTGATTGCCTTGGCGCAGGAATTGGCTCAAGAGGAAGCTGGTAAATCCAGTGAAACTAGTACAACTAGTAAGACTAGTGAAATTAGAAGCGGTTTCGTTGAGGAGCGCCTGCAACAAGCCCTTATCAAGGGCGTTGGCGATTACCTTCAAGAAGACTTGGAAGAGGCGCTGAAACAATATCCCAAGGCCGTCAGCATCATTGAGGGTCCTTTGATGGCTGGCATGAACAAGGTCGGCGAATTGTTTGGCGCAGGCAAAATGTTCTTGCCCCAGGTGGTGAAGACAGCCCGCACCATGAAGCAAGCCGTAGCCATTCTGCAACCTTATATCGAGGCGGAGCAGTCGGAAGGCGCCAAGAAGGCGGGCAAGGTTTTGCTTGCTACCGTGAAGGGCGATGTGCACGATATCGGAAAGAACATCGTCAGCGTCATTTTAGCCTGCAACAACTACGAGGTCATAGATATGGGCGTGATGGTTCCTGCCGAGCAGATTGTGCGAAAGGCAAAGGAGGAGCAGGTGGACATGATTGGCCTTTCCGGATTGATTACTCCGTCGCTCGAAGAAATGGTGAATGTGGCGCACGAGATGCAGCGTGCTGGTTTGGACATTCCAATTATGATTGGTGGAGCAACCACTAGCGAACTGCATGTAGCTTTGAAAATTGCTCCCGTTTATGGCGGTCCTGTGGTGTGGATGAAAGACGCCTCGCAAAACGCCCTTGTTGCTGCCAAGCTGATGAACAAGGAGGAAGAACAACAGATGGAAAAAGAGTTGGATGCAAAATATGAGCATCTGCGCGAAGCCTACGAGACGGAGCAGCAGCAGTTGTTGTCGTTGGAAGAGGCACGAAAGAAGAAACCCAACCTCTGGGAAGATTAAACCAAACTTTTTTGCAAGAATAACAATAAAAATAATGAATATGCGAAAAACCCTGCTTTTCTTAGGTCTGATGCTGGCGATGGTCTTGTCGGCACAACCTAAACGTGAGTTTCGTGGAGCCTGGATACAGAGTGTGAACGGGCAGTTTATGGGCATGGGCACCGAAGCCATGCAGAAGACGCTGAGTTACCAATTGGACGAGTTGCAGAAGGATGGTTGTAACGTCATCATCTTCCAGGTTCGCCCAGAATGTGATGCGCTTTACGAGAGTTCGTTGGAACCTTGGAGCTGCTATCTGACGGGAAGGCAGGGCAAGGCTCCCCAGCCTTACTGGGACCCTTTGGCTTGGATGGTACAACAGTGCCACCAGCGCGGTATGGAGCTGCACGCTTGGATTAATCCCTATCGTGCCAAGACGAAGACGGCCCATGCAAATGCCAGCAATCATGTGGTGGTTCAGCACCCCGAGCGTTGTTTCGACTATGACGGACTGAAAGTGTTGAATCCTGCATTGAAGGAGAACCGCGACTATATCTGTCAAGTGGTAACAGACATCTTAGAGCGTTATGATGTTGACGGACTGCATATCGACGATTATTTCTATCCTTATCCAACGCCAGGAATCAATATCCCCGACGAAGCCAATTTCAGGGCCGATCCTCAAGGATTTACCGATATAGGCGATTGGCGCAGAAACAACGTAAACCTGTTTATCGAACAACTTTGGGCTACCATCCGCACCGTAAAGCCTTGGGTGAAGTTCGGTGTGTCGCCTTTCGGCATCTACCGCAATCAGAAGAGCGACCCCAACGGTAGTAAAACCAATGGTCTGCAGAACTACGACCAGCTGTATGCCGACGTGCTGTTGTGGGTAGACAACGGGTGGGTAGACTACTGCGTTCCCCAACTTTATTGGGAGATTGGTCATAAGGCTGCCGATTACGACGAGCTGATACATTGGTGGAACAAGTATTGCACCAAGACCACGTTGGTGATTGGTGAGGATGTGGAACGCACCGCTAAGGCTAACCAGATGGCGCGCAAGATGGCGCTACATGCTGAACTGCCCAATGTGAAAGGCACCGTGCTGTGGTATGCGAAGGCAGCTGTCGATAACGTTGGTAATTATGGTACACGCCTGCGTGAACTCTATTGGCGCTATCCTGCCTTGCAACCTGTGATGAAACACATCGACGATAAGGCACCCAAAAAGCCTAGTAAGTTGAAGGTCATAGATATCGAGGGTCAGAAGGTTCTGTTCTGGACGGCTCCGAAGGGCGAAGGTTGGAAGAATGCTGCCAACAATTATGCCATCTATCGCTTTGAGCAGGGCGAGAGGGTTGATATCAACGACGCCTCGCATCTGGTCACCATTACCCCAGACACCCACTACGAACTGCCTCAGGCCGAAAGTGGAAGCAAGTGTGTATATGCAGTAACTGCCCTCGACCGTATGCAGAACGAGAGCAGTTACAAGAAAGTAAAGGTGAAGTATTAACTCCGCAGATAGGGGTTATACATCAACTCATCCGCAATCGTGCTTTGGGGACCGTGTCCTGAGAGCACGATTGTTTCTTTAGGTAGTTTCGCTACAATGTTTTTCAGGCTCTGCTCCATCTCTTGCCACGAGCCTCCGTCAAAGTCGGTGCGTCCTATGCTCATACGGAACAGCGTGTCGCCCGTGAAGCAAGTATGCTCCGCTTCGCAGTAGAGAAGGGCTGAGCCTGGGGTGTGTCCTGGAGTCTGCATTACCTTCAGCGTGTGGTTGCCAAAGGTAATGGTGTCGCCATCTTTCAGCCATCGTCCCACCTCTGCCTCACAATTCTCAATGTCAATGCCGAAAAGGTCTTTGGCCTGCTTCATCAGATGTTCTATCAGAAAATCATCTTCTTTGCACACCTCCACCTTCAGACCGAATTCGCAGAAGATGTATGCATTGCCGAAGTTATGGTCCAGGTGTCCGTGAGTAGCTATTAGGTGTACGGGCTTCAGGGAGTTTTCACGAACGTAATCCGTGAGCGCACTTTTCTCATCGGGAAAGAAAGCGCCACAATCTATGATGACACACTCCTTTGTGTCGTCGCTCACCACGTAGCAGTTCTCCTGCAACGGATTACACATGAATCGCTTGATGTTAACCATTAACCAATAACCATTAACCATTAACCAATAACCATTATACTGGTACGTATATACAATGTTTCTCCTTAAACCATTCCTCGCTGAACCAGCTGCTCAACTCCTCCGTATCTACGATTTTGCGGAATGGTTGTGTCTCAGCCTGCACGTCACCACCTTTCAGACAGATCACTCCGTTGGGCATTGCGTTGTGCTGTTCCTTCGAAATGTTCTTGCGCACAATCTTCATCAGGTCGGGTAGGGGCATTACCGCACGACTTACCACAAAGTCATATTTGCCCTTCTCGTCCTCGCCACGCAGATGTTCCGGACGACAATTCTTCAGTCCGATAGCGTTGCAAACCTCCTGAGCCACGCGTATCTTCTTGCCCGTTCCGTCAATCAGCTTAAAATCGCATTCGGGAAAGAGAATGGCCAGAGGAATGCCTGGGAAACCGCCACCCGTACCGAAGTCCAGAATCTTGGTGCCTGGGGTAAACTGAATCATCTTGCCGATGGCCAGCGAATGCAGCACGTGGTGTTCGTACAGGTTGTCAATGTCCTTGCGCGAAATGACGTTTATCTTGGCGTTCCAGTCACGATACAGAGCGTCGAGCGCAGCAAATTGTTGCTGTTGCCCGACGCTGATGTTTGGGAAATATTTCTGAATGATTTCCATATTACCCGTTCATACTTAATAAGAACTCTTCGTTCGAGTGCGTCTGGATAAGACGGTCGTGCACCGTATTCATTGCCTCGATGGGGTTCATTTCGGCAATAAACTTGCGGATAATCCACATGCGGTTCAGCGTGGTCTGATCCTGCAGCAGGTCATCACGACGCGTAGAGCTCTGTACCAAGTTGACTGCAGGGAAGATGCGCTTGTTAGCCAACATGCGGTCTAACTGCAACTCAGAGTTACCCGTACCCTTGAATTCCTCGAAGATTACCTCGTCCATCTTTGAACCCGTATCCGTCAGAGCCGTTGCAATGATAGTCAGCGAACCACCTCCCTCAATGTTACGGGCAGCACCGAAGAAACGCTTAGGCTTCTGCAGGGCGTTGGCATCCACACCACCCGTCAGCACCTTACCAGATGCAGGCGCTACGGTGTTGTAGGCACGAGCCAGACGTGTGATAGAGTCGAGGAAGATGACTACATCATGTCCGCACTCCACCATACGCTTTGCCTTCTCCAGCACGATACCGGCAATCTTCACGTGACGGTCGGCAGGCTCGTCGAACGTCGAGGCTATCACCTCTGCGTTTACCGTACGTGCCATATCCGTTACCTCCTCAGGGCGCTCGTCGATGAGCAACATCATGATGTAAGCTTCCGGATGGTTGGCAGCTATGGCGTTGGCAATGTCCTTCATCAGGATGGTCTTACCCGTCTTTGGCTGAGCCACAATCAGGGCACGCTGACCCTTACCGATAGGAGCAAACAGGTCGACAATACGCACCGAAGGATTCGTCGTTGCACGGTCGCCACAGAGTGTGAACTTCTCATCGGGAAATAGCGGTGTCAAGTGCTCAAAGGCCACACGGTCGCGCACCTCCTGAGGCAGACGTCCGTTGATGGTGTTCACCGTGTTCATGGCGAAGTATTTCTCGTTGTCATGTGGAGGACGAACGGTACAATCTACCACATCGCCCGTCTTCAGTCCGTAGCGCTTAATCTGCTGAGGACTTACGTAGATATCGTCGGGCGAAGACAAGTAGTTATAGTCGCTCGAGCGCAGGAAACCGTAACCGTCCTGCAGCAGTTCCAGTACGCCGTTGCCTGTAATCAGGTCGTTGAAATCATATTTTTCGCCACCACGAGGTGCGTTGTATGCAGCGCGTTCTCCAGCAACTACAGGCTCCTGAGCCTGTGCTACCGGACGGTCAAAAATGTCGAGCGTAGGAATGGCTGCACCGTCCTCAATGGGCAGGTCGACTACGGGAATGAAGTCTGTACCGTCGCCAGGATCACCCTCCCATACGCCGTCCGGCGAGGGAACGTACTCTTGCTGTGCGTTCATCTTTTCCTGCAATTGGTTCAGTAACGATGGGTCAACCGTCTCTTCTGTGGAAGCACCTTCAGCCTCGGGGATAATGTCCTCGGCAACCTGTGCTTCAGCCTGAGCTTCGGCTTGTGCCTTTGCCTCTTCTTCTGCCTTCTTGGCAGCCTCGGCAGCAGCTATCTCTTCCAGTTCTTTCTTCGACTTGCGTCCGCGCTTTTTGGGTGCGGGTTTCTCTTCCTCTGCTTTCTCCTCTACAGGGGCCTGCTCATTGGCAGCAGCCTCGGCAGCCTCCTGCTCGGCAAACAGCGAATCCAGTGTCTTTTTCTTCTCAGGCTTTACTGCCTTTGCGTCCAGGTTCTCGCCATCGCTGCCCTTCACGGTATACACCTTGCTGGTGTCCTTGGCTATGCGAGTACGTTTACGCTTAGGTGTTGGTTTTCCTGCAGCAGAATCCTCTGCAGCCTTGTCTAAGATAGCGTAAATCACGGTTTCTAATTCGTCATCCTGTGAAACCTTTACGCCCAATTCATTGGCTATCTCCATCAATTCGGGGATAGGCATTTTTGCTAATTCGTCTTTCGTGTACATAATATATACAGTAATTCGTTATTATTCGAATGTGTTGAAATTGATTTTGGAAATGAAGTGCTTCACGAACGGAAACACTGTTTTTCTGAAATTCGACTGCAAAGGTACACATTATCTTTCGAACCACCAAATTTTCCGCCTTAAAAATTTTCAGTGCAAGGTTTCATAAGAAAAGCGTGGCTCAAAAGGTCACGCTTTTCTTTTACTCTAAAGAGTGACTGGTCCATGTCCCATACATCGCAACGCCACACTCTGTACCTTTAGGTCAGAGAACTCGTGGTTGTGATGGCCGTCAGGAAGGCTGTGAGAGCGGTCAAATCGACGAAGTCGCTCTGTACCTTTAGGTCAGAGAGCTATCACCTTCACCGCTACCTCAACAATACGATTCGTCTTCATAAGTCACAGGGTGCCTGGCACGGTGTGACTATAATCTCTAGTCGGCAGAATCTTTATACCATGAAGGAACCAGCAGCTTGAGGCACTTGATGATGCGAGCTGCCTGGAAGTCGTAGCTCTGGGTGTGGCCCTTCGTCTTCGGACTGAGGTTCTTCTTCGCGTTGATGCGGTCGATGACTTCCTGCTTTTTTGTTTTATCTGTGCAGATTTGAAGATATTGGTAATCGGGCAGATAGGTACGACTCAGAATAATCGGTTGGTCAATGGATTTCAGCTTTACCTGAACGGTCACGTTGATTTCGACGGCAGGGAAGTAAAGGGTACCGCCTAAATCTAATTGCCATTCAGTCAATATCATACAATCACATTCTTCATTATAACTTTTAGTAAGATATGGCTTCCCGTTTGCACATGTTATTTGAGGCTCTATAATATAGCCGTCTGTTCCACGCCCGAAGAAATGAAGTTCCTGTTCAGCACCGTCTACTTGGGCATGGACGCCTGTTTTTACTGAGTCGAACTGTACAGGGAATGACATACCCTCAATGGTTTGTCCGTCGAAGTCGCCTGCTCCCACAAAATCAAAGACATAGTTGTTAATATCATCTTTATATACGTGAGAAAGATCAAGAAATTCATCATTCCATGTTTTGTATGTTATATCTGCCATAGGTTTTAGGCCGATAGCCTGACGGAAGGGGTCTCTAAGTTTGCACTCTGATAGAGAATATCAGTGAAGAATTTGCTCAATACCGGCCAATTCCTTACCTTTGTTGTCAGAAGGAGGAAAAGGCCGACAGGAAAGGGAAACTATCACGGGGT
>Ga0256405_10012863_pt1 | contig 10221 bp, 6 predicted proteins | sample RumenRJG_02DNA_FD_189096 | JGI IMG/M metagenome (GOLD analysis project Ga0256405, IMG submission 189096) | Bovine rumen microbial communities from Lethbridge, Alberta, Canada - RJG_02 | ecosystem: Host-associated > Mammals > Digestive system > Stomach > Rumen | place: Canada: Alberta | collected... | reverse complement strand
ATGAATTGGGCGGATTCCATGGAATGGGACTGGTGTATTTCAAGACAGAGATTGTTTGCGACCCCTATTCCTGTATGGTACTGCAAGGACTGTGGAAAGGTCATTCTGCCTAGCGAAGACCAGCTGCCTATTGATCCGACTGTCGACAAGCCTTTAGAACCTTGTGAATGCGGATGCACAGAATTCATCGGCGAAGAGGATGTTCTTGATACCTGGATGGACAGTTCAATTTCTCCATTGTCTGTAGCTGACTGGCCTAATCCTGGCTGGGAGGATATTTTCCCATCTAACATCCGTCCTCAGGGACACGACATCATCAGGACCTGGGCATTTTATACAACTCTCAGATGTCTGGCTCTCACAGGCTTGAAGCCTTTTGATGATATTGTAATCAATGGTATGGTATTCGGTGAAGACGGCTTCAAGATGAGCAAATCCCGTGGAAATGTTACCGGACCTGAGGAAGTAGTGGAAAAATACGGCGCAGATCCTTTAAGGCTCTGGGCTGCAAACAGTGTTCCAGGATCTGATGTGGCATTTGACTGGAAAGACATCAAGCACGGCTACAAATTCATCCGTAAATTCTGGAATGCTTTCAGATTTATCAGCATGCATATCTTCGATGAAGAGTCTGAAAACGCTATTGCAAATACCGGCGAAGAGGAAATCAAATCCTACTTGAATCCAATGGATAAATGGATCATTGCCAAATTCAACAAGGTAAACAGGATTGTTGATGAGGCATTTGCAGATTATAATTATGCAAGAGCCATAAATACAATTGAGAATTTTGTATGGCATGACTTCTGTGATGAATATATCGAGGCTGTAAAATACAGGCTTTACAATGATGATATTGATTCAAATTCAAGAATCGCTGCAAAATACACTTTGAGATTTATTGTAGAAAACTCATTAATACTGCTTGCTCCTATAGCTCCGTTCTTCACTGAGGAGGTTTACCAATACTTCGGCAATGAAGGAAGCATTCATAATGCCCTATGGCCGAAAATTGATGATGACCTTGATAATGAGGAATCCATTAACGACGGCGATCTGGCTATCGAGCTAATCAGTGAGATTAGAAGATTCAAATCAGCTTCCAAGATTCCGCTTAATGTTCCAGTAGCTAATGCAAATGTTTATCTGGATGATAAGACAATGGATTTAAAAGAAGTTCTTGAATGCTTTGCAGAGGATATCAGCGGAACTTTGAAGATTGAAGATTTGGAGATTGCTGAAGGTAAGCCTGAAGTTCATGAGAAGGTAATTGAGATTGAACCTGATATGAGCAAGATCGGTCCTGAGTTTAAAAAGGATGCAGGACAAGTCATTGGATATATTAAGTCCCATGATGCTGATGAGATTGCTCAACAGCTTGCTCAAGACGGCGAGATTATAATTGCAGATAAGGCTGTCACTGAAGACCACTTGAAGATGACCAAGGAGATTGTCGGTGCAAGTGGTAAGAAAGTTGATATCCTGCAATCCGAAAAGCTCGGAATTATCGTAGAAGTAATCAGATAATTTATTTAAGCTTTAATTTTAATTTAAAGCTTATTTTATTCTTTTTTTATTTTACTTTTTGAAATTTTTTAAGTTAAACTCTAGATTTTACTTTTTTTTAAATATACTATCCACATATTGATTTTAAACTATTATATTTTAAATAGATTAAACTCTATATTAATAAATGTAACTTATTTTATATTTATTAGGGGTTTTTATGTCAGTGGAAAGTGAAGCAGTTTTAGAAGCCAAATTAATTGATAGGTTATCTGAAAACGGTTATCAAAAAATCAATATTAAAAATGAAGAAGAGCTAAATGCTAATTTTAAAGTGCAGCTTGAAAAGTTGAATCGTCGCGAGTTAACTGATGAAGAATTTAACAGGGTTCTTCAGTATTTGGATTCTGGAACAATATTTGACAAAGCTAAAAAATTAAGGGACCATTTTTACATTGAAAGGGAAGAAGAATCATTTTTCATCAAATTCATCAATGAGAAAGATTGGTGCAAGAATATTTTCCAAGTTACCAACCAGGTTAAAATGGAAGGGTTGCATAAGAATCGTTATGATGTGACTTTGCTTATCAATGGTTTGCCTCTTGTTCAAGTGGAACTTAAGAGAAGAGGAATGAATATCAAAGAGGCATTCAATCAAATCAATAGATACAAACTTCATTCTTATAAGGGATTATTTAATTTCATTCAGATTTTTGTAATCAGCAATGGTGTGGAGTCCAAATATTTTGCCAATGGAAGACCAAACGAGCTTAAATTCGAATTCACATTCTACTGGAAAGACAAGGAAAACAACAATATCTACTCCTTAGAAGATTTTACAGATACCTTTTTGGAAAAATGCAACCTTGCAAAAATGATTTCCAAATATATGGTTTTAAACGAATCCTCTAAAAAGCTGATGATCTTAAGAGCTTACCAGAAATATGCTGTTGAAGCTGTTATAGAACAGGCTTTGGAAAATAAGCAAAACGGTTATGTGTGGCACACAACAGGAAGTGGAAAAACATTAACTTCATATAAAGTAAGCCAGCTGCTTGCAGAAGAGGAATCTATATATAAAGTAGTTTTTGTAGTGGATAGGAGAGATTTAGATATCCAGACAAACAAGGAATTCAATAGTTTCTGCGATGGCTGTGTTAATGTAACAGAGCATACAGGAGCACTTATTAAAAATTTAACCACCCAAGGAAAAGGTAAATTGGTGACTACTACAATACAAAAGTTATCTAAGGCTGTAAAAACCCGTGGAGATCAAAAAAAGCTTCAAAGCATTAAAGATAAAAATATCATTCTTATTTTTGATGAATGCCATAGAAGTCAATTTGGTGAGATGCACCAGTCTATTGTTGATTTCTTTACAAATGTTCTATCCTTCGGATTCACTGGAACTCCAATATTTGCTGTAAATTCTGATGGATTCAAAACCACTAAAAGCATATTTGGTAAAAGACTGCATGAATATGTTATTAAAGACGCAATTGCAGATGGAAACGTTTTAGGTTTTTCAGTTGATTACTTTGGAGGGGCAAAAATTAAAAACAATCCTGACAAGGAAGTCACTGGAATCGACACTAAGGAATTTTTAGAATCTGATAAAAGATTAAAACCAATTGTGGATTATGTGATAAACAGTTACAGCACTAAGACTAAGAATCGTGAATTCAATGCAATGTTTACAGTATCAAGAGGTGGAGTAATTCATAAATACTACAAACTCTTCAAAGAAGCAAAGCACGATTTAAAAATAGCTACAATCTTCACTTATAAAGTTAATGAGGATTCCTCTGAAAAGGAACTTTCACAGGATTTATTAGATTCTTATATTAAGGACTATAATGAAATGTTTGATACTAATTTCAGTACTGATGACTTTAAAGGATATCATGCTGATGTATCCAAAAGAATGAAAAACAGAGAAATTGACTTGTTGCTTGTTGTGGACATGTTTTTAACCGGTTTCGATAGTCCTATGCTAAATACTCTGTATGTTGATAAGGACTTAAAATACCATACTCTCCTGCAAGCGTTTTCAAGGACTAATCGTGTAATTAATATGAGAAAATCGCAAGGAAATATTGTATGTTTCAGAGACATTAAAGAAGATACAGACAAGGCAATTGCTTTATTCTCAATGACTGATAATAACGAGGATATCATTATTCCGCCTTACGAATTCTTTGTAGATAAATTCAATGAAGCAGTTAAAGAGCTACATAAGTTAGTCGAAACTGTTGAAGAGGCAATGAATTTACAAAGTGAAACGGATAAGGAGACTTTTGTTCTGAATTTCAGAGAATTGTCAAGGATAAAGAACAAGTTAGATATTTTCACGGAATTCACATTTGACAACCTGGACATGACTGAACAGGAATTCAATGACTATAAAAGCGTTTACTTTAAAATATATGATGATTTAGTTACTGATGGAGAGGGTCCTGATTCCATTTTGGATGATATTGATTTTGAACTTGAGCTTTTGAGAAATGATCAAATCAATGTTGATTACATTATCAAACTGATGGAAGACTTGGATTTCAGTAGCACTAGTTTTGAACATGACAAGAAAAGAATCTTGAAACTTGTTAATGAAACCCAGCAATTACGTAGTAAGATTGACCTTATTGAGAAATTTATTAATGAAAAACTGGGTAATATTGACACTAAACAGACTACCGTTGGAGATGCTTTTGAAGAGTTTATGAGAACTGAAAGAAGAGCGGAAATCTGTAATATCATCGATGAGGAAAACCTGGATGAGGCTATGGCCCGTAAATTCTTTGAAAAATACGAATTCTCTGGAAAACTTGATGATGATTTAATAAAAGCTTCATTTAAGGACACATTAAGGTATAAGGCAAGGAAAAACAAAGTGAAAACAATAAAAAACAGAGTAACTGATTTATTTGAAAAATTCAATTATTAAAAAGGTGGGTTGATGTCTAATTATCAAAATAGTTTGGAAAGTAAGTTATGGTCTATAGCAGATCTTTTAAGGGGAAATATGGATGCTAATGAATATAAGAACTATATTTTAGGTTTTATATTTTATCGTTATCTGTCAGAAAAATTAGAATTATACATTGATAATGAATTAAAGGAAGATGGAATCACATTTGAGGATGCTTGGAAATTGGATGAATACAATCCTGACTTAAAAGAAGACAGCATAGGATATCTAGGTTATTTCATTGAACCGGAATACCTGTTTTCTACTGTTGTAAAAAAAGCAGAGGTCGGTGAGTTCATTCTTGATGATTTAATCAAGTCATTAAATTATATCAGTAATTCCTCAATGAACACTAAAAGCCAGGATGATTTCAGCAATCTTTTTGAGGATGTGGATTTAAACTCTTCCAAATTAGGCTCAAGTAATAATGAAAAGAATAATTTAATTTCCAAAGTGATTCTGACTTTAAATGATATTGACTTTAAGATTGAAGATGCGGAAGCTGATATTCTTGGGGATGCTTATGAATATTTGATAAGTCAATTTGCTTCAGAAGCCGGTAAGAAAGCGGGAGAATTCTATACTCCTCAAGAGGTTTCTAAAATTTTAGCAAAAATTGTTACTTTAGGAAAAACTAGGTTAAAAACTGTTTATGATCCTACTTGTGGTTCAGGGTCCTTGCTTTTAAGGGTTGCTCGTGAATGTGAAGTTGGTGATTTTTATGGTCAGGAATTAAATCAAACCACCTACAACCTCGCTAGAATGAATATGATTCTCCATGGAGTCAAATATAGTGATTTTGATATTAAGCAAGGCGATACTTTAGAGCACCCTCAGCATAAGGATATGAAGTTTGAAGCTATCGTTGCTAATCCACCTTTCTCTGCTAAATGGTCTTCTGACAGTTCCTTCCTTGATGATGAAAGATTCAGTGCATATGGAAGGCTGGCTCCTAAATCAAAGGCGGACTATGCTTTTGTACAACACATGATTCATCATTTGGATGAAAATGGAACTATGGGTATTGTATTGCCTCATGGTGTTCTTTTCAGGGGAGCTGCAGAAGGAACAATAAGAGAATATCTTGTAGATGAAAAGAATTATCTTGATGCGGTTATTGGTCTACCGGCCAATATTTTCTATGGTACAAGCATTCCGACTTGCATATTAATCTTTAAGAAATGCAGAGAAGAAGATCAGGATGTTTTATTCATTGATGCTTCCAAAGGCTTTGAAAAGGTTAAGAATCAAAACAAGTTAAGAAAGGAGGATATTGAAAAAATAGTTAACACTTACAAAAACAGGGAAGAAATTGAAAAGTATTCTCATAAAGCCACTTTGGAAGAAATAAAAGAGAATGATTTCAATCTCAATATTCCAAGATATGTGGATACCTTTGAGGAGGAAGAGCCGATAGATCTTGATGAAGTTTGTGATGAGCTTGAAAAAATAGCTATTGAAATGGAAGATATTGATAAGGAAATCAAGAAATATTGTGAAGAATTGGGCATAAGAGCCCCTATATTTTAGGTGGTTTTATGGTACAACAAAAACTTGTTTCTTCTGAGAAAACCAATGAAAAAGAAAAAATCTGTCGGGAAGAATTAAAACCACAATTAAGATTCTCCGAGTTCACAGATAATTGGAAAGAGTCTAATTTAGGTAATTTATTTAATTTTTCTGTTGCTGGAGATATGGATAAGGAGTTATTTAGTGAAATAAAAGATGAAGAGTTTAAATATCCTTTATATGCCAATGCTTTAGAAAAAGAAGGTTTATTAGGGTATTATAAAGAATCAAAATATATTGCAAATTCAATAACTATTACTGCAAGAGGAAATATCGGACATTCAATAGTGCGAAAAAGTGATTTTAATGCAATAGGTAGACTTATTATTCTAAATTCTAAAAAAGAATTAAATAATGATTTTTTTTCAGAATATATTAATTCAAATTTAAAATTCTATATAGAAAGTACAGGAGTTCCACAATTAACTGCACCTAGTCTTAAAATTAATAAAGTTAAATATCCTAATTTAGATGAACAAAATAAAATCTCCAATTTCATTTTAGCAATTAATAAGAAAATTGAGTTATTGGAAAAGAAACTAGTTCTGTACCAAAAACTCGAGTTAAACCTAAAAAATAAAATATTTAAAGAATGTGAAAAGAACTCATTTGTTAAGTTAAATGAAATTTGTTTTGTAAAAAAAGGAAAACAATTAAATAAAACAGATATGGTTGATGATGGAGAATATTATGTTTTAAATGGAGGGAAAGAACCTTCAGGATATACTGATTCATGGAATGTTAAAGAAAATACAATTACTATTAGTGAAGGTGGAAATTCTTGCGGTTATGTATCTTTTAATTTTGAAAAATTTTATTGTGGAGGGCATTGTTATTACTTAACTTTAAAACAAGATAATTTTGATTTAATGTATTTATTCCATTATTTAAAATATATTGAACCTAAAATTATGAGATTACGGGTAGGATCAGGACTACCAAATATCCAAAAAGGAGATATTGAAAACATGAATATTTTAGAAAATGAATATGATAAACAAAAAGAAATTGGAAATTTCTTAGAATTTCTTAACAAAAAGACTAATTTTATTTTAAAAGAAAAAAGAATATTGGAACTATTTAAAAAAGGATTATTGCAAAAAATGTTTATTTAAACAAACATCTTTTGTAATAAAGAATTTTTATACAATTTCATAATTTTTATATTTTCTCTACTTAAAAAAATTTTTTTATCAATATTGGTTAATAGATCAACTATTTGATTTTGAATTTCTAAATTAGGAATCAATAGTGAAAATTTTTCTAATGTTGATTTATTTATTGATGCTTGATTTACTGCTTGACAAGCCATCTTTTTAAACCATGCATTATGGAAAGATATATAATAAAAAATATATTTTGGATTAAATTCTTTTTTTGGTCTAAGAAGCATTAAATTCATTCCATGATACAATGTTTTTTTATCTTCAAAATAAACAACATTCCCAATCCATTTTAAACTATTGATATTAGTGAATAAAATATCTCCGTCTTTTAAACGATATTTTTCATCAATTTCATCAACAAACCCTACTTTTTCATAGTTTATTTCTCCAGAAGACATTGTTTCAATACGAGTTACTGGGAAATTAGTTTTATAAGGAACTTGTTGCCCTGAAAACCCATTTTCTATTTTTTCACAAATATTTTTTAGTGTAAGTTGAGTTAATTGTGTTTGTGAAAGTAAGTCTGAAAAAATAATATTTAAAAAATAATCCTTTTGTTTTTGGTACAGATATCATTATAAATGATTATTGCAGTACTGAAATAAATTATAAATTTTTATTATAAAGACAATTTATTATGTATTATAATAAATTATTTCAAAGATTTTGTAAAGAGCGAAATATCAAAGAAAGCACTATGAAAGGATATCGCTCTACTTTAAAAAAGTATGAAGGATTTCATAAGAAAACTTTAGACGAACTAATACAAGAAGCTATTGAAGATGAGGAAAAGAGAATTCCACTTAAAGAAAGGAGAATAAAAAAGAGACTGCTTGACTATAGAACTTTTCTTCTTGATAGCGATATGTCACCAAACACATCAAAGACATATTTCTCAAAACTAAAGACCTTTTATTTGCACTTTGAGATTGAACTACCTCATTTGCCTGATGCTAAATACAATAAAATTTATGAGACTAATTATTTGGATTTGCCAACTAAAGAACATATAACTCAAGCTATAGAAATTTCCACAATTGATTTAAAATCAGTGATTTTGTTCATGTCAAGTAGTGGAACTGCAAAAGCGGAAACCCTTTCGCTAACAGTTGAGCAATTTATCCAAGGAACTCAAGAATATCATAATGGTGGATCAATTGAGACAATCTTAGATACTCTAGAAAAACGAAAAAATGTAGTTCCTACTTTTTATATAAAGCGTATCAAAACAGATAAATATTATTATACTTTCTGCTCTCCAGAAGCAAGCAGATATATTGTTAAATACTTGAAGACTAGGCAAAATCTGAAATTGGAAGATAAATTATTTGATTTTACTCCTTCACTTCTTTTAACTCGTTTTCAAGAAATAAACGACTACTTTAATTGGGGTTTTAAAGGAAAGTATAGATTTTTTAGATCCCACACTCTGAGGAAATTTCATGCATCAAATATTGGATTAAGTGCTGAATATATAGATTCTCTACAAGGAAGAAGCAAAAATGAAGTACATGAGACTTATATTAAAACTAATCCAAAAAGATTAAAGGAAATTTATAAGTCTGCAATGAAAAATGTGATGATTTTTGAGAGTAAACATATAAAAGAAGTGGAAAAACAGGAGTTTAATATTATAATTAATGTATTTTTATCTGGAAAAGAGTATAATATTATTTAACTAAAAAAGATGTTTAAATAAACATCTTTTGCAATAAACCTTTTTTAAAGTTAATAATCTCTTGAATTTTCATTTCCATTAAATGCTCTTTATTATCGAATTTAAGTAAAAAATCTGCAATATATTTCTGCTTTTGAATATCATAAGGTATTGCTATAGGTGTTTTTCTCAAATCTTTCATCTTAATACTTTTAAAAGTACTTCCTGTAATATTATTATTAAAATAATGTTGAATTTTATTTGATTTCATCAAACAATATAAAAATTTTGGTTCCAACAAGTTTTTATTAGCCCTTAGTGAAAATACAGATTCATTTATATTCCAATTTAATGGATCTTCTTTAATTAGATAAACTTCGCCCACACGACCTATACTTGCAAAAATTAAATCATCCTTCTTCAAATCAGACCGCTTATTAATCATATTTAATGCATCATCATCTATTTTATCACACTTTTCATCTAAAGTCAATTTTCCATTTTCAAAATTTTTAATGGTTACATAAAAATTAGTTCCCCCATCATTTAACTTAAAATTTTTTCTAGGGTTTAAACCTGTGGAAAATTTAGTTACAACATCTTCTAGAACTAATTCTGTGTATTCAATTTTTAATTTATCAAATGTTTGGATATTAAAAATTTTGGAATAATAATAATCTTTTAAATATAAAATTTTTTCATGTTTCTTTTCCAATAACCCAATTTTTTTATCAATTGTTAATAAAAAATTCGCTATCTTTTTTTGTTCATTTATATTTGGATAATATAATTCCAAATTCTTTATAATTTTAGATGAAAGATTTCCCTGACCTCCTTGCAAATATTTATGTACAATATTCTCTTTTTCTTTTAAAAAATAATTGTATTGGAATACATTATCCATTTCATTATCAATTTTTAAAACTGCTTGATTTATTGCGCCATCTAATTTTGAAATGGCCACTTCTCCACTTGTCGCTCCATAAAGAGCTAATAATAAATCTCCTTTTTTTACTAATTTAGCAGAAGAATTATTAATAGCATCTTCATTTATATATTGTTCTGTTTCTTCAGAATTTATTTCACCAGATTTGATAAATGGAATATTCCCAATATAAAAATTCTTATTTGATGTAGAAGGTGTTCCACCAGAATATGTTTTACTAATTTCACCAATTTTTTCTTTTTTCCATTTATCTTTAAACTCTGGAAATCTTAACTCTGGTTCATCCCGACAGAAAACAATTTTATTTTACAAATTCATTTAAAGAATCAATTTCAGATTTTTTCATAAATCCCTGGCTAAATTAAGGAGTATATGGAATTTAATCATTTATTTTAAGTTATTTTTTCTA
>Ga0256405_10012862_pt1 | contig 10222 bp, 10 predicted proteins | sample RumenRJG_02DNA_FD_189096 | JGI IMG/M metagenome (GOLD analysis project Ga0256405, IMG submission 189096) | Bovine rumen microbial communities from Lethbridge, Alberta, Canada - RJG_02 | ecosystem: Host-associated > Mammals > Digestive system > Stomach > Rumen | place: Canada: Alberta... | reverse complement strand
GTCAAACAAATCATAAGTATTCTGAGGTTATTCATTCCTATTGATAATAGTTGTAGTTTACCTAAGATGGAACCTGATTCTGTCCGTTGCTCTGGTTCTGCAGGCACTGCTGCTTCAGATTATACTGGTTCTACTGCTGCTGGTACTGCATGTCCCTCTGGTGCTGACGGTCCATGTTGTTCTGTTCCATCTGATTCTGGCGCTGGTGTTGCTGCTCGCCCAGAGATACCCTCTGATTCTCCGCATCGAGAGCATCCCAAGCAGCCTGCATGTCCTGCTCAAACTTCTTCTCATTGGCAAGAATTCTTTTGCTCTGCTGCTGCATTACTTCAAGGACACCGGCACGGTCATATTTCATGCACACCTCATACTTGTATCGTTTGGTTGTAGGGTTGTACATCTTTCTGGAATCAACCACGCTTGCACCTTTTACAATGCCCTTCACAGCTGTCATCACCTGATTTCTTGTAGACTCATCCAAGGCATACTGCCCGTTAACTCCGGTTTCCTGAGCATAGTTATCAAGTCCTGCTCTGACATACACTTCAATCTTCTCCTGAAGAGCTGCTGTTGCCTGTGCTCGCGCAGCATTTAGAGCCATCTGCTCGTTTACGGACTCTGCAGAACCGTATGAACGGATTTCACCGGTACCACAGACCATCGAGAGTTCTTCTATAGGGGATTTCTTGATTTCAACATATCCGGAAGCATCAGGTCCCTGCTGAGACTGATATTGCTGCTGATATTGCTGAGGCTGTTGCTGAGCCTGTCTTGATGCTCCACATGACGCACACAAAATAGCAACTGCTGCCAATGAAATAAGTCTGATCTGTTTCATATTACTGTTGTTTAATTGATTATATTTTTGTCAATTCTTTGCATTATACCACACAAAAAAAGCGGGCAATCACCTGCTCGCATTAGGCCCTAGGAAAGCCGTCGAAAAACAAGTGACGCCCGCATAAACCGGCGGGCGTCTGCCTATTCTACTCTTCGACAACTTGAATTTCCTAGGTTCAATGCGAATAGAATCAAAGCAAACGCTTAATCATATGTCTGATCCGGGACATTCCCGAATCCGAACAAATGTAAGCATTTTTTCATTAACTCCCACAGCACCACGCGAAAATCTTCATCGCAAAATGTTTCTACAAAGAAAGGAATAATCCTCCGTTTAAGGATAGCCCTTCTTGGCCCTACTTCCAAACATCGGAAAACGCACCTTATTTCATGCTGTTCCTGAACAGTTCCAATGTCGTAGAATATTTCTCGGGCTAACGTCCCGGTGCTCCCGACATGGAGAGCAGAATAGAATCCAGCACGGCGGACTGCTCGGCGAAGATTTCTTCGCAGGCAAGGTGCTGATCTTCTGGGAGGGAGTCACGGAAATGGACATATCTCAAGAGATATTCACCTTTGAAGACGGAGGCGTCATAGAAGGTCTGCTGACGGGACATAGAGTCCCGGGCAGGGATATAGAAAAGGGACATTTCTGTCCTCAGACGGTCTTTAAGGGCATTGTGGGATGACTCGGTAACGGCAGTTTCCACTTTTGAGGGAAGAATCATAGTCAACACAAAGACTGCGAATATGACTGCTGCGACAGCCACAGGCAAGTGTCTTCTGAGCGCGATGGCCCGCCTGAGCGCAGGGATGCTCTGATATCTTTCAGCCGGACTCTGACGGCAGCAATGGTCTATGATCCTGCGATATTTTTTGCCGGACATCTGCCTGATGAGCAGGCCTATGGAGTATATGTCAGACGCTGCTCCTGCCGGACCCTTGCCGGCCATAATCTCAGGGGCGGAATACCCCGGAGAACCTCCCATGCAGCCTTTATAGACGGAATCGTCGCTGATGGAAAGGCCGAAGTCTATGATACGGGCCGCTCCATGAGGGTTGACTATGATGTTTGACGGCTTGATGTCGTTATGAAGCACGCCACGATGATGGAGATAATCCACGCCATCCAGGATGTCATCTATGATGCAGTCTTTTGCAGAGTCTGACGGGCCGGCCGAAAGGAATTCATCCAAAGACTGACCTTCTACATATTCAAGAATGAGTGCCGGACCTGCAGGAGTATCCTCCTCAAAGCCAAGGGTCGTTACTATGCATGAATGGGACAGGGTGCTGCCGAGTTCATATTCTCGCCTCAAGAACTCCGTTGTCATCGCATCATTTCGGACCGCAGATTTCAGAATTATATATTTCGTTCCCCTGCGGGCCTTATGAATACGGAACATCCGCCCTTCGCTGATGATGCCAAGGAGTTCAATATGTTCTTGTGAATATGTGCAGTCCGGTGTCATAACAGGCTGCAATATAGGCATTTTTTTCGAATTAGAGCTTTTCCAGGGTAGTCAGGCCATTGTTCAGACCTATGGAATAGCGCTGACAATGTTCGCCACCGTGAACAAGATTATCTACAAAAAGCGGATAATTCTTGAGTATGACGCTGCACTCGAATGTGTCACCGATCTGAAGAGTGGAGTTTCTTGTATCTATTGCTTTAAAGGTCCGGCCTCCCACATATTCTACAATACATACGCGATCAGGAAGCCAGCCAATCCTTATACGGTCGCCTGGTACAAGGTCTTCCACCTTTATAGATGCGCCGTCGGAAATGATGTCCGACTCTCTGAACGACTGTTTATGAAGGGAAATGCAGAAGGCATTCCAATGCTCGCAACCCACATAGCGGCACAAAACATCCAATGTGCGAGTAAAGACGGTGTCATAGCTGGAAATCTTACCCCAGAGACGGCGCAAGGTGTTTTCTGCTATATGCTCGTGAGTGACTCTTTCGATTTCAATCGCCAACAAGGAAAAATCCGATCTGCTCTCGATCGGATGTCCGAAGCGCTTTTCCACGGACTGCCTAAGCGCCAATAGTTCCGGTGAATCTGTCTTTACTGCCATAACAATGCGAAGGTACGCATATTTTCTTGACACACGAAACAAAGAGCCAAAAAGGGCAACCGATAATGGCCACGTTCGCTCGCGACAAAGTTCGCCTTCAAACAGAAAAATATCTGGGTATATTACAGGCTCGCGGGCTTCCGCCAATTCACTTTGGCAAGGAGGACGGCGTAGAGCGCACTCTGTTACGGATGGCTTGCCAAGGTGAGACTATTTTCAGCTTCACCTTGGCAGGGAGGTGCCATTCTACACGCTTCTGGGGCACAGTCGCTGCCAAAGTGAATTTAATGAGCTAGTCTCATTGGCTTCCCGTCCGGTGGATCATGGGTTTTGCCGGATAGGAGAGACTAAAGTACCATTTTATCCGGTGAAAAGCGGGTTTGGCCGGATGAATTAAAAAAACCACCGGATTTCTCCAGCGGCCTGGCCATCAAGATGATTGCTACAAGAAATGACAGCCATTTTCTGCCTGATGGCGCGAATGCCATCAACTAATCATCACGTCTTCGACGGATGGCATCTCGATAGATGTCACTAAAATCGACTAAAAAAAGGAGCGCTGCGGCGCTCTTTATTTTTACCTATACAACTTTTTGCAGAAAATTCTTATATTCACAGAATCAACACTAATATAATTTTTTATGAGACACACAATCAAACTAATCACCGCACTGAGCGCAATCATGCTTGGTGTCCTACTTGTTGTGCCATCGTGTAAGAAAGACAATTCCACTTCCACTCCTGCCTATCAGAAAGACTGGGTAATTACGACAGATGGCACGAAAGTCTGCTACGCATTCAGAGAGGATGGTGTTATTCTATTTGGTCCACAGATCGACGAAGCCACCCTCAAGATGCTGCAAGGAATCCCTGCAACGGACAAGACCTCACAGGAAGACAAAGACTTCCTAATGAGCCTTAAAGCAGGCGATTATGTCTGTGCCACAGGTACTTACGTAGCTTTACCGAATAGTAACGACACAGAAGGCGCTCTTGTCTGCATAGTTATGAAACAGACTATTCAAATGAAATACAAGATGATGTCCGACACCGCCATAGAGTTTACCTTAGTGGGAGATGAGGAGAGTGACAAGAATATGACAGCTGTGGGAGTCGCACAAGACATTAACATAAAAGTCGTTACAGACGGCCTTGCTAATATCATATTCTAATAATAGTATTACACCATAAAAAAACCGGGAGTCATTCAAGACTTCCGGGTTTCTTTTATTATATCGCGCCACTACCCCATCATCATCAAGATGACAAGCTGGGCAGAGATGACTCTTAGAAAGATTCCGGCAGGATAAACCGTAGCGTAAGATACTGAAGGCTCATCGTCCTCGACGGTGCTGAGCGCGTAATTAAGCGCGATAGGATTGGCCATAGCACCGCAAAGCATTCCTATGTTAGATGCGTAGGAAACACCGCAGAATTTAGTGGAGATGATGCCGATTAGAAGCACCGGAACCATCGCAAACAGTACGCCGACCACTATCCAGAGCAAGCCCTCAGGCTGGAAGACGGTCTCGAAAAAGCCCGGACCCGCACTCAGTCCCAGACCGGCCAAGTAAATCGTGAGTCCCAGCTGGCGAAGCATCATATTGGCACTCATAGTGGTATAAGTAGCGACGTGGAATCGCGAGCCGAACGCTCCCATCAAAATACCGATGATGATAGGGCCGCCCGCAAGACCCAGCTTGACAGGCACGCTCATTCCCGGGATGGAGAGCGGAATGGCACCGACGACAAGGCCGATGATAACGCCCACGAAAATCGCGAAAAGGTTAGGATTGCGAAGCTCTTTTTCCTGATTGCCAAGCACTGCCGCCACGCTGTCGATAGCCTTTTCCTGACCCACGATGGTGAGCTTGTCACCTGTCTGAAGACGGAGGTTGCTCGACGGCAAGATGTCGATACCGGCGCGATTAACACGAGTAATGTTGATACTGTAGGCGTTACGAAGATGCAAATCGCCCAGCTTGGCCCCGTTAATCTTCGATTTGGTCACCAAGACGTGACGGGACACGAGTGAGCCGTCGATGTGGTTCCAATCGATGTCCTTCTTATTCCAGTCTTTCTTAACCTTCTCTCCGAAAAGCTTTTCCACCTGGTCGACCTCGCTTTCCTTAGACATTACCAACACGTGCTCACCCTTTTCCAAGACTGTGTCTCCGTTAGGAATGATGACTATGCCCTCGTTAGCGTCGTCTTCATTAGCTCCGGTAAATTTCCACACCCTGGACACCACCAGATGGGGATGAACCCCTCGCATTATGGTCTTTATGTTCTTTCCGCAAATCGCCGGATTAGTCACGCGCAATTCCGTCACAAAAGTAGGATTCTCATGCACCGGCTTCGACGACTCCCCGCCCTTATAGAACATAGAACGAAGGATTACGATGGATAGAATCACGCCTATGATACCGAAAGGATAAGCCACGGCGCAGGCCATAGCCATCTGATTCGACACGTCGGTAGCCTCGGGATGAATCTCTAGAAGGGACTGCTGAGCGGCACCGAGCATAGGAGTATTCGTAGCAGCACCTGTCAAAAGGCCGATGGACACCGGCAGGGTAATCTTAGTCACGAGACTCGCCACGACCGCCATCAGAGTGCCTATCACCAGCACGCCGAGAGACAGCAGATTCAGCTTTATTCCGCCCTTCTTAAGAGACGGGAAGAAGCTGGGACCTACCTGCAGGCCAAGAACATAGATAAACAGCACCAAACCGAAGTTCTGTGCCAGTGCGAGCATCGCAGGATCAATGTTGAGCCCCAGATGTCCGGCCAATATGCCCGCAAAAAACACGAAGGTTATACCCAAGGAAACACCCTTGATCTTGATTTTACTGAAGAGAAGACCTACCGCACATATCAGCGATAGCACCACGATAGCCTGAACGAATGACTGCTCTACGAAAAGATCTGTAAACCACTTCATACCTTAGGAATGTAATCTTCTACGAATATCCGACTTTATATTCAGATTACCAAAAATATAAACCTTTCTACGCAGAAAAGGGATGTCCAAATCTCTCTGGTCATCCCTTTTCTAACTTTTTCGAGAAGATTAATAGCGATCTTCTGAAGAAACGGTTAATTTCTTACGACCGTGACGGCGACGTGCGTTAAGAACTCTACGCCCATTAGCAGAAGCCATACGCTCACGGAAACCGTGCTTGTTAACCCTCTTGCGATTTGATGGTTGGAATGTCCTTTTCATATCTTATTCTTTTTTATATTTGCAGTTTTGGGAGGGCAAAGATACTATTTTCTTATCTCAATTACAAATTTTTCGGCAAAATAATCGTCAGAAAGCCAATTCGAAATAGGCCAAGCCGTTATCTGCGATGCTGAAAGCCCGAATTTGCGACAAAGTTCGGAAATTTCTTCAAGCACATCTCCTCCTTTTAGATACAAAATGCTCTTTTTATATTTTCCCTTCACCCACGGATAAAAGTTCACCAATGAAGTCACCGCGCGAGACACTACATAGTCGTACTCCCCGTCGAGGCTTTCTGCGCGAGCATTCACGCAAGTTACGTTCTTAAGGCCCAACCCATCCGAGACGCTCTGCGCCACCTTCACCTTCTTCCCTATGGAATCGCATAGAGTAAACCGGCACGAAGGCATAATCATAGCCAGCGGAACTCCCGGAAAACCTCCACCCGTTCCTACATCCAGAATGTCAAGTCCATCCGTCGGCTCGCCTCGCGAAATCAAATACTCGAAAATCGAGAAAGAATGCAGAAAGTGATGCTCGAAGACACTATCTATATCCTTTCTGGAAATCACGTTGATTTTAGCATTCCATTCTTCGTAAAGTTCACAAGCTCGTGCGAAATCTTCTCTCCTATACTTCTTCTGATTCATCTTTCATATTTTCTATCAAATCCTTAGCCCTACGAATACGAGTGCGTACCGTATTCAGCCCCAATCCCAGCTCCTCGGCTATCTCCTTATACTGAAGCCCTTCTACAAGACGCTTGCGAGCTACTTCCTTATACAGAGGAGGAAGCGCGTCTATGCATCTTCGCGTATGCGAATCGTCCTCGTCGCGTATAATCGATTCGAGCGGGGTGTCTATCTGGTCTATGACGGAATCCATCACGGAATCTGCCGTAGACGACTCGTCCAGCGACACTATCTCCTTGTTTATGCGCTTTTCCCTCTCGAGTATGTCCAGAGTGGTGTTTCTGGCTATGGTGGTGAGCCAAGTCGAAAATGAACTCTTGGACGGGTCGTATGTATTTATCTGACGGAAAGCCTTTTCGAAACTCCGCGAACAGATATCATCCGAGAGGAACTCGTCGTAAATGTGCATAGAAGAAGTAAGATAGCCCTTGAGCGCATCGATATATGCGTCCCAAAGAGCCGTGAACGCCATTCCGTCTCCTATTATCGCCCTTCTTATCAGCTCGTCAATGGGCTTCAAGCCAGTCTTTTCCATAATTACACTCGACAGTCAGCGGAACCGACAACTTCACCACACCCTCCATCTTCTCCACTAACAGATTTTTAACTTGTTCTATCTCATCCACAGGCACTTCCAGCACCAATTCATCGTGAATCTGAAGCACCATCCGAGAACGGAGCTCCCTCCGATGCAACTCCTTCTGCACCTCTATCATAGCCAATTTGATCACATCGGCCGCAGTGCCCTGAATCGGCGCATTGATGGCATTTCGTTCAGAGACCGCACGAACATTTCCGTTACGCGAATTCACGTCCGGAACATAGCGCCTGCGTCCGAACAACGTCTGCACATAACCATTCTTCCGTGCATTTTCCAGCACCCCGTCCAGAAATACCCTTATGCTCGGGAAGGATGCGAAATAATCGTCTATCAACTTGGCCGCTGCAGTGCGGGATATCTTCAGTCTCTGGGCCAATCCGAACGCACTGATTCCGTACATTATTCCGAAATTGGCAGTCTTCGCCATTCTTCTCTGCTCGGGGGTTACAGCATCGAGCGAAGTAGAGAAAATCTTGGCAGCCATAGACTTATGCACGTCTTCCCCGTCGCGGAAAGCCTGCAGCATATGCACATCGCCACAGAAATGTGCCATTATTCGAAGCTCTATCTGCGAGTAGTCGGCAGACATAACCACGCAGCCCTCCGGAGCCACGAAGGCGCGGCGAATCTGCTGCCCCTCTTCCGTGCGGATAGGTATGTTCTGCAGGTTAGGGTTAGAGCTGCTCAATCGACCCGTAGCCGTAAGTGCTTGATTAAAGGTAGTATGCACGCGACCGTCGCGCTCTGAGATATACCCCGGCAGCGGCTCTATGTAGGTCGAAAGCAGTTTCCTGGTACCGCGATAATCCAATATGTCTTCTATCACCGGGTTCCTGTCCGACAGCGCCGAAAGGGTCTCCTCGTCGGTAGGCCAACTTCCCTTGTTAGTACGCTTCATCTTCGGCTCTATCTTCAACTGCTCGAAGAGCAACTCTCCCAACTGCTTGGGCGAGGCTACGTTAAGAGTCGGATTACCGGCCAATTCCCTGACTCGGGATTCGCATTCGTTCATCCTCTTGCGAAGTGAGTCGGCGAAGTCCCTGAGCACCGAAACGTCTATGCGAACTCCGTTTCGCTCCATCTCGAAAAGCACTCTCGCCAGAGGCTCCTCTATGGTGTCATAAACGGATTTCATAGAATCGAGGGCCTCGTAAACCATAGGAGCGACCTTCCATATCGCGCTCACCTCGTCGTATTTCTCCCCTTCTGTGACAGACTCTTCGGGAGCATCGTCGAAAAGGCTGAGCGTCACCGCCTTACTTTCGTCGTGAGCATTTATGTCCACGCCTATGAATTCCTTCACTATATTATCCAGATGATGATTCCTCTCCGGATTAAGCACATAATGAAGCAATTCCACATCCATAAGACGTCCATTAAGCCTTATTCCCTCCTCGAGTAAAACTTTCATCTGAGACTTTATGGAATAGCCTCTTTTCTCTATGGAAGCATCTTCGAAAACGTCCTTAGCCTCTACTATCTTACACTTGCACACTTGGCCTTCTACGCACAGCATCAGCGAGTTCCCTTCGCGGACAAATGCCAGTGCTCCACGCTCCCTTGCAAGACGCATCACCTCACCCGCGGGCTTTTCCACGTAATCGAGGCTCTCCGCCTGACGTATCTGGGCCTGTGCGCTGAAGATGTCGCCTCCTTCATTGATCTTCCAGATGGAGGATACCGTCTTCGAGAGCGAGCGCAGTTCGTAAAACTCTATCAGAGAGATTATCTGCGAATCCAGCTCCTTGCTTAATGCCAATTCGGCCAATTCCACTGCCACCGGCACGTCGGTCTTGATGGTAACCAGCTCCTTACTGAGCCCGATATGGTCCTGCGCTGCCCGAAAGGCCTCTTGCTGCTTGGCTGTCAGGTCATTAAGATGGGCATAAATGCCTTCGAGCGTGTTATACTTGGCCAGAAGACGCGAAGCGCCCACGGGACCCACGCCCTGCACTCCGGGCACATTGTCGGCAGAATCACCGCATATTGCGAGCATATCTATGACCTGCGAAGGACTGGATATGCCGTACTTCTCGCAGACTTGGCTTTCGCCGAGGATCTCATTATCCGCACCTCCCTTTCCGGGCTTGTACTGAAAAATGTGGGAGGAGATGAGCTGGCCGTAGTCCTTGTCCGGGGTGACCATATAGACGTCCATAGCGCTTGCGAAGCGCTTGGCCACCGTTCCTATCACGTCGTCGGCTTCGAAGTCGGGGACCATCAGCACCGGGATGTCAAGCGAGCGCACTATCCGGGTCAGGGGTTCGAGCGCATCTATCACGAGCTGAGGCGTCGCGGAGCGATTGGCCTTATAATCAGGGAAAAGACGGTTTCTGAATGTCCCTCCCGGCGGGTCGAAGGACACTGCTATGTGCGTGGGCTGCTCCCTATGGATGAGTTCGAGCAGGTATTTGGTAAAGCCAAATATGATGGAGGTGTCCTCCCCCTTGCTGTTTACCATAGGGCGGCCTAAAAACGCATAGTACATCTTGAATATCAGCGCGTGTCCGTCTATTAAAAAAAGTTTCATCTCTTTGATTTAAAATAGTCTGTCACGATTTTAGAGCATTCGTCGCCGAGCACTCCTGACGTCACTTCGGTCTTCGGATGAAGAAGCGATGGGGTGAAGAGGCTATAGCCGCGCTTGGGGTCTGCCGCGCCGTAGACTATGCGTCCTATCTGGGCCCAACAAAGGGCTGCGGCGCACATGGGGCAAGGCTCTACCGTAACATATAAAGTACAGTCGTTAAGATACTTGCCTCCCATAGCCTGAGTCGCGGA
>Ga0256405_10012861_pt1 | contig 10222 bp, 9 predicted proteins | sample RumenRJG_02DNA_FD_189096 | JGI IMG/M metagenome (GOLD analysis project Ga0256405, IMG submission 189096) | Bovine rumen microbial communities from Lethbridge, Alberta, Canada - RJG_02 | ecosystem: Host-associated > Mammals > Digestive system > Stomach > Rumen | place: Canada: Alberta | collected... | reverse complement strand
TATAAAAGGGAAAAGTAGCGGAAAATTACAATGCGAATTCCAAGAATTAAATAAAAGATATTGGGGGCAACACCTATGGGCTCGAGAGTACTTTGTTGCAACATCTGGACAAATAAGCATAAAAGAAAAACATCATAAAGAGGATTCATTCAAAATATCCGAATTCTGAGAGTTTACTCTTTTAATCCGCTTTCCAAGCGTGACATAGAACTACCGGCTTCTAGCCGGTAGGACATCTATTTCTATTCTCTGGGATGCTGAAATTCTTTTCTTTATGCAAACAATTTATTGCGAGTGATATACAGAAAAAATTCACATAATAAAGGTGATGTAAATTATCAAATAGATACGGGAAATAGAGTTAATACAGTAACAGATTTCGGTCCCTCTGATAAACAAAGTATGTCGGATTTGTAACTGTTATTTCTGCAAAATTTATAAAAATACCACATTACCAAACTTGGAGGCAGAACAGCTAGCAGTATCGAAAATCGGGCAATATATAAAAAACTGAAGCTACTAGGTGAGTTAGTGAATAGCCTTTAGACAAATAAGCATAAAAGAAGTGCAACATAGAAATGAGACATTCAAAATATCTGAATTCTGAGAGTTTACTATTTTAATCCGTTTTTCAAGCGATGCATAGAAACATCGGTTTCTAGCTGGTAAGGTATCTATTCTTCTTCTCTTTTTATAGATTGAACTATAGTTTGGATATCTTCAAATGAATTCACATTTTCTTTTTGCGAATGCGCTAATATATTGACGATATATTTATATATTTCATTAAATTGCAATTTTCCTTTTATAAATTGCAAGACTGCAAGTTCATTTGCAATATTAAAGGCTATAACCTTCTTTTCTTTCATTGCTTGATAGGCTAAATCGATATTTCTCTTTTGCCACTCTTTTGGCTTTTTAAAATTCAGATTTCCTATTTGTTCAAAATTCAATTCTGGCAGATCGCATTCATTACGGTTTGGATAATTTAGTGCATAAGAAATTGGTAATTTCATATCTGGAAAAGACATCAGGGATTTGTATGAATTATCAATGAATTTCACTATTGCGTGAATTATTGAATTAGGATGAATAACAGCTTTTATCTTCGCGATATCGCAATCAAACAAATAAGATGCTTCTATAAGCTCTAAAGCCTTGTTAAACAATGTTGCGCTATCAATTGTATTTTTTATTCCCATATTCCAATTAGGGTGTTTTAAAGCGTCTTTCCAGGTTACATTTTGAAGTTCCAGTTCATCTAAGTCAGCAAATGCTCCACCAGAAGCAGTCAAAATCAGTTCTTTTATGCTTGTTTTATTTTCTCCGAGCAAACATTGCAAAATTGAATTGTGCTCAGAATCGATCGGTATGAGCTCAGTATTCTGTTTCTTCGCTAAATTTTGCAACAATTTACCACCAGAAATTATGGCCTCTTTCGAGGCTATTGCAAGCCTTTGTGCATGCCCTATACAAGAAAAGGTAGGGTGCAGACTGGCATGACCAGCAATAGCCATTACACTGCAAGTGACATCAAGTTGCGCTAAATTTTCAAATTCATTGGCAGTTACAACTTCTATTTCATCTGCTAGCAATATATCTTTCACTATTTCATATGCGTTTTTATCGGCAACCCCAACATATTCAGGTCTTGCCAGTTTTGATTGTTCTATCAGCAATCTATGGTTTTTGTTTCCTATTAGTGCGGATATCTTGTATCCAGAATCCATGGCAATTTTGAAAGCTTTTGTTCCAATTACTCCTGTTGAGCCCCAAATAGCAATTGTTTTCATTAAACCCACTTAGCTGAAGTTAATAGCATCTTTAAGTCAACTTTTAAATAACAGAACATTTCGGCAATGACGAATACATATAAAACCATAAGTAAACTATCTAGTCGATCCAGTATTCCTCCATGCCCTGGGATTATATTTCCAGAATCTTTGACATTCAATATTCTCTTCGCTTTCGATTCTAACAAATCACCCAAAATTGCAGCTATTATCATTATTGCAGTTATGCTCAAGATGTACATTTTATCAATCTGCACAAATTTACTTATTACAAAATAAGACAATGTCATTGTCGATATTGCTCCGACTATCGCCCCAGACCAGGTTTTATTAGGACTGATTTGTGGAGCTAATTTAGCACCTCCAATCAATCTACCACCAAGATAGGCGAAAATATCGCAACTCCAAACGACTGTTAAAATCCAGATCGCCATTTTGAAACAATTTTCCGTCCATTCAAAAGCATTAAATGTTACATATAGCATTGGAATCAATATGTATATAATTCCAGTAGTAAAAAATTTAGCTTCCTTTGTTTTTTTGTTCAACCCAAAAGCCATAATTACTGACGTGATCATACTTCCGGTGAACATAATCAGTTCTTTAACTGGCGCGCCTTTAGGAGCGACATTCAGGTGAATTATCATATAGCCCATGAGTGCGAGCATAGCTCCAGTGAAAATTTTTATCATTTTTCCATGATTATTCAACGACATAAGATTGCAAATTAGCGTTATACCAAGCGCATACATAACATAGCGTATATCATATATAGAAATGTTAATTTTGATAAATTTTGAAAATGCAAATGCTCCTAAACATGCCGCAAAACTAATGAATAATGTTTTTTTGTCTTGACCATTCATAGAAAACCACTCGCGCAACATTAAAAAAAGACAAATCAAAGATAATATCTGAAAATATACGCCCCCTAAATATAGAACATAAATTACGAGAGGAGCTAGGATAATAGCGCTGACCATCCGTAAAATAAAATTATTTACCATAAGTCCTTTCTCTCTTGGAATATTCGTCTATAGCTTTTTGCAATTCGGCCTTATTAAAATCCCCCCAAAGAAGATTTGAAAAATATAATTCACTATATGAACATTGCCATAATAAAAAATTGCTCAACCTCTGTTTGGAACTAGTTCTAATAACTAAATCTGGATCAGGAACTCCGGCTGTATCAAGATGGTCTGAAATATTCTCCACTGTAAAATCTATGCCTTGTTTTAGCATCTTCTTTACTGCGCGAACGATTTCATCTCTGGAGCCATAGCTTATGGCGATCTGAACATTGATGCCAGTGTGGTCTTTTGTTTTTTCAACATATTCATTCAAGATATTTTGAAATTCCGGAGATAATCTTGCGATATCTCCGATAACTTTAAGTTTTGCTCCGGCTCGCAGGACTTCTTGCAGGGATTTGTCATTCCTGAAGAAACGCAATGCTAAAGCCATAAAATCTGATACCCATTTTTTTGGACGCCCCCAATTTTCTATAGAAAAAGCATAAAATGTCACATACTTTATGCCTAGCTCCTTGGCATCCAGAATGGTCTGAGCCATAGTTCGCATGCCAACTAGATAACCATCCATAATGGGCTTATTATTTTTTTTTGCCCAAGTTGAATTTCCGTCCATTATAAATGCTATATGTTGCGGTATTGACATTACTAAATTAATTTTATGTATGAAATGACTTTTTTAACACCTTTTACCTTCTGTATAACATTTCGTACCGTTCGCGATTCCTCTTCTGTGCGAGCAATGCCAAGTACATATACGACGGAATCACATGTCTTTATCTTAAAATTCACAGAACGCACATCCTTTTCACAAAGCAATGCAGTTTTGCAAGCTGTTGTTAGATAATCGTCTTTTACAAGTTGAGTCGCAGAAAAATTGCCAACCATAATGTGATTGTTGACTTCCGATACTCCTTGCACTGCCCAGACCTCTCGCTCTGCCAAACCAACCCATTCAGGATTTGAGACTACTCCAGTTAACAAAACACAACCATGATCAGTAACGGCAGAAACATCACTTTGAAGCTTATGATCAACTTTGTATAGTCTATTCTTTATCTCGATATCAATTTTAGAATCGTTTAATGTATCTCCAAGTCTTTTTTCACGCACAGCGGTATAACCGCCAGCAACCATACCTCCCCCTATGATAACAGGAACGCATCCCGACGTAATCATCAAGCTAACAAGCAACAAAAGCTTCAATTGAAAACGCATTTTCTATATGTGCAAATCTACCAACTGTGTCCAAGCATACTACATCAATGCGATAGTTTTCAAATGGTTTATTCCGTTGACTCGCAATAAATAAAAGCGCATCTACAATTCTTTTTTGTTGTCTGAAAGATATACAGCCTTTTGCTTCAGATAGTGTCTTGCGTTGCTTCACTTCAATTGCAACAACATCGTTGTCCTTTTTGGCCAAAAGATCTATTTCTCCATATCCAGTTCTTATCCGTTGTCCTAAAATTTCGTATCCAGCATTTTGTAGAACTTTTGAAGCGATCCGTTCGGCAGCAATGCCTTTTTCGTATGTTGATAAAAAACTTCGGTTTAAATATTGATATGGTTTTGGATTAGCATGCCGTTTAGCAGAAAAACCCCATCCAGTATGACATTCATCCTTTAAAGCAAGATTCCCCTGTATCATCCTAGTGCAACTTTTTTTTATCCCCATCACTATTAAGAGTGTAGCACATTATACAAAACTTTTCAATATTTCTTCTGCTCTATTTACAACATTTCTTGGAAAACCAGCTAACAATGCGACATTTATTCCATAGGATTTATCAGAAAAACCTTCTTTTATTTTATGTAAGAATACGATTTGATTGTTCCACTCTTTAACGGTAACTGATAAAAACTTCACCTCCGGCTGTGTAGTCTTTAGTCCGTTCAGCTCGTGATAGTGAGTTGCAAAAATCGTCCTGCTCTTTATCCTATTTATGATATCTTCAACAACAGCCCAAGCTATTGCTAATCCATCATAAGTGGATGTTCCACGTCCTATTTCATCAAGAATCACAAAAGATTTTTCAGTGGCATGTTGCAAAATTGTCGCCGTTTCTATCATTTCTACCATAAAAGTTGACCGACCCGAGGATATATCATCGGATGCACCAACTCGACTAAATATCCTATCGACAACACCAATCTTTGCATAATCTGCGGGAACAAATGAGCCTATTTGAGCCATAACAATGATTATTGCATTCTGTCGTAAATATGTGCTTTTTCCGCCCATGTTCGGGCCAGTAAGAATTGACACAAATGACAATTGAGAAAAATCGCAATCGTTTGCGATAAAGTTGATGCCAGAGCCATTTAAGTTATTTTCTACAACAGGGTGTCTCCCGTTTTTTATTTCCAGAACCTTGTCATAAGTAAGTTCTGGCCTAACGTAGTGTTTCTCGATTGCTAATTCAGCAAAAGCAGAACACAAATCTATAAAGGAAATATTTTCCGACAATTTCCTGATGCTTTCTTCTTCTTTAACTACTAGCTTAATCAGGTCTTCAAAAATCAACAACTCTCGCCTTTTAATATTTGATTCTGCGGAATAAATTTTGTTTGCGATTTCATTTAATTCGGACGAGCTATATCTCATGCTGGTTGCTAATGATTGCCTGTGCACAAAATTATACGGAACCTTGGAGGCAAAATTGGGTGATACCTCTATAAAGTACCCTATCAGTGAGTTATTTTTTATCTTTAGTGTTGGTATACCCGTTTCTTTAACATACTTCATCTGAAGTTCCTTGATTACGGATTCGCCATTTTCTAAGAAATTAATATACTCATCCAATTCTGTATCAAACCCGCGCCGTATAAAACCTCCATCTCTTGCAAAAAACGGAACCTCATCTGTCAGCGCATTTTCCAGTGTCTCAATAAGTTTTTCGCTCCCATCAAATGAGAGTCGCAAATTTTTTAATTCGGGATATTTGGCAGCATACCTATCAAGCTCTAAAGCCTTTCTTAAGGATACAGCGATACATTTCAAATCTCTTGGACTAGCTTTCCCCATCACTATCCTTGTTATCGAACGTTCAAGATCAGGGAATCCTGAAAAATGCATATCTACTACGGACAAAAATCCAGTATTTCTCATAAAAAATTCGACAAAATCCAAACGTTTGTTAATTTTTTCCACACTTGACAGAGGCTCCATAAGCCACCTTGCAAGCATTCTTCCCCCCTGAGATGTTTTGGTTCTGTCTATGTTATATAGCAATGTGCTTTTTTTATCTCCAGATTGTGCTGTTGTTAATTCCAAACTTTTTCTAGTAAAACTATCCAAAGCTACGTGTTCTGAATGATTTACTAATTTTGGGAAAGTTAGATTTACCTTCTCAGATTTATATACTTCCATCACATAATCTACTATAGCTGAAGCAACTTCAATAAGTCGTTTTGAAAGATTGCCAAAAGAATCGATGAATTTGATGCCAAAAAATTTTGCTAAACGTTCTTGTCCAGCAGTTTGCGCGAATTTCGAGCTTGGGATAGATCTAATCATCGATTTATAATTATCCAAAATTTCTAAAACTTCTTTATCGGTTAGCAAACTGTCATTGCAGATAATCTCAGAAGGTTCCACCTTAGCTAACGTAGATGAAAGTTCAGAAGCAGGAATTTCATCAACAACAAATCTACCAGTTGAGATATCAGCATAAGCTATGGCTATCGCTCCATCGCTGCCGATACCCGACATAGCCAAAAGAAAATTATTTTGCTTTCCAACTAAAAGCTCTTGCTCGATAAGCGTGCCCTTGGTGATTATTCGGGTTACCTTGCGTTCAATAGTCGCATTGGAACCGCCTCGTCTTTTCGCCTCTTCAGGGGTTTCCATTTGTTCACAAATAGCTACTCTATACCCTGCTTTGATTAATTTTGTCAGATACATTTCAGAAGCGTGCCAAGGAATGCCACACATAGGTGCGTCATTCCGTTTTGTCAAAACCAACCCTAATTCCTTTGATGCAATCTCAGCATCTTCGAAAAACAACTCATAGAAATCACCCAACCTATACAACAACAAAGCATCCGGATAGTTTTTCTTTTCGTTGCAATATTGTTGCAACATTGGGGTTAGTTTTGGCTTATCTTTTTGTGTCATCGTGAAAGCTAAATTCCTTTGTAACAATATCAAATTTTTCCCGCAAATAAACAACTAAATCTTGCACTAACCCTTCTGGAGTTGATGCTGCGGATGTTATCGCCATTGAATTCACATTAAGCAATTCATCAACATCAAGATCATCTTTTGACTCAATTAAAATGGCTTTCTTAACCCCAGAATCAAGTGCTACTTCAATCAGTCGTTTCGCATTTGAGGAATGAGACGAACCGATAACTAGCAACAAATCAATTTGTTTCGCCACTCTTCTAACAACATCCTGACGCTCTCGAGTGGCATAGCACACATTATTTTTGCTGCCCGATTTTATTTTGGGAAACTTTTCCGTTAATTTCGTAACAATTCGCTCTACCATAGAGTAATCGAGAGTAGTCTGCGTAAAATACACTACTTCATCGTCCGAAAAATCTGGCAGTAAATCTATATCAATTTCATTATAAACAACGTAAAATTTCGTATTATTGGCGCATCCCATCAGAGCCACTATCTCTGCATGAGATTTATGTCCAATAATGATAATTTTTTTGCCTTGTTCGCTCGCTAATTTGACTTCATTTTGAATAGATTTGACTATGGGGCAAGTCGCATCTATCACTGTCAATCCTTTTTTTTCTGCCCTATCAACAACTCGCGGAGAAACACCATGCGCAGAAAACAAAACCGTGGCTCCATCAGGAATATCATCTATCGATTCGACTTTAGTCATTCCTTGTTGCTCCAATTGCTTAACAAAAACTTTGTTGTGGATAACATCTTCAGTTACATAAAAACTGCCGTATAATTTTAGAACTTGATTAGCCATATTTACAGCCCTGGTTACACCAGAACAATACCCCCTTGGCAATAACAAATAACAAGTGATAGGCATAGGACATCCACAAAACTTTATATCCGATGATTTTACATCAAATTCACTAAAATCGCAAAATAGCGTGTAAGTTCACTAGAAATGAGGTGCAGATGGACTTTGGTTTTGCATTGTCATGATTTTTGTGATAGACTTCTGATTAGGAATGATTTGAAGGCTTAATGAAAAGGGAATTGTGAATAAAAAGCCATACGCGTTGCAACTTGCAGCGAAACAAAGAATTAGAAAGGAATACGGATGTATTTCTGAGCACGTTTTGAGACGTATCCATGACGCATCGGCAGCTAGCCGTAAACAGACTATATCTGATATGATAGCAAGTCTTGAAAGCCGTCTAGAAACTGCAGTGTTCAGATTAAATTTTGCGCCAAGTGTGAAAAGTGCCCGTCAGTTGATTACGCATCGCAAGATCAAGGTGAATGGAAAAATTACAACAGCGCCGTCTTATAAATTAAGAATTGGCGATGAGATAGAGATTCAAGACAAAATGGCTGATGTTATGCAACCGCAACTTGAGCAGGCGCAAAAGCGTGATGTGCCGAGCTATTTTGAAGTAATAAAGCCGGAGCGTAAGGGGAAATTTATCAACATTCCAAACATAGAAGATATTCCTTATTCTGAGAATGTTGAACCTAATCTTGTCATAGAGTTCTACGCAAGATAGAAACAATGAAATAAAGCACAGTTGGGGAAATATTTCCCCTTATTGTGCGTGTTGTGTGTGTTTCGGGAAGTAGCGCAGCCTGGTAGCGCACTTGCTTCGGGAGCAAGGGGGCGGCGGTTCAAATCCGCTCTTCCCGACCATGAGATTGCAGTTGGCCGCAGGCTGCCATAATGTCAACACCTCTCCTGGCTCTGATTGGTGCTTCTAGCCCAGCTTTTTGTAGGATATTAGAGAATCTTTGCGCCCTTTTGGACGGGGCGAATGAGCATCCTTTCCATTGATTGAATTGAATTAAGTTTACTTTTGCATGAATGGGTTTTAGTAATGCAATAAGTTCATGCGCGCACTCATCTGTATCATTGATATCTTTCAATAACAAGTATTCAAATGTAATCTTTAGATATTTGTGATAATTTGAATATATTTTACAGGCATTAAGAATACTCTCTATATTGTATATATTATTTATTGGCATGATTTGGCTACGAATATAATCATTCGGAGCATGCAAAGATATAGCTAGTCGACAAGGCAAATCCTTTGCTAACTGTTCGATAACAGGAGCAATTCCGGAAGTCGAAAGAGTAATTCGGCGACGAGATATGCCTTCATTTTCGTCATACATGAGATTTTGCATTGATTTAAGAACATTTTCATAATTAAAAAGTGGTTCGCCCATTCCCATATACACAATGTTTGAAAGACGTTCTTTTTCTGAATCCCATAACTTTAAATAATCTTTTACTGCTAAAAATTGAGAAATTATTTCTTCGGCCGTGAGATTTCTGATAAAACCGTTATATCCAGTATTGCAAAAGTTACATCCGACAGTGCAACCAACCTGAGTAGATATACATATGGTATTACGCCTAGTTTCTGGAATAAAAACTGTTTCTATAGTGTTCAAATCGGCTAGCTGAAACAGAAACTTTATCGTGCCATCGCTAGAATGTCTTACATTGGCTATTATAGGGCGATAAATATAAAACATTTTGCTAAGTTCATTTTGCATATTTCTGCTTATGTTAGTCATTCCATCAAATGCTCTCGAGCCAAATCTGTACAACCAAACAAAGACTTGCTTTGCTCTGTATTTTGGAAACCCATTATTCTCAAAAATCTTTTCTAGTTCACCGATTGTGCAATTTAATATGCCATCCATTTTGTCTTAGATTTTTAATATCCGAAACTCATTTTGTCATTTTATTTTAAAAATACCTTAAAAAAAAGGAGATATTCACCCCGGCAAAGCAATACGGTAACACCAAACAAAATCCTCTTTTGTCAGGATACCGCAATGCATTTAATGTGTACATAAGACTGGTCATATGAACGAATATCGGAGGTATTGATTAAAAAATAAAAACCAAGTAGAAACGGATGTTGGAGTGAGGTATTCGGACTAAGAAAAAATACGCTTTAGATTGTATCTGGAGAACCATGGATTTCGAAGAAGTCCTCGAATTGTAAGTAAAATTTTCAATAACAATTACAGGCATCAGCCCATTATAAACCGGATACAGAAAGCTGGTCTTAAGGTTTTAAAAGAAAACCCAACAGTAAAGATGACTAAACTGCATATGTATATCAAATGGAGCGAAGAACACGAGTTTGGACTGCTGTCGATAGGAAAAAGATTTGAAGTATCCCCCGGAAAAGCTTCAGTTTTAAGGAAAATAATCGATAAAATAATCTAAAAATTGCCTGTACCGATAAAAAATTTTC
>Ga0256405_10012860_pt1 | contig 10223 bp, 7 predicted proteins | sample RumenRJG_02DNA_FD_189096 | JGI IMG/M metagenome (GOLD analysis project Ga0256405, IMG submission 189096) | Bovine rumen microbial communities from Lethbridge, Alberta, Canada - RJG_02 | ecosystem: Host-associated > Mammals > Digestive system > Stomach > Rumen | place: Canada: Alberta | collected... | reverse complement strand
ACTTCAAAAAGCAAAGAAATCAAACAGTATTTGAAACGGAGTGAGCGCCGAGCAGGTGCGAGGATGAGGTGGCATGGATGCCACCGGAAGCAAACGGAGGCGCCGTGGAGTGAGCAGACAGGAAGTCCGCGACCGTAACGGCAAATCCTGTTTGCCCGAGATATAAATCTTTGTATTACGAAGATTTAGCCAAATCACATAACCTTCCAGTTATTTTGATATCACCTAAGGGTAGTATTTTGGTCAAATTCAATAACCTGGAGGTTATTTTTTTATGCATTACAACGTATTAAAACGTTCTATTAAAACAAAAAACAAATCTGTATACCGTTGGTATTATTCTTTTGTCGATCCTGCAACGGGAGTAAAGAAACAACGTGTAATTCCTGACTGCCACAACAGAGCAGATGCATATGCTTATATTCAGATGCTTCCAGACCTTGATAGAAAGGTTGTATTAATCAAAGACATCTGCAAAGACATGTTTATTCCAGGCAGCACTCACATTGAGCGTCTAGAGCAGCATGGTAAAAGCATCACCATAGAAACCTGCATGCGCCACAGGCGCACAATAAATGTAATTGTAGAACAGTTTAGAAACCTTGAACTCAAAGACCTTACAGTAACTGCTGTAGACAATTTTCTTAGAGCCGACACAAAACACAAGGGAAGCTGGAAGAACGCCTTTTTAGAAACACTCAATTATGTTTATAAAGAAGCTCCATTCTTTGGTTGTACTGGCATTGTAAAGCCACCCTTCCCTCGTTTTGCACGCAATTCAAAAAAAGCAGATATCTTTACAACAGAAGAGCTGGAGCTTTTGTTCGATAAAACAAAATGGACAAATGAAAGAGACTATCTTGCCCTTCTGTGTATGGTCTCGTTTGGATTAAGGATTGGCGAAGTTCGTGCCATTTATCAGCATATAAAGCCTACATTGCATCATTATCACAAATCGGAGTAAGACAGAAAACATGAAACATTTGAGTTGCCTCAAGAAATTTACTATGGTATTTTTCATCATATTCAGATGCTTCTTGTTTTCTTTTATAAGAATCTATTGTATGTAAAGCAGCGGTTTCTGGATCACGTCGGAAAAGTTCTTTAATTTCCTCATTTGTTTTTAAAGTATCAACCGGCGTATACATATCAAATGGATCATCCAATTGTTCTTGTCGGCTGTAATAAAAATATTTATTCTTTAAGGAATCTAGAGTAAAGTCATTAATAGATTTGTATTTATAAAAAGTATTAATCAGCGTACTTCTTAAAGTTTTCAGCCTGCTCAAATACTTCATTGTAAACTTCATTTCTCGGAACTGGAGGATAACCATTCTCATCCAAAAGAATCATTAAGTCGGCTTCCATTTCAGCTTTTACATCAATTCTCTGGTCCCAATCAGTATACTTTGTCTTATCATCTACAAGAGCCTTTACTTTCTTTGCCAGATCTTTCATCTTGTCATCAGGATATTGATTTTCAAAATGGAATTTCTTTGCGCAGCTTACAAGAATGTCGTAAAAGGCTTTTTCTTCAAAAGTGATTCCTAGTTCCTTAAAGTGCCCTTTGTCTTTCTGAATATCATTAAGTAATTCATTCAACTGCTTTGTAACTTCATCAAGAACCTGAACTGTAAAATCATCAAGGTGACGGTTGTTGTATTCTTCAACAAGCTTCTTCATTCTCTCGCTGAATTCCATTGCCTTGATTTTGTTTGTTCTCTTATAATCTGCAATTACCTGCTGGAGTAGCTGCTGCAAGATTTTTATTTTTGTATTTGGCAGCTGGATTGTATTAATCTTTTCAAGATATTCAGGTGTAAAAATATCAAAGTTTACATTCTTTCCAACCTGGAACAGTTCTTCTACTCCATCAGCTTTAATTGCCTCATTTATAAGCTGCGCAACATGATAATTCATTGTAGTGATGTCAGGAGCATCGCCTTTTGTAAGCTTAAACAAAATAGAACGGATTGCAATGTAAAAGTTGATTTTATCTTTATCGCTTTTGGTAATATTCTCGCTGGAAGAACAAAGATTAAATGCCTTCTTCATTCTGCGAACTGCATCCATAAATCGCTTTTCTAATTCTTCACTTGCCTGAACAAACTCTACAGCCTTGTTCAAACATTCAAGCTGCTGAAGTGGACTTCCATTGTAATAATCAGAAGAATCAAACTCATTAAACATTGCATCCAGAACACTGATCTGGTCCTTTACAATAGCAACGGCTTTATCTGTATCTTCAAACTCTTCTTTTTCATCGCCGGTATATTTTTTGAGGGCTTCGTTCATTGCCCGTTTGATTCCAATGTAGTCTACAATCAAACCGCGGTCTTTGCCTTTGTAAGTTCTGTTTACACGGCTTATTGTCTGAATCAAGGTATGCTTCTGCAGTGGCTTGTAGATGTAGATTGTATCAAGAGACGGAACGTCAAAGCCTGTAATCCACATATCAACAACAATTGCAATCTTAAAGTTTGATTCTACTTTCTTAAACTGGCGGTCCAGTTCTCTTCTATATTCATGATTTCCAAGAAGTTCAAAAAGACCTTTTGTATCTTTAGCCTTATTCTCGGTCATTACCATTTTGATTTTTTCGATAGGCTTAAAATCTTTATCACCCCCTTCGACATGCTCAGGGAGCGCACATGGAACATTCCATTCAGGGCGAAGCTCAACAATCTTCTGCCAGAGCTTATAGGCAATCTCACGGTTTGAGCAGACAAACATTGCTTTACCTTCAACAGTTGCACCTTCTCGAACACGTGTTTCATAGTGATTAATAAAATCCTGGGCAACTTCTGCAACTACATCATCATCACCAATAATTGCATCAAGGTTTGCAACTGCCTTTTTACTTGCGGCAATCTGCGCTTCATTAGCGCCTTCATCTTCGCACTGAGCATAATACTCTTCAATCTCGCGGACTTTCTTCTGATCAAGAATTACCTTTGCGGCACGGCCTTCATAAACAAGATTTACAGTAATTCCATCGGCTACAGATTCTTTCATTGTGTAGGATTCAACTACATCACCAAATACCTGAGCCATTTCATCAATTGGAGTTCCCGTAAAGCCGACATAAGTTGCATTAGGAAGAGAATCATGCAGATACTTTGCAAAGCCGTATTTATGTTCAACGCCGTTATCTGTAATTACAGTTTTTTCTTCAAGATTATTCTGACTGCGGTGCGCTTCATCACTTATACAAATAATATTTGAACGCTCAGAAAGCAGCTTTATATCCTCACAGAATTTCTGAATTGTGGTAAGAAAGACACCGCCGCTTTTTCTGTCTTCAAGTTTTTCTTTCAACAGTGCTCGGCTTTCAATACATTCAACATTTTCATCGCCAATATAGTTTTTGCTTTCAACAAAGATCTTGCTAAGCTGGGCATCCAAATCTGTTCGGTCAGTAATTACAACTATTGTCGGGCTGTTCAACTGGCGGGACTTCATCAAAAGCCTGCTCAAGAAAACCATCGTATAGCTTTTACCGCAACCTGTAGCACCAAAGTAAATACCGCCCTTACCATTTCCATTAGGACGGATTGCAGAGCCAATGCTTTTATACAAAGATTCAGCCGCGAAGAACTGAGGATATCGGCAGACAATTTTTGTTTCCTTATCGCTGGAGTCCGGAAAGTAAACAAAATCTTTTATAACTTTTACAAGCCTGTCTTTACGGAAAAGGCCTTTTACCATTGTGATAAGAGAAGAGATTCCATCAACTTCCTTGTCTGTGCTTTCAACCTTTCGCCAGGCATAAAAATATTCATATGGGCTAAAGAGAGAACCAATCTTATTATTTACTCCGTCGCTGATTACAACAAAAGCATTATATTTGAAAAGCTCCGGGATATCGCGGCGATAGCGGATTGTAAGCTGTTTATAAGCATCTTCAATTGTTGTGTTTTCTTTGATTGCCGACTTAAACTCAAGAACCACAAGCGGAAGTCCGTTTACATAAACAATGCCGTCTGGAATACGAAGCTGTTCCCGCCCCTGAATCTCAATCTGATTTACAATTTCAAAAAAGTTTCGTTCTGGTTCTTTAAAATCTATAAGTTGAATAAATAAGTCTTTTTTAGATTTATCTTCTCGACGGATTGTAAAACCATTGCATATTAAACCCAGCATCCGTTTGTTTGCATCGTAATCAGAACCGCTTATGTTTTTGAGCTGGGTAATAATGGAAGAGATTTCACTTTCAGACAGAAAATCAGCAGCATATCGATGGCGCAAAAATGTCGCAAGCAATTCAGGCAGAAGAACATCAGTCTTTTCACGGTGAATATCCTGACCAGTCTGGTGAGTATATCCTTCGTTTTCAAAGAGCTCCATTATCGAAAGTTCAAGACTGTGTTCTGTGAATTGCATGAAATACTCCCATCTTCAATATAATAACTCTTTTATTATTTTAATTTGAGAATTGCTTGTCATATAAATCTATTTATCATCCGGATCAATTATTTGATTAATACTTTCTATCCAACTTATATTTGAAGCTTCAAATAAATTTAGAAACTTGAGAAAATTTGTAGAAGGATTATCTAAAAAGTTATGAGAGAGAGATGAAATATTGTTTTTCATAATTAAATAATTTGCTTTTGTTATCTGTGAAAAAATAAATGTTCTTTGATCTTTACGAGCTTTATAATCAGCTGTTGTTGCAAGTCCTGTCAATCGTCTTATTTCAGAAGTATTAGTCTTTTTACTTTGAGTAGTCAGTTTTACAGTACCAAAATGCATAAGAATTACTTGCATTGTACAAGGATTAGTAAAAATTATCACCTGATCTGATGCATCTTTTATTCCAAATATGTCATCTATTTTTTCTCTTATCTGAAAAAATCCTTTTGAAGGTGTTTTATCAGTATCACATATTGCAATAATAATATCATACTTATCTTTTGAATATTCCATATGATATATAGGTGCTATATTACCACAACACTCTGCATTTATTGGATAAAAATCATAAACGTCAGACCAAATCTGTAAAGATAGTAATTGTAAAATATATTCATACTCTTCAAAACCTTCACATATTAGACATACTTTTTTTGTCTGATTTGCTAAAAAACTTGGTTTACTCATTTTTTTACCTGTAATAAAGTTTCTATCATATCTGGGTCTGGTATTGCGCCAAGTATACCTTTCTTATATTTATCATACAAATCTGTAGAATCTGCTCTTATTCCATCTTCAGCAGTAAATGAGCTAAGAGGATATAAATAAATTTTCTTTTCATCCTTATGTACAAACCAAATTTGCTCTTTTCTGAATAGTTTTTTACAATCTAATAAACTTACATCATGTGCAGAAAATATCAATTGAGCAGAATCATTTAATACATTATTAAACATAGAAACAATTTCTCTGGTAAGCTTAAAATGAATACTAGAATCTAATTCATCAATGATAAGTGTTTGCCCCTTTTTTAATGCCTCGACAACATAACTTGCCAATGCAGCAATCTTTTTAGTTCCAGTAGAATCAAATAACAAACTTGGCAAAAATTTTCCCTTATATACTGATACCAATTTTAGAGAATCTTCAATCGATTTTGGAATTCGATTTGCAAGAACTTCTTCCTCTGTAATTTGGTCTGATTCTTTTACAAGTTTAATCTTTGTATTATCAATATATTTATAATCATCTAAATATAAATCTGCATTTTTTATGAAACTAACAATTTCTGCTTGTAATTTATCATGATTTTTTAACATTTGAATTGTGTGTGATAAAGGGATATTATTCATATCGATTATTATCAAATTTGATGCAAAATTAGTTAACATTTTTTTTGCTTCATCAAGATATTTCAATTCTGTTGTATCAGCTATATGAATTAAAATATTTTTCTTACTTAATAAAAGAATACTCTCTTTAAGCTTTTCATCTTTACAGACAAAGTTTTTATTCTCAAAATCACGTAAAAAATATATTTCTAATTTTTCATTGTTATATGAATCTAATATTACTTTAGAAAACTGTTCAAATAAAAAATCTCTTGTTTTATCATTAAACTTAAACTCATATTCCCATTCACTCTGATCCTCAATAAAACGACAAGAGACAGAAACTATAGGATTATCTGAAAAAATATTTGAATGAATAATACGATTCTCATCTAATAGAATATTTCTTAATGCTTTTAAGATTTTAATTAAACAAGTTTTACCAGAATTATTAGGACCATAGATACAAGCGGATTTCACAACATTAGTATTATTAGATTTAATAACATTTGAAGATAATTTTTTACTTCGTAAATCTGCTCGTAAAGAGAAAATCTCTTCGCTTAAATACGCATATGCATTATTGAATTTTAAACTAACTAACATAATAATTATATTATATCACATTCTATTTTTTATGCAATAATTTTACATAAAAAATAATAATTCTAGTTCTTACCCTTATTTTCAATCTTATTCAATTCTTTAAGCGTTATGCAACCGATTCAGCCGATTTAGGATTATAGTCCGCACTTGTCGCATACAAATCCAAAACCTGCCGATACATAACTTTTTCAGAAGAACGGATATCGCGGATTCGAGCCAAAAGTTCTTTCCAATAATCGCCGCCACCAGCTTCTTTCAGCCGTTCATCGTCCATAGTAAAGCCTTTGCGGATATATTCGTTCAGCCGCTTTGTTGCCCACTGACGGAATTGAGTTCCTCGCAAAGACTTACCCCTATACCCTACTGAAATTATTACATCAAGGTTGTAGTAATTTGTAGGCTTGGTAGAAAAATCGGAATTTCCGATTTTTCTCACTACGTTTTCTTTTTCAAGTTCGCCCTCTTCAAAAATATTCAGAATATGTTCATTTATAGTTGAGCGTAATTTTTCAAAAAGAGAAGCCATATCGTCAATAGTAAGCCATACAGTTTCACCTTCAAAACGAACATCAACAGATATTTTGTCATCAGAGGTCTTAAAAATTACGATTTCGCTTTTATTTTCTTCCATTTCGTTTCATCATATACTAGGAGGGGGGAAGTCTCCCCCTCGCTCGCACTTCGTTGCTCGCTACCCCCTCTAGCGGGGGCACCCCCCCGCAACGCCCCAACTAATATAATTAAGTAGTTGTAGATTCAGTAGTAACACCTATACTATTTAATAACGCATTATATTGTTCTAAATCTAATGCTTTTAATCTATTTAGAATTAATTGTGCATCTCTTTTTATTTCTGGGACTTCTATCGGTAAGGTTGCTCTTTCTATATCCCCATTTAAATGTGAGTATTCATTGTTTATCCGCTCGTTCAAAAATACTGGTAATTCAGATGAATTAAAAAACTTTTTTTGCTTTTCACGATCATCTGAGTTATCAGGAAATTTATAAAACAAATATATCTCTAAAAATTTTCTTGCATTATTGCCAAAATTAAATATTGAAGAATAGTTCTCATCATTTGGATTTTCTATATTTGCACATTTATAAACTTCGTTAAATAAATAATTAAATTCAGTTACAAAGTCTTTCATATATTGAGGCATCAATTTAATTGTTGATGTGTTGCCATTTCTAGAAATTAAAAAAAACGCTTTATTTGTAGGTATCAATCTAGCATCTTGTTGCAAAAAATTACATTTTAACCTTTTCAAATATTTCAAAAAATCCAAGTTATGTGTAGAAATAAATAATTGTTCAAAATTTTTATTTAAAGCAATTTTCTCAGAGATAAGAGAATACATAAAAAATATATGATTGCTATCTAGACTAGAAATTGGGTCATCAATCCAAATAATTGGCTTTTTTCCATTTGTATTTATATCCTCAAGTTTTGCCATAAAATAGCAGAATGCAACTAGACTACATTCTCCTTCACTCATATTATAAGCTTTTTCTCCATTTCTTTGGATTTCAAAGTACAAATGCCTATTATCATCTTCTTCTTGAATCTCTTCTTTGCGTACAGCTTTTAATTGTAAAGAACTATTTCCAAAAAAATTAGAGAGATATTCATTTACTTTTCTTGCTCCCTTTTCTTCATCATTTAGTTCTTCTTGTTTTTTTGAAATAGCATCTAACTTTTTTAGAATTGTTATGTTTAATCTGTCTAATTCTGCTTTCTTTGAATTAGCTGCATCCAACTTTTTGCATATATCTTTTTCTAGCTTTGTATAATTTATTGTCTTGATAAAATTATAGACTTCATTAAATTTTAGATTTTTTCGAGCTTCTTTTTTATTTGAACTTAGTTTTTTTGCATATTCGTTTGTTTCAGAAACTAAATTATTATAAGAATTTTTAATATTTTCAAAAGTCTCTGAGAAATTATGCATATCCGTAAATACAACAGTATCAAAAACGTGCTCTTTCTTATAAACAACTTTATCCATTAATTCTCTTATAGCTTCTTTGTATAAGCTTGAAAAATCTGTAAATAATTTTTTTATTTCATTTAAAGTAGACTGTTGAGCATAATAAAAGTCTTTTTCATCAATACTACATATTTTATCAATGTTTAAGATTTCGCTTTCTAATTTCTTAATCAATGAAACCGAATCTAAATCTAATTTTTCGACTTCTTCATTGAAATGTTTTTGTAACAACTCCCAACGCTCATGAGAAATTGGATTCCCACAAAAAGCACAAACGGTTCTACCTTTTTGAAGTTCTTTTCCTTTCTTTACCCAATCATTCAAGAGAGAATTTTCAACTAATTCTTGAATTTTTTGAGACGATTCTATTTTACGTTCAACTAATTCTTTTACACTTTCTGAAAGTGATAAATACTTTAAAATGTCCTCTTTTTCGCTTATTGTTGGTTTTATTTCCTCCTTTAATAATGCCTTAAATTCTTCTACTTGTTCAGTTATCAAAGGAGTGTAGGTATCTTCCAAAACTGTTTGAATATCATTTTTTAGCTTTGCAATTGTATAATTCTGATCGCCGTATAAATCTGACTGATATTTTATTCCCTTTTGGGTATCAAGAGCCTCAATTTTTAGCATACTTTCTAAACCTTGAGAGGCAGTTTTATATTCATCATCCAAATTTTTGTATTGGGATTGTAATTCTTCTAATGTTTTATACAATCCAGTCTTTTCTTTTCCTTCTTCATTATCCCCAAGTTCAGATTTGAGCACATCTATTTCGCCTAGTATACGATTATTATCATCTCCTAATATTGCAAATGATTTTATATCCTTTTCCGAATCAACTATAAATGATAAATTATCTTTTATAAAATCCTCATTAAAAACTCTGAAATCTTTTTTATTTGAAATATCGTTTTGTGTTAGTTTTGTATCTTCACCCTTTAGTTTTAATGAAAATTCTGGCAGTGTGTATTTATCAGAAATTGAACCTGTTTCAAATGCTCTAAAAATTCTAGACAGTGTTGTTTTCCCTGAATAGTTTCTACCATAAAAAATATTTATATCTGATAAATTTACTTTTTGACCATCTTTTGTTTTAACAGAATTTTCCCAAACAAAATCCTTAAATACAGCAAGATTCTTTATATTGATTTCTTCAATTTTATTCATATATTATCTCCTTACATTCCGCTGATGCGAGAAATTACCAGTTGTTTTAATTCTTGCAATTTAGCGATTTCCCCTGATGAATCTTTTATTGCTTTTAGAACTTCACTTCCTAACAAATTAAACTTTTCTAAATCTTCATTCTTTGGTCTCTGAATCATAAATCTACCAATATCTTCACCAGAAACTCTTTGTCTTCCACTAGAACCATTCATGTGTTTTATTGCATAAGTAATGAAATCTGGATTTCTGACCAAGAAGTAATTAAATGATGATGGAAAATCTCTTTTAGCTGATAAAACAATGAATTCAGTTGAGCCAAATGCTATTTCTTTTTCATCAAGAAGATTTATATATGCAGCTTTTCCATTTTCGAGACATGGTGTAATTCTAGCCATTAAGGTATCACCATTCTTAAATTTCATTCCACCATTATATTCTTTTAATTCGTATTCAAATGGGATTGCATTTTTAGTTGGTAATGAAGACATATCAAAGCATTTATATACTTCTCCCTTTTTTAGAGTTCGTTCAGGATTCACTTCAATAATTTCATTCAACTCAATTAAATCATCATTATTACCCATAAATAATTCATCAAACAAACACTGCGCCGTCTTTTCCAGATTTTCATTTATCTTCTGCTTAAGCTGGATGCGTTTTGTGATGGCGTTGTAGGTGTTTACGATTTTTTCTTGTTCTATTAGGTCGG
>Ga0256405_10012859_pt1 | contig 10225 bp, 9 predicted proteins | sample RumenRJG_02DNA_FD_189096 | JGI IMG/M metagenome (GOLD analysis project Ga0256405, IMG submission 189096) | Bovine rumen microbial communities from Lethbridge, Alberta, Canada - RJG_02 | ecosystem: Host-associated > Mammals > Digestive system > Stomach > Rumen | place: Canada: Alberta | collected... | reverse complement strand
CTGAGAAACTCAAGGAAATAAGAAGAAAGTCGCAGATTCAGTTTGAAGATTTATTGGGTTCATTAGATACGTCAATTATTGAGAAAATAAATAAAAAGAATGATGTGATCAAGTTTCTGAAGGGATAATATCGCTTAATCTAAAGCTTTCTTTCTAACATCACTAAGTATTCCGGAGTACCTTCCTCTGGCTGTCTTTTTCCGTTTGGCTGAAAGCCGTGGGACTCATAAAACCTGATCGCATCTGTATTTTTTTCCAAAGTCCACAAAAAACGAACGTCGGATTTTTCCTTAGCGAACTCTACTAATTTAGCACCAATACCTTGATTCCAAAAGAAATAGTCCACATAGAGTTCTACTATTTCCTTTTCCTCTATGTGAATTATCCCTTTAACAATACCGTCATCATAAACCCAGATGTTTTCAATTATTTCAGGCATTTGATACTTTTCTACTAATTTAACTACCTGTAACTCATTAAATGAATAATCATCATTATGAAAGATTGATCTGTACTTCATTCTCTTAACAAAAACCAGGATTTCGGCTATTCTTGACAGATCTTCTGGCTTTGCTTTTCTGATATTTTCCATTTTGTCACTCCGCTTTTTTCAGAGTATTTCTACAAACATTACTTTTACCTCTCGTAATTATACTTCATTAGCTTTTGTAAACAAAGTATCATGTAGGATCAGTTGATAATAGGAATACACTTATTTCCCTAGGTTTTACACCGAAGTTAAATTACTAAAGAGATTGACGTATTAGGCAAATATAGATACACTATAATTATAAATATAGTGTATCTATATTTGCCAAGGAGATCATATATGGGAGCAATCTACACAGAAGCACAGAAAGAAGCCACGAAAAGATATGTTAATTCCACTGATCAAATCAGGGTTCGAACAGATAAGGGGAATCTTGATTTTATCAAAGAACATGCTAAGACTATGGGTGAAACCATGGGAGAGTTCGTTAACAGGGCAATCATGGAGGCTATCTACCGTGATAGGGGAGAAATCCTTATCGAGATGGTGCACAGCGATGAGTATGACATTTCAGGACGACTTCTTTTATCCGGCGATGATCACTACGAAATAGACTATATTGTAGGTGGTGTCCGAAAGATTAAGAAACTGGATGAGCAGAAAGATGTACCAAGTAGTTTTGTATCTGACTATGCATGGATGTCTCTCGAGAATGCATATGAGAATGAACTGTTAGGCGGTGAATGAAATGGCAATGTTTACTTTGATGTGTAAAAATGAAGAAGTGATGATACTTCAGATGGGTGAAGACGGAAATATAGTTAAGCTTGGTAAAAAGGAGAATGTATCATAAGGATTCGCTGGTGAGCGAAGACAGGATTTCTTTTGTACTTGAAATGTACAAGAGAAAAATCGATATGTACGAGAGATTTGCCTCGGGTGAGAATTTGAGCAGCATAAGATTCTGAAAATAATTTTCCGATTATAGCAGAGTATCATTTGATGACAAAATGACCAGATTGCAAGCTAAGGAAGAACCTAAGCTATTTTGTATTTTGGTTTGGAAAAAGGAGGAAGGACATGATCAATTGCAGTGTATATGCTCCATGCAGATAAAAATATTTGTATGGAGGATAAATGATAATGAAAAACAGAATAAAGGAATTAAGAGATTTTTACATAATCTGGATCACACAGAGTCTATCACAGCTTGGAAGTGCAATAACAGGATTTGCGCTTACGCTGTGGATGTATGAAAAAACTGGATCAGCGCTGAGTACAGCAGCGCTTACAATCTGTACATATGCGCCATATGTCATTATGAGCATTTTTGCAGGAGCTATAACAGATAAATTCGACAAAAAGAAAACCATGCTCATTTGCGATCTTTTTGCGGCACTTACGACGGTAGCTGTATTTGTACTGTACAAAACTGATACGCTGACCATGTGGCATCTATATGCCATCAATGCCTTTTCGGGTCTTATGAACACTGTTCAGCAGCCTGCGTCAGAAGTGGCATATTCACTTATCGTTCCAAAAGAGCATTATCAAAAGACCAGTGGTTTTCAGCAATTGTCACGTTCGCTTATTTCAATTGGCAATCCGCTGATAGCTGCAGCACTTTATGGACTTGCAGGGCTGGATACTGTTATCGTCGTAGATCTTCTGTCTTTTGCCATAGCATTTGTGGCATTATTGTTCTTTATAAAACTACCTGAGATCAAGGACGGAACAAGTAAGGACGAAAACGTGATCAAACTGGCTAAAGAGGGGCTAAAGTTCCTAAAAGAAACTCCGCTTATACTTACTGTAATACTGTTTATGGCGGGGGTTAACCTCACAGCTTCAGCCTTTGATGCAGTACTTCCGGCCCTTGTCATACCTCAAAAAGGTAACAATGTGTATGGGATCGTAACAGCATGCTCAGGGCTGGCCATGGTAGCAGGAAGTTTCCTTCCAATGATCCTGCCAAAGCCCAAGGACAGGGTAAGAGTCATATATCTCACGATGCTTTTTGCGCTGGGGATAGAGAACTTTTTACTGGCCTTTGCAAGAAGCTCTGTTTTATGGTGCATAGGCCAGATAATAGGATGGGTGTTTGTTCCACTCATGGCAGCCAACCAGAATGTAATAATGCGCAATGTCATTCCAATAGAGCTTCAGGGAAGAGTATACGCTTGCAGAAATACTCTGCAGTTTTTTACTATTCCAATCGGACTTTTCCTTGGCGGACTCTTTGTAGACAAAATCTGCGAACCGTTTATGGCATTGAAAAGTAATGATCCATTCTGGACTTTTCTTTTCGGAAGCGGTAAGGGATCAGGCGCCGCAATGATGATGTTCATTCTTGGTGTGACAGGAACAGCCATATGTATAATCTCCGGTCAGATTATGAAGAGATATAAATATACTGAATGATACTTTTGGCTTAAATTTCAGTGTAAAACAGCCTCAAATGAGTGTAAATTTGAGGCTGTTTTTTGTTTTGTGATAAATATATTATTGGAAAAAAGAAGTATTAGCTATTTGACAAGTCATCAAGTTTATAGTAATCTGTGATAGCGAACGCTGATAACTTATGATGAGATCAAAGACATGCCAAGAGATAAGACACTAAGCCATATCAAAGTTAATAAGGCCATAAAAGAGGAGTTCCTGGAGAAGGGGTTTGAAAATGCATCGATCCGAAGCATTGGCGCCCGTGCAGGGATGACTTCTGCTGGGCTTTACAGACATTATGCTGATAAAGAGGCTATGTTTGGCGCAATGGTGGAGCCACTCATTAATGGGATCAAGGACTGGACCAAGAAACATACACAAAAGAAAAATCTCATGGTAGATAACAAGGCAGACAAGAATGAGCTCTTCGGAGAAACATTTATTGATCTTATCAGAGACGTTATCCTCCCTATGAGGGATGAATTTAAGCTTCTCATGACCTGTTCCAGGGGAACAGTGTACGAGAATTTCATTCATGATTACGTCAAGGAGAACCAAAAGGCTTTTCTTGAGGCTATAAATGTACTTAAGGATAACGGATACCCGGTAGTACCTATCGATGAGGAGGAACTGCATATGCTGCTTTCAGCATATCTGACCGCATGCTTTGAGCCTATCATCCATGATTGCGACGAGGCAACAATAGATAAATACTTAAACACCATACAGGAATTCTTCATGCCGGGTTGGCAGAGGATAATGGGATTAAATTAAGAGCCGCAAGGCTCTTTTTTAATGTCGTTAGTTATCGATCAGCTGTTAGCGATAGCTAACGAAATAAATAATATTAGGAGGAGCTAGAAATTGGGAAAGAAAAAGAATTTTGATCACATGAAGTTGATCAGACAATATGCGGGAGGGCATACAAAGCTCATAACGCTGGGAAGGATCATAGCAGCAATAAGCGCCATTTTAGTATTGGTGCCATACTATGACCTGTGGAAGATCATAAGCATTGCAGCAAATAACGAGGACACGGCCCGTATCAGCCACTATGCGTGGAGCGCTGTGATCCTTACAGTGTTATCGCTGCTAGTGTACATTGGTGCACTTTTTTGTACACATATTGCGGCCTTCAGGGTGCAGGCAAATATGAGAAGTTCTCTTATGAGAAGGATCATCACTCTGCCCCTTGGAGTATTTGACGAGGACGGGACAGGAAAGATAAGGCGCATAGTAAATGACTCCACAGCTGCCACCGAAACCTTTATTGCTCATCAGATACCTGATAAGGCTGTAGCAGCTGTAACACCAATTGGCCTTTTAGTGCTGATCTTTGCTTTTAACTGGAAAATTGGACTTTTGTGCATGATCCCTGCAGTTATTGGATTTGCCTGCATGATGACCATGATGGGAAAGGGAATGCAGGAAAAAATGAAGGAGTATCAGAATGCACTTGATGTCATGAGCTCAGAGGCTACGGAATATGTAAGGGGAATTCCGGTTGTAAAAACCTTTGGACAGACAGTTCATTCTTTTAAAAGGTTCAAAGACGCCATCGATGGATTTGGAAAGTGGACTACTGATTACACCCTTATACTCAGATGGCCAATGACTGCATTTATGACCTGTATAAATGCAATCTTTGCCTTTATAGTGATATCTGCATTTGTCTTTTCAAAAGATACTGTGACAACCGGCCTGATACTGAACATCATGTACTACATTATAGTTACGCCCCTTATCACAGTTGCCCTTACTAAAGTGGCATATTCCGGAGAAGCTGAGATGACGCTGATAGATGCTCTTAGCCGCGTGGAATCAATAATGCAGATAGAGCCGATGTCAGATAACAAGGCAGGAAAGGTTCCCACCGACACAAGCGTTGAACTTAAGAATGTCACATACAGATATAAAGATGCAACAAGGGATGCGGTAAATGGCGTCTCTCTTAAGATAGCTCCCGGTGAGCATGTGGCCCTGGTTGGACCATCCGGCTCAGGAAAGACCACCCTTGCAGAGCTGATGGTAAGATTCTTTGACGTTACGGAAGGAGAGATCCTGATAGGAGGCGTCAATGTAAAAGATATACCATCTGCCGAGCTTATGAAGAAGGTTTCCTTCGTATTTCAGGACAGCAGACTTATTAAGAAGTCCATATTAGAAAATGTACGTATGGCAAAGCCTGATGCATCTGAGGCTGAAGTTCTTGATGCTCTTAAAAAGGCCCAGTGCATGGATATTATCGAGAGGCTTCCAAATGGAATACATACTGTAATAGGAGAAAAAGGAACATACCTTTCAGGAGGTGAGCAGCAAAGGATAACCATTGCAAGGGCAGTGCTTAAAGATGCCCCGATTCTTATACTGGATGAGGCCACTGCCTTTGCAGATCCCGACAACGAAGTTAAAGTTCAGGCGGCGTTTGAGGAACTTTCAAAGGGGAAGACTCTTATTATGATCGCCCACAGACTTTCCACAGTCATGAAGGCTGACAGGATCTATGTCTGCGATGACGGTAAGTGTGTAGAAAGCGGAACTCACGGGCAGCTCATGGAAAAGAATGGTCTTTACAAGCGAATGTTCGATGAGTACTCAAGATCAATAGAGTGGAAGGTAGGTGCATGAAAATGATAGAGAGATTAAAACATAAGTACGCGCTGTCCACACAGGGCGCTAAAGACATGATCAGAGCGTGCATCTGCGTCACAATTACCAATATTGCGCTGATGATGCCTGCAGGAATACTGTATAGTCTTATAAAAGACCTGTTGGAAGGGACACTTACAAGGGAGCGCATACCTTTTTATGCAGTTGCAAGTGTAGCAGTGCTTTTGGTTATAGCTGTGACTAACTTCATTCAGTACAATGCCACGTTCTTAACAACCTACAGAGAAAGCGGTGTAAGAAGGACTGCAATAGCTGAAAAGCTAAGGAAATTGCCACTTTCATATTTTGGGAAAAAGAATATTTCGGACCTTACAACAAATATCATGGGAGACTGTGCCCAGATCGAGACTGCATCCAGTCACTGGATCCCTGAGCTTATAGGAGCTGTAATATCTGTGAGTATTGTGGGGATCAGTCTGTTTTTTGCCTTTGATTTCAGAATGGTACTTGCAAGCTTCTGGGTTATTCCTGTGGCATTCATCATTATTATCACTGCTTCTGGAGCGCAAAAGAATGCAGTCAGAGAGAACTCGGCTGTGAAAATGACCATGACTGATGGAATACAGGAATGTCTGGAATCCATAAGAGATTTAAGGGCTAACAACGCTGAAGAAAGATATATGGATGAACTTGAGGGCAAGATCAGAGATGTGGAGAAGATGGCTCTTATCACAGAGCTTAAGATGGCCATATATGTCAATTCTGCAGCTATCATCCTTAAGATCGGTATTGGAACTACAGCGGTGGTTGGAGGAGCTCTTTTTGCCAAGGGAGAGATCTCACTTCTTACATTCTTTATGTTCCTTATGCTTGTTGCAAGGCTTTATGACCCCATGCAGATCACCTTGCAGAATTTTGCAGCTATTATATCCTGTGGAATTCAATGTGAGAGGCTGGATGAAGTTCTTTCTACCCAGATCCAGACCGGAGATGAGAATCTAAGAAATTCCGGATACGATATAGTCTTTGATCACGTGGGATTTAAGTATTCAGATGACACGGATGTCCTTAAGGACGTGAGCTTTACGGCCAAGCAGGGGCAGGTTACGGCGCTTATCGGACCTTCCGGCGGCGGAAAGACAACGATCTCAAGGCTGGCAGCCAGATTCTGGGATGTCAATGAAGGAAAGATCACACTGGGCGGCGAGGATATTTCAGGAATCGATCCAGAGACACTGCTTAAAAACTATTCAATTGTATTCCAGGATGTAACTCTTTTTAACAGTTCAGTCATGGAAAATATCCGTATAGGTAAAGAAGGCGCTACAGATGAGGAGGTTATGGAAGCAGCAAGGCTTGCTAATTGTCAGCAGTTTGTTGAGCTTCTTCCTGACAAATACAACACCCGAATTGGAGAAAACGGAAGCGAGCTCTCAGGTGGTGAGCGCCAGAGAATATCAATCGCAAGGGCGTTTCTTAAGGATGCTCCCGTTGTGCTTTTGGATGAGGCTACAGCTTCACTTGATGCAGAGAATGAGACTGCCATTCAGGAAGCTCTTTCAAGGCTCATCAAGAACAAAACCGTCCTTATCATAGCCCATAGGATGAGAACCATCGCAAATGCTGATAAGATAGTTGTTCTAAAGGATGGAGTAGTTGCTGAGCAGGGAAGTCCGGAATTTTTATCAGGGTACGACAGCATATACAGCCGTATGACCAAGCAGCAAATGATCGCTCAGAACTGGAAAATGTAAGGCGCATTATTCTTGTTTTATGTTGAAATAACGTCCACCGAAGACCATTCAATGGTTTTCCGGTGGACTTATTCAAAAAAATTACCAAATTCTTAAATTTTTATAGGCGGAGGCGGTTTCCTTGTCTGGATGCTAAATTTAACTTACAATATTATCGTAGGATTGTTTTATTGTTGTTGGGATTTTGTGGAGAGAACCTTTTGTATATTTTTCCTGATGATATAAAAAAATCATACGAGAAACTCAAGGTCCCGCTTCTGATTATTGGACCTTTAGCAAGTGGTGGGTATCGGCCGCTTGCTATTTCTGATGGATTTCTTAATTTTAACAATATTTCCCGTGATGAATTGTATAACTATTATGGAGACAAGATAAATGATGGCCTTTATGAGAAAGTGCATCCTGATGAGAGAGAAAAGCTTCGTGCTATCAGTATTGATTTTCTTGCCAAAAAATCTGAATATGACGTCACTTTCAGAGTAAGAAGAGATGACGGCTATCATCTGGTACATGCAGCCGGCTATTGGCAGACCGTGGAAGATGGTACAGACCTGGCTTTTTTAGTTTATGCAGATGTTCAGAAGCATGAAGAGCTGCTCTCAGAGATATCTAATAAGTACAAGCTCTTTCAGCGGGATGATTTCTATACCGACGTATTAACCAATCTTCCCAATATCAACTACATCAATAAGCATGGAGATGCCAAGATGAAGGAAATCGTCCAAAGAGGCGAAACTCCCGTAGTCCTTTATCTGGATGTGGATTCCATGCAGTCCTATAACAGAAGGTATGGACTTGAAAAAGGCGACGAACTGTTGATCCTTGTGGCAAATGTCCTTATGGCAGAGTTTACCCATGGGATTGTTGCGCGGTTTGCCTCTGACTTTTTTGAAGTCATTGATGGGTATAACAGCCAGGAAGAGCTCATAAATAGGATTGAAAGAGCTAATGCCAAGATAAAGAGTAGGGCATATGGAACAACTTCAGGGCTAAAAGTCGGAATATATGTTGGAAATAAAGATGTTTCCCTTAGGGAATCCATTGACCATGCCATCAGAGCCAATAAGCTCGCCGGCGAGGAGATGAACAACTTCTACAGATTCTACACTGCAGAAGATGACACTTTATACAATTATCAGAGGTATATAGTTGAAAGCTTTGGCAAAGCTAAGGAAAATGGTTGGATCAAGGTCTTTTACCAGTGCTTTTTGCGCATTGAAAGTGGCAATGGTATGGGATTTGAGGCCCTTGCAAGGTGGATGGACCCTGATAAAGGAATGATAACTCCTGATGATTTCGTACCTACACTTGAAAAATACCACCTCATGCATGAGCTGGATCTGTATATATTTGAAACCGTATGTAAAGAGGTAAAGATCCGCTATGATGAAGGTCTTCCGCTTTTGCCGGTTTCCATCAATTTCTCCAGGCAGGACTTTGATTATATCGATGTTGTTGGTGAGATCAACAGGATCTACGACGAGTACAATATTGAACAGTATGGCATAGACAAGAGCTATTTTATCATTGAGATCACGGAGCAGGGAATGGCTACGTCTACTGATAAATTCAATGAGCAGCTGGGCAAGATCAGAGAAAATGGCTATAAACTTTGGATTGATGATTTTGGAAGCGGCTATTCATCCCTCAATGTTTTCAGTAAATTCGATATTGACCTTGTTAAGTTTGACATGGAGCTTCTGATGCATCTTGATGATCATAATGGCGCTAATCGTGAAATCCTAAAGGCTATGATAGATGTTGCGCACAAGCTTGGCATACACACATTGTGCGAAGGAATGGAAACCGAGGAGCAGAGGCAGTTCCTGTTAAGCGTAGGGTGCGAGCTTGGCCAGGGCTTCTATTACCACAAGCCGGAGGGACTTGATACTATTTTAGACAGACTCCACCAGGAAATCCCCATTCCGGACTGGGAAACAGAAGATGAAAGAAACGAGCGTGAAAAGAGCTGGAAGTAATGCCAGCTCTGACTTTGGTTACAGGATCGAGCAGCACAACAACCAGAAGGTGGAAGAAAATGATAACAGGAGGACAGATCATTGATCTGTCCCTGTTATTGTGAAGTAAACATTTTTAGGTTTTACGTCAGACCCGATGTCCTGGATATATACTTGAAAAACTGAGTAGGGATAGGTTTTGCTTATTACACCAAAGATTGAGTAAAAATCTGATCTTTTGTAGCTGGTTTTGCCTGATTCATACTCTTTTGCTACAAAACAACCTGCTTTGTAGCGGTTTTCCATGCCAAAATCACCGTAAGGGACATAAATATAGACTACGTTAGCGCCAGAGGTTAACTCGTAGAAGTTTGTCTTTTGCCTGTAATTGTTATCTGCCGAGTTGGACCGATCCCAGTTAGTTAGAGGAAAACTCTTATCACAGCGGGATGCAGTGATATCCAGATTTTTATATGTGCCATAGAGGATGCCATCAACTGATTTAAGGCTGCTTTTGATATAAAAGGGCTCTTCGCCATATCGCACATAGTAGCATTCATCTATAAATGGAAGCAGAAGAACGCAGTCCTTGGGATCTTTTCCCCAGGTCGAGGCCTGGGCTGTCTCCATAAGGTAGAATTCTTTTGTCTCGTTGTACACTTCGGCAGAGGTGTAGTCTAATATGTAGAGCTGCGTGCAGCCAATAGATTCCTTGAGCTTGTTTATGTCTATAGACGCGGCATCCAAGCCGGCTGTGTGGACCATGACTCTTGAATACGCATATTCTGAGAGCATTTCTTTTAGGTTGCTTCCATCAAAGAACGTGGAGGTTCCAAGGCCTCTGTCGGCATATATGGTGGTTTCCAAAAAGCAGCTACTGTCTTTTCCGAGGAATTCAGACACTTTATTACCTATGGCAGTATTAATCTCATCATTTTGGTAGTTGTCTATGGTTCCAATTGAATCACCCG
>Ga0256405_10012858_pt1 | contig 10225 bp, 6 predicted proteins | sample RumenRJG_02DNA_FD_189096 | JGI IMG/M metagenome (GOLD analysis project Ga0256405, IMG submission 189096) | Bovine rumen microbial communities from Lethbridge, Alberta, Canada - RJG_02 | ecosystem: Host-associated > Mammals > Digestive system > Stomach > Rumen | place: Canada: Alberta | collected... | reverse complement strand
AGGATGGATCCAGAGCGGCGGACTTTTCCCATGACAAGACGGCATCGGACTTGTGCTCAAAATAGTATTGGACATTTCCAAGCAGATAATGAGCAGTCGGATCGGAAGGATTGGCGGCCACCGCAGCCTCAAGGGCCTCGAGTTCCTCCGTGCGGAAAGGGAAACAGTATTCCTTTGACATCGACGAAGCCCTGTGCCACCTTTCATCGGAAGTGGCGACGTCCCCGGCGAGCCTGTAATAATATCCGCTCATGTAATCCAGCATGGGAGAGACGGTATATGGCTCTACGGGGTTTTTCTGCATAGGAGAGGACGAGAATCGCGTACCCTGCGCCTTAACTGCATCCAGGAACTCCGCGGCAGCACGGTAACCACCCACTGAATAGTAGAATGTAGCAGCCTCCAAAGCCTCCTGAAGCGGATTCCCTGCATGAGCCATGATTTGTCCGACAGAGGACATCCTGCCTTCGAGCCTGGCTAATTCTGCCCTGCTGACGAAATCCAGCGGATCGGCGGCAACATTCTCTTTCAGAAGTCCGAGAGCCCCGGCCTTGTCGCCTCCCTGGCTCAGGAACCAGGCTTTTACGAACTTCCCGATTGAACTCTTTGTATTCAGGGAGAGACAGTTGTCGATAGCCTTCATTGCCCAGTCCCGGTTGCCTTCCTTCCAGTATAATTGGGCGAGACGCTGATAGGAAATGGACTGGAATCCGGGATACCAGACAGACTTGCCCCAATAACTCTCAGCCTCCTGATACTTTCCAAGGGCATGTGATACCACCCCGAGAAGGTAGTACATCTCTCCGTCTTTGGGATTTGTCTGATAGATCGCTCCCAACTTGTCCACCTCCGGCATATAATGGAAACCGGTCAGCCGCATGAACGCCCTCTGGAGATGCTTCTCAGCCTTTTCCCACTCGCAGATACGCGCATAATAAATCCCAAGGTTCACGTTGGTCCTGGAATCCATGGAGTCTCTCTTCAGGGCTTCCTCATAAAACGGCAGAGGACTCAGACGTCCGTTGTGGAACTCTTCCAGTCTCTGGCCTGCCAGCAACAGTTTCTCCACCGAATCATAATCCTCCGGAGCAAGAGGCTTGTCCACATCGTGGGGCTTGCGGATATCAGCCTTGACCACAGGAGTATAGCTGATCAGTTCCCTGCCGGACGAATCATAAAGGCCAGCGAAAAGCTCCCTGTCCTCCAGCGTGGAAGGGATTGAAAACTCACTGGTAAAGGGAGTATCGGGATCGATGTCCAACTTTTTGTCCAGCAACACTTCACCACCGGCTTTCACGAGAACCCTCGCATCCCTGAACACCCCGGTTGCATTGAAGCCGACGAATATGGCCGACGGTCCGGTACGTTCAAGGTTCACAGCGGCATCCAGATTCAGGTTCTTCACACCCCTTATTTCCTTGATAGGATACCAGTACTGCTCCGACTCCCGCACCTCGCCGGGTCCTATCCAGCTATAGTCCGGCTGGTTGTCTGAGAAAGTTCCTACCATAAGCTCGAGATACGGGCCGTCAGTCTCCGTAAGCATGTCATTCCAGACACTTTCCGTACCCCACTCAAAGAATTTTTTACCAGGAACGACATTATGGTTTGCATAGTGTGCGACACCAGCCTGCATGCCATGGTCATACCCGGCAAAGAAATCCTGTTTGTAGTTGACTGCGAAAGTGGAATTCGATCCCTTGAAACTCTTCCACCAGCTGTTGTCGGTCGGTTCAGGATTCCCCTCGATCCGATTCATCGGCCAGTCCGTATAGTTTACCTTGCTGTGGAAAGTCCCGTAAACAGTCTGGGGAGGGAATATGATCTGATAGTCCTCATTGCAGTGGACTGCCACATTCGCCCAATAAAGGAATGTCTGGATCAACGGGGTACGGTTTTCCATCCTGAACGTGGCCTTGACATAGGATTTACCCGGATAGACAGTCAAACCGATGGTCCATTTCAATCTTTCCGTCATTTCAGTCTCCCCGACCCAGATGGTCTTGCTCCCGTCGGGATTCACAGAAGTTTCATATCCGCAATTCAGGGTAGAGGACGTGCGGTGGTGGTGGGGGACATTCCATTCTACACCTCCGGATATCCATGAACCTATCTGTCCGATAAGGGCAGGTCTTATTACATGCTGCCGATAGAAGAAATGATAGCCGTTCTGCTTGTCCACGGAATCGAATATCCTGCCGCCGATTTCGGGCATCACACCGATGTTTATGTATTCATTCTCCAGCGTCAGGTACTTGTATTCCCTGTCAACCCTTTCATCGGTCAGGTTATTGTACAGGGGATAGGGATAGACATGACCCGCAGCTCCCTGTGATGTCCTGCCCGTGAAGAAGAAGGGATCCACCTCCGGATCGCCGACCAGATAGGTCGGTACGACGATCTTTGTCTCATCAAGGATAACCTGTGCGCCAAGCGGAAGTGACAGAGCCATGAAAGCAGCTGCTGCCAGCAAAAGATGTTTCCGTGCCATGGGATGAAAAAATTAGTTTTTGATAAATAATCGAGACTAAATATACAAATAATATTTTATTTGTCTGGTGAAAGTGTTATTTTTGTGCTAACAAAAATGTTTCCCAATGGATTCACCGTTCATATACGACAGATACGTCACCGGAAAGAACTTTATCGGCAACAAGGAGGATGCTACCATCCTGGGCAATCTCATATCCCACGGTGAGAATATCACCATATACGCACCTCCCAAGAGCGGGAAACATTCTCTTATCCAGCAGGTGCTGTTCAACCTGAGGATCAGCGGCACGAGGTTCGCCGTAGGACAGGCCGACCTTGTCCCCATCAGGACCGTTTCCGATTTCCTGCTCACTTACGGAGCCACGGCGATCCGCACTGTCGCATCCACCCCGGACGAGTATTCCAGGATCATTTCAAACCATCTGGGAGGCACGCATTTCGTCTTCGACCGTCTCGCCTTCTCCGACCATGACCAGATCGTTTCCCTGAACTGGGATCCGGATGACAACGACCTTGAAAGAATGCTCCTCCTCCCCTATCTCATAGGCAGCGAATCCGGACAGCATATCGTCATGATCCTCGACGAATTCCAGAATCTCGACAAGACCGAAGACGGGGAAAGGGTGTGGAAAGCTATGGAGAATGTGATCCGCGAAAACAAGCCGACGGACTCCCCCGCATGCTCCTTCGTACTCACGGGGTCGCAGGTAAATGCCATGAAAAGCATTTTCAAGGACAGGCGGTTCTTCTACCGTCTGGTCGAACATTTCCCGATCAGGGAACCAGAAAGCAAAGTCATCGCGGAACATATCGTAAAAGGCTTCCTTTCCGGTGGCAAGGTCGTGGACAGGGAGCTGATCCTGGGCGTCTGCAGCCTCCTGCGCAACAACATGTGGTATATAAACCACTTCTCCTCCATCTGCGACTACCTCACCAGGGGATATATCACTGAGCCGATGCTGATTGAGTCCCTCGGCATCCTGCTTTCAATCCATGAACCCAGGTTCAAGGCCACGATGGACGATCTGACGACCTTCCAGGTCAGTCTGCTCAGGGCTATCGTAGACGGGAAAAAGAAATTCAGCTCCGCTGACATCATCAAAGGATACGGGCTGAACTCGTCGGCCAACGTACGGAGGCTGAAGGACGCATTGATGAAAAAGGAAATCGTCACCTTCGATGATGAAGACAGCCCTTCCATCATCGATCCCCTGTTCGAATATTGGGTGAAAAAATATTATTTCAAGATTGAAGTCTGATGGCAAGAAAACACATCGTTGTCCTCACGGGGGCAGGAGTCAGCGCAGAGAGCGGCATTTCGACGTTCAGGGACAGCGGAGGTCTCTGGGATAAGTATGACGTGAACGAGGTGTGCTCCATAGAAGGATGGGAGCGCAATCCCTCACTGGTGCTCGAGTTCTACAACGCACGTAGAGCCCAGCTCCGCGATGCCAGGCCGAACCCGGCCCACTACGCCATCGCCTCCCTGGAAAGTTCCTATGACGTCGATGTCATCACCCAGAACGTGGACAATCTCCATGAGAGGGCCGGGAGCACGAGAATCCTTCACCTTCACGGCGAACTCACAAAAGTGAGGCCCGAGGACAGCTACTGCGACAGGGATTCGTTCTCCACGGAAAACGTGATCGACGTAGGATATGAACCGGTCCGGCTTGGAGACAAGTCCCCCGGAGGTATCCAGCTCCGCCCGCACATCGTTTTCTTCGGGGAAGCCGTTCCCAATATCGTCAAGGCCATTGACCTGGTGGAAAGCGCCGACCTCATCCTCATCGTAGGGACTTCGCTCCAGGTCTATCCCGCCGCCGGACTGTACAGGTACGCCCGTCCCGACATTCCAATCTTTATCATAGATCCTAAGGAGGTCCCGGTACATGACGGCCGCATAACCCACATCACGGAGGTGGCTACGAAGGGTATGGAAACCTTCTCGAAGATTCTGGAAGAGAAAAAGTTTTGATTTAATCAAAAAATATATATCTTTGCACCCGCTTTGAAAAAGGAGGTGTAAAGACATCATGATCATAGTTCCCATCAAGGAAGGCGAGAATATCGAGCGCGCCCTCAAGAAGTTCAAGAGGAAGTTCGAGAAGACCGGCGCCATCCGCGAAATGCGCGCCAGGAAGAATTTTGAAAAACCTTCCGTTCTCAAGAGAATCGCTCACGAGAAGGCTGTCTATGTCCAGCATCTCCGTCTTGAAGAAGAGCAATAAAAAAGACCTGCGTTTGCAGGTCTTTTTTATTGCTCTTGCCAATCAAGATTGAGGGGGCGGACCCCCTCAAACTCGTTTCTAGGCCTCGTCCCACTGCTTGCGGAGAAGGTCCACCGCAGCAGAAAGAACGGTCTTCGGATCCCCGACCTGGCCGCATTCAAAACTCACATATTTGTCATATCCCATTTCCTTGAGGGCGCGGAATCCGTCGACATAGTTGTCGAGGGGACCGTCCTCGCCGGGAGTCTTACGACGGCCGCGGCTGGCGATGTGGACATGCTGGAGATACTTCGTACCTGCAGACCAGAATGCGCCGTAATCGGAGGTTTCTTCCTTCATGTGCCAGAAGTCACCCATGCATTTCACACCTTCACTGTCGGCATCGCGGGCAATGGCGGCCGCATCGGCTACAAGCCTCATGTAGAAGCATTCTCCGCGATTAAGGGGTTCAAGGATGACGGTGGTTCCATTCTCACGGGCGAATTCTCCGAGGTCATGGAGCTGCTCGCACAGATAGTCCCTGGTCTCCTGGGTATGGGGCTTGCAGGGTTTCTGGCCGTTGAATGCAGGGACCATGATGACACCGGTGGAGCCAAGCTTTCCGGCAGCTACGATGATTTCCCTCATGGTGGTGTCGAAGAGTTTCTTCACAGCCGGATCTTCGGCAAGTATGAAACCTTCAAAACCTGCGCAGATGGCAGAAACCTTCACCATCCTGCCTTCAAGGGCATTTTTGATTTCGTCAACCCTGGCCGCCAGTCCCCTGCCTCCGGGCTCGAAACCGGTCACGCCGAGGCTCTCGATGAAGTCGAGTTTCTCCTTCAGAGTCTGTCCGGGAGTAAGGCCTTCCTGGAAAGAGAGGTTCAGCGTACGCGAATCTCCGGCTTTCTTCTTTCCCTCTCCGGCGTTGGAGCAGGAGGTAAGGGAAAAAGCCGATGAAGACAGGGCCAGGGCTGCCGCCCCGGCCATACTGCCTTTCAGAAAAACTCTTCTATCCATAATCCTACCTCGTCTGGTTGCCCTGAGGCGTACCGGGAATGGCCACTACATACTTGGACATATCCATAGGGCCGTTCTCGAGTTTTTCAGGAAGATAATCCATGTCGGCGGCGCTGATTTCATCCCAGGTAACTTCCTTTCCGGTATAGGCGCTCTCGCGGCCCATCACTCCGGCAAGTGAGGAAATGCCCGTGTCGGTAGCCTCGTCGTGAGCCTCGCCGCGACGGATGTGGTTGACCCAGTCAACGTGCTCGAGGACATAGGGATTGGTCTGGGTGTGGGCTGCCTTCTCAGCCTCCCCGTCGAACGCCCAGAGCAGGTTGCCCTTAAGGTCCTTGATGGTGTTGTCCTGGCTGTTCCAACATCCCTTGGTACCCTGGACGAACTCGCTGACATTGTTTGCGCAGCCATTGATCTGGCGGCACATGCTGTGCAGGTGGACATCGTTCTCGAACACGAAATCGATGCTGAAATTATCGTACTGGTCACCGGTGAGCCTCCTCTGGCGGCTTCCGAAACCGACGGCCTTCACGGGATGCTGGCCGGTCATCCACAGGAACACGTCAATATTATGGACATGCTGCTCGCAGATATGGTCTCCGGAGAGCCATTTCCAGTTGACCCAGTCGCGGATCATGGACTCCATGTCGCTCTCACCCGGCTTGCGCTCGCGGCACCAGAGCATATCCTGATTCCAATAGACGTTTCCGCCGGTAATCTCGCCTATGATGCCGTCCTGGATAAGCTGGAAGGCCTCGACATAATTGCGCTGGTGATGGCGCTGTACGCCGGTAACGACGCTTAGTCCCTTGGCAACGGCCTGCTTTGCGGTGGCCATGATGGAACGGTAGCCCTTGGAATCCACGGCGATGGGTTTCTCGAGGAATGAGTGGACACCCTTCTCAGTGGCGTAAGCGAACATCATGGGACGGAATACGGGAGGGGTGGTCATTATAACCATGTCGACTCCGGAATCGATGACCTTCTTGTAGGCGTCGAAACCTACGAAACAATGATCGTCAGGCACGTCCTGGTTGCGTTCGCTCTTAAGTTTCGAGCGGAGGGACCCGAGCCTGTCGGCATATGTGTCGCCGAGGGCGGTAACGGTGATGCCGTCTGCCGCATCGAGGAGGTTCATGATGGCGCCGGAGCCACGTCCGCCGCAACCGATGACGCCAGCCTTCAGGGGCTTGCCGTCAATGGCCTTGTCTACAAGGTCAGGAACATAGTAGGTACCCTTCTCGCGGAGGGGAAGCGATCCCTTTTTTCCGCACGAAGTAAGGACCGCGCTTCCTGCCAGACCGGCGGCTCCGATCATGGCTGAGTAGGAAAGGAAGTCTCTTCTGTTAAGTGTCTTGCTCATAAAGTGGTTTTTATAAATTGGTTAATAATATCATTTACATTTGGATCCCTTCCGGGACTTCGCACACGACCCTGAATCCGATGCCGACGATATCCGAATACCACCAGATGCTCTTGGGATTCTGGGGGTCGGTGACAAGCCATTTGTCATGCTCCGTGTGGGAACGGGCGGCACAGCGGACCTCCGAAGGAGAGGATTCGAAATTGCCTCCCCTGACGACATGCTCGGTCCCGGATTCCGGTCCCTTGGGATCCCTGACGGCTCCTCCGGCATAGGCGTCCGCCGCGTACCAGTCTGAGCAGTACTCCATGACGTTTCCGAGCATATTCTTGAGGCCGAACGGATTGGCTTTTATTTCTGAAGGAAGCGACGTGCGTCCGTCGCTGTCTCCGGCATAAACGACATAGCTGTCAAGGGTGTCCGTCTTTGCAGGGAACAATTTCCCGAACAGGCCTTTCCCGCTGAGTTTCGCAGGGTCGCCCTCGAAGAAATAAGGGGTATCCGTGCCTCCCCTGGCGGCATACTCCCATTCGGCTTCCGTCGGCAGCCTGTATTTCTTCCCGGTCTTGAGCGAAAGCCACTGGCAGAATGTCTCGGCCGAATAATGGGTCATGGTTATTGCGGGAAGCGAACCCTTGCCCCAGCCCTGGTCTGGAGAACCGAAAGGAGGGGTGGGACCGCTGACGGCATCCAAGTCCGGACGGGAGTTGTTCGCATAGATAGCCGAAGGAGGCGTGCGGCCTTCCGACATGGTCTCATTGTAGAAGGACCAGAACTGGTCCCAGGTCACTTCATACCTTCCCATGAAGAAAGGAGACAGGGTGACTTCACGGACCGGCCCTTCATCCCCGTTGCGGCACGGCTCAGAATCCGGGCTCCCCATCATGAACGTACCGCCGGGAACTGCAACCATCTCTATGGATGCAGAAGTGCCTGGAACCGTTTCGACGAAGTCAGCAAACCTGTCCACCGCCGCGGCGGTTCCGTAGATCTGCCCTCCGGAAACTTCAACCTTGCCGACCATCTGTTCATGCTTGTAGTTCGGATCGTAATGGCCGGCATCAAGGTGACAGCTGATGCACTGGAGGTCCAGCTTTTCCTTGTTGTCTTCGTAGTAGAGATGGGCAGTGATGCCTTCGTCGGCGATACCGTCCGGGAAGAGATTCTGATGGCACTCCTCGCATGAAGAATTGAACACGATCCCCTTTGCATGTGCTAGTTCCCCCATCTTTGCCCAGTTGATCTTCTCCCTGTCTTTCACGAGGTAGGCCCACATATGGGATATGCCAAGACGCATCTTGGTCGTGGTATGGGCGAGCGTGCCCTTGGGAGGAAGATGGCATGCGGCGCAATCGGTCACCGTTCCGCTGCCGTTGTTGTGATGGACAGACTGCTTCCAGCTGACGTCGGCATCAGTGTGGACATGGCATGAAATGCAGTAGTCATTGGTGGATGTCTTTTCCATGGTGTAGTTGAAACCCACCATCAGAGATCCGAGGACAGCCGCGCATGCAAGGGCCAGCAAAAGTATTACCTTCCAGTTTTTCATCCGACCTTGGTCGAAAAGATACCAATTCTCGCAAATTTAAGCATTTTTGGAAGAATAGACAACACTCTTTTTATATATATTTATCTTATATTTGTCATTATTTGATCGAGGACATGGAAGAGTCTGCGAACGTAAAAAACAAGGCTGCGGGACGCCCGGTATGGGAGAAGATCATCAGATGGGTGGTCTTCGGCCTGACGGGCCTGACCATCCTCCTACTGTGCTGCCTTCAGATAGCTATGAGGCCTTCCGTCCTTAAAGGAGCGATAGACAGATATGCTGCCCCGTACATAGACGGTTCCCTCTCCGTGGGGAAGGTGAAGGCATCGGTCATCAAGAGATTCCCGAACGCCAGCGTAACCATCGAAGACCTCCTTGTAACCTATCCCCACGAAAAGTTCGCCGAATGGGACAGCAAAGGCATTGACAATCCGTTCAGGACAGCCGGAGCCGGAACCGAAGGGACCGATACCCTGCTCAGCGCCAGGAAAGCCGAGGTGGAGATCAACCTCATGAAAGCCCTGAAAAAAGAATTCCATATCGGCCGGGTATCCTTGGAAAAAGCCAGGGCCTTCGCCCATATGTACGACTCTACGACCACCAACTGGAACATACTTGGGCTCTCCCCTTCTTCCGGGAAGGACACCGCTGACGCGAAGTTGCCCGTCATCTCTGTCAGCAGCCTGACCCTTAAGGAAAACCCACTGGTGGTTTTCACCGATATCCGCGATACGCTTTTCGGTAGGCTAGCCTTCGACAATCTGGACTTCAAGGGCAGGATTTCAACATCCGACCTGACCGGTAGCAAGGTGGATTTCAGGCTGGACAGTCTCTCCCTGCTTGGCAGGACACCTTCGGACACCGTTTCACTCAGGCTCGACCTCCTCTCTCTGAAATCCCGCCGCCACATGATGGACGTAACCCTCAAGGCTATGGCCGGACTGGGCCTCAACAGGCTTGGAATGATTAACATACCTGTGGAATTCACCGGAAACGCAGGGCTCGTCCCTCCGGAAGAAATACTTGGGAAAAAGTTCCGCCTGCCCAGGACCGGGAATCCCCTTTCCCGCCCCGCCGTATCTGTCAGGGACATGAAACTGAAGGTAGCCGCCATTGAACTTGGCGGAGAAGCGGACGCCGTCTTCCTTGGGGACAGTACCTTCCTGAAGGCTGGGGCAACCATCGACAGATGCAAGGTGGGCGACCTGATATCATTCCTCGGAAACAACATCCCTTCGCTCAAGATGTTTTCCACTGACGCGGTCGTATCGGCGGATGCTTCTTGCAACGGATTCCTGAATACGGCCAGGGGCACACTCCCCGACCTGAAGCTCTCAGTCAAGGCTCCGAAATCGGCGATAAGGTTCAAAGGAATCGACGAAACCGGCTGGATAAGCCTGGACATTTCCGCCGGAACCGGTGAAAAGGGAAGACTCGAAGCCAGGCTGGACGAGGTACATCTGGGGATTCCCGGCCTTGACATCGACCTGGACGGAACCGGTGACGACATACTTGGTGATGATATGAAGCTGAAGCTGGACGCACGTGTCAACGCCTCTCTAACAAGCCTTTCCAGAATGATTCCCGACA
>Ga0256405_10012857_pt1 | contig 10226 bp, 9 predicted proteins | sample RumenRJG_02DNA_FD_189096 | JGI IMG/M metagenome (GOLD analysis project Ga0256405, IMG submission 189096) | Bovine rumen microbial communities from Lethbridge, Alberta, Canada - RJG_02 | ecosystem: Host-associated > Mammals > Digestive system > Stomach > Rumen | place: Canada: Alberta | collected... | reverse complement strand
TCACACGCGAGCCAATCCGTCACCTCCGTGAATTTCAACCAGAGAAGATGCCTCCTCTGATGTTATGGGGGATTAGTCGACGTTTCCATCGGTTATACCCCGGTGACGGGCATGTCGCTCACGCGTTACGCACCCTTTCGCCGGTCGCCGCCAGTCGTATTGCTACAACCGCGCTGCCCCTCGACTTGCATGTGTTAAGCCTGCCGCTAGCGTTCATCCTGAGCCAGGATCAAACTCTTCTTTGTATATACACTATATAATTCTTAGTCAGATCCCGACAGCTTTCTATCTTACCTAAAGAAATCAACGCTCTCGTTCTTGTTCTCGGTACTTTTTGCTTGTACTAATCTTTCAATATTGTCAATGATCTTCCCGGTTCATTTCGAAACGGGCTGCAAAGATAACCACTTTTTCTTTCTTCCCAAACTTTTTTTGGAAAAAATTTTCACTTGTACCAGACAGCAGGTTCCGGACCCATCTCGTAAACGAGTTCCCCACCGTTGACAATGTCGTCGTATTCGATGTATCCAAGTTTGTGTTTCCTGCCGTTCAGCGTAACGCTCTGGATGTAGCGGTTATCCGGGCTGAGGTTGCGCGCCTTTATCCTGAAGAATCCGCCGGCCACTTTCACGTCGGCTTCGTCGAATACCGGAGCTCCGAACCAGTACTTAGTGGATGCCGGCTCGATCTCGTAGAAGCCGAGGGCGGACAGGACGTACCAGGCGCTCATCTGCCCGGCATCTTCGTTCCCGCAGAGTCCGTCATCGGAGTTCCTGTAGAACTCGGAATAGACCCTCCGGACCAGGTCGGATGTCTTGCCGGGTTCTCCTGCCATCGTATAGAAATAGATGATATGGTGGCTCGGTTCGTTACCGTGGGCATACTGGCCTATAAGGCCGGTAATGTCGCCTGAGACATTCTCCCCTTCGATCCTCGAGTCGGCGCAGAACAGACTGTCAAGCCTTTCGACGAACTTCTCGCGGGAACCGTAGAACTCCACGAGCCCCTTGTAATCATGAGGGACAAGCCAGGTGTATTGCCATGCCGTGCCTTCGCAATAGTCGTTCCCGCCGTGTTCCGACTCGAACGGATTGAAAGGCGTGACCCAGCTTCCGTCCGAATTCCTGCCACGTGCGAACAAGGTCTCCGGATCCATGTAATGCCGGTATGACTTGCTCCTTGCGTCGAAATACTCGGCGTCCTTAGTCTTGTTCAGGAAGTATCCGGCGTTGGCGGCTGCCGCGTCGGCAATCGCATATTCCATGTCGTATGCAACGGCCTGGAGCATCTTGTCCGAAGGGATGTAGCCGTACTTGAGCCGGTGGTCAAGGCCGCGGATAGTGTCCATCGCAGTGCTCTTGACCGCCTCCCAGGCCAGGTCAGCGTCGAATCCGTCGAAGTCCTTGACTATCGCGTCCGCCACTGCTATTATGCCCGGGTTCCCCACCATGCAGAAGGTCTCGTTGCCCATCAGGTGCCATACCGGAAGCCTGCCCTGCTGCTTGTATATATGGAGCATCGTGTTGACCATGTCGTTTTCCCTTTCCGGCTGAAGGATGGTCATGAGCGGCATCTGAGCCCTGTATGTGTCCCAGAGCGAGAAGGTGGTATAGTTGACGAACCCCTCGGAAGGATGTATCTGGTCGTCAGCGCCCCGGTATTCCCCGTCCACGTCGCAGAATTCGCTCGGGACGATCATGGTATGGTAGAGTGCAGTGTAGAATATAGTCCTGGCATCCTGGTCGGAAGTCTGGATGCGGATTTTCTTGAGCTCTTCGTTCCAAGCTTTGTGTGCAGCTTCTGCCGTGGCATCGAAATCCCAGCCATCGAGTTCAGCTGCCATATTGGCCCGGGCTTTATCTTCGTTGACCGGGGATACGGCCACTTTCACAAGGATCTGTTCTCCCTCCTCTGTGTGATAGTTCGCCCTACCGAATACGGCCGGGAGTCTTTCCCCCTTAGGCCCGAGTGTCTCGGACTGGATCCTCTCGAAGGAATCGAAAGGCTTGGAGAACTCTGCCCTGAAGAATATTTTCTGATTCTTCGCCCAGCCGAAAGAGAAGCGATACCCTTGGATTGTGCAGCTGTCCACCATCTCGATGCAGGCGTCACCGGGATGGTCCCAGCAACCTCCGTTACAAAGGTCGAAAACTATGGCGGCGCTGTCTGAAGCCGGGAAGGTATAGCGGCTGAGTCCGACCCTGGAGGTGGCGGTCATTTCCGCGGTTATCCCGTACCTGGTGAGCGGGACACTGTAATAACCCGGCCTGGCGACCTCTTTCGTTCGGTCGGCATATGACCACATTCCGGTCTTCTGTGCAGCCTCGACTGCTTCCGGGCTGTCATTTTCCGGCAATCTTCCCCGGTCGTAGGTCACTTCGCCCGTAACCGGCATCACGGTTATGTCGAACAGGTCACCGATCCCGGTTCCGCTCAGATGCGTATGGGAGAACCCGATCACCGTCGAGTCCGACGAGTGGTATCCCGAGCACCAGTCCCAAGTCTGCGGAATGCTGGTAGGACCCAGCTGTACGGCTCCGAAAGGTACGCTTGCACCTACGAATACGTGTCCGTGTCCGCCTGATCCGATGCGGACATCCACGAATTGGGTGAGATCCTCATTTACGGTTGTCTGTTCTTCGCAAGCGGCCATCAGCGCACCGGCGGAAAGGATAAGCAATGATACGATTTTCTTCATAAGGAGGTACCGATTGTATTGATGCAATCGCTAATTTACGATTCTTTATTGAGAAGAAGTAGATTTTGATTAAATTTGTATATTGGTAAACAATTACGTTTATGGGCTTTTTTACATTTCCGGGCGAACAGGAACACAGGAAATTCAATTACAGGCCAATCTACTACGACCCTGCAGAAGAGGAGCGCAAGCAAGTCTTCGGAAAGGTCGACGGAAGGCTTGAGAAGGAGAAGGAAGATGGTGAATACAAGCCGGGTTCCTACATCCGTGGTTCATTCCGTGACGGCAACTATGCGAGAAGGAGCCGTTACACCCTCGCCCAGAGGATCATCGGCATAGTCGGACTGATCCTGCTGGCCATCGTTCTGGTCTACCTCTGCAAGTTCTATTCGCTGCTGTAGGATGGATCTGAGGATTCTGCCAGGCAATATCGCCAACATGATAGCCGCGGGAGAGGTTGTCCAAAGACCTTCTTCCGTGGTAAAGGAGCTTATGGAGAACTCCGTGGATGCAGGAGCCGGTGATATCTCGGTGGTGATCACCGATTCCGGAAGGACTCTCATCCAAGTCATAGACAACGGTTCTGGAATGACTCCGGACGACGCTGTTCTTTGCTTCGAGCGCCACGCAACATCCAAGATAGCTACGGCTGAAGACCTCGACCAGATAACCACGTTCGGATTCAGGGGAGAAGCCCTGGCTTCGATAGCGGCCGTATCCGAGGTGACTCTGCGCACCAGGGTTCCGGATAGCGAGACAGGCTGCCAGGTTGTGTTCGCCGCATCCAGCCATGTCTCGACGACTGAAGCGGCGACTCCTGTCGGAACGAACATCGCGGTCAGGAACCTGTTCTACAATGTTCCGGCGCGGCGGAAGTTCCTCAAGTCGGACAACGTGGAGTTCAAGCATATCGTCGAGGAATTCACCAAGGTTGCGCTTACCAGGCCGGAGATAGCATTCTCCCTCAGCCACAACGGCAAGGACATATTCGTGCTGAAGCCGGCAAAGTCGCTGAAATTCAGGATCACGGACCTGTTGGGGATGAACGTCTCCGGGGATGTGCTGGATGTCTCTGCAGACACTTCCGTAGTCAGCTTGAGAGGTTATGTGGGGCGTCCGGATGCAGCCAGGAAGACATTGGGCAACCAGTATTTCTTCGTCAACGGCCGTTTCTTCCGCAGCCCTTACCTGCACAAGGCGGTCATGAAGGCATATGAGGGTTTGATCCCGGAAGGTTTCACCCCGTCATACTTCATCTATCTTGAGACTGATCCGCATTCCATAGACGTGAACGTCAGCCCTACCAAGACGGAAGTGAAGTTCGAGGACGAGTCCTTCGTATTCCAGGTCATCAATGCCTCGGTCAGGGAAGTCCTTGGCAAGAACTCTTTTGCCGGCGGCATAGACTTTTCCAATCCGGAAGCCAATGACATGCCGGTGCTGGGGAGGCATTTCTCTGAATACAAATCCGATTCCGCTCCGCAGGTGGAAATCGATTTCGACTACAACCCGTTCGATACGGGAACCGCGTCCGGGACGGGCGTCCATCCGGGCCCGGTTCGCTGGACCGACCAGCGGGATGACTATGGGAAATTATTCGAGGACAATGCGTTGCCGCTTTCCCAAACAATTATCCTGGCGGGGAAATATATCCTTTCTCCAGTCAAGGATGGTTTGATGGTGGTCAATGTCAAGCGTGCACGTGAAAGGATCCTCTATGACCGGGCGCTTGCTGCCCTGACCAGGAACGAGCATGTAACCCAGAACAACATGTTTCCGGTCAAGGTGCAGGTCGGTGTTGAGAACAGGACCATATTCGACGAGAATGCAGCCCTGCTTTCATCCCTTGGATTCGACATCTCTCCGTTCGGGACAGATACCATCGTGGTGAACGGAGTCCCGGAAGGATATTCCGGGGAACAGGGAAAGGTTCAGACCATGGTCCAGGACCTGCTGCTCATCCTCTCGGACGACAGTAACCGCCTGCCTGGAGTGATGGAATCCGCGATGGCAGAGAAAATCGCCCTCCTGGGGGCTTCGGCTTCGGATCCGGTGACTTCTCCGTTGGAGGCCCGCCACATCCTGGACGCCCTCCTGGCCGGAGGAAATCCGGAATTGACGGCCAACGGAAGGAAGATAATGGCGATCCTTCAGACGAGCCAGGTTGAAAAACTTTTTTGAATACGATAGTTTATGGCACAATACAACAGGCTTTTCGGCAACATCCCTACGGCGACCAGGAACCTTTTCCTGGTCAACGCCCTGATGTTCATCGCGACTTGCATCAACCAGAATTATATGGTAGCTACATTCGCGATGTTCTTCCCGACTTCGCCTTTCTTCCACTGGTGGCAGCCGGTCACCCACATGTTCATGCACGGCGGCTTCTGGCACATATTCCTGAATATGTGGTGTCTCCTGATGTTCGGCTCCGCCCTGGAAAGGAGCATAGGTTCAAGGAAGTTCGTGCTTTTCTATTTCGTCGCGGGTCTCGGCGCCGTGGCGGTGCATACCCTCGTACAGTATCTTCAGGGCCCTATACTCAATGTCCCGACATTGGGAGCATCCGGAGCCATATACGGCATCCAGATTGGATATGCGATGCTTTATCCTAACGACATCTGGACCCTGGTGTTCCCTCCGGTATCCCTCAAGGCCAAGTGGTTCGTGCTGATATTCATAGCCATCGAGCTCTTTACCGGCATTACCGGGACGGCAGACGGAGTGGCCCATTTCGCGCATCTGGGAGGAGCTTTGTTCGGCTTCCTGCTGATGCTGTACTGGAAGAAGACCGGAAAGATTTACAGGAACTGGAATTAAGGAAGTATGAGAGGAAGTCACCAGGGCAATCAATTCACGGGCGTCGTTGCGAGGGCATTGATGCTCCTGGCCGCTTTCCTGCTGTTCCTGAGCTACGCATCAATGGTGGTGAACCCTTCCAAGGGTTGGTACATGACAGCCTTGGGGCTCCTTTTCGTGCCCATAGCCGTACTGAACGTGATATTGCTTTTCTGGGCCATCAACCGCCGGTCCAGGTCCTTCCTGATACCCCTCCTGGCCCTTCTCCCTTCGATGATATTCATCGGCAAGTACCTGCAGTTCAGTTCCGGAGCCGTTGAACCGGTGTCCCCGACGGTCAAGATACTCACCTACAACACCGGGCATTTCATGCTTGGCAGGAAACCGGAATTCAAGGAGGAAGGGGGACCTTTGGCCTGCATGGATTCCGTCATCAGGTTCGTCCAGGAATCGGATGCCGACATAGTCTGCCTGCAGGAAGTCAACCTCCCCGGGGAGTATGATGTCACCAAGTTCATACGCGAGCATTTCCCGGAATACAATGCCGGTTACTTCATGTTCGTCACCGATAAAGGTACTTATGGCAATGTCACCCTGAGCCGTTTCCCGATTACCGGGAAGGGCAGGCTGAAGTTCGACATGAGTTCCAACCTTGCCATCTACACCGACCTGAAAGTTGGAGAGGAATCTACCCTGAGGGTATATAACTGCCATTTCGAGAGCTACAACATCTCGCTCATGAAGCTGGCGAAGTCCTGGCGTCGGGACAGCACCATCGTCCAGGATACCGAAGAAAGGGTAAAGCGTTCCATCAGGCGGAGGTCCGAGCAGGTGGACCAGGTGATGGAGGACATCGAGAACTGCCCTGTCGAAGCCCTCGTTGCCGGGGATTTCAACGACAATCCGATGTCATACACCTATTACAGGCTCATGAGGGACAGGAAAGACACCTTCGTCGAGGCCGGGAAAGGCTTCGGAGCCACATATTCGATGCTTTGGCCTTTTGTCAGGATAGACTACATCCTGTATCCGAAGCAGTTTGGCGCAGTCTCCCACAGGATCCCGCACCTGAAGTATTCAGACCATTATCCGGTCATTGCCGAGATCAACCTCTGATGATCTCAACCTGGCCGTCCAGCCCTATCTTGATAATCTGTGAAGCCGAACCGGTGGCTCCAGCTTCGAGCCTCGGATCGACCGTGTAGTCCACCGCACCGGATATGTCGGGAGAGATGTCCTTGAACTTCTTCGGGGTAGGTTCTCCCGAAATGTTTGCGGATGTAGAGACGATCGGCCGGCCCAGCTTGTAGCATAGCTGGCGGCAGAATTCCATCATCGGGATCCTTATGCCGACGGTGCCGTCGGAAGCCACCGCATTGAAGGCCAGGTGGTACCTGTCGGCCTTCGGCGAGGCTCCTTCCTCGGGCGCAGGATAGGTCTTGGCGCCAGGATAGATCAAAGTCATCGGCTTGTCGTTGACTTCCACGAGATCGATCGCCATCGGAGGAATCTCTTTCACATAAAGTCCGACCTGGTCCAGGCTGGCAGCCAGCAGAACCAGGGACTTGCTGTCTTCACGCTGCTTGATGCTGAATATCCTTGCGACTGCATCCGGGTTCGTCGCATCGCATCCCAGGCCCCATACGGTGTCCGTAGGATACAGGATCACACCGCCTTCCTTAAGAACGGCCAGGGTTTCGGCCATGACTTCATCAATGCTTTTCTTGGTCATCTTGCAAAACTCATTTCATAAAGTGGAGATAAACGGCAGCAACCGCTGTGACGGCCGCAGTCTCTGTCCTCAGCCTGGAAGGTCCGAGGTGGACAGGTATGAAACCGTGTGCCAGGGCGAGTTCCGCCTCCTGCGGGGAGAAATCTCCCTCCGGCCCGATCATCACCGCGATGCTACAGCCTTCCGACGCACCAGCAAGCACCTCCGTTACGGATTTCCTCGGAATAACCTGATCTTCGAAGCAGTAGCAGATCATCTTTATGCCAGCTGTGCAGCCGGTGATGAATTCCTTTACTCCGACAGGATCGGACACACCCGGGAGGCTTGACTTGAGGCTCTGCTTCATGGCGGAGAGGACTATCTTGCGGGATCGTTCGGATTTGAACACCTTACGTTCGCTCCGCTCACCGATGAGTGGGGAGATCACGTCGACTCCCAGTTCGGTGGCCTTTTCGACGAACCATTCGAACCGGTCGTTGTTCTTGGTCGGGCAGACCGCCATGTCCAGGTGATAGGGATGCGATCCCCAGCCATGGAAGGTCTCCAGGATTGCAGCGGAGGCCGCTTTCGGTGAATCGTCATCCAAGCGGCACCGGTACATGTTCCCTACCCCGTCCACGACGGATATCCCATCTCCCGAACGATGTCTCAGCACCTTTACGCAATGGGCGCTTTCCCCCTCGTCGAGGTACACCGTGTTCCCGTCTGTCTGCCAAGCGTAAAAAATCTCCATGATGCAAAGATACAAATTGCTCTTTAAAGACTATCTTTGCTGATATGAAAAAGCGTTTCGTATCATTGGATGTCCTCCGGGGCATTACCATAGCATTCATGTGCATAGTCAACAATCCCGGAACCTGGTCTCACGTATTCCCTCCGCTGAGGCATGCCGCCTGGACGGGATGCACTCCTACCGACCTCGTTTATCCGTTCTTCGTATTCTGCATGGGTTGCGCGATGGCATTTTCGTTCACCAAATATGAAAAGGTCGATGCGCGTGCATATCTGAAAGTGCTGAAGAGGGGAGCGTTGATATTCCTGGTCGGCCTTGCGCTGAACCTGTATCCGTTCTTCCCGACTTCCCTTCACGACGAATCCATGTCGTTCGGGCAGAACTATCTCTGGTGGCTGCAGCACAGGAGGATATTCGGAGTATTGCAAAGGATCGGTCTTTCCTACGCCATCGGCGGCTGCCTTGCCCTTTGGCTCAGGAAACCTGGCAAGATAATGGGAGCGATTGCCGCACTATGCATCGTATATACCGGCATCCTGCTGATATTCGGAAGGGATCCGGGAGCCTTCACCCTTGAAGGCAACGTGTCGGTGCGGATCGACCGATGGCTTATCGGCGGGAACCACTGCTATCACGGATACAACGGGACGGACTTCGATCCTGAAGGACTCCTGGGTTCGATGACAGGAGCCTGCACCTGCCTGCTGGGTTATCTCATAGGTTCAATGATCATCCGTTCCCAGCGCAGGATGACAGCATCCTGGTCTCCTGAGCCGTACAAGGTCCTGCCGGAAGGCGAACCTCTCGAGGTTGTGAGGATAAAGAATTCTCCTGACCGGGTGGCTCTCAGGATATCGGTGTATGGTGCTTGTTCCCTGATTCTGGCCATGGTGCTGAGCATTTGGATTCCGATCTGTAAGCCGCTGTGGTCAGCCTCATATGTCTTCTATGCCGGAGGATGGGCCATGCTAGCTCTTTCGTTCCTGATGTATGTTGTTGACATTAAAGGTCATAGCAAACCTTTCACGCCTTTCAGGGCGATGGGTATGAACCCTCTTATGGCATTCATCTGCTCAGGAGTGATAGCTAAGAGTTACACTTTCTTCTCCTTCTCTCCGAGCAGCATTTTCGGGGCGAATGAATATACCTCGTTGCTCTATGCCCTGATTTTCACCACCGTGATCTTCTGTATCCTATGGGTCCTCTACCGGAAGAATATCGTCATCAAGCTCTGATTCTGAGGGCCTGACGTGGGATAAAATACGTAAAAAAGTGCAAAAATGCATTGGAATTTTAAGAAAACTATGTAATTTTGCGCCGTAAATGCGATTTTAAATAACTCTAGTTATATTTAAATTATTATGAAGAAGGTATTTATGTCTATCGCAGTCGTAGCTCTTATGGTAGCTGTGTCTGCTTGCGGTAACAAGAAGGCTGAGGCTGCTGATGCTGCCGCTGAAGAGGCTGTTGAGGTAGTCGAGGAAGTTGCTGACACTGTCGAAGCTGTTGTCGACTCTACCGTAGCCGCCGCTGAGGAAGTTGTTGAAGAGGTTGCGAAGTAATTTCTTTGACTTAGTACTTTAGCCCCTTGTGTTGGGGCTTATTTTTTTGCAGTATCCGGGAAATCCCCGGATACTGCAATTTTTTTGCGTACATTTGTAGTATGGCAAACAAGGAAAAGACAATCTGGTTCTGCTCGAACTGCGGCAATGAGTATTCCAAGTGGATGGGGCGCTGTCCTGCATGTGGTGAATGGAATACGATGGTGGAGCATAAAGTGGTCACCGGCAGCGGGAAGGCCGTGCATTCGGATTCGGTACCCGGAGGCGGGAATTCTCCGAAGAAACTGTCGGAGATCGACTCCCGTACGGAGAACAGGATTTCTCTGAACAATGCTGAGGTTGACAGGATCCTGGGCGGGGGCATCGTGGAAGGGTCGCTGGTCCTGATCGGCGGCGAGCCGGGAATAGGCAAGTCCACGCTTTCCCTCCAGATTCCGCTTGGATGCCCTGCACTGAGGACATTGTATGTAACCGGCGAGGAGAGTGCCAGGCAGGTGAAGATGCGTGCCGACCGCCTCGGTGGTGACGCCTCCTCCTGCGAAATATTCAGTGAGACCTTGATTGAAACCATAGTCGCCCAGGCCAGGGAGATGAAGCCGGACCTTATGGTCGTGGATTCCGTCCAGACCATGTATTCGCAGAATGTGGATTCCATGCCCGGGTCCGTGACCCAGATAAAGGAAGTGGCTTCCATCCTCCTCA
>Ga0256405_10012856_pt1 | contig 10226 bp, 5 predicted proteins | sample RumenRJG_02DNA_FD_189096 | JGI IMG/M metagenome (GOLD analysis project Ga0256405, IMG submission 189096) | Bovine rumen microbial communities from Lethbridge, Alberta, Canada - RJG_02 | ecosystem: Host-associated > Mammals > Digestive system > Stomach > Rumen | place: Canada: Alberta | collected... | reverse complement strand
AGATACCACATTTTCTGACATAATATTTTTGATTTTCATTTTAACCCCAACGATAATATTAAAATAGCTGTAAAATAATTAAATTATAAAAGAAAACAATCAAAATAAATCTCTAGAAATTTATTTTGAAAACAACGAATTTTCATAATATAATCAAGAATTAAGTGACATATAATCAGTTATATCAATATCAGACATACAGTTCATATTCAATGATATTGAATATAAAAATGTCTTATATCCAATATACCAAGAATATATCAAAGCTATTTATAAAATTCAACTATAGCGAATGCCTGAAAATTCAGGCACATTATACAGATTTTAATTGGAATTACCTTTAATTGAAAACCAAATCTTTTTACTTTGAGTTTAGAATAAAGATAATTCCTTAAAACGCAATTATTCTTTTTTAGCAAGAACTGTATTTAAAATATCTCTTTCGGTGATAATTCCAACCAGCTTGTCATCTTCGACAACTGGAGCTCCACCAATGTTTTTCTCAGCGAGTAAACCGCATAAATCTCCGAGTCTGATATTAGGCTCGATAACAGAGATGTTAGGCTGCATGATTTCTGAAATCTTTTGTTTTAAAACATCCAGTCCACTTGTTGAGGTCATGGATGCAAACATTTTCTTATCTCCAAAGAATCTTAAGATATCTGTAGAAGTTACAATTCCAATCAGCTTGCCTTCTTCTACTACAGGAATTCTTCTTAAATTATTTCTTACCATAATTTTAGAACAGCTTTCAATTGGTGTTCCAGGAGTGGTGGTAATAACATCTTTAATCATAACATCTTCTACAGTTTCATCCATTAAAACTCCAGCAAGAGCTAAAGCAAAGTCTCTTTCAGTTACGATACCAACTAATTTACCATCAGCATCCAAAACCGGCAGGGAACCGATTCCCTTTTCAGTCATTAAATCAACACTTTCTCCAATTGAATATTTTGGAGTAATTGAGATAACACCTTTAGTCATGATTTCCTTAACAGGCTCGTTGATAGCGGCTAAGAAGTTGTCATTGTGTTTTTTCTCAATAATATCAAATTTGCTTCCTCCACCAAGGAAATCGAGTATATCCATAGCTGTTACAATACCTAAAAGCTTGTTTGAACCTGGGTCAGTTACTGGCAATCTTCTGAACTCGTTTTCTATCATCATCTCTGCAGCTTCCTTAATGGTCTTGGTTTGAGGGATGGAAATTACGTCTTTTTTAGCAAGAGTCATGATTTCTCCTTCTTTTTCAGCTGCACGGGTTTCATGTTCGATAGATCCACGGTTCATGGATTTTCTTAAATTTTTTGCATTTTTGTCTTTCATATCGACACCTCCGAATGTATATTCTTCCAGGTCAATCAAAATCGTTAGGAGAATATCTGTCTTAAGAACAATCAATTAAATAAAATCATTAAAAGATCTAACTAAAATCAGGATTTTATTCAAATCATAATGAATTTTTTCAAATAAATAAATCCAGATAATATTGAATTGTGATTTTAAGATTAAATCTGCAAACAAGTTTAATTTTAATCAAATGCCTTAATAACTAATTAAACTCACTAACAACCTCGATTTAATTTATAAATTATGGATTGTTGGAAGTTCCTGCCCATAGACTTTAAAAAGGGTTTAAAAGAAATAAAACCCATATAAAAAATCTAAAAATGACATGAAACTAACTACTATATAATTTATGTAATGAGTCATTAATATTATTATCGATTTATTTTTGGCATACTTAAAAATTAAAATTTCAAACATCATTGCATTAAAAATTTTAAACAAAAAGATAAATTTAGCATGAATTAATGACTAAACTATTATTATAAACAAAATCAGAATTTTTAAGAAAAAATAAATAAGACATATGAAAACCATGTGAAAAAAATAAACAAAAAATAAAAAACCACGAATACAAACACATGAAAAAAATGTCAAAAAATAAAAAACCACGAATACAAACACATGAAAAAAATAAACAAAAAAATAGAAACTTGATAAATAATGAGGATTTTCATACAAAAATATAATAACTCATGATATAATAATAAAATATATTATTTGCTAATTTTAGAAATTAGACTCATATTTCACAATTATTTTTCAAACAAGAGGGTAAAAATGACTGATATTAAAGATATTAAGGTAAGAGTAAGAGATTTTGTTGTATCAACTGACGGATTGTTCTTTGCTTCAACTGACTACATTCACCCTGAAGGATGGGCAATCGCTTTTTTAAGATATGTGCCTGATCCAGAAGGAGACCGTGAAAAGGATGGAATCAGATACAGCAAGGTAGGTTCAGATGAAGCTTATGCATATTTAAGAGAAAACCATCCGGAATACTTATTCAAATCAGATGTGTTCAATGCAGAACTCGTAGGAGTCCCATATGAAAAAATCGATAGAATCATCAAGCCTGAAGAGCGTTTGGCAGAACTTAGAGAGCAATATATTCCAATCATAAAAGAAAAGAGGCAAAACAATGAAGACTTGACATTCATGGAAGAGCTGATGGAAAAGCTGATTGATTTATCCGACTTCTTCCATTATGTTGCTGGAGTGGATTATGGCAATCTGGGAATTTCAGGCTCAATCCTGCCGGGGCTTCAAAAGCCTGGAACATCAGATCTTGATTTCGTTGTCTACGGACTTGAAAACCATAGAAATGCCATTCAGGCATATAAGGCAAACAAGGACAAAGAAGTCTACATTGACGAATTAGGCAAATCCATTACTTTAAGCAAGATAAACGATGACTTCTGGGACTTTGTATTCAATAAGAGAATAAAGGACGACAGCCTCTCAAAAGCAGAGTTTGCATGGTATGAAGAGCGTAAAAGCAATAGAGGGCTCATTAGAGACACTTTATTCGACATCCTTGCAACTAGAAATTATGATGAAATAGAAGGCAGCTGGGGAGATACCATCTACGAGCCTGTAGACTTTGCCACTATAAACTGCAAGATTGTAAGCGCCCTTGGATCATTCGATAATCCTGCAACCTATACCATAGACGACCTTGATGTCATTGAAGGACCTGATGTTGAAATATCCGAACTTGCATCACGCACACATACTTATGCCGGAGAAGTAGTGGACGGCGAGGAAGTTGTGGCCAGGGGACTTGTTGAAAAGGTCATGAAGAATGGAGAATTTGAAAAGTACAGACTTCTTGTAGGCACTACTAGAGAATCCATTAATGAGTATATAAAACTAAAAGAAAGTCCAGTTGTGGACCGTAATAACAATCAATGATTTGTAATACTTATCAACAAATAAGCATTACTTTTCTTTTTTTATTTTTTTATTAAATTTTTAAAAAATCAGCATTATCATGATGACACACATTATCTTATTTTAATTTTCACTATTTTTAAAATAATGTTTGCTATTTGTAAACGTGTTTTATTCAGGTCTACAATTGATTTAAAGACTACTTCATGTCATGTAATAGTTTAGGCTTCTTTACGTATAGATAAAACCATTAATAAATCACAATAATCTATTAATTTTAAAATCAAAAAAACAAAACTTAATCCTTTAATTTTAAAATTAAAAAATTAAAAAAAAGCATTTGCCAAAAAACTAAAAAATTTAGAGGTTTATCATCTAAAAAACTATGAAGCTTAAAAAATTGGTATTTTTTGGCAAACACCCATCATAAACAAAATTCTAACTATTCTTCTTCCTCTTTATCCTTCTGACGCTTATAACCAACAAGCAACAACAGCAAAGCAACAATACAGATGATACATAATTGGAGATAATCTGAAGACTTGCTAACAACATTGTCATGCTCATCAATCTCATAGGCATTCGGATCAGCAGCAGAACTGCCACTTTCACCAGGACTTGCAGCAGTGAAACTTGGAGAAGCATCACCACCAAAACCAGGAGCAGTATCCCTATTTGAACCGAAAACAGTATCACCATTAGGATTAGACCCAGTATTCCAAGGCGCTGCACCATTACCTTCATCATCAGTCAATCCAGAACCATTGGAACCCTCACGATAATACCTAGGAACAACAATCCTTGGAACCAAACCCTTATGATTTTTCAGCCAATCAGGCAAATCATCCGGATTTAAGGTATTCCTGAAAACACCATCAGTATTGTTACGGATAGTATTGTTGCGGCCACTTCCAACACGAACAGCACGATTGCCGCTGGAAGTTTCGGAATTCAGCACATTATTTGCAATGATTGAATCAACAACCATAGAATCTGTGCCTGATAGGGAAACGGCATATCTGCCATTGGTTGTCACATTATTGTACTGGATATTGTATTTATGGTCTCCCTTAGTATTTTGGGAGTAGCTTATTCCATAAATATTGTTGGAACTGCTGTAATTTCCTATGTTGTTCACTATGATTGTATTGTTCCAGATTAGGTCATCTGAATCCTGAACCTCTATTCCTGCAACCAAAGCCCAATAGTGAGTGCTGGCATAACCAGTTACATTTATGAAATTGCTGATCATATAGTTCTGGGTCTGACCATAATAATTCATGGAATAGATTCCACAGTTAGGGCCGAAATTAGCAGTGGTCAGATTATTGTAGGCAATCATAACACCTTTGGAAGGACCATTTACTTGTATCGGATATGCAGTTCCCATACCTGCACGGCCACCGGTAGTTTTGATGTCAATCTTATTGTGGACTATAGTGACATTATTTGAGAAATACAAGTCGATTCCCTGCAAATAATTGTCCTTGCCGTTCTTGCTATCGAAATCCTCAACATGAATATCATTGCCTTCTATAGTTGAATTGCTGCAATCATAAATCACAAGAGTGTCCAAGGTAGGATAGCTGTTGCCTCCCCCATTAACTGAGGAGAACACCTTGTTGCTTGAAAATGTCAAATTAGGAGAGGACTGTGCAACAAAAACGCCTACAGCTTCCATGCTCACGCCTCCGAAAATATCAAAGGCATAGTTGACGGCACGCAAAGGAAGGGATGAGTTTATATTGTTTCCATAGACCATTGCATTTTCCACCTGGTCTATGAATATGCAATAATCCCAACCGCCACGCAGATTGTTTCCAACAAAGTTGATGGTGCTGTTTGCAAGTGTGAAATTCTCTATCTTGTCTCCATCACTGCCTTCAGCATAAACGCAGAAGCCAGTAGTAGTCTCTGGAACAGAATAATCCATAGTGCAGTTATAGATAGTGCAATTGTCACCAAGCACTAATATGCCTGCATTGTCATTGTCGCCAAATTCACGATTCCATACGAAATTAAGCCCAGCAAGCATTATATTGTTGGACTCAAGACAGAATGCAGTGTCCTTCAACAATGAATTGTTTCCGATAATGGTGACATTGGAAGACTTGATATCCAATATGCCCTTATCATTGAATTCTCCATTGAAGACTAATACTGAATCGGCATAATCATCCTTTAAAAAGCCATCGGCAAAGAATGAATCCAAATTATCACTATCCACATTATAAACCGAATCAAGAGAATCCTTCAATGAGGATTTGCCATTGCCTTTTAATGATGATTTGGAATCGGCACCATCTGAAGAAGAATCAGAACACAAAACCCTATCTTCATTATCTTCAACACTCCCATCAGCCGGAACATTTAATGAGCATTCATCAAGACCAATGCCCGTCTCAACAATCTCCTCATTGACTCCAGATGAAAGGTTATCATCAGCATTCGCTGCAGAAACAGCTGCTATGCTGATTAGTAAGATTAAAAATATTGAAAATAATAAAGCAATCCTTTTTACTTTTTGCATTAAATTCCTCTAAATCGTCTTTAAAAAGCTATTCAGTAGCTTCTTTTTTATAAAATAAATCTTTTCTTATATTAAAAAAAAATTTATTTATTATTCCAATTTGATAAATGATTGGAATAAGAAATAAATTCCAAATTATTATAAAAAAAATTAAAGAAGAAAAAAAGATTGTTGATTTCTTTTTCTTCTTAAAAAAACTTTTTTACCTTATTTTTTAACGGTTATTTTTGCTTTTTTGCTTAATGCTTTGTAGTATTTGCTTCCTGCAAATTTAATAGTTGCAGTGTATTTGCCTTTTTTGGTTAATTTGGTAATTTTAAAGGTTGCTTTACCTTTGCTGTTTGTAGTAGCTTTGTAGGTTTTTTTGCCTACTTTTAAGGTAAGTTTGACCTTTTTCATTACTTTACCTTTATTGTTTTTAAGGGTAACAGTATACTTTTTGGTTTTGACTTTAACCTTAAAGGTTTTAGCTTTTGCAACGATTTGAGGCTTTGCTTTGCTTACAACAACCTTAGGGCTTAAACTGGAAGCAAGATAACCCTCGTCACCAGCAAACTTAACAGTTGCAGTGTAAGTCTTAGGAACCAAAGTAGCGACATTAAGGCTTACCTGACCTTTAGCATTAGTGGTCAAGGTCTTGCTGATAGTGCCAACTTTAACAGTCACTTTCTTGTTAGCCAAAGCCTTTCCGTTTGCCATAAGGGTTATGACCAATTTTTTAGCAACATTGTAAGTAGCAGTCACCTTAGGAGCAGTAAGCTTGGTAGCAACTTTAGTTGGAGTTACAGGAGTGCTATTGGAACCGTTGGTATCATTGGAAGGCTCTTCAGTAAAATTGAAGAACTTGCTGTCACTGATCGGATTGAAAGATTCGTTTCCTTCATAGTTTACAACTATAGTGACTTCACCGGTCAATCCAGTGATTGTAGCCTTACCGTCATCACCAGTGGTTGCTGTTTGCTCTTCCCCACCGTTAACAGTGTATTTTACGGTAGCACCAGCAATAGGGTTGGTACTATTGTCAGTCAAGGTGACTACAACAGTGCCCTTTTCACTGGAACTGATGTCAACAACAGAGTCAACAGCAACAACCTTAAGCTTGGTTGCGTTCAAGTAATTGTGCTCATAATCACCTACTTTATCAATAGCAGTGGTGGCATCAAAGTCATAATCACAGTTTTCAATAGCGCAATAGTCTAAAATCTCAATATTGCCGGGAATGTCTGCAACACCCTTAATGTTACAGTTGGTGAATTTACAATCATATAAGTAAATTCCGTCTTGATCAATGAAGTCTCCATTTTTACCAACAATGGAATCCGCAACTATGTTTTCAAAAGTACAATTGGTAAATTTTACTTGACCATACTTATAAAGAGTTATTAATGAAGATTCTTTAGTTATATCTTTAAAAATACAATTTTCAAAATTCAAATAAGAAGTTACAGCATAAGCCTTTTCATCCAAATGTTCAATTTCAGCAATACCCTTTGACATAGTCATTGTAGGATTAATAAAGGTACAATTAATAAAATTAGAAGTCATTGTAAGATCTTTTGCATTGACTAAAGTCATATTAATAAATGTCAATACACTACTATTACAATTATATGCAGTTATACGAGTTTCAAGAGAATTAAAAATTGTATTTTCAATACTAAATCCAACTAAAGTATAACTTTTTCCAACATTATCTATTTCTTTGCTGTAAGTATCATCAGCTAAATAAATAGTACCTCCATCAGTAATATCAGATAAGGCATATATAAAACCCCATCCTCCATCCCCATATGCATTCTCCCAACTTTGACCTGTTATATCATCTTCTTCAGGATCATTGTCTTCGAGACTCCCATTAACATAAATAATATCATGAGGCTGCATATCTTTAAGAACAGATGAAGTTAAAGAATTTTTTAAAATTTTACTGTTTATCCTATCAGAAATTAAATTATTTATTGAATTAACTGGATTATTAAATACATTATTTGTACCTAAATTGGTTTGATGGCAATTATTGAAAGTGTTATTTTCAAAAGTGTAATTTCCACTAAGTTCTACTGTGTCAGAACTAGTTAAAGTATGATTGATGAATATGTTGTTGCAAACAATCACTTTAGGTATTCCCTCTGTAATGTTTCCTTCTGGACTGATATAACCTTGGCTATATGCAGCAATAGCTTGACCAAATGCAGCAACATTATGTACAAATGTAGAATTATAAACATTTAATATTCCATTGTTCATTGCAGAAATTGCTCCGCCAGTTCCAGTTGATGGAGTTTCATTAGTATTACCACATAAGTTTGCATTTTCTTCAAAAGTACAGTTGCAAATGGTTATATTATAAGAAGATCCATAATTGGAACAGCCAATTGCCCCACCCCCTGCACTGGTATGGCATTCATTTTCTTTAAATATAGAATTGCAGACTACTAATTTGCTGTAAGTGTATAATGCTCCACCGTTCCATCCTGCTATGTTTCCAGTGAAGTTAGTGTTGTTTATGTAAGTTTGAGCATTAGTGTGAGTGTGGATTGCTCCAGCCCACCAAGTAGCATAATTATTAATGAATTCAGAATTGTTTACATATAATATTCCGCAGTTATTAATTCCACCAGGCTCTACGCTAGCAGAGTTGTTAATGAATTTACAGTTATCTACATTCATTACAACCCCAGTTACGCTACCAAATATATAATTACTTACTACACCATAGCCTGCAGAGGAATTAGTGATATTACATCCGGATATATTCATTGTACCTTGACTATTATAAATTACTGCATTATGTCCAGTACCTGCAGTAATATTGTAAAAACTACAATTTTCTAATACATTTGTACCGGCTAATTGAAGAAGATTCTCCACATTCATATTTCTAAATTTAACATTTCTAAAAGTAATAGTTAGAGCAGAATTAGTATTTAAAAAAGGAATTCCATGATAAGTACCATCAGTTATATAACTATTACTAGTACCAATAATAGTAGCACTATTCTTAAAATTTATTTGACTAGTAGGATTATAATTAGTACCTGTCAAAGTAATAATATAATCATTACCAGTTGTTTCAGAATAATTTTCTAACTTTTCCCATGTTTTTGCATTTTTAGAAATTGACCTAGTTTGTTCAACATCATCTAATTCAATATCTATTTCTCCTATATTTGTATCATCAGAAATAGGAGTTTCTTCTACTTCAGAAAAATCACCTATGTCCTCGGAGACTGCATCTACAGCAACTGCATCATCAACAGACGCATCGACTGCATCTATTGAGACATCATCCGCTGCGCTTGCAGCACCCATGAAACAACAAAGAAGAACTAAAAATATCGCAACATATTTTAATTTCATAAGTTTAGTCACCTCGTTTTATAATAAATAAACTCCTTTTTTTAAAAAAGGAGAGAAAGAAAAATATAAAATCCAATCTTTTGCTTAAGGCATGAAAAATTATATGTTTCCATGAAAGAACCATAAGATCAATGCCATGAAAAATTGAATTTCAATATAAGTCCTATAAAATAAATCAGAATAGTATTGATAAAACAATCGTCTTATCAAACTAGATTTACTATTCATAAAATATATTTTATATAAATAGTAAATATGGAAATAAAAATATATAAACTTTGTTGATTTAATTTTAACCTAATTGAATATCAATCCATTAACCGATATAAAAAACAGCACAATATGCAAATAATTACGTTTCTTTCATGGAAACACATACGCCACTATTCCACCCTATAATCCATTCCATCCAAAGTGAAATTAATAATCACATTTATCACCTGATTCTCAATTATCACACAATCATCCTCTTTTTCACACTCCCCAATCCAATCATCAAAGACCATCACATTATGCATAGCACCAATATAAATCTCCTTCAGTCTCCTTGGATTTGTCTTCATATACGCCTCACGAACCCTTGTCTTTCCTCTTCCCTGCAGCTCATCAACAATATCAGCACTCAAGTCTATATTGCTTGCATGAAACTTACGCAGAGCATGAGACCTAAAAAACCGGTACCTTCCTACAAATCCCATATCCAGCTTATCATTCACCTTCTTGAAACTATAGATCAATGAACTGTCAGTAAAGTCAAAAAGCCTATCATCCAAAGACAATCCCTTTCTTGAAATCAGATACTTCACAATATGATGGCTTGCTTCAGGAGAGCAAAATGCATAATAGAACTTATTGGTCTTTATCCTCTTAAGATAAAATGCAGGAACAACATCCCTCCTACCAATCAAGCAATTCAAAACATCATCAATTGAACCTCCATCATGATAATCATCACTTGCCTTTACAAAATCCCCAACAGTAAGGGAAAGGGTTTCCGCCTTGGCACAGCCACTGCTTGAAATGAAAAGAACAAGCGCCCTAAAAGCATTAGAGGAAATGGAACAGACCTTCCTGATATCACCTCTTGCAGGCA
>Ga0256405_10012854_pt1 | contig 10227 bp, 9 predicted proteins | sample RumenRJG_02DNA_FD_189096 | JGI IMG/M metagenome (GOLD analysis project Ga0256405, IMG submission 189096) | Bovine rumen microbial communities from Lethbridge, Alberta, Canada - RJG_02 | ecosystem: Host-associated > Mammals > Digestive system > Stomach > Rumen | place: Canada: Alberta | collected... | reverse complement strand
GCAAAGTCTTGGCATTCAAGGAATTGAGGTTGATTATTATCAATGGAGAAGTGCGTCTTCTTCACCGGCAGCGCAGATAGACTTAATTTTAGACAGGGCAGACGGCATCGCTAATATATGCGAGATGAAATTCTCCCAAACACCTTATTTGCTTAAAAAGGCGGAGTACGAAAAACTACAAAATCGTTTCTTTGCTTTTCAATCCGAAACGCAGATGAAGAAAGGGCTTCAATTGACCTTCATTACATCGTACGGCTTACAACCAAACGAGTATGCCAACGATGTCGTTCAGCAAGTTATCTTAGACGATTTGTTTAAGGAATAGCGTATATTTTAAGTTAAAAATTCAAAAAGCGGTAAATCCAATAAAGCGGATTTACCGCTTTTGTTATGTCTATACGCCACCGAGATACACAGGATTGTTAGTTGGTCGCGGGATTGAAAGGTAATTGACAGCAGTTGGCATAGTTGAGTCCTATAAAATTCAAGAAGAGTGCCAAGAGAGTCAAGTGTGCCAAACAAAAAATAAACATGAGATAGTTGAGACTTTGAGACTTTAGAAAGTGTTGGGAGACCTTGAAAATAAAGGAAAGTCTCAAAAGTCTCAAGAATCTCATGCAAAAATTTAATGACAAACAAATCATGCCGGCATCCGATGCCGGGGAAAAGAAGAAAGAAAACGCCGACTACCATGCCGGACAATAAACATAGAGAAAAATACAAACACCCATCTATGACGTACACGATGCGAACGAGATGCGTTCGAGAATGAAAGGTAAATAGAAGGAAAATGAAAGGGAAAATAGTATGAAGATACTTTTAACCGGCATAGCAGGTTTTATAGGCTCACGCGTTGCTCAGATGTTAGCGCAACGCGGAGATGCAATAGTTGGAGTGGATAACATCAATGACTATTATGATGTGCGTCTCAAATACGCGCGTTTGCGCGAATTGTTAGGAGTATCGTCCGATGAGAATGAAATGGTTTTTGGAAAGGAATATCAATCCTCAACCTTTGCTAATCTAACATTCATTCGTCTCTCTATTGACGATAAACCGGCTTTGGATGCCCTTTTTGAGAAACAGCATTTTGATGTGGTTGTCAACCTTGCTGCACAAGCCGGGGTGCGATATAGTATTACGCATCCATACACATACATGCAGAGCAACTTAGTCGGATTCTTAAATATTCTGGAAGCCTGCAGGAATTATAGTGTACCCAAACTCGTATTTGCTTCTTCCTCATCTGTATATGGCATGAATGAAAAAGTCCCATATAGCGAAGAAGACAAAGTGGATTCCCCGGTTAGCTTGTATGCAGCAAGCAAGAAATCTAATGAACTGATGGCGCATTGCTATAGTAAGTTGTACGGCTTTCAAACGATTGGTTTGCGGTATTTCACCGTTTATGGCCCATGGGGCAGACCGGATATGTCTCCTATGCTATTTGCCAATGCTATGCGGAATGACAAGCCAATCAAAGTATTCAATAATGGCGATATGATTCGCGACTTTACATATATTGATGATATTGCCGAAGGAACCGTACGAGCCATAGACCATACGCTGAATATAGAGACATGTGCACATGGTGTGCCATACAAGATTTACAATATCGGTTGTAGTCATCCTGTGAAGTTGATGGATTTTATTTCAGAAATGGAACAGGCATATGGTAGGGAAGCAAAGAAAGAGTTTCTTCCAATGCAAGCAGGAGATGTCTATCAAACGAATGCAGATTGTTCTGCATTGGAACGCGATATGAATTATCATCCTCATGTTACGTTACATGAAGGAATAGGAAACTTTATGGAATGGTATAAGAATATATTTGTTAATATATAAAAGACACTATTGTATGAAAATTGTAGCTTTATTAACAGGGCGTGGAAATAACACGCTGAAAGACAAAAATGTGTTGCCAGTACTTGGAAAACCGCTATTATATTATCCAGCTATGGCAGCTAGGGCATGCCCAGAAATTACGGATTTCTATGTGAGTAGTGATGATGATAAAATTCTTAATGCAGCCGCAGAGTGTGGGTATAAAAAAATACGTAGGCCGGATGAACTAGCATTGCCTACAGCACAGCATGTGGATGCAATTATCCATGCATTGGGGGTAATGAAAGAGCAAGGAGTTGAACCAGATATTTTGGTAGTACTTCTTGCAAATTCAGCTATAGTCAAGAAAGAATGGATTCAGGAATCAATTAAGAATCTTAAAAATAATCCATATCTATCAGCATCTTGTCCTGTGTTATTAGAAATGGATAATCATCCATACCGAAGTAAGCGTCTTCGTGCTGATGGATGTTTGGATACATGGTTTGATTTTAAAGGGCAAAACATATCGACAAATCGTCAAGATTTACCTATGAATTTTGTACTTTGCCATAATTTTTGGACACTGAATCTCAAAAATTCTTTATATAGTAATGAATCAGGTCAACAACCATGGACGTTCATGGGAAATAATATCAAGCCAATTGTTGTGGAGGAAAGTTTCGATGTGCACGATGAGGATGATATTCGCAGGACAGAGAAATGGTTGTTATCAGAAGGATATATGTAACAAGATTGAAATTTTTTGAATTCGTATGAAGATTAGAAATATATGTTTAGTGGATACTCCGTATGCATTATTATTATTTTTATTAAAAATGCCAATGGAGGAAATATTACACACTAAGTTTATTACAGGATTTTATTTGAATAAATCTATAACTAGGAAATTACCAAATAATTGTGTGACTTTTCTTATTGCTTTCGTGGAAGTTGATCCTAAACAATTAATGAAAGTAAGGCTAACAAAACTCTTTAAGATGTCTTATATATACGCTGCAGATATCTATGCGCAAGATCATTTGCCATTTTCTGCGCAAATTATAGGACGGAGAAAATACACACTTATTGCAGATTCTCCACATTATCTCACTATTCAAGAAGGTATGATAAGTCAACCTTTTGAATATATAATGCCAAAAGCTACAGTAAAAACATATATAAAGTCTTTTCTCGCATATTATGGAACAATGTACGGCCGTAAATATGGTACAAATAATCAATGTGTAAATCGCTGGATTACTACAAAAGATGATTTGATGACAAGATACGTAAAAAATAGGTTATGTGAGTACATGGATACGGAAGAAATGTGGCAAAATTCAACGCAAGAAAAGAAAGATTTTATTATGCAAGTATTTAATATAACTTCATCGGTGTTAGAACAGTGTAGACAATGCACTAGTATATTGCTAACACAACCTTTTCAGGAGGATTGTGGTCTGACAGATAATGAATATATTGATATATATAAACCAATAATCTCAAAATATGAGCATCTGATTATCAAACCACATCCGAGGGAGAAGTTTGATTTTGAGACGCACTTTCCAAATGCATTTGTGCTCCGTACATATGCTCCAATGCAGTTATTGAGTTATATTGGAATCGTCCCGAAAATCGGTATAACTGTTTGTTCTACCGCAATATCAGCGTTACCAGAAACCACAAAGAAGGTGATACTGGGCTCAAGAATACACCCTAAAATATTAGCCACATACGGTGATTACGGAGACGGCACGTTAAATAAGTAAGAAGGTAAAATACCAATAGTCAAAATTAGTCAGCCTTTAATAGACTACATATGAAGAAGTATTTTATTATCACGGTTGATACGGAGGGAGATAATCTATGGAAATATCATAAAGGAGATGACATCCGAACGGATTGTGCTTTATATATCCCAAGATTTCAAGAACTATGCAATAGGTATAGTTTTAAGCCAGTGTATCTTACCAATTATGAAATGGCGAAAGAAGAGCGCTACGTGGAGTATATCAAAGGTATAGTAGATAAAGGCCAATGTGAAGTAGGTATTCATGTACATGCATGGAATAATCCTCCTATCTGCGAGTTACCACAAAACATTTGTGACCAAAGCTATTTGATTGAATATCCTGATGAAATCATGCGTCAAAAGTTTAAGGTTACGTATGAACTCATAAAAAATAATATCGGTGTTGCTCCTTTTTCGCACAGAGCTGGACGATGGGCAATGGACAAGCAGTATTTTAAAATACTCGAAGAGTTTGGTATCAAGGTGGATTGTTCATACTCTCCTCATATAGATTGGTCTTCTACTTTTGGAGCAATGCAAGGTGGCACAGACTATACAAGAGCTAAAGAGCATGCTCATTGGGTTGGTAATGTTTTTGAGATTCCGGCAACCATTCTCGACACCGGTGAGAAGATTCATATGGGGAAGAAAGCAAAAATTAAACGTTGGCTACACTTTAAATCAATTCCCCATAAGATAATTTGGCTGAGACCGGCAGCTTCCGATTTATCTTCCATGAAGCGGGTAATAGACGCTATTTACCAAAACGAAGCGATGGATTTTGCGGAGTTTATGATTCATTCATCAGAATTAATGCCAGGTGGGAGTCCATATTTTAAAGATACAGAAGCAATAGAGCAATTATATCAGACGATGGATGAGTTGTTCGTTTATGCAAGAGAAAAAGGTTTTGTAGGTTGTACTCTAAAAGAATATTATGAGCAGAAAAATTAAGGTAATAGAATTGATTAATGGTGTAGTGGACGGTGGGGCAGAAACTATCGTCAAGGACTATATGCTACATTTAGATAAAAAAATATTTAGGAGTGTAGTATTGGCATGCTATGTAAATCTAGATTCTGCGAATGCTAAAAGAATGTACCAAAATAATGTTCATATATATACACCGTTTAAGTCCAAACGCAATATTCTATGTAAAATTATCAATAAGTTGCAAAGAATTATCATTCCTCAACAGAAACGTGAAGCATATTATACGTGGTATATTCAAAAATTCATCATGGTCTTTAAACCAGATGTTATCCATGTGCATATGAGTATGCTACATTATCTTGTACCTATCGCAGATAAATTAAAACGTGTAAAAATTTTTTATACTTGTCATAGTCTCCCGGAAAGATATTTTAACTATCAATCTGAAATTGGAAGCGTTCAGTATAATGCAGCAAAATATTTAATAAAAAATAATCAGTTACAATTGATAGCACTTCATTCTGAAATGCAACAAACTTTAAATACAATGTTTGGCGTTGATAATACGATTGTTTTAAACAACTTGTTCGATATTAGGAAATTTCAAGATGTATCAAAATCGAAAAATCAGATACGTCAACAAATTAGAGTGCCGTGCGATGCATTTGTAATTGGTCATGTCGGACGTTTCTTTTACATAAAGAATCAAATGTTTTTGATAGATGTATTTAAGGATGTCGCTAAAAAGAAGAGCAATGCATATCTATTGATGATTGGCGATGGAGAATCTGCGGAAGAGGAGAAAAAACTTGCTTCATATGGATTGCAAAATAGATATACAATCTTACGTAATCGTTGTGATGTGAATGAGTTGCTGCATGCTATGGATGTGTTTGTGTTCCCTTCATTGCTTGAAGGTATGCCGGGAGCTCTAATTGAAGCACAGGCTGCAGGATTGAAATGTATTGCTTCTTCTGCGATTACAAGTGAGGCTATTGTGTCAAATATGGCAATACTGATGGATTTGGAAGCGGGAGCAGAGAAATGGGCAGAGAGAATACTGAATAATGAGTTCAATGGGAAACCTAAGACGGATTTAATGAGTTTTGATGTGCATCATGTTATGAAACAAATAGAACAACTATATTTATCAGAAAAATAATCGATGAACAAATATGTAATATACACTATTATGGCTGGTAAGTATGGAGAAATACGCCAACCATTACATATTGATAATCGTTTTGATTATGTATTGTTTTCTAATGAGTTTAAAGAAAGGTATATTGGAGTTTGGCAGGTTCGTCCAATACCAATCCCTCCTGAGATAGAAGCAACTGATAATAAACGTCTATCTCGGTATCCCAAAGCTCATCCCGAAACAATGCTCGCAGAGTATGACGCTTCATTGTATATTGATGCGAATATTCAAATTGCAGATCAATGGGTATATGACAGAATTATTGAATTATCTCAAAAAGGGATTGACTATGCCGGGGTTAAATTAGTTGCTACTGGTAGAGATTGCATATATAGGCATTCTTATGATATGTGCATAAAAAGATTAGAACATGATTATAATGCAATAATACAGATGCATGCATTGCGAATAGAGGGGTTCCCAGAGCATTATGGTCTTAACGAAAACAATATAATTTATCGAAGACATAATGAGAAAATGAAATTAGTAGATGAATTATGGTGGGATTGGATAGTGAAGTATTCATATAGAGATCAGTTTTCTTACATGTATTGTTTATGGAAATATAGTATTGAAAATCATTATTTTCTACCAATAGGTGAAGCTGCTTTTTCTTCGTCTCATTTTACTTATGTTTCTCATGAAAAAATTCAAGAAACAGCGAAGAAAAGATGCGTTAGTGTAGGAAGAAGCGAGAAATGGAGATATTGGTGTCGGTCATTATCAGAATGGCACTACAATCATTATTGTGAACAATGGGTGCGCTTAAGCAAAAAATCGCATTCAATTTTTTGGTTGTATTTCTATGGGTACGTATCTTTTATGCTATATGCAATTCCTATTTTATTCCAGATTGTTGTTCGTAAAATGAAATCGTTTCAATGATTACAAAATGGAAATATATGAATAAACCTATAGTATCAGTCATAGTCCCCAACTACAACCATGCCCGGTATTTAGAACAGCGGTTGGATAGTGTATTCGGGCAGACCTATCAGAACTTTGAAGTGATTATCTTGGATGATTGCTCAACGGATAATAGTCTGGAGGTAATCAACCGCTATAAAGATAATCCGCATTTGTCTCAGATTGAACCCAATAAGACTAACTCGGGCTCAGTATTCAAACAATGGGATAAAGGATTTGGGATGGCGAAAGGTGAATATATTTGGATAGCCGAAAGTGACGATTATTGCGAGTTGAATTTCATGGAGTCGCTAATGAGAGAACTGATAATGCATCCAAAAGCCGTAGTCGCATTTAGTAATTATGTGAAATGTGATGAGAATAGTAATATCATTGCACGATCCAAGGAATGGGGCAGTAGATGCTATAATGGTAAACGCTTTGTCCGAAAGAGAATGGCTTGTTTTTGCGAGATTCATAATGCAAGTGGAGCGATATTTAAGAAGTCGGTATTAGCGTCAGTGTCCAAAATGTACCAGACATATCAAAGCACCGGAGATTACCAATTCTGGAGTGAAGTGGCTGCTTGTGGAGATGTGATAAGCGTACATAAGAACTTGACATATTGGCGGCAAAGTTTGCAATCCGTTACCGGGACGAAGTTGTCAAAGGGAATCACTGCAAAAGAAGATAGGCGAGTGTATGAGTATATACAGGATAAATATCAGCTGAGTTTTGCAGAACGGTATATGGCATATGCGAAACATATAGCCTATTATAGGAATGCCCCATACGATAGCGAGGAAATACGTAATGAGATACTTAGTTGGTGGCACGATGGCTATTCACACGGCAAAATCGATAGTTTTCTACTTTGGTTTAGCGGAAGTATGGAAAGACATTTAGGAATATTGTTATAATATGAACTTTCTTTTTGTAAATAATCTTTATCCTCTGTTTGATAGAGGTGATTCCGGAGCATCGAACCGCTCAACGATGTTTATTACTGCGTTGGCTACTTTGGGACACGTGGATGTCATTTCGTTTTTGGATGGAGAGAAATCGAACGTGCATGGGTGTGAGGTGATTTATAGCAAAGATTGTCCGGCTCCGAGAGAGAATGGAAGAGTAGGGAAGTTTATGAAACTGCTACGTCCATGGGATATTAATGCACTGTTCCCGCTGAATGTGGCGAAGGAGCAAGTTATTGATGAGTTTGTTCTGAAGAATAAATATGACTACATCGCAGTGCGATACATCAACGAGGCAGCAGAATGCGGATTACTGAAATATGCAGACCGATTGTTATTGGATTTGGATGATAACCCATTCAAGGCAAGTATGAATGCGGCTCATAGTGCTCGCACATTACGCAATCGCATATACTCGTATATCTATGCGCATGAGTTAAAATATAATGTAGAACGTTCGGTGAAGAAAGTGTTCCGGGTGTATCATTCAAACCCTACAGAAAAGCCGATTGACAAATCTATCTATTTGCACAATGTGGCATTATGTGACCACCCGTTGCCGGATATTACGGAGAACACGCCGATGCAACTGCTTGTTATAGGAACATGGCATTATGCGCCAAACAGAGATGGCTTGAAGCATTTTCTAACTGAAGTATATCCTAAAATACGGGAGGAGATTCCGAATATTAATCTGCGAGTAGTTGGTAGAATATATGATGAAACTTTACGTGAAGAGTTATTGAGAGAGAAAAATCTGATTTTGGTAGGATATGCTAAAGATTTGTCACGAGAATACGAAAATGTACGTATGGCTATCGTACCTCTTTACAGCGGAAGTGGAACAAGCATCAAACTACTGGAAGCAATGTGTATCAATCGTGCATGTATATCTACAGAGCAAGGAGCACGGGGAATGGATGGAATATTACGCCCTGATGAGGATTATCTGTTTGCCGGTGATGATGCACAGTTTGCAGATAAGATAATAGGAACTATCATGGATGTAGATAAGTGTAATGAGTTAGCGCATAATGCATTAAAGGCAATGAATGAGCATCTGTCGAAAGAGAGATTTGTAAGAATACTTAAAAACTCAATAGAAGGTTGAAATAATGAAACTATATTGAAATATGGAAACGATGAACCAACGCTCCATATATATAGATTATATCAAAGCATTAGGCCTCATATTGGTAATTCTTTATCATTGCCAATATGTGCCGTTTGACTCGATGCTCATACATGGTATCTATGCTATATGTGTGCCGTTGTTCTTTATGGTTAACGGCTATTTGATGCTGCGCAAAGAACGTTCTATCTCGGCCTTACTGAAGAAGAATTTGAAGATACTAATTGTGATGTTTGCATGGGCGTTCATCTCTACTGCTGTATATATGTGGACTAATGGAGAGTGGAGCGCGAATAACCTTATGGGTGGTGGTAAATCGTTTATTCTCAATTCTTTGCTAATCAATAAACCTTATTGTAATCATTTGTGGTTTTTAAAATCGATATTTATCTTAAATCTCTTTAACCCGATCATATATAGTTTTATCCACGGAAACGACAAGCGTCTGAAATATCTGCTCTTGTTGCTGGTTCTTTTTACCGTGCAATTCATAGATATTATCGTTTGCCGCTTTAGTAATCCAATGCTTGGCTGGATGACCGGATTCTCCATGTTGTATTACGTATTTGGTTATGCTTTGTTAGACGGTCATCTGGCAACTAACAGGATCCGAACATCTTGGGTTGTTGTGCTTGTCATAATTGCCGCATTGCTGCAATGGGGATATAACTGGCTGTTTTTGTCCGGTCCATTCAGCGCACTAAATGCCCAGAAGATGTGGGTAAAAGATATTGTATGGGATGGTTATAATGCGCCATTTATCGTTTTGCTAACTGCGGCGGTTAGCTTGCTTTTCCAACGTATTTCATGGAAAGGATGCAGTTGGTTGCAGTTTATTGGAGCAAACTCCCTGGCTATCTATGTCATGCAGACTCCGGTTCAACGCATTTGGCAGGTGGTGCTTCCTTTGAAAGAATGGACTGCACATTATTCGATTTGCAGAGCAATCCTTCCTATTCTTACCTTGGGTACGTGTATGATGATTACATATGTCTTGCTAAAAAATAAGTACACAAAATATTTTATAACAATATGAACCAACCAATTCACATTGTAATGACGCCGACACGCAATGAGGCATAGGGACATTAAAGCAGAATAAAACAACCGACATTGCTGCCGGTTGCATAAAATAAACGATCTTTGACATATTTCAATAAAAAGCGACCTATAAACGAAGGAAGTCATCTATATTAGCAGGTGTGATAATACGGAATGTTGCTTCCGGATAAGCGTTGGCAAACGCTAACGGACAACGAGTATTTTTATGTGTATTCCATTTGAACTCAAACGCCTGCAGGATTCCATCTGATTCCTCAAGATAGTCAATTTCGTTTTGTTGCTTAGTGCGCCAGAAATAGGATTGCGCAAACGGATGGCGATAACTGATTTGCTTCATGCGTTCCGCAATAGCGAAGTTCTCCCACATGGCACCAATATCTACACGATTTTCTGCAAGCGA
>Ga0256405_10012853_pt1 | contig 10227 bp, 14 predicted proteins | sample RumenRJG_02DNA_FD_189096 | JGI IMG/M metagenome (GOLD analysis project Ga0256405, IMG submission 189096) | Bovine rumen microbial communities from Lethbridge, Alberta, Canada - RJG_02 | ecosystem: Host-associated > Mammals > Digestive system > Stomach > Rumen | place: Canada: Alberta... | reverse complement strand
AGATTGCATTTTACGGGCAAATCCCAAGAATCGACGTTTTGCCCGTAACCGAGAAGCCGCCTTTTACGGGCACATCCCAAGAATCGACATTTTGCCCGTAACCGAAGACTGACTTTTACGGGCAAATCCCAAGAATCGACGTTTTGCCCGTAACCGAGAGCCGCCTTTTACGGGCAAATCTCAAAAAGCGATGTTTTGTCCGTAACCGAAGACTGACTTTTACGGGCAAATCCCCAAAAGCGATGTTTTGTCCGCAACCCAGACCCGGAATACTGATTGAACGTGAATTGCACGACACTGCATTTTCAAACAAAAAAGAATCTTCTTTGCAGCATCTCGCCACAAAAAAGATTCTTTTTGTTTTTTTATCCTTTTCCTTTCAATTCGCATCCTGCCCCAACACATATTTCACAACTTCTTCCGTGCTTTTCGCAATTTGCGTTGCACCGGCCTGCCTGAGTTCCTCACACCTTCCAAAACCGTAAAGAACACCGATCGAATCAAGCCCGGAATCATTGGCTCCGCTGATATCATATTCACGATCGCCAATCATTATGACTTGTTGATGATCCTTGATTTTCAAATCTTTGAGTGCTTCTTTGATAATGTCTGATTTGCGCCCCAAATTTCCGTCAAGCGTTGCCCCGACGACGTGTTCAAAATACTTGTCCAACTCAAAATGCTCGAGAATCTGACGCGCAAACTTCTCTGGCTTTGACGTCGCCAAAACAAGTTCCACCCCTGCTCGTTTCAACTTTGCAAGCATTGATTCCGCACCGTCATAAACGCGGTTTTCGAATAATCCCTTAACCGCAAAATATTCCCGATACGTGTCAATCATGTCCTGGACCTGATCTTTTGGAAGATTGAGATAACCTGCAAAGAAATCTGCCAAGGGAGGGCCGATAAATTTCAACAGTTCCGTTTCATCCGGAATCGAATATCCGTTTTTTTCAAGCGCATATTTAATGGAGTTGATGATTCCTTCTGAAGAATCGGTCAGCGTGCCGTCAAGATCAAAAAAGGCGTAGCGATACATGAAAAAGCCTCCTGAATTTATTTACCTATTCATTATACCCTAAAATTCAGGCCTTGCGCTTCTTATAGACGCCGACCGTCAGGAACGGAACGACGATTGCGATTGCCAAACAGCCGCAGTAGCCATAGCCATATTTGATGATGTTCGTCAAACCGACCAAAGAAATCGTCATTGACAGGATGATGATAAATGCAGAGATTGCCATGCGACGCTTGAACGGATTTTCAACTTTGCTTTGATCCGTCAGTCCCGCAATTTCAGGGTTCAGTACGTCAATACCGTTCAACAGTATCCGATCGGCACCAAACGAGGCCGCAATCTTTGCATTTGTCATCTCGCCGACCGAATGGCGCAAACGCAATCACTGAAGTCTGCTTTTAAGTCTTTGCAACCCAAGCACAAGCGCCAATCCCATCAAACAAAAAACAATGCTGAAACTTTCAAAACGCAGCGGATCAAGCGGAACGGAAAGGGTTGTCGGCCCCATGACGATCGCATAAAACGAACCAAGCATCATTCCGATGATAAAGTACAGCGTCTGTGAACGATAACGTTTCAGGCATGTTCTGATGACTTTGACAACCGTTGCCGCACCAAACAGGATTCCTGCGGCAAAGCACAACAAGCTTGGCAGAGCTTGAAAATTCAGCGTAATGACGCTCTTGATCGCAGAAATAACAGGGATATATGCTCCAAAAATCAGCAGCATCGTCGAACCGGAAACTCCTGGCAAAAACATTGCGGAAACAGCCAAAGCACCGATCAAAAACAGCTTGACGGAAGCAACCGCACTGAATCTTTCAAGATTCAGCACTGCAGAAGGAGCATTGCCGTTGACCACTCCAATCATGATTACCAGCAGCACGCCGGCCGCGAGAAACAAAATCCCGCCTGGTCCCTTCTTGAAGTGATTTTTTTCTTCAATGACGATCAGCGGAATCGCACCGGCAATGAATCCGATGAACAACGAGCTCACCTTGTAGATGTGGTTCTCAAAAAGAGACGACAATATCAGCACCGCCAGCACCATGCCGATTGCCCAGCCGATTCCAAGCTTTGCCAGATACTTTGCGGCTGCCTTTTTTTGGCCACGATTTCCTCGCATCAGGTCATCAATCGACCCGATGAAATTATCGTAAAATCCCATGATAAAAGCAATCGTCCCGCCGGAAACTCCCGGAACGCTATCGGCAAGAGCCATCAAAACCCCGTTCAGTCCTTGTCTGATCATTTAAATTCCTCCAGTTTATGATTGGTTTATTGTACTATAATGAGATAAATTTTATCTAAACTGAAACTTAATTTTTTTATAACAAATCAGTCGGCGTTTTAGAGGAAACTTCCACAGACCAAAAGCACAAAATGCTTAACGCTTCGCCGACAAAGCCAATATTTCCGATTGACGAACGAGTCCCGAGGCTGATTCAGACAGCTTATTTTATCTCATGAGCATGTTGCTCACAAGTATTTTTTGTTGTCATGAATATCAGGATCATATTCGGCAAAGCGGCAGCATGTATTTGGCAAAATCTCTGGATTTTACGGGCAAATCTCAAAAATCGACCATTTGCCCGTAACCGAGGGCCGACTTTTACGGGCAAATCTCAAAAATCGACGTTAGACCCGTAATCCCGCCCTGGCACGCTGATTGAGCAAATGATGCGCAGCGCCGCATTTATCGTTTATCATTTCCATATGCAAAATTGAAAAAATGCCGGGCAAAATCAGTCGCAGCTCGACCTTATTTGTTCGACATTTCATTTAAAGAATTTCTTAAATCAGAATTCTTCCATCATTTTTTCCGCATCCTCTGCGGCATTCACCTTATCGTTTGACTTGACAATTATTCCGTCCTCGTCAATCAGATAGGTCGTTCTAACGACCCCCATATACGTTTTTCCGAAACTTTTCTTTTCCTTCCACACGTCATACGCTTTGATCGTTTCAAGATTTTCATCCGACAATAACGTAAATTTCAAACCGTGCTTTTCTTCAAAACGTTTGTGTGATTCGACGGAATCCTTGCTGATGCCCAAAACAACGGCTCCTTTTTCTTCGAACTGCGGCAAATGTGCGGTATATCCGCAGGCCTGACTGGTGCATCCGGGCGTATTGTCTTTCGGATAAAAATACAGAATTACCTTCTTGCCGCGATATTCATCGAGACTGTGCATCTTGCCGTTTTGATCCGGCAACGTAAATAATGGTGCTTTAATTCCTGTTTCCAACATTTCAAAACACTTCCCTTCGCCATGATCATAACTCATTTACGCTTCAAAAGCACACAATAAGCTTGTGAATTTTTGCTTAAATAACCTGGCGAAGCACTGCATTTGACAAAAAGCAAAGAATTTTTTCAGCAATTCGTTTTAATTGTTCTGAGCTCGCAAAATGCCGGCAAAAATCCAGAGCGCAAGGCAACGTTTTGCGAAGCAAGATGCGATAATGCCGTCCCGTAATAAGGAACCCTGCCGAGTTTCCAGACTTCAAAAGCCAGCCTTGAAACTACCTTTGAAGCGTATCCTTTTCCTGTTTCAAACGAGTCGATGCCGATTTCCCACATCTTGTCGCTGTTGCTTGAGGCTCCTGCAACGGCCAAAATTTCTCCCGATTCGTTTCTGATGACCGTTCCGATTTCATCATCTTTGCACGCCTCATACTCAAATGCTTCCTCGATTCTTTTATCATTTTCATACGAAGGAATGTCTTCTTTTGGAATAATCTCAACCTGTCGTCCTTTTTCTGCATTTAACGCAAACGGCAAAAAGTAGACATGAGCTTCATCGATTTGATAGCCGAACTCACGCAATTTTTCGTTGATCATTATGAGCGTTTGTGCTTCGAAACCCCATTCGGCAGTCATTTTTTCGCCAGGATTTCCCTGCACCATGATTCCAAAGCTTCGTTTGCCGTAATTACTAATTTGCCGTTATAAATCAGAATCGAAAAGAAGTTTTCGGTTTCTTCAAAGCGACGCTGTCCCAACTGCTTCTTCGCAATCGTTACCAGCGTTTCCTTATTTTCAAAATCGTTTTTTTGGCAATTATAATCCAAAGCGAATTGTTCTTCGACAATCGCCTGCATCCCATGATAAATTTTCATTTTTTCTTCCCCACAATAACTTTTGATGCGCAGCGTCATCCTTGCCGATCATACCTGGCAGACGTTTTTTTGAGCAGATCGATCATGTCTTCTTTGACCTCTTTTGGTCCGATTACTTCAACGTCGCCAAGACCGATGAGCCATCCCAGCAAGATGACTGAAGGAACTGCATAAAATTCGATCAGAAGTTCATTGCTTTTGTCAGTCTTGTCAGGATTTGCGCAAACCTTGATGTTTTTTCCGAACTGATCGATGATCGGTCCGACCATTTCTTCGCTTGCCGCAACGGTAATCTTTCGTTCGTCTCCGGTAAACATGCCCATTCTTCTTGAAACATAAGTATTGGGACAAATTTCGCGCACCTTGACCATGCCTTCGCGTGTTTGATCCTTCAACAGCTTGATATCAGTCATTTTGTCAACGCGGTAATGGCGTTCAACCAGTTTTCCGCATTTATTTTTGATTGCATAAAGGTAATAGCGATCATCAGCCCAGATCAGGCTCCACGGGTTGACGATTTCTGCTTTGTCGCTTTTAGGGACGAGCTCCAGATCTTTGTTCCACTTCATGTAGGTAAAACTGATCGGCACTTTTTTATCGCAAGCTTCTTGAATCTTGTCCACGTTGTCCAAGATTTTTTGGTTCTCGGTTTTATTGTTGACCATCCCCAAAACATTGCGGTCAAGATAGTCGCACTGGTTTTCACTCAATAATTTTTTCAGCTTCTGCACCATTTCGTCCGCAATTTCTCTGCCGATAAAATTTGAAGCATTGATCGCATCAACAATCAATTTGAGTTCCTCTTTTTTCAGCAGTCGATTTCCAAGATAATATTTGGCATTTCTGCCCATGCTTCCTTCAACTTTGACGTCCCATTCTCTTAAAAGGCGCATGTGTCTGAGAATCGTGTCTTCGCTGCAATTATATCCCATATCGACCATTTTGTCCTGAATCTCGCGCATCGTCAACGGATGGTCCTCATCCGTGCATCTGTAAAGCACAGCATAAAGCGCAAGAATATTGCCGGTTTTTCCAGCCATTGCAATTTCTCCTTTCAAAATCATGCTTAATACAAAATTAAAAGCCTAAGCTCATCTGATCGAGTTCAGGCTTGACGTTTTCAACAATATTTTTCTTTAACGAACTGCTCATAATCTTCCTGATGCTGAATCACATATTGAATCAGTTCAGGATAGCAGCGATGTGCCGCCACCGTAACCAGCCTGTTCAAATCAAAAAGGCATCCGACAAGCAGATCCTCTTGACCCAATGAATCAATCTGTCTTTTGACCAGGTCCAAATCAAGTTCTTCTTCAAAAAGCCCCGGCGTATACGAATAGATGTCACCGGTATTGTGAATAACCAAAAATTCGCCAGAAAGACGTCTTGCGCGCAAACAATACAGATCACCGCACAGTTCCTCTTTGCATCTGGTCAAAATCGCCGCGGAGTCCTCCTTGTCGCTGGATGACCTGATAAACTCCTCGTATTTGCCTAACTCGCAATCCTTGTCCATCCAAGCGCAAAAAACGCGCATGTCAAGCATCTTGCATGCTTCTTCTTCGCTTGGAAACGGACGATCGATGCGTTGCTCAACAAACTTGCCGACAGACACGTCATTATCGAATTCCCACTCATTGCACAAATCCTCCAGGACTTGATACTCAAGGCCTTCGTACATGTCGGTCAGCAAACCTTCCTTTTCACGATTTAACATAAGCACAACCCCCAATTAGAGTACTCTAATTTAATTCTAAGCGGTCGGCGTGCGATATGCAAGCACTTGTTCTCACTTTCGCCGAACCCGTCGATAAAGCGAAACAGCACTCAAAAAATCAACGACAAATGCCAAATGCAGAACTAGGTAAATCAACCCTTTACCTTTTTCAATCCTTCCGCTTTGTTCCAATCTGACAACGGCGCTGATGCCGTACATCGAAGAAGTTATCATCAGCAAATAGTTGATGATTGCCAGAATCATTATCATTAAGGGACTGGAAAAGATCAGTGCCGGAACGGCCATCGCAAACAGCAATAGCAGACCTATTACAAAAATCATCAGAAAAAAAGGAATGTGCACGAACTTGATCAGCATGTCGTAAAACGCAAGATCATTGACCTTGTCTTTCGGATAAGTCAGTGCATTGACGATATTCAAAACATAAACGACAATCGTCAGGATGATGTACAACGTGAAGAAATTGTAAGCATTCTTATATTCAAAATATTCATGAACGAAGAAAACATATGGCCAAATCATCAGGATAATCGGCAAAATTCTTCTAAACCTTGCCACCTGCTGAACCCCTTTTCCAGTCTTTTCTTTCCAAAACGTTGACTTTGACTTGTTCAATTTTACCATAGCTCGTTTCATACACGGAATCTTTAACGTACTTAAACCCGCATTTTTCCTGAACTCTTTTTGACTGCCTGTTCGTTACGAAGTGTTCGCAAGAAATGAAGTCCATCCCCTGTTCTTCAAACAGCCAGTCAATTACGCGAAGAACAGCCTCAGGCATAATCCCTTGTCCCCAATAATCCTTGGAGAGGACGAAGCCCAGTTCGCAGCCTTTCTTATTGGAAAATGCAGCAAGTTTGGCAGCACTTAATTTTTTGATCCCGACCGAACCGATCACCTTGTCATCCTTTACGATGGCAAAAGTATCTCTTCCGCCAATGAAAATGTCAAGAATCCGTTGCGTTTCATCTTTGTCTTGATGCGGAAGCCAGCCAGCCATCTGCCCCACGCCGTCAACTGACGCATATTCATGAAAGTCATCAAGATCCGTTTGTTCAAACTCTCTGAGCGTCAACCGAGACGTTTTCAAAATCGTTCCGGAAATATCGACGATGCGCTCAAGCTCTGCTTTCAAACACTGTTTCAAATCAAACAGTTTTTCTTTTGACGGACAATTCTCATCAGCGTAAAACTCCTCCATCGGAAGCCACCACACCGGGCCTTTGCCGTGATTGCCATAATTTCCAAGATCGCCCTCATGTCTCGGAAAAAGATGCCAATGAAGATGGGCGTCACCTTGCCCTAAACACTCGTAATTTATCTTGTCCGCGCGAAAGGCATTTTTGACGGCTTTGGCCACAAAAATCATTTCCTTCATATATTTTGCCGCAAAATCTTCATCCAGATCAAAAAGTTCCGTTTCATGCTTTTTGCACAAAAAAAGCGTATAGCCTTCGATACGCTGCGTGTCCCCCAAAACAACGTAACCGGTCTCAAGTTCCTTGACAAAGAAAGGATTGGCCTCATCTTTGATCATCTTAATTCGATCACAAATCAGACACATGAAGATTCCCCCTTTTATTCAGTCATTATTGTAAAGCGAACTATCCGCTTATTATAGCATATATTTTTCAGGCAACCGAAATCTTTGGGATAAATCCACGGAAAAACAACAATTGCCGTAAAAAACCACGTTGACGCAAGGCGTTCACCGGTGTTCGGGAATTTTACGGGCAAAATTCAAAAATAGTCGTTTTGCCCGTAACCGGGAGCTGGCTTTTACGGGCAAATCCCAAAAATCGACGTTTTGCCCGTAACCGAGAGATGGCTTTTACGGGCAAATCCCAAGAATCTGCTTTTTGCCCGTAACCGGGAGCTGGCTTTTACGGGCAAATCCCAAAAATCGACGTTTTGCCCGTAACCGAGAGATGGCTTTTACGGGCAAATCCCAAGAATCTGCTTTTTGCCCGTAACCGGGAGCTGGCTTTTACGGGCAAATCCCAAAAATCGACGTTTTGCCCGTAATGGAGAGCTGCTTTTTACGGGCAGATTCCAAAAATCGTCGTTTTGCCCGTAACCGAGGGCTTCCTTTTTACGGGCAGATTTCAAAAATTGACGTTTTGCCCGTAACCGGGAGCTGGCTTTTACGGGCAAATCCCAAGAATCTGCTTTTTGCCCGTAACCGGAAGCTAGGTTTTACGGGCAGATTCCAAAAATTGACGTTTTGCCCGTAACCGGAAGCTGGGTTTTACGGGCAGATTCCAAAAATTGACGTTTTGCCCGTAACCGAACATCAAATGGCAGCTGGTCAACCAACGCACTGTATTTTTCAGCAAAATAATTGACAGAACGGCTATCTTGTAATACATTATAGCTAGGTATTATGTAATGCAAAATAGTAAGAGAGGTGATTCGATGATACCTTCGCAAATGCTGAAGGGAATGCTCGAAGGCTGCGTCTTAAAAATCATCAGCGAACATGAAACGTACGGATACGAAATTTCGGAAACCTTGAAATTTTACGGTTTCGGAAATATTTCCGAGGGGACGATTTATCCGATGCTGCTCAGGATGCAAAAAAACGGGCTGATTTCCGCTGAGTACAAGTCATCACCGGTTGGGCCAAGACGCAAGTATTTTTCAATCACCGAACAAGGGATGACGGAGATTGAAATGTTTTATCAAAATTTTTCGGAGTTGGAGTCGGCAGTTTTGAGGCTGTTTGAAAGAAAGGAAGATCGACATGGAGAAAAGCACGCGCGAATTGAGGAAAGAGAATAATCGTTTGGACGGACTCATCAAAGAAGAAAATCAGGCAGTTTTCACTGACATCATCTGCTATTTGCGCGGATCAAAACTTTCAGAACACGACGTTGAAGTCGTGAGGTTCGATTTGACGTCAATGGTGCTTGAAGCGCAGGAACGAGGGGAAAATATTGGAAGTCTTTTTGGAAAATGCAGAGACTACAAGGAATTTTGCGATGAAATCATCGATTCTTTGCCAAAGAAGACAAAGTTTCAAGCAGCGTGCGAATTTTTCAGCACTTTTTTCCTGGCCTGTTCCGCTTCGCTTTTGATCGGAATAATTTTTTCGGCCGGTTTTTCAGGGAAAATCATCAAAGGGAAATTGCCGGCTGCATCGATTAAAATTTCAGTCGGCGAAGGAATCGTCATCATTTTGATTGTCGTGATTGCTTATGCTTTAGTCAAATTGGTGATGCGCTCGGCATTTGAAAGCGAAACGATATTTTTCAAGATTTCGACGATAGCTGTCAGTACCGTGGCATCTGCCGTTTTGATTTTTTTGCCATTGCTTTTAAAAGACACGTTGCTTACGCTCGATTTGTTTGTCGGCATCGCAATCGTGGTTTTGATGTTTGGTGCAGGCAAGACATTGGAAAGATTCATTTGAATTAAAATGTAGTGACGATTTTCATGGAAAATGATTCTAAAGAACCATACGTAAAAAAGTGCTTATGTTTTGAAAGTCAAAGACTTTCATGCGCTGACCGACCCCGGCGCAAAGAAATTTAAAAACGTCTTGTACGGTTCGTCAGGCGTTTTTGAGCGTATTTCACGGCAATTGTCAACCTAAAGTATAGTTAAGTTAACATTTTTAAAAATCAATGTTTATTGGTGATTTTTATTTTGATGAGTGTTTTTATTTGCAACAGAAAGCGTTTCCATATATAATGACAGTAGGTCCTAGGAACCTGGCGTTATATGGTGAGTCAAATAAAGCAAGGAGGAATTCACTATGCATTGGTTATGGGTTTTGATTGTCGGTGCGATTATCGGTGCCATCGCAGGTGCCATTACGAGCAAAGGTCAGTCAATGGGGTGGCTCAGCAACATCATTGCCGGATTGATTGGTTCTTCGCTTGGAGAAGCACTCCTTGGGTCATGGGGACCCCAGCTTGCTGGGATGGCCATAATTCCGTCAATTATTGGCGCGATTATATTGGTAGCACTTGTTTCATTTATTATGTCCCGCTTAAACATGGGCAGGTGATGCAAATGGCAAAAGGACTTTTACGTGTCGTTCTGATTTCAATGGCAATTGTCGGCGGTATTTTGATCGGGGGAACCGTTGTCGCCGTCAAGGGAGTTGACAGATTAGGGGATAAACTCCAGGATAAGCTTCATTGAAAAATTGTATGATAGAGGAGATATGGAGTATCCGATACGGGAAACTCTCGTTGCTGCGACGAGAGTTTTTTTGTGCTTTTTTGGAAATGGCGCTCGCGTTGATGGTGAACTACTCGGCCATAAATAACCGAGCTTCTGGGAACACGAAGTAGTATTCAGGATGTTGCGCTGGTATTCCAGCTACCTGACTTACAGAACT
>Ga0256405_10012852_pt1 | contig 10228 bp, 7 predicted proteins | sample RumenRJG_02DNA_FD_189096 | JGI IMG/M metagenome (GOLD analysis project Ga0256405, IMG submission 189096) | Bovine rumen microbial communities from Lethbridge, Alberta, Canada - RJG_02 | ecosystem: Host-associated > Mammals > Digestive system > Stomach > Rumen | place: Canada: Alberta | collected... | reverse complement strand
AAGTTGAAGGGGGTAGGGTCGAAAAGACCCCCTCCCCCTCCTTTAAACTTCAATGGGCCAAGCGTATTCTCATGCGCCCTTAGTGTTCAATCGTCTTTCAGGCTCTGGAACTTTGATGTAGTTAACGCCTTCAACTCTAGTATCGTTGAGCGCCACGATCTCATCTATTGCCTTGTTCACGAAAGCTTGATTGAGATCTTCATCAAAAGCATCAGAAGTATTCGCAACTCTGTCTAGGTAAGAGCAAGAGTGGTAACCGTGAGCTGTATCCCAAGAGAACCACTCATCGAATTGCGTGAAAGGATTGAACGGATTGTCAGACGTTGAAAGCATAAAACGTTTCTCAGCCATGACTTCAACTCCTTTCTCAAAACATTTGCGTTTGTTAAAGAACTGCAAAAGAAAAGCACTTAAACAGCATTGTTTAAGCACTAAATTGTAATTCAATCGATTTTAGCCTTTAGCATATTTAGCAACTGTGGAAGCAGAAACGCCAACTTGTTCAGCTATATCCGAGTATGTAGCGTTCGGATCTGCTGCCACAAGGTGCTGAATTCTTGCTATTTTTGTTTGGCTAATCGTGTTCTCTTTCCTAGGTGTTGCGAGTTGACGTAGACGATCTTTATCGGAATTCGCCAGGATGGTGTTTATTTTGCTTGAGGATATAGCGCCAGACTGAATGGCTTCCCATTCGCGATCTGTAATGTTAATGGTTCTATCCTTTTTGCTGGTTCCAACCCTGCGACGTGCCTCAGTGAGTGCCTGGTTCTTCACCTTCTTAATCCATTCTTTATCGTCTCTGTTTTCCGGATGCGCTGCTTTCTGAGCGGCAACAGTATAACTATATAGAGCCTGTGCTGCACGCTCATTGGGCTTCTGGGATATGGCCGCGTTAATCTTAGCGTTAAGACTCTTAACTTCGGCAGCATATACTTCTTTCGCTTGCTGATTAACCTTCGTTGAACCAGTATTGAAACGAAGTTCTTTTCTAGCATCATTTGCCATCTGCTTCATAGAGTTGGCATAGTTGGCATAGATAACTTCCATTGCGGTCTGATCCCTAGAAATAAGAGTACGCGCATCCTTAGCCTCAGCCATCTGTGTACTCTTACGCTCTATAATCTTGCCGGTCATCTTGGAAACCTTGCCGCTATCTCTATAAACAATCTCGCCACGCTTGTATGCTTCGAGCTCAGACGGCGTCATGTTACTCGTAGAATAAACTTCGCGACGGTGGTTCACACGTGCATCACCCTTTGCTCTGGAAATGAGGGTCGATGCTCCACCATACTTGTCATCGCTCTTTTGCTGATAGATTTGCTTGAGTTCCTTAATGTTGTTATCTTTCTCGCTTTGCTTCCAGTTAAGCTGGTGCTTTTCGGCGTCGATGACGACCATCGAATGCTTAACAGCACGCTCCAATTCTGGAAGCGACGCATTCCTCAATGTCATGTCCGTAATAAGGTTGGAAATGACACCCATTTCCTTACCTTTATTAAAGCCATCACCACCATCAGCTCTCGATTTGCCAACTTCCGGATGATTGTCGTCGGGGAATCGATACTGGTCGGTCGAGAAATTGCGAAGACCAGGAAGAGGATCGCTAGTCTTAAGCTTCTGCCCTGCGGTCGGGATGACCATTACCGTATCTCCGTCGAAATCAGCACCGGACAAACGAGCTGCAACATGTGCATTAATGCCGACAGCATCTTGGTTGTTTCCAAGAATCTTTTTACCTTCTTTGTTCCTATTGTTCACATGAACGGTCGGAATCTCAAAGGTGCCAGCGTGCGGAAAGCGAACGAGAATTAGCTCTTCACCATCTTTATAGGTAGGAGCATAAATCTCATCGTCTTTGAGACTTGTAATCGGCAGAATAACCTTCGTTGACTGCCGAGGCATAGCGGAAGCCTTGAGATTGACAGCGGCTGCATCACAATTGTCTGCGAACTCGCTGAGAAGTGATGCTTTTACTTCTGGATTTGTAAGAGATTTGATCTCTTCAAACTCATCAGCTCGCTTATCATAATCCAGCTGAAGCTGCCTTCTTGCAAGCTGCTCACTTTGCTTGGACAAGAACTGAGACGGAAGTGTTTTGCTCCAATTTTCCCAGTCGCCCTCATCTTTACAAATATTGATCGGAGAGAGCTTAGTTTCTCCTGTTTTTGAGTCAACGTATTCTCTTTGACCAATAACAACGCCATCTTTGGTTTTAAGCATGGAGCCAAACGGATTCTCCGGATTCGACTTCATGTTCTTAAATACGGATTCATCGTTCTTTTCTCCGAGCCACGGCGTTCCAGAAGGCTTATTGGTGTTAAAGCGAATGTCAATACCCTCATCAAGGTCTGGATTGTATATGGCCATGCCCTTCATATAGTGTGTGCCATCAACGGCGATTCTCACTTGGGCATACTGCGCTCCGCCAAGAGACAGGTCTTCAACTCCAGGACGAAGTTCGATTACACCGTCTTTATCCGTCCCGCCTTCATCGCCATATACGACAGCGATTCTTTTAGAATCAACGCTTGTCGGAGGGCGAATCCCCAAAGAGCTGTAAGTGACTCCATCATCATCGGTTCTTTTTTCGATGATCTGGTTCGCCAGGGAATCTCGTGCGGCGTATACATCTTTCCACGCCATACCAGGAGCAGCAAGGACCTTAATATCGGTATACGCAAGGCTATCGCTAGCCTGAGGAATCTGAAGATCGTGGACGCTATATCCTTCTTCATCAACAAGCTTCTGAATGGCTGCCTTCATTTTAGTATCGGTAATGCCCATTTGCGTGGACACTCCAAGACCAATGTCGATGATCTTATGCTCGCCAACAGCCTCTGCAAGAACCTTTGCAGTATTGGCGATTTTCATATTATCATCTTCATCGATCTTCTTGAGATACCCACGAATGGTACTCTCGGCAACGGGCTTATCTTCGCCGCGAGCTTCAGCAAGGAGCTTACCGATTTCGGTAGCGCTATCGGCAACTTCTGGATGCGCATCGCGAATCGCCTGCACCTCAGAGAGTGTCACATTTCTCTGCTCTTCTCTCAAATATGCCAGGCGATTATTCAGTGCTGCTGTGTCACCGACCACCTCACCATTTTTATCGGTTCTGGTCATGCCAAGCATGAGAGCGATATCGTTATTGGTAAGGTTTGGGTCGGCCTGCAAAGCCTTGACATAAGACAAGAAATCAGACCGTGTCATGCCATTTGTGAAATTGTAGACAGGATCGTGCTGGTACGGGTTCTCACCAGATCCCTTAGGATATCGGCCAGAACCTCTACCCGGAGCGCCATCTTCTATGCTGACGCCATAATGGACCAGTTGTTTATTGTCTCTGTAGACAACATCTGATCCGCGATATACAATATCGTCCATTACAAACCTTCCTCCTGTCTGAGTTGATCTATTCTGTGGTCAAAATCCGGAATTGTTTCCATGATGTCTCGAACCTCATATGGCATTGGAATCTTTTCATAGATCTGATCGTTTTTGTAAATGCGAAGCACAATGTCGATATCTTCAGGATTGACATGATACTCCAAACAAAAAATAGCTGCATAAATCAGCAGCTGGTCCATAGAAGTCCGAGTAACGCCAGTCTTAAGATCATGGATTCTCAAGAGCGGCTTTGGAAGATCTGTATAAAATTGAATGGCGTCGGAAGTTCCAAAACAATTAGGACTGTAAAACAGCACCTGTTCTGGTTGCATACGGAAATCGATTGCATCGTTGACATACATGCTGAGCGTTGTGCCATCATCCGGCAGTTTAATTCTCAGCTTAATGCACTCACACGCCAATGCATGCTGACGAGTTCCTTTTTCCTTCGCCATTTCTGTCTTGTATCGCTCAGCCAGTTTTTCTGGTGTGTAGCGAATCCAAGAATATGTGCTTGCGCCTAAGAACGCATGCTTTTCTTCATAGTCCGAATGCTTGTTGAAGTTCATTGAGGACCTCCTCGCGATTCTCCGGACAAATCATTCGGCTGAAGCCACCCATCTTATTTACATGGTCAATATAGTATTCCTGATTCGGCTGAAAACTTTCATTAGCAGACCGCTTGCATTCAAGTAGCGCATAATGTTCATTCCAGAATATCGACAGGTCTTGTATACCTTGCAGATAAGAGGGGTCATTTTTCAAAACAATAGCCCCAGGATACCTGGAGCGGATCTCTTGAATTAAGTTATGCTGAAACTGACTTTCTTTGGCCATAGCAATCACCTCCAAGAGAAAAAGGGGAGAAGAGTATTGACAGCCGCCAAGTCCTGGCTATACCAGGGGGTAGCATATTTAAGTCATATCCCTCTTCTCCTCTCATTATAGGGCGAAAAAAACGCGCGAATCACCACTTTCCAACAAAGTCTTTTGCATTAAAGTCTTTCTTATACTTGAGTGTCCTACTAATGCCAAGATCAATTGGCGCCTTAGACCTCAAATAGAAATAATACAAATCAGAAAATGGGGTATTATTACGGTCGATCCGTCCAGCTGCCTGGGTCATTGTTTTGTAAGAGTAAGACAACGAATAGAAAACCATCGAATCGGTTGTGATGCAGTTCCATGCTTCAGCGCCGGCCATGTAATTTACAAAGTATAGCCACTCATTTCCATTTGGAACGGGCTGATGAACATGACCGTTATACTCGGCATACTCTATTGCCATCCGCTCTGCAAAATACTTGAGATCCTCGAGCTCATAATCATAATTGTAAAAGACAATAAGCTTAGAATGCTCCTCAAGTATTTCGGTTAATGCACCGATTCTGCTTGGATCGCTATTTACAATCCTTCTTGCGGTATAGCAAAGCTCAGATGCGTTTTCAATCGGAAGAAAAGTATATGGATTCCATCGATTCTTCCATACCTTTTTATAGAACTCTTCATTGTAATTAACTAAAACGTCTTGTCTGTGAATATGATTCTTAGTTCTATAATTCATATGAACCGTTATTGAATCTCGTAGCTGCCTGAGTCTTTCTTCTTCAACCCACCTATCAATCTTTGGGTATTTAGTATATCGATTCCAGACTGCATGACGCTGAAGAAACTCTGTTCTGTTTCTATAGAATCCATTGGCAACGAACACAGGTATATAATCCGACCATGAATCTCCTGGCGTGGCGGTAAGCAATATCCAGCGGTTTCTTCGAGAGATTCGTAAGAAGGATTTGACCCATGTTCCTGATCCCACGACTCGTTGCTCATCAAACAAAAAGAACCCTCCGACGGTATTGGCGTATTTTCGGATATTATTCCATGAATCGACCACGACACCTTCCCCGACTGATAGCCCAAAAGCTGCAAGATCAAGGTCCCATTCGCGATCATCTCTTTTGCGAGCCGTCGTAATGATATAGAGTATAGGTACTCCCTCTGGCGCTCCGCGAGCTCCTTCAATGTCTCCTCCGATACTTCGGATATAATATGCGATACCAGTTCTGCTTTTTCCGGACCCAACCCCACCAACCAATATGTTCCCGTTTCGGAGTTTTGATAAAGCTTCCAATTGGTAATCATATAGCATCAAGCACCTCCAAAATTATAGAAAAGAAAAGGGCCCCGAAGGGCCCAAATCTTTTACCAGGGAATATCTCCCTCATCGCTCGGATTGGCATACTTCTTTGCGAACGGATCCTCACGGATAGTGACATGCATCAACTTGAGATACCCAGTGACCCCGGATATTCCGCCCTTGGTCCAGTTATAGGGGCTCACATCGAGGTCCACGTTGACGATCTCAGCAAAGTCGAGCTGCGACACGAGATCTTCTGTGAGCTGAACAGTACTCGCACCGGAGTGCAAATAGATCTTAGGCGGATAGTTGTCGAACCGCACCTTAACCTTTGTGTAGGGAATGGGCGGATCGTTAGGATCACGAGGCTTGGTCATGCGAATGTTCCAGCCGTCTGCTTTTAATCTCTCCGCCGTCTCCGGATCGAGAGCCAAGCAGAAGTTGCGATCGCCCTCGGCATTGTACTGCTGCGCCTTGCCGGTGAAGTTCTTGAACATCAGGGTAGCGCCTTCAATAATCAGATCCTGTTTTTCCATTGTTGTGTCTCCTTTCAAGCTACAAATGTTTCAACGTCTCCGTATTGTGCAATGCTATTTCTAGCATCGTCAACCAGTTTCTCATAGTAGGATCGGTCAACGAGATTCATCCTGTCGGGGTTATCCCGAATATCCTCTGACTCGATCCACCGTTGTCCTTTGGTGCCAGTAACAGCGCCAATTGAAGTGTCTGCGATACGAATTAAATATCCACCACCAGAACCAGCCGGAACAGGGCAGAACTGACCGATTCTACCAACGAATTGATAATCGTGCCCGTTCTTGACTGCGAGCGCGAGCGCAATATAATCTGGATCGGTCTCTGGTTCCTTGCCCTCCTTAATAAGCTTCTTCTCGAGCTTCTTGAGTTGCGCTTCCTCTTTTTCGACATCGCGAAGTGATTCGTTCTTGTCAAGATAAATAGCTCCACCAGTTACTTGCTTGGTTTCACAAACGTCATCAAACGTGATTTCCTCATGTGTAAACAACGTTTTCTTGACATACGGAACTGCAAACTGGGTACCAGTAGCGGTCCACTCTCCACCATGTTCATAGATATCACCTGGAATGTATCCATACTGCTGCTCACACCACTCCTGTGTAGCGTATCTCGCAATATAGACAGCGTCATTCACAAGGCACATCTTCTCGTATGTCGCCTCATGCTCGAATGCGTAGCCATAGTATTTACCGAAGTCCATAACAAACTGAATAATCTCGGGAGTAGCGTTAGCTATCTTAATGCTATCCGTTTTAATATGAACAACGGTAAACCCTTTCTTCTGGACCTCATTCTTAAGGTCAATCATGAACAAGGCACCACGCTTGGCAATGATATTGTCCTTATTACGCGAATCGCGGAACGGATTCTCAAACCTGGCACTAGTCAGGCCATACACCGAGTTGATTGCAATCTTAAGGGCATATGCAAGCCTCTTGGCGACTGCAGGATCTTCCAGGTATTCAGCCAAGGCCCCATCGAAGAGCTTCTTTGCCTCATCAAACTGCTTGTGCTTAACAAGAACTCGAATCTGCTTGAGATCATGGAACCGCTTAGTGAATTCCGGACCAAATGAGCACTCACATTCGGCGCTAGTCGGATGCATCGAAGCGATATCAAGAAGCGCTACCGCTAAGTAAATCCCTGGTTCTGCATACACATATCCGCCTTCAGAAGCAACATCACCACGATAAATGCTCTTACCGGCATCGAAGTGATAGCCAGGAAAGTACGGCAATATGGACTCCGGGCCATCAGTCCATACCGGCTTAAACTTCAATGGCAAGCAGGTATTGTTCTCGTAGTACGATCTAACATCATCCGGAATATCATAAACCGGATCCGCCAAATTACGATACCGGAACACCGCTTGCGGCTTTTTGTTTCCTTTACCAAAGATAAATGCTGCCGTGAGCTGATTTGTGCTATCATTGACAGTCATCCCAGTGAGCTTTGCCAATATCTCACGGGCAGTCCAGTCCGCTTCAAGTTTCTCAAAGGTTGCCTGAGTTGCACGGACGTCGTTCTCACAATAATCTGCGCACTCTTCCCATTTATCTTCCGGAAGCGGTTTATCCCAAGGATACGCAAACTCCTGATGGTGAATTCCGATCTCGATTTCCCACTTCTTTAAGCTCTGCTTGGTTGCTGCAAAGTCGTAAATATCAGTATAGCTAAGTTTAAATGCCTCCGAGAAGTAAGCATTCTCGCTATTGCTGACCAATCTTTGCGACAAAATGTACAGCTGCTCATTGTTGTAGCCCATCAACCAAGCATAAAGAATGTGGTTGTCGTAGCGCTTGTTATTGAAGCCAACGAGCTTCTTGTGAAGAAGATTCTCAATATCATTCTGTGTTGGCTGGATCATGCGAACAACGGTGTCGCTATGCTGTGCTTTCCAGCAAACGATAAACACATTAGAAAACACCTCGCAGTCGAAGAATATCAACTCGTCTTCGTCATACTCTTCGCTGCTAATCTCAGGTTCATCGCTTTTCCAATGAATATCATTGAGAATCCGCAAGCACTTTTCAGCTTGATGACTGCTTTGCGCTGCAAACGCCATAACAGATGGGCGCATGTCGGTGACGTCATACTTGAGGCCGCTTTCATATGCCTTATCTGTTATCATTTTGATAAAGTCCATGTTTGGCGCTGTGTTTGCATGAACTTCTTTATTTAGAGCCTTCTTGAGCAAAAACCTAAGGTGCCTCTCATTCTCGACCCCATCAAAATCGAGCATCTTTTTCTCCTCTCTCAGAGGCAGCCCTGCCGAAATGGTTGCCACTGGAATGTCGTTGCATCTCGTAAGCTTTCTCCGTAAGCTCGAGTTGCCATTAAACACCTTGATCTCGATATCGCTGTTGTATACTCTGCTGAGCTGCATAGGATCACCAGAATATAAATAATGTAGGTGCAGCCCGTTTCCACCTTGGCTGACTTCGGCATATGTTGCCGGCCATTGGGACGCCGCGATCATGTTTTTGCGAAGTGACTTTTCTCCGGCTTCATTCTTAAGGTCAAAGTCAATCACAATATGATTAAGCGGCACCTTAACATAGTGCACCTTCGAGGTATCAAGGTCCGCAAGAGTTGTTGTGCAGTTCTCCCATCTTCGAGATGGAACCCCAAACTCATTTCCATACTGCGCTGGACAATCTCTCAGCATATCATCCAACAACGATGGCTGCGGTTTAAGACGAAGCTTATCTTCCGGAAGTTCGACAGTCATTTTTGGAAAGATGCTCTCGCTAACGAAAAGCTCTTTCTTAAACCCGGAATATCTATTGCGATATGCCATGCCGTCCACCATAACGCGCTCGTCATAGTTTTGGAAATAGCTCTTGAGCTCTTCTTTGAACACTCGCATCGAGAGCGGATATGGAACTCTGGCATCATCGCAGTAGACCTTGTACATTGTCCATGCCTGCTTTAGCGTCGTCGAGTCATCTTTGATGAAAACATCATACGAATCCAACATGAAGTTGTAGAAGTCATTCGACGTTCCCATCATCGAGAGCGGTTTGTAGTCGTCGTACTTGCGAGCGTTCTGCATATAGAACTCCTTGCACTTATACGCAATCGCTCCATATTCATACTGCACCGCATTGACGAGGTACGCATACCGATCATACGGAATAGTGTTTCCGGTCGGCACAATATCGATAAGGCGTCGAATAAGACCGGACCTAGCATCGCTAATTCTAACAGGCTTGTTGGTGCCCATTAGCAGTAGCGACGATATCCGCATCGAGTACTTCGACTTAAACTTCTCGTTGATCTCTAGGGTCTCGTGAGAAACGATCGAATTGATCCTGATGTTCGTTTCGAGATGACTCATATCGCCATCATGCTGGATAGCAATGAGCGGGTTGCTTTTAAACGCTTCGAGTGCAAAGTCGCTATTAGCACTGCCAAGAGCGGTCGAATCGAATGTCGTGGTATATCCATGGAACATATCTTCGATAATGTTAAGTATCGTAGACTTACCAGTTCCAGGACCGCCATAGAACACTCCAAATTTCTGAATCTCTTTCGACGCTCCAGTGACAATCGATCCTATGAACCACTCGATCTTTTCCTTCTCGCTTGGAGCATACAGAACATCAGTAAGATCATCCCAGGCAACAGTAGGGCCTGGTGTCAGCTCATAAGGAAGCGTCTTTGTGGCATACGACTCGAGCGTTACGTTGTCGTTGAGAAACAGCACACTACTGTCCAGCTCGTGGTATTTATCGTAAGCATCCTTCTTGCAGAATTTGTGCCATTCCCCAATGGCCTTGTCAGCACTCTCGTGAATATCTTCTACATGGATGCCGTATTCTGCATTTGGAAACTTAGCCCGCTTATAATCCCACAGCTCAATATCAATGAGCCGAAGTGCATCTTCCTCGTTCTTGCTCCAGAACCCAGTGTCTGGATTGTAGACAGCATAGAAGTCATGGCCTCGGATCATCAGATCGTCTGCTCCAACGCGAAACGAGGGGCGAATACAGATGACATTACCGGTCTGTTTCGCTTCCCTCGCTCGCACAAATTCAGGCATTAAGTTCCCTCCTTTCCGCTAGGATTTTTTCAATTTGTCAATTTGCTTGTCATGTCAGGTATTCTGGACCCTATATATATATATATATATATATATATATACAATATATTATTTATAAATAA
>Ga0256405_10012850_pt1 | contig 10228 bp, 10 predicted proteins | sample RumenRJG_02DNA_FD_189096 | JGI IMG/M metagenome (GOLD analysis project Ga0256405, IMG submission 189096) | Bovine rumen microbial communities from Lethbridge, Alberta, Canada - RJG_02 | ecosystem: Host-associated > Mammals > Digestive system > Stomach > Rumen | place: Canada: Alberta... | reverse complement strand
GATATGGTGTACCTGGTGTGCTCTGATTTACGGGTGCCATTACCTAATCGGAAATCGAAAGCTGCTTAATCAGCATAAATACTGGGGTTGTGGATGATTTTCATCCACTATCACCCCTGAAGAGCCCTTTTATGGCTAATTTCCTGTCACTTCAAAAGACCGTTAGTGTAAATGATATTGATCAATATATGGAATACGCAGCCAATACAGCTAAACAGAGCGAAATGGCCGCATTCCTCTTGAATTATAAAGAGACTGCATTTGATAGGATCACAGTTGAAAAAGAGCAACGGGAAGAATTTGAAAAAGAACTGGGATATAAAGAGCGTACGGTTTCCGATTGGCGAAATATTTTCAAATTTTCCGTCAAAAATGGAGAAGCTATAATATCAGGTTATAAAGGTGAAGATGAAACGCTGATTATTCCGGATCAGATTGGAAGCAATATCGTTGTCGGAATAGGCAAGGACGCTTTTACAACAGGAAAAGCTTATAAGGTAAAAGAATATCAATTACCGGAAACAATCAGGAGCATCGGGGCTGGTGCATATCATGGGTGTTCCGTAAAACGTATTGTTTTACCGGATAGTTTGGTGGATTTTGGCGAAGAGGTTTTCATGTCCAGCCGTTTGGGATCCATTAAAATACCAGCCGGCATAAAGTCTATACCGGTTCGGGCTTTTAGATATTGCACAGAACTGGAAAGTGTTGTTTTTCAAGAGGGACTTGAAGCAATCGACGCTGCAGCATTTAATGGATGTGAGTCATTAATAAAAGTGAAAGTCCCAAATAGTTTGCGATTTATTGATCGGTGGGCCTTTTCTGATTGTAAAGAATTGAAGCTGTTTGTCATTGCAAATCCGGAAACAGTGATAATGGATACAGCATTTGATTCGAACCCCGAACTTATCATCCAAGCTCCTGCGGGTTCCTATGCTGAAAAGTATGCAAAAGAGCACAACATACCATTTGTGGCGGAATAAAAAGGTATCATCATGAACATCAAAGAAGCAAAAGAACAGATCCAGAGCGCCATGCGGGCGTACTTTACGAAGGACGAATTCGGGAACTATGTGATCCCAGTGGAGAAGCAGCGTCCGATCTTCCTGATGGGACCGCCGGGCATCGGCAAAACGGCAATCATGGAGCAGATCGCGCAGGAACTCGGCGTTGGTCTGGTCAGTTATTCTATGACACACCACACGCGCCAAAGTGCGCTGGGGCTGCCGTTTATCGAGCACAAGATCTATGGCGGAAAGGAATTCGCAGTGTCCGAATACACGATGAGCGAGATCATCGCCAGCGTGTACGATATGATGGAGGATACTGGGCTGAAAGAAGGCATCTTATTCCTGGACGAGATCAACTGCGTGTCTGAGACTCTGGCACCATCCATGCTGCAGTTCCTGCAGTATAAGATCTTCGGACGTCACCGCGTACCGGAAGGTTGGATCGTGGTCACAGCCGGCAACCCGCCGGAATACAACAACTCCGTACGGGAATTTGACATCGTCACCTGGGACCGTCTGAAGCGCATCGACGTGGAGCCGGACTATGAGGTCTGGAAGGAATATGCCTACCGCAAAAATTCACACCCGGCTATTCTGACATATCTGGATATCAAGAAGAGCGACTTCTACAAGATCGAGAGCACGGTGGACGGCAAGACTTTCGTGACCGCCAGAGGTTGGTCGGATCTGTCCGATATGATGCGGCTTTATGAAAAGAACGGCGATAAGATCGATGAGAAACTCGTCGTGCAGTACCTGCAGAATCCGAAGATCGCCAAGGATTTTGCTGTGTATTACGATCTGTTCAACAAGTACCGTGCAGATTATCAAGTGGATAAGATCTTGGACGGCAAAGCGGACGACATTATCACTGCCCGCGCAAAGGCGGCGCGTTTCGACGAAAGGTTATCCCTGCTGGGTCTGCTGCTAGATGGAATCTCAGAACATCTGATCGACGTATGCCGGGAAGAGCTTTCAATGACGGAGATCCTGAGCGCCTTGAAGCTTGTGAAGGTGGATCTGACAAAACCAGGCGCGGACGCCGCAGCAGCGGTCGACAAGCAGATCTCTGTGAAGCGCAAGACCTTGTCTGATGGCCGAAAGTCCTCCACTTTATCGGAGGATCAACAGTACGCGCTGAACCGCGGCATTGAAGTGCTCCGTGCGCAGAGCGCCATGCTGCAAAAAGAGCATCCGGCGAACGGTGAAGAAGCCTTTAAGCTGATCAAAACGGATTTCGACGGACGCGTCAAAGCGTTGAAAAAACATGCGGCAGATGCAGGGAAAAAATTGTCGAATGTTTTCGTTTTCTGCGAAAACGCGTTTGCCGACGGTCAGGAGATGTTGATCCTTGTCACAGAGCTGACCATCAGTTATTACGGCTCGCGCTTTATCTCCCGCTACGGCTGCAAGGAATACTTCGACCACAACAAGGAATTGCTGTTTTACGAGCGGCAGAAGGAGATCATTAGTGAGTTAGAAGATCTGAAGTTATGAAGAGAAAATGCATTTGAATGGAGTACGATGTGAAAAATATGCACATATCGGGCTTTCTATCAACTATTTGTAAACGTGCTTTTATAACTGTATAATCTTTGTAAGATATCATTGGAAAAGGAGTATAGATAAAGGAGGTATTCTACTTATGATCGACAGTTCAAGTTATCTTTCCATTAAATTGAATAGTGGTATTCTTTCTGATATTTTCAGTAATTTGGAAGATGAATTTGATGAAGTTGGATTAGAAATGGAAATTAATGGTTCTTATATTGAGCTTTCTGGCGAAGAATTTCTTGCATATCCACCAAAATGTAAGCAAGACATTGCAGGTTGTTTGGATATTTTTCTCGGTGATTTTGATGAGGAAGCCCTTAGTGATTTTGATGAAAAAGAGATAAACAAGTCTGTAGAATCGATAGAATGGAGTCTTGCAGATATTCGAGGAAAATATTCTTTAGATCCCAACTATATCATGGATATTATAAAGAAAGAGTCTCCGGAAACTTTGGAACAGTTTAAGACGAAGTATTCATGTGAGGGAGAAGTTTTATACAACAAAATCCGCGATTATCTCACTGGAATAGATTCCGTTACGATCAATTATCTGTTTATTTATAACCGCAATGAAAATGTTGAAAAGCATACGGTTAGTTTAGATTTTGAATAAACTGATTATCTGTAAGCGAGAAGATCTGAATCCACTTTTAAGAGCAGTATAATAGCACCCTTAGAAGTTAAGATAGAAGAAAACAGCCTGCCATGGTAAAATATTATGGCAGGTTTTCTTATACCTGCCGATCGAATGAAAGCAAAGGAGCTGTGAACATATATGAAACTAGGAATCGTCGGCCTGCCAAACGTAGGCAAATCAACGCTGTTCAACGCGATCACAAAGGCGGGGGCGGAAGCAGCCAACTATCCGTTCTGCACCATCGAACCCAACGTGGGCGTGGTCACCGTACCGGACGAACGCATAACGAAACTGCACGAGATCTACAATTCGAAGAAGACGGTGTACGCCACCATCGAGTTCTGCGACATCGCAGGTCTGGTGAAGGGCGCCAGCAAGGGCGAAGGACTGGGCAATAAATTTCTGGGTCACATCCGGGAAGTCGAAGCCATCGTGCACGTGGTGCGCTGCTTCGCCGACGACAACGTGGTGCACGTGGAGGGCAGCATTGACCCGGCCAGAGACATCGAGACCATCGATATGGAACTCATCCTGTCCGACATGGAGATCCTGGAACGCCGCATGGCAAAGACCAAGAGCGGCATGAAGGGCGGCGACAAGAGCGCCATGCCGCAGCTGCAGATCATGGAACGCATCTACGAATGGTTGGGCGAAGGCAAGAACGCCCGAGCCATGGAATTCGAGGAAGAAGACGAGGAATTCGTCAAGAGCCTGGGTCTGCTGTCCTATAAACCCGTCATCTATGTGGCTAATGTGGCAGAAGACGAAGTGGCGACGGCGGATGAGAACCCCTACGTACAGGCGGTAAAAAAGATCGCCGATGCGGAAGGTTCCCAGGTCGTGGCGATCTGCGCCGAGATCGAGGCCCAGATGGCGGAGCTGGAGGACGACGAGCGGGCTATGTTCCTGGAGGAACTGGGTATCGAGGAGAGCGGTCTGGACAAACTGGTGAAGGCGTCCTATGCGCTGCTCAATCTGATCTCCTTCCTGACCGCAGGCGAGGACGAATGCCGGGCCTGGACCATCAAGAACGGCACGAAGGCGCCCCAGGCAGCGGGTAAGATCCACACGGATTTCGAACGCGGCTTTATCCGCGCGGAGACCATCGCCTACGACAAGTTTATCGAAGCCGGCGGCAGCATGGCGGCCTGCCGAGAGAAGGGCTACCTGCGCTCCGAAGGTAAGGAGTATGTCGTAAAGGACGGCGATATCATTACGTTCCTGTTCAATGTGTAAAGAAGGAAATCATAAAGGAGAAGAGATCGAATGAAGAAAACTATCAGTTTACTGCTCTGCCTGTTTCTGGTCTTCGGACTTGCAGCCTGCAGCAGTTCTAAGCAAGAAGAGTTCAACTGGACCCGGGAAGGTACGTTCCAGGATGAGAATGGAAACTATCTGATGATCTACCTGTCGGAGGATATCGATCATCCGGGCTGGTCTGTAGGCCTGTACACGGAAGAAGAGATGCTCGGCTGGTTCCTGATGCCGGGCGAAGGCAACACCCTGCACGGAAATCTCGTGCCCGATTATGAAGAGGGCGAGTTTATCGTCACCGTTTCCGAAGAAGGCGAAGACGGCGTAATGGTCGAAGTGGAAGGCGGAGAGACCTATCACTTTGCGCCGGTGGATATGCCGGATGCGACCATCTTCGTGTCGATCAACACGGAAGGCATGGGCGCGATCGACTATGTGGAAGGAGAGGAGACCCCGGAACACGATCCGGAATATCCGTTCCAGTCCGCCCAGATCAATATTGCAGAGCCCGCGACGTATACCATTCTGGCTACACCTCACATGGGCTGGAAGTTCGTCAAGTGGACGAAGAACGGCGAAGATCTCTCCACGGAAGCGCTGCTCACCCTGGAGCTTGCGGAAAGTGCAGATCTTATCGCCGTGTTCGAAATGGATGAGGATTGGGTCAATCCGCTGGCGTTCCTGGAAGGCGACTTCGTTTGCGACAGAGCGAACGCCAACGTTTCCGTTACCGACGAGGATGTTTTCGTTACGATCGACTGGGCGAATAGTGCGACGGAGGTCGCCCGCTGGGATATCATCGGCCATGTTGACCCCGACACGCTGGAACTGGCGTTCGAGTACTGCACCAAGAGAAATCTCGTGTTCAACGATGCCGGAGAGATCACGGACGAGACCACGGAATACGAAAATGGCACCGGAACTATCGTCTTTCACGAAGACGGATCCGGATTCACCTGGAGCGACGATCAGTCCGGCTATACGGACCTGGCTTTCGAAAGACTGCCGGAAGAAGAGTAGCGGCTGCGCTCCAAGAAATAGCCCTATAGTTTGACTGATGATCCGCCGACAGTGTTTATCATGCTGCCGGCGGTTTTTTATCGATTCGGGTAAGGATATAGTGTAGGATCGGTTTACAGTGATAAGTCTGTATAATATTAAAGAGTGGTCAAGAAGCCTGTGGATCCGAAAGGATCCGCTTTTTATAAGCTATAGAGTAAAATGTGTTGATAAAAACTTCTGCAATCGGTGTACTATTTGTAAACTGTGTTTTGTGCACACGGGTTCGACTATTTAGCCTGGAAAGTTGGTGTACTTTTTGCAAAACAACGGTTTGTGCACATCGTTTTGGTCATTAAGCCCGAAAATCCGGTGCACATTTTGCAAAACAACGGTTTGTACACACCGTTTTGGTCATTAAGCCCGAAAATCCGGTGTACATTTTGCAAAACAACGATTTGTGCACACCGTTTTGGTCATTAAGCCCGAAAATCCGGTGCACATTTTGCAAAACAACGATTTGTACACACCGTTTTGGCCATTAAATCCGAAAATCCGGTGCACTTTTTGCGAAACGGCGATTTGTGCACACCGTTTTGGTCATTAAGCCTGGAAATCCTGTGCACTTTTTGATAGTTTGCGATTTGTGCACCAAATTTCACTTCACGGCCTGCCAGAGAGCAAAAACTTAATGCTTGAACAATCCGCCCAGCTTCTCCAGCAGCCCGCCAACGGAGTCTTTAATGCTGTCCGTAACGGTCTGCACCTGATCGACGCCGGTCTGGATCTTAGCCATTGTCTCTCCAAGCGCCTTGAAGTACGCGATCGCGGGCGGCAGATAGCGGAATCCCAGATAGACCAGGACAGCTAACAGCACACCCAAAAGAATAAGCTTTATATTGCGCAGGGTATCGCCCCTGCGCTTTTCCTGCATCAGTTCAACGAGCATTTCATGGTCGGTCATAGCAGAGATCGGTTTCAGCATGTTATAATACCTCCATCGAGAGAATTATAACGGCTTAACCCGGAAGTTACAATAAAACGGAGGCGAGCAATGACTCCCATCATTTTCGATCTGGAATGGAACCAGCCCCTAAAGGGGCGCACGCCGGTGGATGGTCTGCCGGACGAGATCATTCAGATCGGCGCGGCGAAAATCGATCTGGAAGGCAATGTGCTGGACACGTTTTCCCAGATCGTTAAACCCTTTTACTACACGAAGCTCAATAAAGACGTGGCGGAACTGACGCTCCTGAAGGACGAGGACCTGGAAGGCGGGCTGCCCTTCTCGGCTGCCATGGATGCGTTCCGCGCCTGGTGCGGCGAAGACTATGTGCTGCTGTCCTGGAGCGCGACGGACGGGTTCGTAATGGCCCGCAACTGCGAAAAGTTCGGCTACGGCACGGATTGGATGCCGAAGATCTTCGACGCCCAGCTGATGTTCGACGACTATGAGATGGGTGAAGACCGTAGCTGGCCGCTGAATTATGCGTTGTATCATTTTCAGGAAAAGCCCGACGGTGCCCACAACGCCCTGGCGGACGTGCTGAGCACGGCGCTGGTCTTAAAGCATCTGGATCTGGCGGAGGCCCTGGAGGACGAATACTTCCTGTGCTGGCCCAGAGACGGGGAGGCGGAAGATGCCGACTGATCTGCAGTTTTTCCCCGCAGGCGACCGGGCGGTCCTGGTGCAGCTGGGGAATGCGATAGACGAAGCGGTAAACGACCGGGTGCGGGCGCTGTACCGTGCGGCCCTCGCTGCGGCTGACCCGGCCATCATCGAGGCAGTTCCCGCTTACACGACAGTGCTGGTGCACTACCGGCCGGAAGTGCGCAGCTTCGCAGAAATGAAGGCATTTCTGACGGATCTTGCGACGAAAACGGTGGCGGGCGGCAGCGCAGAGAGCGAACGTCGTATCCTGGTGGTCCCCGTGTGCTACGGCCTGCATTTCGGCCCGGATCTCTGGGAGATGGAAGAAAAACTGGGCCTTTCCCGGCAGGAGATCATCGATATCCATTCCAGCAGAGATTACCGCATCTACATGATGGGTTTTCTTCCCGGCTTTGTCTATCTGGGCGGCATGGACGAAAGAATAGCCTATCCGCGGCTCAAAAAGCCCAGGCTTCGCATCGATGCGGGAGCTGTAGGCATTGCGGGCGGCCAGACCGGCATCTATCCGTCGGTCTCTCCCGGCGGCTGGCGCATCATCGGCAATACGCCGATCCGGCTGTTCGACCCCGCTAAAGATCCGGCAGTTCCAGTCTCTGCCGGCGATGCGATCCGCTTTCGTCCCATCTCGGTGGACGAGTGGTACGAGATAAAGCATCGGGTGCAGAAAGGGCAGTACGAACCGGAGGTGATCCTATGAAGATCAAAGTGATCTCCCCCGGCGTGCTGACGACGGTGCAGGATACAGGCAGGTTCGGTCATCAGGCGGCGGGCATTCCGGAAGCAGGCGCGATGGACCGGGAATCTCTGCGCCTTGCCAACAGCTTGGTACAAAACCCGGAGGATGCAGCAACCCTGGAGCTGACGGTCTTCGGGGGAACTTTTGAATTCGACGGAGAGGGCACCATCGCACTCACCGGCGCGGACATGAGGCCTTTTCTGAACGGAAACCGCATGTCGATAAACACCGCAGTTCCGGTAAAAGCAGGCGACCGGCTGGAACTGGGCGCTGCCTCCCGGGGTATGCGTGCCTACCTGGCGGTCTCCGGCGGCATCGACGTGCCGGTCGTGCTGGGCAGCCGGTCCACAGACCTGAAGAGCCGGCTGGGCGGGTTGGATGGAAGAAAACTGAGAGCAGGAGATGTGCTGGAGAGCGGGTCCCGCCCACAAGCGGCCGCTGAGCTTGCCGAAGTACAGGGATCGCCCTGCGAACCTGTCCTCCAGCGTCTGGCGCAGGCCACGGATCCGGAAGGCGTTACGCAGATCCGCTTCCTGTTCGGTCCCCAGGACAGTATGTTCGGGGAAGAAGCGAAGCGGACATTTACGGAAAGCATCTATACCCTCAGCGCCGCCTGCGACCGCATGGGTTACCGGCTGGAAGGCGCGGCGATCCCGTCCATAAGCGGCACGGATATCCTCTCGGAAGGCATCTGCTTCGGGTCGATCCAGGTGCCGGCAAACGGGCAGCCTATCGTGATGATGGCCGACCATCAGACGACCGGCGGCTATGCGAAGATCGGGACGGTCCTCTCGGAAGACCTGCCGCTGCTGGCACAGCTGGGATCCGGGAAAAGGATCCATTTTGTGCCGGTCACATTGGAAGAATTGGGTGAATCCTTATGAAGAACATCGATATCAACAGCGACCTGGGAGAATCCTTCGGCGCCTATACCATGGGAAACGACGTGGAAGTACTGCGCTACGTAACATCCGCCAACATCGCCTGCGGATTCCATGCATCCGACCCTCTGACGATGCAGAAGGCGGTGCGTCTGGCGAAAGAGGCCGGCGTAAAGATCGGCGCGCATCCCGGATATCCGGATCTCGTGGGATTCGGCCGCCGGGAGATGAAGGTGTCCCCGGCAGAACTGAAGGCTATGGTGATCTACCAGGTCGGCGCGCTGCAGGCGGTCTGCAAAGCGGAAGGGACGAAACTGCATCACGTAAAGCCCCACGGCGCCATGTATAACATGGCGGCAAAAGACGAGAAACTGGCGGACGCCATCGCGGAAGCCGTGGCGGCGGTGGATGGGTCACTGACCCTGATGGGCCTGTCCGGCAGCTGTATGAAGGCCGCGGCGGAAAAGCACGGCTTGGCCTTTGCCTCGGAGGTCTTTGCGGACCGGGCTTACGAGGACGACGGCAGTCTCGTGAGCCGTACAAAACCCGGTGCCATGATCGAGGACGAGGATCTTGCGATCCGGCGCATGCTGCGTCTGATCGAGACCGGCACGATCGAGAGCAGTAACGGCAAAGAGATCCGGCTGGAGGCAGACACGATCTGCGTGCACGGCGACAGCCCCAAAGCTGTCCTGTTTGCGAAGAAACTGCGCGAGGCCCTGGATGCAAGGATTGCGGCGAAATAGACGGAGAACGGTATGGCAGTAAGAACAGAACATTTAGACAGAGACCACGAACGGCTGAACGAGGCGATCCGCTTTGCGGTGGAGGCCCATGCGGGACAACTGCGCAAGGGCACACAGCTTCCCTATATCGTGCATCCCATGGAGGTGCTGTCGATCCTCGCGGCCATGGGCGTGGACTTCGACGTAATGATCGCAGGCGTGCTGCACGACTGCATCGAAGACGCAGAGGTCGGCCGGGAGGAGATCGCAGCGAAGTTCGGCGAGAAGGTGGCGGACATGGTGGCGGCGCATTCCGAGAAGAAGGATCTTCCCTGGGAGGAGCGTAAAGCCATTGCGCTGGACGAGCTGGAGGCGGCCGATCCGGACTTTCAGAAGATGGTGCTGGCAGACAAACTGTCCAACATGCGGGCGATCGCAAGGGATCTGAAGAAAGTCGGAGATGAGCTCTGGAACCGTTTCCACGCGCCCAAAGAAAAGCAGTCCTGGTACTATTCCGAGAGCATCGACGTCCTGGAGCCGCTGCAGTTCGACGACATGGCGGAGGAGTATTTCTGGGAGCTGAACGATCTGTACAAGGACGTCTTTGTCGAGTACTTTTTCGACCCCCAGGAACAGCGCGTCTATCAGCAGGCTCTGCACGAGGACTACTGCCACGTGTTTGAACGGGGCGACTGCATCTGGTACGAAGGGGACAAGCTCCCGTCAGACCTTATCCCGGTGGACAAGCTGTTCGCCGAGC
>Ga0256405_10012849_pt1 | contig 10228 bp, 10 predicted proteins | sample RumenRJG_02DNA_FD_189096 | JGI IMG/M metagenome (GOLD analysis project Ga0256405, IMG submission 189096) | Bovine rumen microbial communities from Lethbridge, Alberta, Canada - RJG_02 | ecosystem: Host-associated > Mammals > Digestive system > Stomach > Rumen | place: Canada: Alberta... | reverse complement strand
ATGGAAAACAGACAAACAATACTGAAAAAAGAAGTTAAACGAGGACGACCGAGGAAAAATCCTGCAACCGTATGAAACAGGGAAATAACTTTGCGAAAAAACAGCCATCAGCATGTTGCAAATAACACCACGAAAACGGCACTTTCCGTGGATTGCCCCGTCCAATTAACAGCTCGGTTCCGAAAAACCACCCTTTTTCGGGACTCGCACGACACCTGCCCCAGGACCTTCCATGCCAGGGGCCATTTTCCCGGAAGGTCCTGCCTTTTTCCGGGGGACCTTCCATGCCAGGGGCCATTTTCCTGGAAGGTCCTGCGTTTTTCCGGGTGACCTTCCACGCCAGTGCCCGTTTTCCCGGAAGGTCCTGCGTTTTTCCGGGGGGACCTTCCATGCCAGAGCCCGTTTTCCTGGAAGGTCCTGCGTTTTTCCGGGGGACCTTCCATGCCAGGGGCCATTTTCCCGGAAGGTCCTGCGTTTTTCAGGGGGACCTTCCATGCCAGAGCCCGTTTTCCTGGAAGGTCCTGCCTTTTTCAGGGGGACCTTCCATGCCAGAGCCCGTTTTCCTGGAAGGTCCTGCGTTTTTCCGGGGGACCTTCCATGCTAGGAGCCATTTTCCCGGAAGGTCCTGCGTTTTTCAGGGGGACCTTCCATGCCAGAGCCCGTTTTCCTGGAAGGTCCTGCGATTTTCAGGGGGACCTTCCATGCCAGGGGCCATTTTCCTGGAAGGTCGGCGCTTTTTCCGGGGGACCTTCCATGCCAGGGGCCATTTTCCTGGAAGGTCGGCGCTTTTTCCGGGGGACCTTCCATGCCAGGGGCCGTTTTTAAGGAAGGTCCTGCGTTTTTCCGGGGGACCTTCCACGCCAGAGGCCATTTTCCTGGAAGGTCCCTGTCCAAGTGCTCTTAGTCTGCGCTATTTCGGGACACCTGGAGCAGTGAGGCCCTTGATTCAAGAGATGCAGCGACGGAACCGAAGCACCTATGATGTATGCGTGAGATCCCGTGACGGGTTCGAACGCCCTGCAAGCATCAAAGCGCCGGGGAGGAGAGCCTTCTGGTTTGAGCTCCCCGGACCCGGCGCGCTTGTAGCCGCCGGAGGTGCTTGATTCCGGCGGCGGTGCGTTCCTCGAAGCCGCCGAAGATCGCCCATTCCGGTCTAACCCCGACGCCCATCTCAGTCCAAACCGGAGCGGTTTCGTGTATTTGGGAGCGGAGATGACGGGATTTTTGTATATATTTGTACAGAAGATAGACTAATAGACCAAGATGAAGATGAACAAAAAGATCTTCCTGACAGGAATCCTGTTGTTATGGGGCGCAGTTTGCCTCCTGGCCCAGCCGGTGGCTGAGCGTTGTTCGCACGAATATGTGTCGTTCCAGGGAATGACGCGTGAGTACTGGATGTATGTGCCGGAGAATTTGCCGGCCGGGGCGCCACTCATGGTGGCCCTGCACGGTTATGGGGGATCGGCGTTGAAGATGAAACCGGGGCTGATTGATCTGGCCCAGGAGAAAGGATTTGCTCTCTGCTGCGCACAGGGTTTGATCGACCCGAATGGAAAACCTTCTTGGAATTGTGGCTATCCCGGACGGCAGGACGGCTGGGAAGTGGATGACGTGGCCTACCTGGAGTTTCTGGTGCATCATCTCCAGGCCAAATATGACCTAAGCCCGCACAATGCCTTCATGGTGGGAATGTCTAACGGCGGTGAGATGTGCTACCTAATGGCCCAGAAGAAGCCCGGAGTGTTTGCCGCCATTTGCTCTATGGCTGGCCTGTGCCTATACAACATGCTGCCCATTACCTATACCGCTCCGGTGCCTTTTATGGAGGTACACGGAACAGAAGACCATACTTCGGAATGGTGTGGCGATCCGGAGAACAAAGGCGGATGGGGCCCTTACCTAGCAGTCCCCACATCCATCAGCTATGTGGTGGCGGCGGCGAAGAGTACCTATTACAGCGAAGAGGAACTCCCGGTAAAACGCTATCCGGTGATGCTACACAAGTATCTGGGCGGCGCTCCGGCCTGGGAAGGCGGCCCTGCTACGGAGGTCTGGCTATACGAGGTGAAAGGCGGTGGCCACTCTTGGGCTGAAGCCGATATGGACACCTTCCACGAGATTTGGCGATTCTGCTCCCGATACCTCCGTTAATTCTGCATTTGTAAGTGTCTGGCAATGAGCTAATTACCGGAAAGCCGGTTCTCTAAAATTGAGAACCGGCTTTCCGGTAAATGTCTGGTATAGAATACCTTATGATTGCAAATACTATTTGTGGATGGAGAGCACCCAGTGAAGGTTCACGTCGGGCTCGGTCCAGAAATTGGAAACCGTGTAGTGGAAGTCGAAATCCGAGGCCTCCAGCGGCTTGGTGTTGTCCAGGCGATAGAGTGTAAGGGTCTGGTGCTCAAACGGATGCAGGACTACGTGACGAGCAATCTGCCATTGCTCGCTGCCGGGCGCCTTGTCCAGCAGGACCGGAATGGAACTGTTGTTGTACAATTCCACGGTGAGTTTGGTCTTGCTCTTGCTGACCTTCTCCACTTCCACGCAGGCCGTGAGCAGCGACGTCAGCAGGTCCTCCTTTCCATAGACGTTGCTTTCAGCAAAAATCGCGGTTCGATGGGCTTCCAATGCCTCCCGGACACCTTTTTCATTGCGCTCGCGGGCAAAGATCAAGGTCACGGGGCGCAGTTCGCCCGCCTTCGTGTTGATATCCGAAAACATCGGGTGATGGCTGTCGGTACCGCTCACGAGGGTCAGGTTGTACTCCAAGGCCCAACGGAAGGCTTCTTTGCTGAAGCCGTCCCACCAGTTGTACGCCTCGATGGCGTTGATGACGCCGTCTTTGATGTACTGTAGGTGCTCGGGATAGATCCGGGTCACATTGGGCGCCTGGCGGCACCAGTGCGGGTGGTTCCAGGTAACGAAGGCCCCCTGGCTCTTGGCCACCTTCAAGGCGGCATCGGCCCCTTCGGGCTGATGGTCCCGGCCGGCGGCATCCATGGCCGCGCCGATGGGCTCGTTGTCGGTGGTGAACAACACGTTCAGATGCCCCGGAGGCATGATTTGGCTGGAAATCTCTCCGCCTCGCACCACGATGACCCCTTTCCCCTTGGCGTATTTGGCTGCCATTTCATAGGCGGTGTTGCGGTTTATCTTATCGGCATTGAGGGTCCCGTCCTTGACGTATTTGTGCAGGCGGGAATCGACATGATCGGTCATGCAGAGTACGTCCACCCCATCCATCACGCACTCATCGACGCGGGTGGTGGGCCAGACAGATCCGTCGGAGAAGACGGTATGGATGTGCATATCGCCTTTGAGCGTCGTGTAGCCGGGGATATCGGGCACCCGGATTTCATTCCGCACCTGAGCGGAAAGAAGGCCGCAGAGCAGGAGCGCCGCGGCCATCAAACCGTATCTTCTCATATTAACCAGCCTGCTCGACTGCCTTGAAGTAGCGGTAGGAGTTAACCTTCAGCTCACCGGCGGCCTCGTCATCAATGAGGACGATTCCATTGGGATGATACTGGAGCGCGGAAAGGGTAACATACTGGCTCACAGGACCTTCTACGGCCGCGGCAATGGCACGGGCCTTCTTGGCGCCGAAGCCCTCGACGAGGACTTCCTTCGAAGCCATCACGGTGGCGATGCCTACGGACATGGCCTGGTGAGGGACCTGGTTCACATCGTTGTCAAAGAAACGGGAATTCACCACGCGGGTGTCGTAGGTGAGCGTCATCACGCGGGTATGGGAGTTCAGCGAAGAGAATGGCTCATTGAAAGCCAGGTGACCGTCTTCGCCCACTCCGCCCAGGAAGAGGTCGATTCCGCCGGCTTTCTCGATGGCTTTCTCGTAGTTTTCGCACTCGGCAGCCAGGTCGGGGGCGTTGCCGTCCAGGATGTGGATGTTCTTCGGGTTGATGTCGATATGATCGAACAGGTACTTGAACATGAAGGAGTGGTAGCTTTCGGGATGCTCGACAGGCAGGCCTACATACTCGTCCATGTTGAAGGTGACAACATTCTTGAAGGAAACCTCTCCGTTGCGGTACATGCGGATGATTTCATCGTATGTATCGATGGGAGTGGAACCGGTAGGCAGACCCAGGACAAAGGGTTTATCGGTAACAGCGGCTTTGGCCTTGATGGCGGCAACAATGTGGCGGGCGGCCCAGATGGACGCCTCGCGTTTGGTTTGTCTGATAATAACTTTCATATCACTTCAGTGTTTAATTTTGTTGAATATTTCATGAAAAGAGGGGAAGGATTTGGCCACACAGGCCTCGTCATCGATGGTGATGGGACGGTCTGCACCCAGGGCGGCCACTTTTAGGGCCATCACCATCCGGTGATCGTGCAGGGAGGTGTAGGATCCGCCGCGAAGGAGGGTTCCGGTAAGCAGACGCTGCTGCAGGGACCGGCCGCAGATGATCATTTCATCGTCCTCAATGCGGTTTTTCACGCCCATTTGCGTGAGCATGTCGGCCACGGCCTTTCCCCGGTCGCTTTCTTTTCCGGCCAGGCGGTTCACGCCGGCCAGGCGGCTTTCTCCCTGGCAGAAGGCGGCCAGTACGGCCACGATGGGGAAGAGGTCCGGGCATTGGTTGAGGTCGAAGTGGAAGGCATTCAGCGGGGCGCGCTGGACATGGAGGGTCTTTTCTTCATCGAGCCGGGACAGGCTGGCGCCTGCTTCGGTGAGGATATCCATGATGGAAAGATCGGCTTGGAGCGATGCGGTGTCCAGTCCGTCCAGGTCCAGGCTGCCGAAAATGGCACCGGCCACCAGGAAATTGGCGGCGGCGCTCCAGTCGCCTTCAATGGCCAGATCGGCCGCTTTCAGCTGCTGGTTGCCTTTGACCTTGAAGGTTATCTGGGAGCAATGGCCCCAGTCCTGCGTCTGCAGGAAGATATCGTCCCCTTCCATCTCGCTCTGAATGCGGATGCCGAATTTCCCCAGCACGTCCACCGTAATGAACATGTAGGGAATGCTCTTGGGATCTTCCACGTAGAGGGTGGAATTCTTGCCGGTGAGCGGGAGGGCGGTCAGCAGGCCGGAAATGAGCTGTGAGCCGTCTTTTCCGGAAATCTCCGCTTTGCCGGGGACCAGGTTGTTTTTCACCGTAAGGGGTACGAATACGTCGTTGAACGCATTGCTGCGGGCATTTTCACTGGCCAGCAGCACGCCGAACGAAGCCATCATGTCCGCTGCGCCTTTCAGCGGGCGGCCCGGAAGGGTCTTTTCTCCGGTGATGCGAACGTTTCCTTTGCCCAGTACGGCGACGATGGGAATCATCAGCCGGGTCAGCAGGCCCGATTCACCCACATGGACTTCTTTCAGATCCATCGATCCGGCCGTTGCGCCGATGCCCGTAATGGTCAACGTTCCGGCGGTATCCTCCACCGGAAGGACCGTGGCGCCGAGGCTGCGGGCGACGGCCAGGGCCGATTCGTTGTCGCCGCAAGGGGAGTAGCCGCTCAGATGGGAGGTTCCTTCTGCCAGGGCGGCAGCCAGGATGGCCCTTTGGGCAAAGCTCTTGGAACAGGGCATCTGGAGGGGCTCATTACCGGTAACGGGTTCCCAGGTACCGTACAGGGCCTTCTTCATGGACGCGGTGGACCATTGTCCGGGGGCGGTTGCCTCGTCTTCCGTGAGGGCGGCGTAGGTATAGGGGGCGCCTTTTGCCAGGCAGTCCAGCCGGCTTTGACGGCCCGCTTCACCCATGCAGAACGCAATCAGGCGGTCAAAATCGTCATAAAGCGACAAGACCGTTTGTACATCCGCTTCACACTGGGCGGTGGTGACGATTTTAACCACTTCGGCCCCGAATTCGCGGCACTGGGAAACTGTTTCCGCCAGTTTTTCCCGGGAAGGTGTCCCGGCAAAATCGTGATAGGAACGGATGACGATGGTGCCGTTTTCCTGCGCGGCTTTGCGCAGCCGTTTGCTCATCGGAGCGGGCGCTTCCATCTCCAGGTCGATATAGGCAGCTCCGGCTTCCACCGCCTTGGTGAGCCGCCGTTCCGTAATGTCGTAAGCGCGGATCTGCTGCTCCCGGCGGCCTTTTTCCGTATCGGGAATCCCATCGGCACGTTGCAGGTCGGCCAGAACCTCCGCGATGCGGCAGGTGGCCACGAGCGGCACATCGGATGATCCGAACAGTCCTTCGATATCATCCGGCGAAAGCGGGCAGCGGTCGAGGCGGATTTCCGCCATCTCCGTGGTTTCCAGCGCCTCGAAAAGGGCGTCCAGGTTCTTATGTTGTAGGCTGGTGCAGATCATATGAGGAGGGCGGTTGCTTCGGCGGCGGAAATCTTGCGGATTTCTACCTGTCCGATGGAGGAAAGGAGGACGAAATGGATGGTGTCGCCTTCCGCTTTTTTGTCTTTGGTCATGGCGGCGGTGAGGGTTGCCGGGTCGAAGGGAACGCCGGTAGGCAGGCCGCAGGCCGTCCAATCGGCTTCCAACCGTGCTGCAAGGCCTTTGGGCGCCAGTCCCGTCGCCTCCGAGAGGCGGGCGGCCAGGAGGATGCCTACGGCGACGGCTTCGCCATGGGTGACGTCCAGGCCGGCTTGCCGGGCTTCGTGTTCGATGGCGTGGGCGAAGGTGTGGCCGAGGTTGAGGCAGCGGCGTTCGCCGCGCTCCTGTTCGTCGCGGCTTACGATGCCGGCCTTGACCTTTGCCGCGGCTGCAATCAGCGTCTGCAGGGCTTCGCTGCGGGAATGCTGGTCGGAAGCTTTCGCTGCCGACAGGTAGGCGACGGTTTTTTCGTACGCGTTGCCGGTATTATCGATCAGGAAGGTCTTGAGGAGCTCGGCGGCACCGGACAGGAAGTCGCGGCGGGGGAGGGTCCGGAGGACCTGTGCGCATTCGAACGTGAATTCGGGTTGGCGGATGACTCCCAGCATGTTTTTGAAATCCAGGAAGTTGACGCCGGTTTTTCCGCCGATGGCGGCATCGACCTGTGCCAGCAGGGTGGTGGGCACGAAGGCAAAGCGGATTCCCCGCCGATAGATGCAGGCGGCAAAGCCGGCCAGGTCTGTGGTGATGCCCCCGCCCACGGCCAGGAGCAGGGAACTCCGGTCGGCCCCTGCCTCCAGGAGCCAGGAACAGAGGTCCAGCACGGTAGCCATGTCTTTGGCTTTTTCACTGGTGTCCAGGGCTTTCATTCCCGCCAGCGGGCATCCGGCGGCAATTTCTTTTGACACCCATGCCACGTTGCGGTCATAGACCAGAAAGACCTTGGGATAGGCCTCCAGCAGGGGGGTAAGCGCCTGAATTGAATCTGCGCTGATGACCCGGCTGGCGGTCCGGCCTCCTATGACAACCCGGATTTCTTCCATTATAATACGGATAATTATACAAAGATACGTTATTTTTTGATATTTGTCAGAAAACTTGTACCTTTGTCTGTCTGCTTCTGTGGAATACCACGGAGCCGCCTTGCCCGAATGGCGGAATTGGTAGACGCGCTGGACTCAAAATCCAGTGCCCCTTAAAGGCGTGCCGGTTCGAGCCCGGCTTTGGGCACGAGAGGTCGACTAAAAAGGGTCGGCCTCTTTTAGGAAAATTCTGGGGAGGATAATGTATTATGAAGAAGATAAAGAACTGTTGAACCTTTATAAACAAAACGAACAATGCAAGAAAAAATCAACTATGTTTCGCCCGAGTGCAAAATCCTCGAAATGCGGCTCAAGGGCGTAATTTTCGCCAGCGTAGACCCGGAATTTGTAAAGCCGTTCAACGACGAAGTGGATTGGTAATCTAAAGACGAAGAAGATTATGAAAAAGATAATGGTCATTCTGAGTGCTGTGCTTGCACTCGTCGCTTGCAATAAGGAGACTCCGGTTAAGGATAGTTCCAAAGATGCTTCCAAGTTTGTCGTTAACATCACCGTGAACCACCCCGATGCCACCAAGGCCGTGAAGTCTGGCTGGGTAGATGGAGACAAGGTATATGTCTTCTTCGATGGTGTTACCGGTGCCAAGTATGTAGAACTCACCCGTGACGGCTCTTCCTGGACTCCTGAAATGAAGGGCGGACTTGCGGTTTCTGAGCTCGCCGCTACTGGCACCATGTATGGTGTTTATTTCCCTTACGAGCAGCCAGTTATTGCCGCCAATGGTGCCAATGTCACCTTCAAGACCGCCTCCGGCCTCAGCATTTATACTTATTACATGACCGGTTCCGGAGCCTATGAGGTGAATAAATCCGCCGACATTACCACCCTCACCGGTTCAATGGACATGGTCAACCCCGACGGTTATGTGCAGTTCTATATCGGCAAAGATGGTGAAAAGTATAACGCCGACGGCAAGTATCGCCTCTCCGTGGCCGGTGTAAAGCCTACCGCTTGCACCACATTCTCCACGTCCACCCACACTTTTGGCACCAAGAAACTCAATCCCGCTCAACCCATGTGGGGATATAAGTTGGCGGATGGTGTCGCCTTCTCCGGTGTCATTGATGACAGTTGGAGCAATTCCGCTAACAGCCATGTCATATATCTTTTCGATACCGAAGCGGCGGCAAAGACCATCACCATCAGTGGCAAGACGCTGTCATCCCATGCCGCCGTCAATTTCTCTTCTACCAAGCCTTCCACCTGGTCTGCTGCCGTTACCGCTCCCGCAATTGTAGCATTTGATGGCGTAAAATGGGGTAAGTTCAACCTCGGTGCTACTACAGAGGGAACGGTTGCCGCCAATTATGGTTGGTATTTTGGTTGGGGAGACATTGTTCCCGCCACGGCTTCCAATGCTCCTGCCTCCGGTTTCGGTGGAGAAAGTTATTACCAGAAGACTGTCGCTTATGAGGCTTTGAATGGAAAGACTGTTAACCTTACCGGTGCTTACGCCATTTACGATATAGTTACTGCATTCCTGGGTCCCAATTGGAGGATGCCTACCAAGGATGAATATGAAGCCCTCTGTACGTCTTATATTTCTACTTCTTGGGGCGACAACAACTCTCTGAATGCAATATCCGTGGTGTTCCCTGCTGCGGGTTACTGGCTCAATGGTAGTGGTCACTATGTTGGCAGCATCGGCATCTATTGGTCATCTTTCTCCGACAATGGTGAAAAAGCCTACAGCCTCCGCTTCTATCGCAAAAACGACATCGTTAATCGCGACCTCTACGGCCGTTACTACGGTCAGTCTGTTCGCCCCGTCCAGAAATAAGAGTATATGCAGTATGGTTGCCCTTGGCTTATGTGTTCGCGATGTTCCGTGCTTTTAGGTTTGTTGGTGCTGGACTGGCTGATTTTCTTCTTGTGCTCGTCGCTCAGTTCGCGCCATTGGCGTTTGTAGTAATCCATAGTTGTATACAGGGCGTTAGGTTGCCCTCTCCTTACCAATAAATATGGCAAGCGTTGAAAAAGTTGAAGGCGTGGTAGGATTATTTTATCCCGCAGCTACCTCGAGAACATGTTCGTTCGGCTATGCCGCCACTTTTCACACATACCAATACCTATGTCCGACGGGCGGCTTTCACTGGCCGTTACTCATTTCCGGTCTCCCGGCCGACGGATTATCTATAGAAATACTCTTGTCGGAAAGAAAAAAATGATTACCTTTGCGATGTCATTGTAATGACAACTATTAGGCAACTACAAAACGGGCATCTATCCTCTAAATGGATGCCTGTTTTATTTCTAAAAACACCGACTCTTACCGAGGGGAGATACTGAAACAGGGGAGCTTTTTCTTACGCCTAATAGTTATTACAATGAATAAGAAGAAAAAAAGCCAAACTGTTCATGTCTCCATTAGAGTGGAGGTAACGAAGTCTGTTCGGGTGAACGCGTATAAACGCATTCGCAAGGGCAAAGTCGAGAAGGTAAGGGCACACTACATCATTTGGTTTGCATGGGTCCGGTATAATATGCCGCAGCTCCCAAATACGGTCCAGATCCTCCAAGAGAGAGTTCGATAATACGGCGGGTTGGACATTTTGTAGGATAAAATCCGTGTAATGGATTGAAATACATATCTTTGCAAAGATTATCATTGATATGTTAAAAAAAAGCTGGGGTGCCCCGAAAAACTTGGACATAAAACGAAAGGATTATGCCAGAGTTAAAGAGAGCAGTGATCACTCAAGTGAAAATCAAGGTTATCCGTGCCATTGAGTCGGGAATCAGGATGCAAACGGTTGCAGACACGATGGGGCTTTCCTTGGGAAAAGTACGAGAGATCCGGTCGCGTTCCAATGCGGACATC
>Ga0256405_10012847_pt1 | contig 10229 bp, 8 predicted proteins | sample RumenRJG_02DNA_FD_189096 | JGI IMG/M metagenome (GOLD analysis project Ga0256405, IMG submission 189096) | Bovine rumen microbial communities from Lethbridge, Alberta, Canada - RJG_02 | ecosystem: Host-associated > Mammals > Digestive system > Stomach > Rumen | place: Canada: Alberta | collected... | reverse complement strand
AAGTCACCCTGGCAGATGTGAGCTTCAATCCTGCGACTCTCTCCTTCGATCCCACCGGCATTGCCGCAGAGTCGGAAATCGTCAAGGGCAAGGGAGACGCCTGGGTGCTTACCGTGCCGGAGGGCATCCCCTCCCGCTGCCTGTTCATCTCCTCCGGGGATCATGCAGGCGCATTCCCCGTGACCGCCATTTCCGGCGCGACCGACAAATGCAGCACCTTCGTCACCGCATCCATGGCCGCGTCTGACGTGCCCGGAGCAAAGTAACTGACCCGACGGAAAGTGACTGATCCCGGAAAGTAATTCCCCCGCCGGAAAGTAATCGATCTGAAAATCAGAACCACCGGCTTAGCCGGTGGTTCAGAACGAAGACAAAGCAGCTTTAGGATGCGCATCCTAAAGCTGCTTTGTCTTCGTTCTGAAGGGACCATCTTTCGATGGTCCCTCGTCGAGGCGACAGCCGGAATCGAACCGGCGATCAGGGTGTTGCAGCCCCTGTTCCAGGGTCAAAAGACCCGCATGTTTCCTTGCTTTTTTGCAACCGGCACCTGCCCCGGGGCCAATCCAGGGCCAATCTCAGATAAAAAGACAGATACACCCCACATAAATAGTGTCTGCTCAACAATTACTTTTTTGATCTGCGAGGGTCTGCATCCGCTTAGCGGATGCCCCCTCTGATTGCTCCAGCTTTGGGTTCATGATGGCCTTGGACAGACTCCTGAAATGAACCAAAGATGTTTGTTACAAGTACTGACATGGCGATCGTGGAAAGAGATGTATCTTCTCTCTTCTTCGTGATCAAACCCATGCCGTTCCTTCGCTTCGCAATGCTGAAATAGCGTTCGATCTCGATACGGTCGATCTTATCGACAGCCGCAGTCTTCCGGTCACGCTTTATTACCCTGGCATCTGAAGGCGGACGGCCAAGCCTGGGACCGCTGATCCGGATACCGTGTTCCTTGCAGAATCTTATGTTTGCGCTGGTTCTGTATAACTGGTCTACCAGTACCCGTTCAGGATAGCAGCCGTTCCGATAGTTGTACGCGTTGAGCGCATCTATCAGCATCGGGCCTTCGTTAAACGCGTTGAAAGAAAGTGATTCTATCCGTCCAAAGCCTCTTTCGTCAATGCTGAGATGAAGCTTGGCCCCGAACTCTGTGGGCCTGTTGGCCTTTCCCCTCATGATCGGCCTGACATACGGCTGGCTGATGCTTACGATGCGGTTGTCGACCTTGTGAACGTTACTGTCAAACATGTACTTTTGCTGCTCGTAGAGTCTGTGGATAGTGATGATGTTGTCAGCATACTTTTTGTCGGGAGCGTATCCCTGCCTCATGAAACTGTCAATGTATTCAAGGTCTCTGCGCACATATGACAGCTGGGCTTTCACGGCAGCACGTACCTTATCAGCAGAAGGTTTTTTCGACTTTGCAAATGTAAGGTATTCCTTGTGGGCCACCTTGCGGTAGGTCCTCGGCTTTTCAAGGCCATACTTTCCGCAAAAGAAGTCGATCATGTCTTCCAGTTTGACCCGTGCTTCATTGAGCAGGGACGTATCCTGGGGAAAGCGGATGTTCTGCGGGGCTACCGTTGCATCACAAATCTGTGTCGCGACCAGAGTACCGTGACGACGTTTTTTACCGCCGCCTCTGTACAAAGACAAACCAGGCATTGCATCACACAGGATATCGTTTGCTTTTACGAGAAAATGTACGTCAAGACGTTTTCTCCACTCAACAAGCAGCGTCGGGACAAACGGAGCATCATGCTGAAAGGCTTTCAAACCGACAAAGTACTGGAAGTACGGGTTCTGCTGTATCTGGTTCACAAGTTCACGGTCAGAGAACCCCATCCTCATTTGCAGGATCAATGAACCGAGAACCATTCTGCAGGGCTTCGCAACGTTTCCGATCTTTGCAGGAAACAAAGCGGCATAGAGAGCTTCCCATGCTTTCCATGGAAGTCGGGAAGCGTGCAGGATCCACTCATTATCATGGTCCAACTGCATGCCGCAGGACTCATTGAAATCAACAAAACTGAGCTGCTCATAGTCATAATCTGCAGATTTGTACATGATTTTTTGCTCCAAAGTGCAAGGCACAAAGCTTGAAAACACGTAAAACAGGCTAAAAAACCTTGCACTTATGGTAGCAGAAAATCAAGAAAAATCCTTTATTTCCGCGGTATATCGAATTGTTGAGCAGACACTATATATGCTCAGACTGCGGAAAGATCGTCCCCACAAGCACCCGGGCGGCAAACTGTGAGTGCGGCGGCCTCTGGAAGCTTCAGTTTAAGCCGCCGGAGTTCTCCCTGGACGAAGTGGACCGGGACGAGTGGAGTATGTTCCGCTATCGGAAATTTATGGCACTGGAGGACGAAAGCTGGCGGGATATCACCCTCGGCGAAGGCATGACGCCGGTGATCCGCTTCAGTGAAGACGTGCTGTTCAAAATGGATTATTTTATGCCCACCCTCTCCTTCAAGGACCGGGGCGCGGCGGTGCTGGTGGCCCACTGCAAGTCCATCGGCGTGGACAGCGTGGTGCAGGATTCCAGCGGCAACGCAGGCAATTCCGTGGCTGCTTACTGCGGAAAAGCCGGGATCGAATGTGAGATCTTTGTCCCGGAGGGAACCTCCCCGAAGAAGATCGACATGATCCGGGCCCACGGCTCCGCTGTCAATATTGTACCCGGCAGCCGGGACCACTGCGCGGACGTGTGCCGGACGAAGGTGACGGAGGAAGGCAGATTCTACGCGAACCATGTCTACAATCCCTTCTTCTACGAAGGCACCAAGACCTATATCTACGAGGTCTATGAGCAGCTGCACCGGATGCCGGCGTATCTCATGATTCCTGTGGGCAACGGCACCCTTTTCCTCGGCGCCATGAAGGGCCTGGAACACCTGCTGGAGAGCGGCTGCATCCACCGCATGCCGAAGATCATCGCACTGCAGAGTGAGAACTGCGATCCCCTTTTCAAGGCCGCGGAAACCGGTTCCGCCGAACCCGCGGAGGTGCACCCCGAGCCCACACTGGCGGAGGGCATCGCCATCGGAAAGCCCATGCGGGGCCGGGAAATCCTGGCGTACGCGAAGAAATACGATATCACCTTTGTCCATGCCCCGGAGGACCAGATCCTGAACGCCCGGGCGGAGATCGCCCGAAAGGGAATCTACTGTGAGCACACCACAGCGGCAAACTATGCTGCGTATCTGGAATACTGCCGGCTTTACGGCCCCGCCCATGACTGCCTGATCACCATGTGCGGCGCCGGACTGAAGTCCGATCACTGATCAACGGAAGCCTGATCGCAATTCAACAGAACAGGAGGCCCAAATGACAAAATTCGGAATCATCGGCGCAGGCGGCATTGCCCGCACCATGGCCCGCACCATCCGGGAGATGCCCGACGTGGAAAGCACGGCCATCGCTGCCCGGGACCTGGACCGTGCCCAGGCCTATGCCGAAGAATACGGCTTCAACAAGGCCTACGGCTCCTATGAAGAGCTGCTGGCGGACCCCGAAGTGGAACTCGTCTACATCGCCCTCCCCCACTCCCACCACTGCCAGTGGACCATGGCGGCGCTGGAGGCCGGCAAGCACGTGCTGTGTGAAAAAGCCTTCGCCGTGAGCGAGGATGAAGCCCGGGAAATGATCAGCCTCAGCGAGGAGAAAGGCCTGCTCCTGACCGAGGCCATCTGGACCCGCTATCTGCCTTCCCGGAAGATGATCAGCGACCTCATCGAGGAAGGCGCCATCGGAGAAGTCCAGACCGTCTCCGCAAATCTTGGATACTGTATCCACAAGCACGACCGGATCGTGAACCCGGAGCTGGCCGGCGGCGCACTGCTGGACCTGACGGTCTATCCCCTGAACTTCGCCTCCATGATCCTGGGCAATGACATTGAATCCATCGACAGTGTCTGCGTCCTGACGGATACCGGCGTGGACGGGCAGGACAGCGTGACCCTCCGCTACCGGAACGGCAAGACTGCCATGATGTTCACCACCATCTACGCGCTGACGGACCGCCGCGGCATGATCTACGGAGACAAAGGTTTTATCGAGGTTCAGAACATCAACAATCCGGAAGTGATCCGGGTCTGGTCCAACGACCGGCATCCCGGCCCGAAGCTTCTTCAGGAGTTCAAAGCTCCGCCGCAGATCACGGGTTTTGAATACGAAGTGGAGGCCTGCATCCGGGCCATCGCCGCCGGCGCCTGTGAGTGTCCGGAAATGCCCCACGCCGAGACTCTGGAGATCATGCGGCAGATGGATACCATCCGGGCCCAGTTCGGGATCGTGTTTCCCTTCGAATGACCCTCCGAGAGTAATTTCCAGGCAAACTCTTGAAGGGCAAAAGCAGAGTCCGCGGAACGATTCCGCGGACTCTGCTTTTCTTTTTCTGAACAGAATCAGGACTTCTTCATTCCGGCCATCAGCCCCTGTATCCCAGAAGTCTGGGCAGCATAAGGGAGATCTCCGGAATATACGTGATCAGCATGAGCCCAATGAGCATCACGATAATAAACGGAATGATCCTCCGCACCAATTCCGCAAACGGGATCTTTCCGATTCCGCACGCCACAAACAGGTTGACACCTACTGGCGGGGTCACCATACCGATGGCCAGGTTGACCACCATGATGATACCAAAGTGGACAATATTCACGCCGTAAGCCGCCACCACCGGGAACAGAATGGGCGCAAGAATAAGGATGGAGGAATTGGTTTCCAGAAGGCATCCGCAGGCAAGGAGAAGAATATTGATGATCAGGAGAATGATGATCTTGTTGTCCGTCACACTGATCATTGCCTGAGCGATCTTGTCCGGGATCTGTTCCAGCGTCAGCACACGGCCCAGGATGGTGCTGGTGCCGACTATAATATTGACCGTGCCGTGGGTGGAAGCAGCCTCCGCAAACTTCTCATAGAGACGCTTCAGATCCAGCTCCTTGTAGGCAAACAGACCTACCAGGAGACCGTAAACCACAGACACCACAGCCGCTTCCGTCGGGGTGAAATGTCCGCTGTAGATTCCGCCGAGAATGATCACCGGGCAGAGCAGTGCCCAAACAGCATCCTTGAAGCTGATCCAGACATTGGCCGCACTGAACTTTCTTCCGTTGCCGGTATACCCGTTCTTTTTGCAGTAACGGATCGCCATAAGGATCAGCAGGAAGCCCAGGAGAACACCGGGCAGAAAGCCTGCCATAAACATGGTGGCAATCGAAGCATTTACAGAAATACCATAGGTGACCATGGGGATGCTGGGCGGGATCACGACGCCGAGACAGCCGGCTGCCGCCACAAGGGCCATTGCAAATTTCTTGTCATATCCCTTTTCCACCATGGTCGGCACCATGATTGCACCGATTGCTGCTGTTGTGGCAGGACCGGAACCGGAAATTGCGCCGAAGAACATACAGGTGATGACCGTCACAATGGCCAGACCGCCGGTCAGATGACCCACGATAGAATCAAAGAACAGCACCAGTCTCCGGGAAAGGCCGCCGCCCTCCATCAGGGCTCCGGAAAGAATGAAAAAGGGGATCGCCATCAGCGGAAAAGAGTCACAGGAGGCAAACAGGCCTGATGCGATATATCCCATGTTGATGGAACCGCCGCCGAACAGCGCGTAAGCCACGACTGAAAGGCCGATGGCATATCCGATCGGGACAGTGGAAAACACACAGACCAGAAAGACAAGGACGATAACTGATGCTCCCATAGATCAGCTTACCTCCTTTCTTTCTGCCGCTTTCCGCTTCTCCTGATATTCTCTGGTGTGCTTGAAAATATTCTGGAAAGAACGGAAACAGCACAGCGTCATGCCCAAAGCCGGCCCGGCGTAAGCCCAGCCCATATTTAGCTTTGTGGCAGGTGCCTTCTGCACGAACTGGAAGCCGACATTGTATACCACCTGCCATCCGAAATAAGCCATGGCCCCGGCAAATACAATGACGCCGATATCACTGATAATATTAAAAATGTACTTGCCGGTATCATTCACCAGAAGTGGCAAAAGATCTATCTTCTGATGCGCCATTCGCTTCGTCGCGTAGGCCGCACCGACATAGACCGCATAAATGAAGAGATATCGCCCGATCTCCTCTGACCAGGCCATCGGAAGTTTCACAATCGGGCTAATCTCACGGATAATGATCTGTATAAAGATGACTGCCGTCATTGCTGCGAGAACGACGACGCAGAGAACCTCCTCCAGATATTTATCCAGAAATTTTAGAACTTTCATAGTTTGTCTTCTCCGTTATTCTGAAGGCGGCGGCCGGAAATGTCTTCCCGGCCGCCGTCTGCCGGCCAGATGATGCTCTTCTGCGGTTCAGTTTTCTTCCCCGGTATGACCGTAGGCAGGTCCATCAGTACTTTTCGATGTCTGCCATAATGGCATCCAGGTCATAGTCCGGATATTCCTTGCGGTACCAGTCATAAACCGGCTTGCAGGTCTCCTTGAAGACTGCGCGTTGATCATCAGTCAGGATCGTCACATCCATAGTCTTCTTCATCTCTTCGAGATATGAATCCAGCTTGTCCGCATAATCCTGCCGCTCTTTCTCCACTGCCTCATGAGCAGCCTGGACCACGATCTTCTGAAGATCTTCCGGAAGCGTCTGATAGAAAGCCTCGGAGATGAAGATAACGGAGGTATCCTGCACATGGCCGAGATCCGTATAGAATCCCTGGACCTCATTGAACTTGGAATCCATAGAAAGGATCAGACCGTTATCCTGACCATCCACGGCGCCCTGCTGAAGTGCGCTAAACAGCTCCGCAAACTGCATGGAAACCGGTGCCGCGCCAAGGGATTCAAAGGTCTTGATGTAAACGTCAGAGGTCATCACACGAAGCTTCAGTCCCTTCATGTCATCCGGGGAAGCCACGGCGCGCTTTCCGTTGGTCAGGGCACGGGCATCATTGTAGAAATAGCCGAGCACGCGGACATTGGTCTGTTCCAGGAACTTCTTCTCGATCTCCTTGATGGTGTCTGCGTTATCAAAATATTTGAAAGACTGCTCTTTGCTTGCAAAGAGGAAAGGAAGGGCAAAGGGAGTAAATACATCTGAGAACTGAGTGACGGAAGCGGAAGAAACATCGCCCATCTGGACGGTTCCGCCAGGCTGTTGCATCTGTCCGAAGCAGTCACTGAAAGCGCCGAGCTTGTTGTTGTTGAAAACAGTCATTTCAAGACGTCCGCCGGAAAGTTCTTTCATTCTCTCGGCCATCCACTTTGCGTTGATGGCCTGCGGGTTGGAATCCGCGACTGTGTTGGCATAGGTGATCTTGTAGACCTTGCCGTCAGCCGAGGCCGCTTCCTGCTTCTGCTCTGCCGGAGCCGCAGCAGCCGGAGCTGCCGCCGCCGTAGTGGCAGCCGGAGTCGCAGGAGCAGAGGACCCACCGCCGCCGCAGCCTGCGAGAGAAGCCAGCATAACAGCGCACATCGTCATAGCAACCAGTTTTTTCATATTCATTCCTCCTTCGTTTTAAAAAAATTTATCTTGAATCAGAGTCTCCCTGATCAGGATTCCTGTACGATACCCTCCAGCAGCATACTGCCGTCCGGCATCAGTGCACCGCCGCATCCATCCACACGTCCGGTGCCGGCAGCGTAGAACTCGTCTCCCACTTTCATACAGCTGTTCAGCATGGTACTCATCGCCTGATCCACGGAATTGCGAATCACATGATGTCCCTTCTTTTCCAGCAGTCTGAGAGTGTCCTCCGAAATACCATACTCTGTCTCAAGTCCCTGGCCGTTGGTGATGACATGGATATAAGGCAGGTTTACGATACGTTCCGGCGTCATTCCGAAATCCACCGCGTTCACGATTCCCTGCAGGGTACCTGTAATTATGCGGGGACCTCCTGCTGCTCCCACAGCAAAAAACGGTTTCCCATCCCTGAGCACCATACAGGGAGACATGCTGGACAGAGGCGTTTTTCCGCCTTCGATGGCATTGGCGCTCCCGTATGCCAGGCCCTGGCTGGTAATGGCACCCACTGCTGCGGAAAAATCTGACATTGCGTTGTTGAGCACGAAACCCAGGCCTTCCGCTACAATCCCGCTGCCAAACCAGTCCCGGACTGTCTGTGTCTGGGAGACGGCATTGCCAAACCGGTCCATTACCACAAAATGAGATGTATTTCCCGGATACTCCTTCGCTTCGATCTCTTCTGCCGCTGCATATTCTCCTGCAGTTTCACTGCTCAGGGCATACCTGCCGGCAGCAAATTCCTTCGAGACCAGTCTGTCCGTATCCACTTTCACATAATCCGGATCTCCGAGCGCTACGCTCCGGTCAGCAAAGGAAAGCTTCATAGCCTCCGCCATGGCGTGGATAGAAGCCGCCGTGTTGTGCCCCATGGCTTTTAAATCCGAATGCTCAAGAATGTTCAGCATTTCCAGGACAGCTGCACCTCCGCTGGGCGGAGCAAACGCCACGACCTCAGTATCCCGGTAAGTCGTTCTGAGGGGCGTGCGGATCTTCGGCTGATACTCTGTCAGATCAGAAAGTTCAAAACAGCCGCCCCGGGCATTGATGAGATCCGTAAGTTTTTCCGCGATCTCTCCCTTGTAGAAATAATCGATGCCTTTCGCGGCGATTTTCCGGAGGAATGCGCCGAGCTCCGGATTGTTCTGGATCTCTCCGAAACGATAAAAGCTTCCGTCCTCCCTGAGATAGAGCTTCCGCATAGCTTCGGAGAGCTTCAGCTTTCTTTTCACGGAATCATCGAACATCGTAAGCGCCCCGGTATAACCTACGCCAAAACCTTCCTCCGCAAGCCGGATAGCCGGCTTCGCAGCGTCCGCGATGGTCATGGTCCCGTAGCGCTTAAGGAACAGATCAAGGGTCCGGAGCAGTCCCGGAACCGCCACGGACTGGCCTCCCAGGTCCTTCCACTCATCCTGTACTTCTCCATCCTTGATAAAAAGGTCTGCCGCGGCCTTTCCCGGAGCGATTCCTCTTCCGTCCACAGCGTGAAACTCATTGTCTTCGCTGCTGTAAATCAGTGCAAAACAGCCGCCGCCGATTCCGGAATGATGGGGCTCTGTCACCGAGAGTGCCAAAGAGATCGCTGCTGCGGCGTCAAACGCGTTTCCGCCCTGTTTCAGGACGGAAAGCCCGGCTCTGGTAGCATAAACACTGTTGGAACTGACAGCCCCGCAGGATCCGTGCGCCACCGGGCGGCCCCAGTGAGACGGCCACATATAGATCTGTTTTTTTTCTCCCAAACAAAGCACCCCCTTTTTATTCAGCCGATCCAATATTTCTCCAATGTACGCCGGTAGGCATCCTCCAAATGGGTCTTCGCCGCAGCCCGCGCCCGGTCAGCATCCCCGGCCGCGATTGCTTTATAGATATGATCATGGGCTTCCCAGATCGCGTGTGCATCCACGTAACTCTGATAAATGGAAAGCACCTCAAACTGCAGATACCGGTCTAGGACATCATCCAGCGCGCGGTACAGCAGTTGATTATGGGCGGCCTTTCCCACTGCCCGGTGAAACTTGTGATCCAGCCGGTAGCAGAGGTCAATATCCTTGGAATCCAGATGAAGCCGGCTCTCTTCCAAGCAGGCACAGATATATTCCAGATCTCCTGGATCGGCACGCCGTGCGGCCATCTCCGCAGTCTCTTTTTCCAGACAGAGGCGCATTTCCATAATGTCGTGAATCGCATCCTTATCCAAAGAAACGATCCGGATCCCTTTTCCTCTCCAGAAACGGATATATCCTTCCTTCTGCAGCTCCAGAAGCGCCTCCCTCACAGGCGTCCGGCTGATTCCCAGTTCCTGACAGAACGCCTCCTGAGAATAAGTGGTGTTCGGCTTCAGCTTCTGATAAAGGATCGCTTCTTTGATCCGGTTATATGCCTGCTCCTTATATGTGGAAGTTTTAATCTGTCCCTTGCCAAAAAAGACATCGGACGCCGCACTCGGTTCAGGCATATTCTCACCCCTTCGTGTAATAATCGCTCCTCAAGTATATAATATGTAATATATTTCTGTATAATACAATTATAATGACCCATGTATATTCATGCAATCTTAAAATTGCACAAATGTGCATGGGTCATTTTTGTTTAATGTGTATATTTAGTGTCTGCTCAACAATTACTTTTTTGATCTGCGAGGGTCTGCATCCGCTTAGCGGATGCCCCCTCTGATTGCTCCAGCTTTGGGTTCATGATGGCCTTGGACAGCCT